>JAAUYI010060706.1_pt1 | contig 12900 bp, 7 predicted proteins | sample 7278041 | NCBI WGS metagenome assembly JAAUYI01 (sample SAMN14350216, study PRJNA611818) | marine sediment metagenome | isolation source: surface marine sediment (0.6m) | place: French Polynesia: Moorea | collected 2018-08
GGTTTCAAAAGCAGGAATGAAGTCAATATTTTTGTCTGCATTGTGCAGGCCCAGAAATGTAGCTTCCTTGTCGGGGTCGCAAACAACAACATAAACCCAACCTTTGCCACTCGCCTTCTCAACCATCGGTCCTTACCCCTTTCTGTCAGTAATTATATTTGAGCATCAGGTAAATTAGAGCACTATTTAACATAACTATATGGCTAAATACAACATTTAACACTAAACATGCCAGTCCAATTTGCAATAATATCCTGCGCGGACTCTCTAGAAACAATAATGGCCTCATCACTAAAAAATGATAAGGCCATTGTGGTAAAAATGCTTTTTTTTACAGATCCAGATATGAATCGGAAAAGAGATTCTCGCCAGTAATAACACGTACTGTTTTGACGTAATCTGCCAGTTCCTTATCAAGTGTACTAAGATCAGGTGCAGTTCCGTCCATGGCCTGATGAACGATATCGACTATCTCTGGACGCTCACCCTTGGCAACTGCGGTCAGGTTTGTATCAAGCGGATCGGCAATAACAGATTTCATCCCATACCTCTCCAGCATGATCATATAGGTTGTATTTAAGATTGGCCGCAGTTCAACCGGAGGACCGTTGGAGATGTTGGAGAGTCCGCAGGTGCTCATGGCACCTGGAGCGATATCTTCAAGCATCATTTGGAAAGTCAACAGATCCATTAACTGCTGCTGCTGAATGTTTACCGGGGTAACGATTCCATCCACCCAAATCTTTTCATTGGGAATACCTGCCTCGTTGGCAGCATAGAGCAATTCAACACAGAGTGCAGCCCGCTCATTTTCATCCCGCGGCAGCCCATCCGGTCCCCACATCAGCGCTACAAAATCGGCATCATATTTCTTGGTCATAGGGATCATCGCCTCATAGCGCTCCGGACGTGCCATAATGGAATTGACGATGTGAGGAGCACGGGCTGGTTTGAGAACCTTGAGACCCTCTTCTATGGCAGCGATATTGGAAGTGTCCAGCAGCAAGGGTACATCACCGGAGACCTCCTGGACAACCTGACAGACCCACGGCATCAGCTCATGGCCATCCTTCTTCGCTGGCCCGAGGTTGATGTCAATGTAGTCCATTCTTTTTTCTATTTGATCCTGAACCTCTTCCTGGATCGGCTTCGGGTCACGCTCTTTGTAAGCTTTGCCGATCACCCTGGAAATGACATTCAGGCTTTCTCCAAACAAAATCATAATCCTTCCTCCTAATTGAATTACGGCTGGATCACTTTCCAGACACTCAACAATATGTCACTATAATATGGTTTTTTGTTGAATATCTGGGGCATCACCAGACCGAAATTCGTTATATTTAAATTATGCACGCGCCTTTAAAAAACCAGGCAGATGCGCAGCTTCACGAGGTCCTACGGTAATTGTCCAGCCAGGCAATTCCTCTTCCACATCGCCCGCAATAGCGGCGGCATATCCAGGAATAATGAGCTCGGTGTGTTTCACCTTATCCATGATGCCACTTTTCTTGATAAACATACCGACATCATCTCCACCGAACTTACCTGCTGCCCAGGCAGTGAGTACTGAAAGACCTTCTGAATCCTTGATTAACAGATAGGCAGATACTTTGCTGGCCTCAATCTCACCAGAGACGATAAAATAGGTAAGAGCAAAATTGGTGGTAACGAGAACCGGTGAGTTCTCATCTGGAGTACCTATTTCGAAAATACCTTCGGTAACGGTCATCGGACGTTGTGGATCAGTAAAAATATTGAGTCGCTCCAGGAGCAGTGGAAATACTGATTCCGTGGTCAGATCAGAGAGGACGACAATACCGCCGTATTTAGCTACAAACATACTGGCAATAAGGGTTTCCATATCGGGGTTGGAAGCCATTTCGCCAGGAAAGGCAATCGTCGGAAAGCCGACAGCACGATTACCATCCTTGAGTGCTGATCTGCGAATAGCCACCTGGTCTTCCAGAGCCTGTTTAACTTCTCTGCTGCCGGTATCGATAACCAGGTCTTTCAATCCCATACCGGTGAGCTTATCGGTAAGGGCAGTCACACCATCAATGGAATCGGCTTTTACCGCTAACGGAAGGTCGTTATCCAGAGCCAGTTTGCCAAAAGCATCAGCGTTTGCTTCTGTTGCAGCATAGACAAGAGGTCTCTTGAATCCGGCGGTAGCAATTGCCGCTGCGATGACATCCGCGTCTTCACTCATAAGAATGAGATTAAATTCAGATTTTTCGGCGATATTCTTGGCCAATGCTGCAAACGCATCCTTATCTCCGTTTACATCCTTCAGGGCGACAAGTTCTGGGCGTAAATTGAAGCCGACACGTTCATATTGTAAAGCATTCCAGACGCCAAGTTTTGCCTCAAGGTCGGCCTCGGCAGTATCGGAGGCAATAGTGCCAGCCAATAGCGTTTGGTTATAAAATGTTTTTTCATGTCTGTACATGACGGTCTCACCACCGGTGGTGGCTTGCCTGACTCCTTTTCCAACCTTTATCGGGCGAATGGGAGGGGCTGAGGCCTCTGCCAGTTGCGCTCGGGCCTCGTCCGATACATAGGGACAAGCATCGAGCTCGGCCTTGCCGGATGCCAGATTCATGGCAAATGCAAGACATGTAGGTACACCGCACTCCTTGCAATTGGTTTTGGGCAGGAGTTTGAATATTTGAATACCTGTTAACGCCATTGTATATTTCTCCTTTTTATTCTATCAGGGGTGGGAGTATTCTCCTCACCCCTGCTTTCATTAGATTAGCCGATGATTGGATCCATTTTCAGGGCTGGATGATCCTGCTCCTGAAGCCATGGTAGAATCTCATCTTCGGTAATGCCCACAGTTTCATCGGCAATCTTGTCAGCGAAATTCTTGACGCCGAGCTCTTCACCACGGGCATTCAGACGATCCTTAATTTCATCCTTGAGAACCTTCGGCATCCACACCATCCGCAACAAGCCACCATCACCGGTAATGAATTTCTTCTGGGTGATGTTGAACTTTGAATGACCGACAAAACCTGGGGACGAACCACCTCCGCCCATGACACCGGCAAGGGTGGTAAACTTCATTCCGGATGGCGTCTCACCGGAATAATCCCGGCCCACAGTCATGATGCCGTTACAGCTTGGCAGCATCGCTGCAATACATTCGCAGCAGCCGCAGGTGGTCATGGGAGCATTTACCATTGAGTAAAAATTATAGGTTTCATGCGCACCCTTGGAGGCTGCTTTCAAGAACTCATCAACGCCTTCAAACCTTCCAAGTACCTGGTCGAGAACCTTACCTTTCTTTATTGGCTGGTTGGGGCCGGTTGGGTTGATCTCGAAAGAGGCTTTACAGTCCATCCAGTTGTAGGCACCGCACAATCCTGTTCGCTCAGGACTTACGGCACAAACATGGCTAGGAGCAAATGATTGACAAAGAGTACACGAGTAGAAGGTATCGACATCTTCGTCGGTCATGGTGTCAACACGCTCGTCGCGCATCTTGTACTCTGCTCGAGCGGTTTCGGTCATCTTGTCGACGTCTTCTTTGTTGGTGTAAAGTGTTACTTGAACTTTGTCGACTATCTTTTGAAAGTCCTGATGGAATTTAGCATGAAGAACTACGCCGATATCTTTAAGCGTGAAGCCTTTCTCGATTGCTGCCTTACTTATCCTGACCCAGGAAATATCACGCTGTCCGATGTGCATGATTCCCTGAATGTAGTTGATCAGATGATGGATCTGGCGTTCCATGATCGGCTCGAAATCGGGTTGGAACTCACGACCGGCAATCTGGACATAGATACCGAGTGGCAGGGTGTCACCTTCTTTGAGATCGGTGATGTCTTTACCGACAAGCTCAACCTTGCCGTCTTCAATTTCATTCATTTCGGCCTTCTTGACCAGCTCGGTACACTGGGTCTTGCCGCCACCTGTCTGGCAGTAGAGATCAGCTCCACGAACGCGCTCACCCTCAAAGGCAGGCCCGAAAGAACAGGGAATATCAATCTCAGTAATATTGATCTTTAAGCCGCGAACTTCAACCGAACGCTGGCAGATCTCGTCATGCGGAACATTAGCAACCACATGTTCATAGGTGCAGATACCGGTTGGCAATATCTCCGGAATGTCAGTGTCGGCCAAGGTTGGGAATCCCCAGTTAACCGCACCCGCAGCAGCAACAGCCCATTCGGTGCCGACGTCACCCAAAGCATTAACAAAAGCAAAAATTCTGTTCTTGTTGTAAAGCAGCATTTTGCGGTAATCGCCAGGCTGCACGCCACCAAAGGCCATGGCAGCACGGTTGGCGAAGCCAAGAGCGAAAACGGCTGATGAAATATCCGGACCAAACGGAACGATACGGGTATTCCAGCCAACCTGCATACCAGCCTCGAGGCATTGCTCGATAACTGTCTTGCCATAATGATTGGCGGCACAGAAAATATAGAGGCTCTTCTTCTGGTAATCTTCAACAATCATTTTGGCAATTTCCGGATTGGGTGCAGCGCCGACAATTGCCGCAAAGCCTGGTGCAGAACCATCAACAAACTCGACACCACGCTTTCGCAGGATGGTATCATCGGCGGGTCCTACCCAAATTTTTCCTGCTTCGATATCCGGATCTTCCTGGGAGATGTAAAAATCAGGCTCCTTGAGAATCCGCAAAGCTTCCTTCACCTCGTAGGCGAAGATACCTGCCATACCAGCATCAAGCAGGGGCCCGAGATACGGCAGATGGTTGCTACCCTTCATATGGGGTGGCAACAAGCCCCTGGCAAATTCCATGGGCTTTTTCAAATCTTCAAGGGTCTCACATTTCATACCGGTCAGAGAATAGATAACCGGCAAAAAATACGCGGTATTGGGAAAACCAATGGGTGTACTGGCATCATAAGATTGCAGAGCTCTCTCAAGTTCACCTTCAACCTGTGATACAACCTTATAGCCGCCCTGAATTGCTGCGAACGCTACTAATCTAGACATGCTTTCCTCCTTTTTTGAGGATTGATTTTATCAAGTCAATCTGGCTGATTTTCTATTCCATTCCGAGGGCTTGTCGATCAGCCATATCCATGAGTACCCTTTCACGTGCCTTATCGATGCCAAGCTCTTTACGCTTTTTGTCGATATGGGCAATCATTTTATGGGCATGCTTGATTGGATCTGGTTCACAATCCCACTTTCCACCATAGATATTTTCCATCTCTTTATAGAGATAGTCTTTGAATTCCGGTGCACCCTCAAGCGGCATATGATAACCGAAAACGGTGTAGACACCAGAAGAAACAAAGTACTGGCCGATGGCAATGGCCTTTTCGCTCATCCATTCCGGCGCACTACCCGCAGCGGGGAGGTCACAGATATCATCACCAAGTCCGCCGGCCTTTACAACTTCAGTGGCGGCCAGCAGAATTCGGGTATTGTCAACACATGAACCCAGATGCAGTACCGGAGGAATACCAACAGTCTCACATACTTCAGCAAGCCCAGGTCCGCAGTGTACTGCTGCGGCTCCTGGAGTCAACAGTCCATGAATACCTGCGGCAATAGCGCTGCAGCCCGTGGTGAGAACAATGACATCGTTCTTGATCAGTTCCTTGATTACCGTGATGTGTTCTTCATTGTGTTTGGTCCTGGCATTATTACAACCAACGACACCGGCAATTCCGCGAATACGTCCGTTAATGATGTTATCATTGAGGGTGAAATAGTCGCCGCGGAAACTACCACCAAGATGATACTGAATCGACTCTACACCGAAGCCGGCAATCTGCGTAGCTTTGTGTTGAGGTATCATGATATCTGCGCCACGTTCGTTGTAGTTGTCAATGGCCATTTTGACGATCCGCTTGGCATCCTGCATGGCGTAGTGCTCATCAAACTCAATGTGTACCACGTTGTCCTGCTCCATCTTGGCGATGGGATGAGTGGTTATCAGCTTGGTGTGAAAACATTTGGCAACATTGGCAAGATTCTGGAAAATACACTGGACATCGACAACCATTGCATCACAGGCGCCAGTAATAATTGCAAGCTCCTGCTGGAGAAATGTACCTGCGGGCGGAACACCATGGCGCTGCAGTACTTCATTGGCCGTACAACAAATACCACCCAGCTGAATTCCTTTAGCACCTTGCTGTTTAGCATAGTCGATCATTTCCTGGGATTGGGCAGCAGCTACTATCATTTCTGAAAGCAGCGGCTCATGGCCGTGAACAATGATGTTGACATGATCTTCCTTCATGATACCGAGATTAGCCTCTGCTTGGAGAGGAGAAGGACTACCGAACATAACATCCTGTAGATCTGTACCAATCATCGCACCGCCCCAGCCGTCGGCAAGAGATGTTCTTGTCGCCTGCTTGATGATATTTTTATAGTCCTGATCTACACCCATGGCAGTTCTGTGCATGGTATCTACGATTTCTCTGTCGATATTCCGAGACATGACCCCCATTTTTTCCCACTTTTCAATGAGTGGCTTGGGTGCTCTCTGCAAATAGGCCAAAGTTCCTTCAGGCTTGCCCCACTCTTTTACAGCTGCCTCGGCAACACCTAAGGCTATTTCGTCTAGATCTCTATCCAGCATCTCTCCATCTACTTCAATTTTGGTTTCCACACCAAAATATGGGGCGATTTGCAGAAGTTTTGCTGGATCTTTGATTTTGTAGTCCTCTGTTTCCTTGCGGGCAACGGAGAGGAAGGTTTCGGCTACTGCGCGTCCATGATCAGAGTGAGCAGCAGTTCCGGCTGCTACCATTCTGGCAAAGTTTCTCGCACAGATGGTGTTGGCGGTGGCTCCGCAGAGGCCTTTTCTGGTGTCTTCACCCTGGATACCGTCCTTTGGTAAGGGAAGGCGACATGGTCCCATGGCACAATTCTTACAGCATATGCCCTGTAGACCGATTGCACATGGCTTCATGGTCACTGCTCTGTCGAAAACCGTATCAATATTGAGCTGTTGAGCACGCCGGATCATCTCCTGGGTTGATACTTCAATGGAGGCTTCCATTGGATCTGCTAATTTCGGTGCCTTTGCCGCTGGTGCTTTTTTTGCTTCTGCCATTTGAGGTTCCTCCTCATAAGTGTTTCTATAAAAGCGTTTGAACTCTTATTCTTAAGCGTTTAATTATTAACGCTTATGGAATCGGTTCAGCATCTGGATAATTTTCTCCTGCTCAGTATATTGAATCGCGGCAGGGGTAATGGTTTCTTCGCTTGATTCCTCGCTCTTCTTCGCTGCTCTTGAAGCTTTGGCTTTCTGCCGTTCTGCCCGCAGCGCTGCCTCTTCTGCTTCACGCTTGGCTGCTGCATCTGCTTCTGCCTGTTTTTGAGCATCTTCTTTTGCCTTCGCCTTAGCTGCAGCTTTGGCCTCGGCTTCTTCTTTTGCTTTTGCTTCGGCAGCTGCCTTGGCTTCGGCATCTGCTTTAGCTTTTGCCTCTGCATCTGCCTTGGCTTTGGCTTCTGCTTCAGCCTTAGCCTTGGCGTCAGCCTCAGGGTTAGCAGCCGGTTTGGCTTCCTCTACCACCTTTTCTTCTTTTACTGGCTTTGCTTCCGCTTTAGGAGCTGCTTTCTTGGGTGCTTCAGCTTTTGCTGCAGGCTCTTCTTTCTTAGCTGGCGCAGCTTTCTTGGCAGGTGCAGCTTTTTTCTCTTCTTCAATGGTCAGGTCTAATTCTGGAGCAAGGCTTGCGAAATCAATACTGACATCACCAAGACGCTTTTCAATGGCTTTGGAATCCATAGCGCTGCCACCATCGGATATAACATCGATAAAATCCCTGGTCAGGCGGATCGATTCTGGATGACGCATAATGATAATATTGCCACCACTCATCAGATAGGTCACCGCTGCAACAGCTTCCATCAGGATACCGCGACGCTCAGGATCGCCAAGCAGAGGGGCCTCATCGACCGTATCTTTGGCCTCCTTGCATTTCCAGACCTCATTACCAACATTGTTGATCATGGGATATTGCAGTTTTTCATCTCCCTGGCTCATTGCCGCCAGATACAAGCGCTCCATGACCGAATAAGTATACTCCAGCCCGTAACCCAGACCACCGGTTGTTGGGTCTACGATGACTCGCTCCATGGGCATACCAAGATTTTCGAGAAGAATGTTCACCTGCTTGGCAAGGTTGACATCAATGGGAGAAGAGGAAATAACGCTTTGGCCGTATCCCATAGCGGCAGCGCCGATTCCCTTGTAATTCTTCTCTTCCACCGGTCCCAAAAGAAGATTCTCTCCCTGACACTCTTCGGCAATTGCCTTCAGAACCTCTTCATCTTTTGTTGGATTAGCACAGCCCCAGACAATCAGGGGAACATTGATTGTCTCCAGTACTTTCTTGACCGTCGCAGCTGCTGATTCTGCACTGGCATCCTTATCATTGGGATCGATTGACTTCAGCTGCAGACAAATCGCCTGGGCACCAAACTCTTCAACGCATTTCTTCGCCCATGCCGCAGGATCGGAAACAACGTCTTTGAAAGGTTCCAGTGCCGGTTCCGGCCAGTCAGTGGGTTCCATATCCCAGATTTCCATAGCAATGACTGGTTTGTTCGGCATATCCCCTTCAAAGGTATGGAAAGGATAACAGGTCTCACCACCTATGGTCAGCGCACTGTCTCCTTTACCAATGGAGATTTCCTTGATGCCTCCGGTATAGGATTCCTTCTTGATTTCAAATCCCACTTTAGCCTCCTTAAAAGTGAAAATTAGTCTCTTGGAAGACGGTTGCCCAACAGCGTCAACTTAAAACTTTTCTGCTACCTGGGAACCTGACTTCCTTTCTTCGCTCGTTTACTCTTCCTGGTTACGCTTTCTTCTTCAGTTTATCGTTCAAATCAACTCAATTTTTCTTACGGCTCTCCATGCGCTCTTTAACCCGCGGAAATTTATCCACTTCCGTATGCGGTATAAACATGGCTGCTACGTAATTGTCCATGTATGAAGGAGTTTCTGAGAGTTCAAAATTTGTCATCTTTTTGGTAACTTCGACAACATCCTTCCGAATTCTATTGGTCAAAGAACTCATTCTGGCCCCTAACAGTGAGCCATTGCCAAGATAGGTCACCCGCTCCGGATCGGTTTCAGGTAAAAGACCGATGGTCATTGCTTTTTCCAGGTCTATATAACTGCCAAAACCGCCGGCAAGGGTAATATGTTCAATCATATCAATGGATAAACCTACTTCATCCATCAGCGTCATGCAGCCGCTATAAATTGCCGCCTTGGCCCGAATGAGATTGTCGATATCAACCTCGGTGAGTGCAATGTCACGATCTATCTGCGTCTCTTCCTGCCAGGCAATCACATATTCCCACACATCATTACGCTTGCGAATGCGCTCAGAGCCCTTTTCTCGGTTAAATTTACCGCTACTGTCAATGATCTGCATTTCGTACATGACGGCGAGCATGGTTATCAGTCCGGAGCCACAGATACCTTTGGGACGAACATTCCCGATGGTAATGATCATTGGCTCATACGTTACCGGATCAATGAGAAAGTCTTCAATGGCCCCTTTAGCTGCCCGCATACCAAACTCAACCCCACCCCCTTCGAATGCCGGACCGGCCGAACAGGCTGCACATGCCATCCAATCTTTGTTGCCGATGACGATCTCGGCATTGGTGCCTATATCCATGTATAGCGTAAGTTCTTCACTGCGATAAAGCCCAGAGCCCATTATACCTGCGACTATATCACCACCCACATAACTTGAGATAAGCGGATAAAGCAGGGCAATGGCATGCTCATTGGCATTTATTCCAATGCTAGACGCCTGAAAAGGTGGATACAATGATGATGCCGGGACATAGGGGGATCTTCTTATATGGGCTGGATTAATGGCAAGCATCAGCTGCATCATCGTAGTGTTGCCGGCAATGGTTATGGTCGAGACGTTATTTCGATCCACACCCGTATTTGTAAAAATATCCTCTAAAATTTCATTGATGGTTTGAATGATAACCTGCTGAAGCTTTTCCAGACCACCCTGTTTCTCAGCAACAACTATTCTGCTGATGATGTCCTCACCATAGCTTATCTGGCCATTGAACAATCCTTTTTCCCCTAGGACTTTGCCTGTGGAAAGGTCGATGAGCTGACCATATACAGTGGTCGTGCCCACATCGATGGCTATGGCATAGTTCTCAGAGGAGGTGTCTCCTCCCTGAATATTGATTATTCTGGTTTTACCATTGTCTCGCACCGGCCGAACCAGGGTGGCAGTCACTTTAAAGTCATTGTTTCGCAATATATCAGGAAGCCTGCGGATAACCGGTATGGTCAGCTCAAGCTTGTGCCAGTCAGCCTTATCACGCAAAGATCGTATCAGCCTGCCAACGTCGGGAAGATTGTCACTGACGCTTGGAGGCGGCAATTCAAGGTAGGTTTTTTTTATGGGATTGAGGAAAAGACCCTGTTCCTTGAGGCTGTTGATGTCCATATGCTGAACAGCCGCAGTGCATCGAGGCGGCGGTTTGACATCGAGAATAGCAGAGTCTACTGTTGATTCAACGGGGATACGTATGGTTACATCTTCACTGATTTGGGCACGGCAAGCGAGTCGATAGCCCTTGGCGATATCCTCTGCATCAAGCCTCTCGGTGATTCCATCTGCAAGTTCGCCATTTTCTGTTTGGATCCTGCATTTACCACAGACACCTTCGCCACCGCATGAGGCGTTGATATGGATACCAGCATCCATGGCCACACGGATGAGACTTGTGCCCTTTTCTGCCAAGATCTTGCGATCATGGGGTAGAAAAGTAACTGTACATGTCTTGTTGTCAGATGACATATATGTTCTGTGATTGCGGATTAACCAGCCCCATACAGCTTTGAAGGGCAGGACGAAACAGCTGAAAATGCTCCGGCTGTTTCGTATCCATTAAACCATTTATGATGATAACGAATGGATGTTCAGCACATTCATCTGTACCCTCATTCGTTATTAAAAATGAGCTTGATGACTCTTGTCCATATTGACGATATTTCTATCTGGTCTTAGCAGAGCCATTTAAAGCAGATGCAAATTGATTGCTTCTTAAGCTGTTTCCGATCTCCTTAAAAAACTCCCCTCGAAAACGCTCTCTTCTATTTATTATTTTAAAGATACAGCGTAGCTATAACCTTTTCTGTGGCTAAAAATCAATGGTTTTGTAACAAAATCAATTATTGCAATTTTTTTTTATCAAGAGCAGCATTCAATTATATATATTTCAATATTCACTTAAATATCCTTTAGAAAATATGAAAAAAGATATCTTCGAGCAACAGCAGACCAGAGAGAGAATTCGCCATCTCCTTTCTACTGCCAAAAAAAAGTCTGACTTCCAACGCATCCAATGCATCTGGCTTCGTTGCGAAATGCAGATGAAAGCTGACAGCGTCGCCAGAATAACCCAACTGAAACCGGCAACTGTACGAAAGATTTGGGCTGACTTCTTAAGAGATGGAGAGTCCGTCTTGTTTGAAAAAAAACGTGGCGGCAGAAGAAATTCTCACCTTAGCCGTGAGGAAGAAATATTGTTTTTAGAACCCTTCTTTAGAAAAATAGCTCGAGGAGTACCCTTTGAAATAGCGGAAATAAAGGATGCCTACGAGAACCACATTGGCAAAGAAGTTCCAAAATCGACGGTGTACAGACTACTTGGCCGTCATGGCTGGAAGAAGAAAACAGGTAAAGTCAAACGCACAGCCAACCTACAAGATCAACAAACCAGCATGCACGAGTATTGGATTGAAGGATGCACCCAGGTTCTCCACCCTGAACGGACAGGCAACATTTCCCAACAGTGGCTCAACCAAACGCTGCGACGTATGGTGGGTGGCAAATCTGCTCTGTAAATTGACAATTACACGAAGTAAATAATGTTTATTTTTGACCGCAACTACATATAAGAAATACCGCAAAGATTTATAAGAAATACTTATTTGTTAAATTTGGCACAATTTCGCCATTTGAAGAACAAATTGCATAACTCAAACTATCATTTTTTCATAGAATAGACTGTTATTCTGCAACTGTACTTTTTTTACGCAACTCTCCGCGCAGTACTTTACCGACAACGGTTTTCGGCAGTTCTTCAAGAAACTCAATTTGGGTAGGCAGTTTATATTTTGCCAGGTTTTGACTACAAAAATCGATAAGTTCTTCTTCAGTTACAGTATCATCCTCAACAACCACGAAACTCTTTATCTGCTCCCCCCTGGTTGGATGAGGTATTCCTACCGAGGAAGCCTCCCGCACTTTTGGATGTAGATATAATATTTCGTCTATTTCTCGTGGATACACATTAAATCCTCCCGAAATAATCATATCTTTCATCCTATCAACGATATAGAAGTAGCCGTCTTCATCCATTTTAGCAATATCACCGGTATGCAGCCACCCGTCTGCAAGCACCTTTGCCGTCTCTTGATCAAGGTTAAGATAGCCTTTCATCACCTGAGGACCTCTTATGAGCATTTCACCTGGAGTGTTCTTTTCCAGGGTCACGCTTGAATCTGTTATATCTACTATTTTACAATCCGTGTCCGATACAGGCACACCAATACTGCCGATCTTTCTTATGCCTTCGAAGGGGTTTATATGGGTGACGGGCGAACTCTCCGTTAAGCCATAACCCTCGACGATCACTGCTCCTGTCTGCTTCTCAAACTCTCTGATTACTTCAACCGGTAAAGGTGCACTGCCGGAGAAGAAGCCCTTAAAACAGGTCATATCAATCTTTTTCATGTCAGGATTGTTCAACATTCCAATATACATCGTTGGCACTAAAGGGCCGAAAGTGGGTTTGTATTTTTTAATGGTTTGTAGCAACTTATCCGGTTCCGGTTTTGGTACCAAAATATTTCCCCACCCCATGTATATCGCCAGATTCATAGCAGAGCTTAGGCCAAAC
>JAAUYI010005415.1_pt1 | contig 12897 bp, 13 predicted proteins | sample 7278041 | NCBI WGS metagenome assembly JAAUYI01 (sample SAMN14350216, study PRJNA611818) | marine sediment metagenome | isolation source: surface marine sediment (0.6m) | place: French Polynesia: Moorea | collected 2018-08
ATGGATCACTCAACCCTGACGGACAATACCGGAAGAAAAGCCGATTTTAGAAATGTCATCATAATCATGACCACCAATGCTGGGGCACGAGAGATGAGCAGCGCTTCTATCGGTTTTGTCACCTCCGGCAACACGGGTAAGGACAAAACCGCGGTGAATAAGATTTTCTCACCGGAATTCAGAAATCGCCTGGATGGTATCATTTCCTTCGCCTCTCTCGAAACCAACACTATGGAGAAGGTGGTTGATAAACTCATAGGTGAACTCAGAAATCAACTCGCCGACAAAAGAGTGAGTATCGTCTTGAGCGACAATGCCAGAAACTGGTTAGCTCGGAAAGGGTATGATCCCGCCTACGGCGCTCGTCCTCTAAGAAGATTGATTATGAAGGAAATAGGCGACGTACTAACAGAAGAAATACTTTTCGGCGAACTTACCCAGGGCGGACAGGCATCCGTTGATGTCAGTGACGACAAACTTTCCTTTGCCTACGAGAAATAGCATACACCTGTCGGCATCTCGCCGGCAGGCTTGCTCCTAGCAGTTCTTTTTTTCCCACCTCGCTCTACAAAGAACAGACGACTACTCAGATAACTCTGCCCTATTGACTATCCCAAAACCATCTTAACTCTTACCCATTTTTTAAGACCGAAAGCCAACATTTATCACTCGTTTCTGATTTATTTTGGATCTTCGCTTACAAAGCTTTTGAATTTTTTACGATAATGTCGATAATAGATTGTTGAAAGATTGTTTCATTGATTTATTTGCGCTAGTATATTTACTCAGGGGAGATAATTAGCGTGGTGAGAACTCAATAAATTTGCGGGATATACTTTTGATATCTCCTTAATCATATGCCAGCAAACGAAGAACGACTCATAGAAGACCACCAGAAGGTCATTCAAACCATAAGAAAATATACCAATATTTTCCTTGTCAACACCTCGGGTGATCCCCCCGACGAATATGACATTGAATACAAGGTACGGGGTTATGCTTTAACCACGGATGGTAAGGTCGTCACCAGAAAGCATCATCGGATTAAAATAAAAATACCCTTCGGTTACCCTCATTTTCCTCCGACAATCAAACCGCTCAGCCCTATATTTCACCCAGAGGTAGATGATTATGTAATGCCCATTGCCAACTATTGGGAGGAAAATAAATCACTGCCTGACCTGATCATCCATATCGGCAATATGCTCTGCGGAGCGGTTTACAAAACCGACTCGGCATTCAATGAGAAAGCTGCGGAATATTATCAGAAGCATCGTAAAGAGCTGCCGCTCGATTCTCTCCAGCTCGTCAAAAAGAGTAAACGACGTGCCGGTCGTTCCATCTCTTTTGGTTTTCTCATCCCGGTTTTCAAGTCCCTGTTCTTCCTATTATTCCTCGCCATCATTGGTGTTGGCGGTTTGTTCTTCTACGAAAAATTGAAGATCCAGCAGGCTGGTGCGGTATTGACTAAGGCGGAAATCTATGAAGTTGACAAGGATTTCGAAAAAGCTCAGCAAACCGCCCAGAAAGCCTTGAAGAGCCTGGACAATTTTTACCTGTTGGAGCACTCGCAAACGGCCATGCAGAAAGAGATAGAGGATTTTCTCCAATCGGAATCACTCCTCCAGGGTTTGCAAGGCAATATTCGATACGGCAATAAATATGTCAGCATCACGGATGTCCAGAAAATCAATTTCTTTAAAGATCTGGTAGCTGATGCTGAGATCTCCATGAACAAAGATGCACATGCGCAGGCCATCCAAACTTTTGAGAAAGCGCTTGATTATGCCACATCAAACAGTCTTGATGTGGATACAGGTGAAATAAGAAATACTTTAGTACATTTAAAATTCCAGGTTTTGCAAAAAGAAGCTGAAGAGGCACATGAGAATAAGAACTGGGAGGAAGCAGTTAGCAGACACCAGCAGATTCTTGAGTTTATTGAAAATAACAGAGAAAACCTGAAAGACACCAAGAAACAGGAAGACTCCTTCAAACATATGTTGCTCGTAGCTCAGATAGCCCATCACTCGCAGGAAGCCGTCAACTCAGAAAAGGCTGGTGAATTCGCCCTTGCCCTCCAGCATCATCAGACTCTGGTCGATCTCATCGGCAATTCCGAGTCCGGTGACAGTGCCACCATGAAGAACACCTTGGCCGATTCAGTCCAGCAAGTGGCTACCCTTCAGGAGAAGTTACGCCTGCAGAAACAGCGCCTCTGGCTGCTTAAAAACTACAAAGAAATCTTTAAGATACACTATCCAACCGTACTTTCTTCCAGTCTCCAGAATCCCCAGGCGCTCTTCCTCAAATACGATGGCATCAACAGTGTCTTTGACCTGAGCTGCCTAGAAAAGGGAGCGGGTACCGTCGTCAGGCTGCGGGTCTATTATCAATTTAATCCCGAAACCGGCGAGTGGTCAATTTACGACGAAAAGGCTTGAGCACTGAAACAGCCGGCTCTCTCAAAAACTTATCTTTTCCAATTTAAAGCTCTAGCCCTGATTCCTCAACAGCCGAGAATGCGAGTTACAAAGCAATAGGCTATGGTTGCTTGCGAAGTCTACGCTTATCTGCCTCTTGCTTTGGTAAGGCTGCAGAGTCGGTGAGATCGGCTGGCCTTTGGTGAAGATAGTATTGATTGAGAGGGCAGAAAACCAAAAGGTTAGAAGTCGAAATCCCAATATTTTTTTAAAATTTAACACAATGTTCATGAGAAATCCGGGCTAGGACACAATCTCACCATTGGCCATTTCCAAGATCCGTTCAGCCCGCTTGGCATACAGCGGCTCATGGGTAACCATCACCACGGTCAGACCATCTTTATGTAATTCTTCCAGCAGGTGGATGATCTCTTCACCGGTCTTCTGATCAAGGCTGCCAGTTGGCTCGTCAGCAAAGAGAACCCTGGCCGACTTCACCATCGCCCTGGCAATGGCAACACGCTGTTGTTCGCCACCGGAGAGTTTACCGGGTAGCCTGTCTTTCTTATCAGCCAGTCCGATGCGATCCAGACAATGTTCAGCCCGGGCGACAATATCCCTCGGTACCGGAGCAAAGGAACTCATAAAGGGCAGCAGGGTATTTTGCATCACTGTGAGATAGGGCAGTAAGTGATGAAACTGGAAAATGATCGCAAAATCTTTTTGGCGAAGCGTGTTAAGATGCTCAGCCGATGCCGAAGCTAGATCGTTCTTGTGGTAATAGAGTTTTCCTTCATCGGGGTGGACCAATGTGGAGAGAACATTGAGCAAAGTGGTCTTGCCGGATCCGGACCTGCCCACGATCGACAGAAATTCTCCCTCCTCTATTTCGAGACTGACATTCCGCAGTACCTGTATTTTCTCGCCGCCATTGTTAAAGAATTTATTTAAATTCTGAGCGTACAACATGCTGATCTCCTAAAATGATACCAATGCCTGAGATGGTTCGGTAACTGCACCTTTCCAGGCTGGATATAAAGCGGCAAGCAAGGCCACAAAAGCAAAGAGCAGCGCGCTGCCCATCAGTTGACCACCACTGAATACTGGTTGAAAACTGTCCGAAAGCTGAAGAATATCAAGCGCTTTGAAACTTGCGCCATACCCCGCCAGATATCCGCAGATACCAGCCGCCATACCGATAAGTGCGGCTTCGGCACAGAATATGGTAAATACCTGGGATTTTGCATAGCCAAGTGATCGGAGAATACCGATATCCTTCTTCCTCTCGTTTACCGCCGAAAGCATGGACAGACCAATCATTGCCGCAGCCGTCACCAGGATAACGATACTGATGGAAAACGCCAGCTGCTGAACAAAGGTGATTGATTCCATGCGTTGATTGACGATATTTTGCAGCGCTTTGATATCGGCGCCCGGCAGGTTGGTCCGTATCTGTGCGACAATATCATCAATCGGACATCCTGAACAAAGGGCGGCAACCTCGATAAAGCTGACTCCATCTGGTTTATCGAGCAACCCCTGCAGGACGGTGAGGTCCATGAATACCACTTGGTCTTCGTCTCCCCCGGTTTGTTCGAGAACACCGCTGGTTGCAAAACGGTTACCCAGGATAGTGACTTCATCTCCTGGCTGCACGCCCAGAGCTGCTGCTGCTCTGCTGCCCATGATAATCTGCTCACCATTTTCAGGCAGAGTGCCATCAATGGCCCAATAGCTCTTGATACCTAGCTCTTCCAGCCAGCGCACACCGACAACAGCCACGGTCGTACCGCTTATCTCAACCGTACTTACCAGCTTCGGGGCAACAACGCTGATTCTGTCGCTCATCTCAATACCCTTGATCAAGGCAACTGTTGTCTGCTCCCTCAGATCATGAATATCGTAAAGCATTTCCCCCATGCTAAAGCCACCATAGCTAACGCTGAGTTTCTCAGAACGGGGTGATATGATAATATTTGCACCATAGGTATTGAGCTTTTCTTCTAGACTGTCACCCACAACCAAAGAGACCTGATGGAGAGCAACAATAGACATTATACCAAGAGAAAATACCAGGATCAGCAGAGTAGTTTTGGTGAGTTTCCTCTTGATATTGCTGAAAGGTATGGTGAAGATGTTCATGCTTTCTCCTTAGCACCTTACTCCTGAATTCCTGTTTTAACGGACAAGAAAACGGCAAGGTCTTGCATCTGTAAACTGTTTATTCAGTTAAGTCATTTACACTCTGGCGAGATGTTAGAAATACCTTGCACCCGGAACAATGTCTGCTACTCTGATGACGAGTTCATTACCCTGGACAGCTCGGCGTAGGGGTGCTGGATTGCAGCCGCCTTTGATCACGTTGATGCGATTGGAGTGGAACTTGCGACCACAATTATTGCACACCATGTAATCACCTTGTTGGCTATACCCCTTTTTTTCGCTGAAACAAACATCACAGGCATCGAATGCTGCCCGAATAGTCCCGTCAGCACTTTTTACTACAAAAAATTTGACAACCTGTTTCTCATCTTCGAACAGGAAGTAATGAGCTTTTCCATCATTGATGTCCTCAATTGGAATACGGACCTCTCCGGCAACCGGCTTGGCCTTTTCATATTTGCTGAAGAATCCGGCAACGGCAGGCGCAGAAACCAATAAACCCAGGATTGCCAATGAGATTAAACAAGCCACAGTTCTTTTAAAAAGCATGGTTTACCTCGTATCTATAAATTGAAATTATCTTGCAAGTGACAAGAGCTCAGGGCTCGTACTGCCATTAATATCTGAAAAAAACTGATTTTAAATAGGTTATACTGCTCTCAAGAAGGTTTCTGCTGAAACCATCACACCAGGTCTTCAAGGCGCAGGAAGGGTATCAAATGAGAAATGAACAGATGAGGATATAGCGTGGAGTACTGCCGCGAACTGGTGGCGACAATCCTGACAAAACCGGTCTGACTGGCATAGGGCTGACCGACTGAGCGATGACTGCCAAATTCTGTACTTCATAGTCAAAATGGTGCAAGCCACCAGAGGTCCGCCAGTATGTTTCCAGGCTAGCATCAACCTGGCACCAACCTCCCTGGGGGCAATGATTGTCAACTGCGCTGGAGTCTGCACAGGTTGACGACTCTGCCATTGCCGTTACGGTCTTACAGCAGGCGGGCATGTTGTTGGCTGCTGTTTCGGAGTCCTGACAAGCTAAACCCGGTAACTGTCCCGCCGGCGCGAGTGAGGTGAGCAGCACGGTCAGGAAAAATATTATGATAGTCTGTGATATCTGTCTCATCGGCTGTAAATGGGTTGTACAATTATCAGATTTTCATATACCACATTGTGGCATTATCGGTCAAGGAAAATAGCACCACACCGCATTGCTCAACAAGTAGTTATAGGCATCTCGCCTATTCATACCAATGATTCAATCGGCTCCAGGAGAACTGCAATCATTTATTCGGATTTTGCTGTACAGCTCGCAAGATCTCCAGTAAACAATGCTAAACGCTGGTCGGCAGAATAGTAGATTTCAAAAACGAACTGAAACAGGACAATATTGAGGAGAGAAAACCAATATGCAAGGTGAAATGGCTGCCCTCACTGCGGCATTACTCTGGGCCATCTCCTCTATGCTTTTTGCTGGTGCGGGCAGGCATATTCAGGCAATAAACCTCAACCTCATTAAAGGTTTGCTGTCCTGCTCGATGATCCTGGTCGTACTCACCATCGGCAGTCTCTTTCAGGTTTCCGGTTTCACCCTGGCAACCCTGTCTGCAATTTCTCCAGAAGGATTCATTCTCCTGATTATCAGCGGGATAGTAGGAATAGGTGCAGGTGATACCGCCTATTTTGCCTGTCTGCGCCGAATCGGCCCCCAAAACGGCCTCATGCTTGAATCCACGGCCCCCATCATTGCGGCGCTTCTTGCTCTGCTACTCTTTCAGGAGATCCTGGGTGGCCTTGCCTGGTCAGGTATTGTGCTGACTAGCTTCGGTGTGATCATGGTGGTGAGATGGTCGCAGTCCGCCTACGGCTACGTTCCGAATCTTTCCGGAGTACTTTTTGGTCTCCTGGCGGCATTATGTCAGGCGACAGGTATTGTCCTCTCTCGCCAGGCGTTGCTGGATACTCAGGTGGAACCACTGGCCAGCGCCTTGGTACGATTGTTTAGTGCACTCTGCATTATCATCATCTGGTTTATTTTACGAGAGGTGGTTACCTCTAAAGTTTCAAGCTATCAGTCCGTTGGTGAGACTGCGATTCTGCTTCTTAAAAACAAACTCATCGTTCGTGTTGCCGGGGCAATAACCATGGGTACCTTTCTGGGGATCTATTTAATGCAGGTTTCGGTTAAATACACCAGCGCTGGCATTACCCAGACACTTCTAGCCACCAGCCCATTGTTTGGCATGATCTTGGCCAGATTGCGGGGCCAGGTTCAACGCCCAACAGTCTGGCTGGGTCTTCTTTTTGGGGTTATGGGTATCGGCTTGCTGTTTTTCCGCTAGCACTGATTTCTCATGAAAATTGTGTTGAATTTCAAAAAATATATTAAGATTCCAACTTATGGGCTTCAGATTTTCTACCTCCTCAAATCAACACAATGTTCACCAAAGGCCAGCCGATCTCACCGACTCTGCAGCGTTGCCAAAGCAAGATGCATAGGAAACTATAGCCCTTTGCTTCGCGCCTCGCATACTCGGCAACCTCGGCTGGTGAGAGATCAGTGCTAAAAGGGGTCGGTCAAGAGCTGAAAAGTGATCAGGATTCAGTTTCGATAGCGTTGCAATTCTTCCTGAACACTGTTTTCCTGTTCTACAATTGCCAGTATATCTTCAATTTCCGGCCTATCACCAGGACCTCTGCCGATATGGTGAATTCTGACTTTTCCTTCAGGGTCGATAAGAACATCACCACCGCGCTGGTGAATATCATCATGGGCGCGTTTAGGCATATTTCCTCTCGCTATTTCTAGGAAATAAGCCTTCAGGGACGCAAAGCCCCAGAGATCCCAGAAGCCTGCTCTGTTCATACCATAGTAATCGTAGAGTTCTCTCGTTCGATCAACCACAATAGGCCAGCCGATATCTTCTTCCTTCTGATAATTAAGAGCGTGTTCAGCCTCCTCAAAGGAGATTATCAATACCTCGATATTTTCCCGAGCGATTCGTTCATGCTGCTGCCACAACTGTGACAGGTGACTGCGGCAGGGCAGTCAGGCCAAATGACGGTGAAAGACAAGATAGAGCCATTTGCCTTCAAACTCGTCGGTCGAGAGCATATTGCCCTCGGAAGTGGTCAAGGTAAATGGCTTGGGATATCTATCTTTTCTGGTAACGTATAAACTCATGTATATTCTTATCCTTGCGGAAAGATGGCAATCTTTTACTATTATCAATGAACAAGATGGGCATTCTTACCAAAAGCCATAGCAGAATTGTAAACAAGAGGCTTTCTGCTGACAAATTATTCCTTAGGTGAAATATTCAGTTTTACTGGTAACCGTTGCCTTAATCTGGTTGAGCGTATCAGTGAGTACACTCAAGACCGTTTCCCGAACATCACCTGCCACCACGATATACATGACGTCGTCCCCAATGGCAAGATCTTTTCCTTCGTTTATCTCCACCAGTATCTCAATGATCCCATGTCTTTTTTTCTGGGCGGCAATGATCTCATCCAACTTCTGCCAGTCCACGTCAACGGCAAGGCCGCTTACCTTTCTCCCATCCCGTGAGGTTTCCCGAACGACACCATTATGACAGAGAATCATCCCTGCCTTGGCATAGTCAGGATGGCCTTTCACTTCGTCCACAAGCGCAGTTAAGGTTTTCATAGGCTGTATTCCTTGAGTTAATAGAGAGCTTTTTATGTTTGCCTGCTCATCTGCGGTACGAATCAATGTTGTAGCACGGCAGCAAGCGTGGTATAACTTAATTATAAGCAAATGCACGCATCAGGGTCCGCATTCGAGCAATCGGGATTGCATGCCAGATTGCGGTAATGGTAGTCGGATAAAGATAGAGTAGCAATCAGAAAATATGACTGAAACATTTACCTCACGATTAACGGATCCGGTAACCGGCGTCATTCTCGATTCTATCTCGGATGGCGTATTCACCGTCGATCACGATTTTCGCATCACCTATTTTAACAAAGCCGCCGAAGAAATAACCGGGTTTTCCCGGGAAGAGGCACTCGGTAAATATTGCCATGATATCTTTCGAGCCAATATGTGTGCCGGCGACTGTGCCCTTAAAAAAACCATGACAGAGGGGCGCACTTTGCTCAACAGCTTAACGCACATAACCGACAGCCAGGGCGATATCATTCCCATTTCACTCTCCACTTCTCTACTCAAAGACCAATCTGGGACAGTACTTGGAGGGGTGGAAACGTTCCGGGACAGGAGCGTTGTTGAGGGACTCAGGCAGGAGCTTGCCGGGGCAGTCCAGATAGGCAGCATGCTCACCCGCAACAAAGAAATGAAACAAATTCTTTCCCTGCTTGAGAATCTGGGCAATAGCGACACCACCGTGCTCATCGAGGGTGAAACTGGAACAGGTAAAGAACTGCTTGCTCATGCCATCCATGCCAACTCAACCAGACAAAACAAGAAGTTTGTCGCTATTAATTGCGGCGCCTTGCCCGATACGCTCTTGGAATCGGAGCTTTTCGGCTATAAAGCCGGGGCCTTTACCGGCGCTAATAAAGATAAACAGGGCTTGTTTGCCAGTGCCGGCAATGGAACCATACTCCTTGACGAGCTTGGCGATACCAGTCCCGCTTTTCAGGTCAAGCTCCTGCGACTCCTCGAGGATAAGACGTATCAACCATTGGGAAGTGTCAACACCTGTACCACGGAAGCCCGCATTATTGCTGCCACCAACAGAAACCTCAAGGAAATGGTTGCCGAGGGTTCCTTTCGCCAGGATCTGTTCTATCGCATCAACGTTGTTCACCTCAAGCTGCCGCCGTTGCGTCGGCGGACAGAGGACATTCCCCTGCTGGTGGAGTGCTTTATCAGCAAAATGAATGCAATTAAAGATTGCGATATTGAAGACATAACTCCAGATACCCTGGCTGCCCTGATGGCTTACGATTATCCAGGCAATATTCGGGAGCTCGAAAATATCATCGAACACGCCTTTGTCGTCTGCAGAAAAGGTACAATTGAGCCATCTCACCTGCCGCCAAATCTGCTTGGACAGCATCATGCTTCTCCAATTAAAGAGCAGTCATCCGAAGATAACCGCAGCCTGACCTCGGCCATGGATTCCACAGAACGAAATATCATCATTAATGCCCTTAAAAAAGCTCACCTCAACCGGACGGTTGCAGCGCGGCAGCTGGGGATGCACAAAGCAACGCTCTACCGAAAAGTGAAAAAGCTTCATATCACTTTACCCGCAAAAGATGGTCGATCGGTAGCATTGCAGCACCCCGATGAGTCTTCCTCGTAGTCTAACTGTTGCTTCCAACTGTTTCTTCCAACGGTTTCCTGATTTTTCCTTCTCCTCCGGGAACCTCTCTTACCACTTACAATTAAAAGAAGTATTGCCTCATACTGTTTATTTTTGTTAGACCGGACTGGCACCCAGGTTCTCTGTCAAGTTGTCTCAAAAATGCGACGATAGGCGACGCTTTGCCACGCTTATCGTCGCAAATGCGCGACTATTAGGTGCTGGTTCACTTGGAAACCACCATCCTTATATATGTGCATTTGCCCGATTCGAGTGGCTTTGCCCTTCTTCTCCTTATTCTCTGCAGTCATGGCACAACACTTGCTCAATAAACAATAGAATCGCACTATAAATATCAGTGCATAAACTGAAAACTGGAAAGACCAATAATGCTTTGGCGCGACACAGAAAATAAGGAGGTATCATGAAATCAAACAAAGGGAACATCCCAAAGGATAAGCAGAAACAAGGCGGAAGAGGACAGTGCCGTCAGCCTGACTTTGGGCAAGGCCTGAAAGCTTTTGACGAGGAAGGCGGCTGGGGAAGGAGCGGTAAAACAGGAATTTGTAGAAACAAGCGAACCGGTATAGCTCCTGCGCAACCCGTAATCGAGACAAGCCGTACCTCCGGCAGTGTAAACCTGCAGCTGCTAAAGGAACAGGCGGAAAGATTGACCAGTGCCCTGGAAGAAATTCAACGGCAAATAAAGATGTTTGAGCACCACTAATTCTAGCATCTGCAATCAGGACAATGAAACCATTTACAACCCAAAGACAGAAAAGAAAGGTAATTCATGCTTCTCATCATTTCATCTAAAGAAATCGATACAGCTCAACCGTTTTACACCTATCTCAGCAGTCTGAACAAGATACTGCTGACTTTACCGGTCGAAGAAGTGATCACAGAACTCCTTACAACCGAAAAAATTGACGCTGTCATCGGTTTTGAACATGACCTGGAGCTTATCAAGAGCACTATTGTCCGTTTCCCCATGTTGAACTATGCCCTGCTGAGCAGGGCAACAGCAGAGGATTTTCATGAAATGACCGAGGGCTACGGTTTCTTCTACCAGCTGCCGGAGACGCCCGGGCTCGATCATGGCCAAGAGTTAATGGCTATTCTGGAAAAAATCAGCATCTCGGTGGCGGATCAACAACATTCGGAGCAGATCAAATGATCATAAGTATAGCCAGCGGCAAAGGAGGCACCGGTAAAACGACAGTTGCCACCAATCTCGCCCGAGCCCTGGACAAAGAGCTCACCTTCCTTGATTGTGATGTGGAGGAACCAAACGGTCATCTCTTTCTCAAACCGGAGATCTCCAAAAAGGAGGATATTTTCACGTTCTTGCCCAAAATCGATGAACAGGGTTGCGACCGCTGCGGTAAATGCCGGGACATCTGTCGGTTTGGCGCGCTAACCCTGGTTGGCAAGTCGCTTTTACTCTTCCCTGAGCTCTGTCACAGTTGTGGTGGCTGCCTGGAAGTGTGCCCGCAAGAATGCATTGGTGAAGACAAAAGGCTTCTTGGAGCAATTGAGTCGGGTAAAAGCGGGGCAATAGATTTTCACCATGGCCTCCTGCGCGTCGGCGAAGCCATGTCTCCGCCGCTCATCAAGGAAATGCGGAAAAGGCACGAAACCGGTGAAACCGTGATCATCGATGCCCCGCCCGGTACTTCCTGCCCGGTGATTAGTGCCATGCACAATACCGATTTCGTCGTCCTGGTAACAGAGCCGACACCCTTTGGCCTGCATGATCTCAAACTCGCTCATGAGACGGTCAAGCAACTGGGAATTCCCTCCGGTGTCGTGATCAATCGTGCCAACTTAGGCGATAGGGGTGTGCATGACTATGCCGCGGCTAACAATCTGCCCATACTCCTGGAGATCCCTTTCAGCAAAGATGTCGCAGAATTGTATTCGCGGGGAATTCTGCTGGTCGACGGCGAAAAGAAATGGCAACAGCTTTTCCAGGAGCTGTTTTCAGCCATAGAAGAACACGCCGCCCTGGAAAGGAGTGCAGTATGAAAGAAATAGTCATTATCAGCGGCAAGGGGGGAACAGGAAAGACCAGCCTTACCGCCGCCTTTGCAATCCTCGCTGATAATCCATTGCTCTGCGATGCCGATGTGGATGCTGCCGACCTGCATCTCCTTCTGGCCCCCGAGATTCGGCAAAAGACTGATTTCTACGGCGGCAATCTGGCAAAAATCGACCAGAATGAATGTACAGAGTGTGGATTTTGTCGTGAACTCTGCCGATTTGAGGCAATATCTACTGATATTCATATTGACCCTGTCAATTGCGAAGGCTGCGGCGTCTGCGTCGATCTTTGTCCAATGCAGGCCATTGACTTTCCTCAGAACAAAAGCGGAGAGTGGTTCATTTCAGATACCCGGGTGGGTCCCATGGTACATGCCAGACTGGGTATCGCTGAAGAAAATTCCGGCAAACTCGTCAGCATCATCAGGAGAGAAGCCCGAAGTCTGGCAGAAAGAAACGGGCAGCAGCTTATCATTACCGATGGCCCGCCAGGTATCGGTTGTCCGGTGATTGCTTCGATAACCAACTCTGAATCCGTGATCATTATCGTTGAGCCGACAGTTTCAGGCAAGCATGATGTTGAACGGGTTGCCCAATTAACCAACCATTTCGACATTCAAGCCATGCTCTGCGTCAACCGCTTCGATATTAATATCGAGATGACTGAGAAAATTGAACAGTATGCCCGCATTGAGGACATTATTGTCCTTCCCCGCATCCCCTTCGACCCGCAATTCACCCAAGCGATGGTTGAGGGAAAAACGTTAATGGAATACGCCAGCATTTCAGCCACGGCAAAACGAATACAACAAGTCTGGGAGACCATCCTGGCCACTAGTACAAAAACGGCCTTACGACCAGTAATTATCAACAGATAATTTTACAGGAGTAATTCATGAAAAAGCTACGAATTGCAGTTCCCTCAAACGGTGAAGGCGGCCTGGGTGGCACCCGCGCCGGCCACTTCG
>JAAUYI010084986.1_pt1 | contig 12895 bp, 16 predicted proteins | sample 7278041 | NCBI WGS metagenome assembly JAAUYI01 (sample SAMN14350216, study PRJNA611818) | marine sediment metagenome | isolation source: surface marine sediment (0.6m) | place: French Polynesia: Moorea | collected 2018-08
CTACGAGTGCTACCTACGGATGCGAGAGAGATTGCTTCGGTATCAACAATGGGTACTTTAATACAATCAACCTATGAATAAATACTCATGCCCAATTATCGCCGAGCCAAACTTCCTGGTGGTACTTATTTCCTCACCCAAGTAACTCACCATCGCCAACCTTGGCTTACCACCGACATCGCACGTCAAGCACTCCGCGCTGCGATCGCTTATGTGCGTCAAAAATATCCCTTCACCATCGACGCATTTGTGCATATAAGCGATCATTTCCATTGTTTATGGACATTACCAGCAGGAGACAGCGATTTATCAACTCGACTGCGATTAATTAAAACCTTTGTCACCAAAAAGTATGGCAATCAATTGGGAATTAATGCGCTCGATTTCCACCTCTCGACAAAAACGAAAAGAACGCAATTTATGGCAAAGACGATTTTGGGAACATTTGATTCGGGACGATAGAGATTTTATGAAACATTGCGATTATATTCATTACAATCCGGTGCGACATAAATTATGTCAGATTCCCCAAGATAAGCAGCGATTGGTTGAATATTTACCAAGGAATGATCTACGCAACCGCATACCCAGTATGTTCACGAATCTCTGGTGGATGAAAAGCAAGAACAATTTTATCCTTGGGTACTCCAGCAGCTACCAATTCATCTGTAATACCATCTTCAATTCCGTCGTAATGAATCCAGATTTTACCATCGCGGATTTCGGCATGAGTAATGGTACCATATACGCGGCGATTATCCTCCCAGCCTTCCTGTAGCAGAATAAAATGATTGCGATCGCCACCGATAATTAAACAAGTTTTTACATCACCATAGCGGTAAGGAAGTGAAGCATAATATTTCAAAATATTTTCTAGTATTTCACGCCATTGTTCTAAAAGTTGATTTGTGGTTTCCATTGAATAATTTCCTCAATTTTTGCATTTTCCCAAAAACTATCATCTAATTCAGGAATATCAGATGTATCAATGTCCTCATCAGGAATATTTTTAATCTCCTCAAGTCGCTTGTCTGAGATATTCATAATATGCTTTCCTCTCTTTAGGAGTTGCTTTTCTCGCTGAAATAATTCGGGTAATTCCTGCTCTTGGTGTATGCGCCACGGTGATAATAACTACCCCTTGTATTGCTCCTACGCTGATTTCGCGGATTTCTCCATAATCAAACCGATCATCAACATTGGTAAATATAAACCCGTCAAAGATTTCTATTAGACTATTGTGTTTGGGCTGTGGAATTTTTGGCAACACGGATCAGAAAACGTAAAGCCTCATTCACCGCCGCCGAATCGGGAAACATTTCTGCCACATCGGGTTCTAATGCAACAGTTAAAATATTTGCCTGTTTGCGTCCCGGACCCCTCGCCACAACTGGCAACTTGGTAAAATCATATTCATCACGCAGTTCATCTTCATTTTCGGAATTAAATTTCTGATTCATAAACTCTCCGTTCTCTGCGAGTTGCATCTCTTGCACTAATTAAACGAGTTACTGAATTTCGCTCAGTATAAGCAACAACCAATAATCGTCGCTGCACGATTCACCCAAGATGATAAAACGCCTTTCTCCAATTGAATGGTCTGGATCGATAAAAGTGATAAATAAGGGATCATCGAATACAGTTTTTGCTTCATCAAAAGCAACCCCATGCTTTGCCAAGTTCTTTTCTGCTTTATTTTCATCCCACTCAAACTGCATAAATTAAATCTAGCATCCCATAATAGTTAGAAGCTGGCTACATTACACAAATCATATAAATAACACTTTCAGCAACAACTGTTTGGTTAGTGCGATCATTATTGTAGCGACTATCTTTATTGTCAACTGCGATCGCTTATTGTAAACCAAGAATAAAGGCGATCGCTGATTAAAAATGCTAGAGGGGAAATGGGATTTTTGGTTGTAGTGATCGCGTTTGGTAAGTGACTAAAATGAGTATTGCGATGGCGACAGCCACTCCCTACGGGAGTATCGCTATCTTGTAGGGTGCGTTCCTTGCCACACCTTCCATTAACTACTCAATCCCCATCCCAAAATAATCTCTAACGCAAGTTATGCCGATACCAAACTGTAGTGCGATTGCGGGGTATTATCCCTACCGCCACCAAAAGACTTTTACAGCAAGCCCTAAATAATGTCACTTTTGATTGCCTTCATAAACTCATTCATAGCCTCAAGTTTAGATGACATTAAGACACAGCGAACTAATAAAGATAAATCTAAATCTGGTAATAACTGACTACTACAAACTTGTTCGTATCTGATTTTATCTTCATCTTCAACATCGCGCAAGCAATAAACAGCAATTTGATTATTACTCCACAACCAAACCTCAGAGATTTTAAACCGCTGATATTTTTCTAATTTTTTCGGGCTACCACTGGTAATATTTACTTCAATTGCTAAGTCAGGATTATCCTTTTTTTCACCAATATAATATGACTCATCTGGTTCAAATGATACTCCCTTTTCTTCTGATTCACGAGTAGCACTTCCCACCGGAATAAATTCAATTTGTTTTTGAAAAAAGTAAAGTCCTAGTAACAGGGCGATCAAACTTTTAACTATTTCATGTCCTTCACCTATGGTCATAATTTCAATTACACCATCCAAATAGGATATTCTGACTCCTGCTTGTTCTTCAATAATGGCTTGAATCGTTTTAAATTGTTGCCAATTATAAGAACCTGGTAGAATAAGATGTTGCTCTTGTGTTTGACTCGATTGTTCTAAACCTATTTGTGCTGTCATATTTGTAATACTCCGACTAGAGTATATTTGACCTGACTCAAGTATAGCTCCCGCTTAGGCTAAGATAGAGTGCGATCGCACTGCTGCGATCTTGTAGGGTGAGTTACGCTGTCGCTTTAGCAAAGCCATGCCCGTTAGGGCTATACCCACCCTACAATATCTGCAAAACCAAAAAAATTTCTTCACAATCGAAATTACCGATGAAATGCAACTTCGCTCTGATACAGATGAAGAGATAGAATAAAGGTAGAAAATAATACTCTTCAAAATTAATAAGTAGTTTCCAAGCAGCCACATTAATCAACTCCACCCTCGAACCGTAAACCCCTACCAACTACCCACAATCATGCCCTACTCCTACAAACGCTCCCGCAAAGCCCCTTCTTCCCCAGAAGCTAAAGGACCTTTCTTCGACAAAGATAACACCAGTCGCGCCTTCTTCAAACCCAGCAAAACCCCAATCCAGACCAAACTCACCATCGGCAATCCGGGCGATGCCTTTGAGCGCGAAGCCGATGCTGTTGCTGATCGGGTGGTCAATCAGCCTACCATGAATAACGTAGCACCCGGCGTTCAACGTCAGGACGAACAAACCAGCCCCAGGCTGCAAATGCAAGACGAAAAAGAGGAGGAAGTCGCTACTAAACCACAACTCCAGATGCAGGACGAAAAAGAAGAGGAAGTCGCTACTAAACCACAACTCCAGATGCAGGACGAAAAAGAGGAGGAAGTTGCTACTAAGCCGGAACTACAAATGCAAGGACCAGAAGAGGAAGACATGCAACCACAGGAAGAGGAGGAAGTTGCTACTAAGCCGGAACTACAAATGCAAGGGTCAGAAGAGGAAGACATGCAACCACAGGAAGAGGAGGAAGTCGCTACTAAACCTGAATCCCAATCCCAATCAGTAGGTAAATCGCTAACTTCTCAACTCCAAAGTACAAAAGGTCAAGGTAATCCACTACCAAAGCCAACCCAGCTGGAAATGGGCAAGGCTTTGGGTCAAAACTTTAGCACTGTTCGTATTCACACCGCTCGAACGGCGGTGGATATGAATAAACAGTTAAAATCCCAGGCTTTCACCCACGGAAAAGATATCTACTTTAACCAAGGTAAATTTGACCCTGAATCTAAAACAGGGAAGCAATTGCTAGCCCATGAGCTTACCCATGTGGTGCAACAAAATAAGAAATAGCTTCCGTTAAGAGATTTAGAGAAATTACTTAGGTAAGTTGTTCATGGTTTTACAGACCGATACTTCTTCACTAGACAGCGATTTAACGTTTTATGACGCTTCTACTTCTCCTGTAACCCTTTGCAAAGCTAATTTGTCGCTGATTCGGGATGATAATGCCATCATCGGATGTCGCTTATGCTGTCAAGTTAGTTTTGAGCAATACCAGAAGATTGATACTGATTCTTTATTTAACTTTGAATCAGAATTGCGTGGTTCTCTAGTTGGGGGGGAATTTATTCCCGATGTCGATCTGCACCTCGAAATCAGCCTTAAACCCGATATTCTTCCTAATTTGTTAGAGCATGGGGAAAATCCTGAAGCAGTTGTAGCTTATTTGTTAGCCCTGAGCCAAAAAACGCAAACCCTTATCCATCGTTCAGCATCCTTTGTGGCTACTACAGGGGAAGATTTAGAAGTAGAACAATCCCCAAATTCTGCTCCACCGGACTTAACCCAAAACGAAGTTGACCCATTATTACAAACCGAAAGCTGGCTTTGTCTATCAGTTAAACAAGTTCAAGATTCTAACGAGGTGGGCTACAAAACCTTTTGGGGCTATGTTAATCCAGCGAATCTATATCAAACCGTTGCTGGTGGGGAACAAATTCTGTCAGGGGTTGCTGGCTTTTTGGAGAAATGGATTGAAGGTAATTGGTCTGAAGCAGCAGAAAAAATTGCCAATGAGATAGTTGAAGACTTTGGTCATAGCCTTGAAGCGTTAGTTGATGAAAGCTTATCTGAGCTTGACGATGATGCAGAGCATGGCATCACAGACCATGATACCGGTGAGCCTAGCTCACTCTTTGATATTGTAACTGCCTTTTTCGCTGCCGAAGACTGGCCCATTTACAAACGTGAAGGCACAACTAACTTACAACTCGCATTCCAAGGTGACAATGGTCAATGGTCTTGCTATGTCCAAGTCAACGAAACCCGACAGGAATTCTTGTTTTATTCCCTGTGTCCTGTCACAGTACCTGTAGATAAGCGGTTAGTCATGGCAGAATTTCTCACCCGTGCTAATTATGGTCTTACCATTGGTAACTTTGAAATGGATTTTGACAGTGGTGAGGTTCACTACAAAACAAGTCTTGATGTTGAAGGCGCAAGACTCACCATAGCCCTGGTTCGTCAGTTGGTATACGCCAACCTGATGATTATGGATCGATATCTGCCCGGTATTATGGCTGTTATCTATGGTAATGTTTCGGCAGTTGATGCGATCGCTCAGATAGAAAATTAGCCCAAAGGCGATCGCAACAGCATCACTTTCTGGCAAAATTAGATGGGTCTTGGTCGTATCGATGCTTAGTGGGAATGGGTTCTGGCTGCCCATCACCTGCAAGAGCAGCGGTTTTTTCCAAAGCTGACCTCAATCGCTTGGCTGCATAAATGGACATATCGCGGGGTACATTAATGCGATCGCGTAAATATCGCAAAGCCACATCAGAACCGGATGGAGGCACGCATTCTTTGCCAGTCATCATGTATGTTAAAGCACAACGTAGGGCTTGATCAAACAATCGATCGTCAGCAGGGTTGACTCGAATAATATTGGTGCGGTGGTCGATAACTCGCCCCAAAGCTTCCATAGGAGAGTTTTCTGGTTCTGGATAGGTAACATCTGGTAGTCCAAACCAGGGACCATTATCCACCCGCGCTTTGTTGATCAGCATTTGGGGTTCGCCATTTTCCCAACAGCCTCCCATCTGGGGAGGTAAATCGTGGGCGTGGGTGTGAAAGTCGCTTTGGGTACCGCGATAGGTTGGCCGGCTTTCCATCGCTGCAAACCATTCTCTCAACCGTGGGTTTTCTGACCGTAAGGAGTAGCCCTTATAGTAGTAAAGGCTGGCGTTCATCCGTTCCACATAGGGAGTAAAGATAACATCAACGGTACCGAAGGTATCAAGAAAGTATGGTCCAGGGGTACTAGCTAAAGCCTCCTCAACCTTAGCCACTACACCGATAAATTGTTCTCGGTTGCGTTGTTCTTGTTGGGGAGAACCTGCTGGGTAACACAGCCAATTACACCAGGCTCTAAATAACAGTCGTTCTAATTGGCGCAAAGAAAACACCTTGCGGTCTTCCATACTGTGGTTCAATGGGCCAAAAACCTGTTCCAAAGCGATTAAAATATCATCGCTTTCCTTAATGATTCGTCCATCTAGCTCGATTGCAGGCAGCATTCCCGAAGGAACTTTACGTTTATACCAACTTTCTTTCTGCCCGTAACAGAACATTGTCACCTTTTCGATGCGGTAGGGTATCTGTTTTTCCTCCAGCCATAACCAAACTTTTTGACAGTAAGGACACCAAGCATGATTGTCGCGGTACAGTGTTACCCGCACTGCTGATTCAGGTTTTCCAAATAAACGCAACCTGGCTCTAGGGTTGGTAGGCCCATTAACGGTGTCGATTTGATAGTTCGTGAGGGTTTCTAGTTCTTGCCAGCTTAAGGGTACGGTGGTCATAGGGTGAGTTGGGTAGTGCGATTACTGAGAGCTTTTATTGACTTTACCAATTAATTCATAATTATTAATTCATAATTCATAATTAATGGTGCATTAGCCCCTAAATTTATCACTCTCAGTGAATAAAAATCTAAAACCCTTATTTGAAGAGGATTTTATGAATTTAGATGTAGGTTGGGGAGCCACTCTTGTGCGCGGGTGAATCCTGCGGATACGCTACGCGAGCCCCGCGTTGAGAGAAGTGGCGTTTGAGGAACGAAACCCAACACCCGAAGAAATTGGTATTGTTGGGTTTCACAACCTTCCACCCAACCTACATTAATTTTCTTTTTCTAGAGTGACAAAAAAGGGTTATTTAGGGCTATTTCTAATTATATTTCTCCCCGTTTCACAATTTGTATACTTTTCTACCCCATCCAATTGGCTGTGATGTGAATATTAGCAATAACTTTTAGCCCCAGGAATTGACAAACATCTGACCGTCAGAAAAGAGAGAAAAGGCAAGATAACTAAAAGTATAAAGTCTGCACAAAATCTTGACCGGATTTAGCTTGAGATATAGCAAGAAATCAAAAGGTTAGTGCTAGGCGATCGCATCGAGTTACGTAGGGTTTTCACTAATCTAATTGGTAACGCAATAAAATTTACCAATCAAGGCTACGTAAATATATCATTACGATGTGTTGATAATTTTATCGCCATTGCTATTCAAGATACAGGCTCAGGCATTTCTATACAAGAGCAAAAAGTGCTATTTGAACGGTTTCGTACCGGTAAAAAGCAAGGTTCTGGTAGTGGTCTAGGACTATATTTGTCTAAACGAATCATTGAAGAACATCATGGTTATATTAAAGTAGTTTCTGAAACAGGTAAAGGCAGTAAATTTACTATATATATGCCTCTATAGCAATAAAAAATAAAATTTGCATCTATCTTTAGATAGATTTTTTTGAGGAATATATTCAGTCTAAAGATTATATCTGGCTAACTCCAGATAGAGATGACTATTACAACCATTTAGCCTATAATAGACCATAGAAGAGATATGTTGATGGTATTTAAATTTAGGTATCTATGCCTCTCTTGTATATGAAAAGCCAAGCTATTGATTAATTGTCTCACCTTAATGTAAGTCAAGGATAAGATACCTCGATTACTACAAGTATCATGAAGAACAATAGATAATTTTAATTTGATTATCTAATACTTTCAGTATTTTAAGGATATAGTTTGGCATAATCATTGCCGAAGAGACGTACTTGTCAAATACCTAGGGTTACTATTAATTGTGATCTAGGTAATTTTTAGTATCCATACATTTTCTGCAATTCAATCAGAACCTATCAAGAAGAAATACTACTAAATATATAGGGTATGTTTTTGGGGGCTACACAGAGATATCTTGATGAATACTGTCTTATCTTTTTTAATGAAATTGGTTTCTGGGTTATTTATTATCAAAGTAAAATACAGGAGGTTGTGTGATTAGAGACTTAACATTTGATTATCCTCTAAATGTTAATTTTTTGGCTGTTCTTCTAATATTATTTATCTCAGCGATCGCATTAATTTTTAGTAAATTTATACCCAAAATATTAGCTTTTCTTCTGCGTACTTTTATTTCCCCAGAGGTTGGTGACACAGCTCAATCTTTAATCGAGCCTCATAAGATTTTAATTCAAACAGTAATTACACTTAGCATCGCGGAAATCATATTATTAGTAATGCCATTTCTCAATAAATATCCTATTACTGAAATTTGTATTAGTTTAGCATTAACCATAAGCATTGGTTTGCTTGCGTCGAGAATATCTGGCAAGTTTTTAGATGATTATCTTCTAGAGTTGGCTGCTAAAAGTGGACGCAAAGCTAACAGTGAATTATTTATATCTGCCAAAGTAATCTCTAATTTAGTAATTATCATTGTTGCTATTATTGTGTTTGCTCAAACCCATAAAATTAATGTGTTGGGGATATTAGCAAGTTTAGGAATTGGAGGTTTAGCAGTTGCTTTTGCTGCCCAAAAAACATTAGAGCAATTTCTTGGTGGTGTAGTTATATATTTAGATCAACCCTTCACAATAGATGATTATATAGGGTTACCAGATGGAATTTTTGGTAGAGTCGAATCTATCGGTTGGCGTTCTACAAAAATAAGAACTTCCGGTAAGGGAACCATTGTGATTATTCCCAATAATGCTTTGACTCAGATGCATATTGAAAACTTCTCTGGAGCCAAAAAAGTCATGTCAATCCTGAACTTGAGTTTTAATCGAGAAGTAGATAAAAGAGAACAAGCCTTAATCCGTCAGGTTATTTTAGCTAGTACCAATGATATTTTTGGTTTAGATTCACGTAGTACCGATATTACATTTAAGAACAATGAAAATGGCAATCAAACAAAAGGTAGTCAAGCTCAAATTACTTTCTTTATTCTTGGTTCTGGTGAAGTATCAATGGAATTGCGTCGCCAGTTGCTAGATATGGCTAGACAGAATATGAACCAAAAGCTGAATGAATATGGAATTGGTTTTGAAATGGATGAGCCGACTATCTATGTCGATGCCCCAATAACTGTTTAATTATGCTCATGGAAATTCTCAATCAAATTCTTAGTTTTTTACAGAAAGAAGAAATTCGCAACATTGAATTTTTTGTATTTTTCTTGATTGTATCTTTGATAGTTGGACGATACACGCCATCTATCGTTAAAGTTATTTTTCAAAAATTATTTCCTCAAACAATTGCAGAAATATATGAAAAAATAATCGAGCCTGTCAGTAACTTATTTAGAATATCTGGAACTTTAATTCTGATTTCTTTATCTTTTAATTTTCTACAAGAGTATCAAGCGTTCTATAATTTCTTTCAGTTTTTTGTTGAATTATCGGTAATTATAAGTGTAACTTGGTTGGTTTCACGGATATTTAGACAAATAATCCGTTCCTATGGAGTTAATTTAATTAGAAAATTAGGTTATGCAGCAGACGATTTATTGTTAGTTTCAGAAACTATTTTTAATGTCATTATTGGTTTTATTGCCGTCCTAGCTTTTGCTAAAGGTAGATTTGATTTAATTGGTTTATTGACTGGATTGGGAATTGGAGGATTAGCGATCGCCTTTGCTGCTCAAAAAACCTTGGAACAGTTTTTGGGTACATTAGTGTTATATTTAGACCGTCCATTTATACCGGGAGAATACATTCGTATTCCTGCATCTAATCAATTATCAGAAGGAGTATTTGGTCGAGTTGAATCCATCGGAATTCGTTCTAGCAAAATACGTACTGCTGCAAAAAGTACATTAATAATTGTACCTAACTCAATCTTAGCTAATTTACAAGTGGAGAATATTACTCGTGGTAAAAAAGTAATGGTATTACTTTATTTTGATTTTAACAAGAAGTTAGAAGAAAAAGGAGAAGCATTAGTCAAACAAGTCATTAAAGAAAGTACCGATTCCTTGTTTGGGATAGATCCAGGTAGTACTAAAATCAGTTTATTAGAGGATTCAGACAATGAAAATAGTAGAGCGAGAATTACATTTTTTATTTTAGGATCTAGTGAAAATTCGATTGAATTAAGGAAGCAATTACTAGAAATGGCTAATGAAAGAATTTCCCAGAAATTAAAATCATTTGGAATTGAATTTGTAATGCAAGAGCCTAACATTTATGTTGAGTCTCCAGTAACTATATAGGATTTGTCGGTAATTAAAGTCTCTAAAACAACTATTTATAAGTAAAAAAGTAAATGTCTTCCCTTACAAAACAAACTTCCCGTCAGCGAGAAATAGTAGAAGTAGTATTTCGTAACGGTTGGGGTTATATGCGTTCTCTGTTGACTGGGAACAAAGCCGATGAACCACAGTTACCACCTCCAGCTGTTTTACGTAATATCTTGACTGAATTGGGTCCGGTTTATGTTAAGCTGGGACAACTTCTTTCTACCCGTCCCGACTTACTACCTGGAGAGTATGTAGATACTTTAACTGACTTACAAGCTAACGTTCCACAAGTCCCTTGGGAAGAAGTAAAAAATCTGATTGAACAAGAATTAGGACAATCAATTACAGAAGTTTTTACAGATATTAATATAGAAGCGATCGCAGCTGGTTCTATTGGTCAAGTTCATCAAGCTACTCTCAAAAATGGTCAACAAGTAGCACTGAAGGTACAACGTCCAGGAATAGATGTGGTTGTCGCTCAGGACATCTCTTTAATTAAGGGTTTAGCAGAGTTAGTTGCTCTCACAGACTTGGGTAAAGACTATGACATGGTGGCGATAGCTGAGGAATTTACCACTGCTTTGCAAGCCGAACTTGACTTTACTACAGAAGGGAAATATACCGAGCAACTATCTCGTAACCTATCTAGCAGTAAATGGTTTGACCCTCAACAGTTAATAATTCCCAAAATATACTGGAATTTAACTACCTCTAAACTATTAGTAATTGAGTGGTTAGAAGGTGTTCCCATATTATCCTCAAAACTGTGCAATTCTGAAACTGAAGAGCAAACTAAAAAGCCGCGACGGGAAATTACTACCCTATTATTTCGTGCTTTTTTCCAACAGATTTATATAGATGGATTCTTCCACGCCGATCCCCATCCTGGTAATATTTTTTATTTGGATAATGGTCGTGTAGCACTGTTGGATTGCGGGATGGTGGGACGTTTAGATCCCCGCACCCAACAAATTTTAACGGAAATGCTATTGGCGATTGTGGATTTAGATGCTCGACGTTGTAGTCAGTTAACTTTAGAACTTGCAGAATCAGGTCAACCATTGAGTTTAGATCGGTTGACAAATGATTACGACAAGATGCTACGTAAGTATTATAATCTGAGTCTCGATCAAATTAATTTTAGTGAAGTTTTTTACGAAATTCTGCAAATAGCCAAAAACAATAAAATCCGCCTACCTAGTAATATGGGTTTATATGCTAAAACTTTAGCAAATATGGAGGGTGTAGCCCGGGGTTTTTATCCAGAAATTAACCTCTTGGATCAAATTAAACCCCTAATGACGGATTTGTTTCGCCGTCAATTATTAGGAGATAGTCCAGTAGAAACCTTCTTAAGAACTGCTCTCGATTTCAAAAGTCTTTCCTTGCGATCGCCACGTCTAACAGAATTACTTTTGGATCGGGTGACTTCTGAAACCTTAAAGTGGAATATTACTATTAAAGATTTAGATAGTTTGCGACGCAGTCTTGATGACTCAGCTAATAGGCTTTCATTTAGTGTTTTGGTTGGTTCTTTAATTATGGGAGCCGCTATTATCTCCGCACAATCTCAAACTACTCAGTTATCTTTCCTGAGTAACATTCTGTTTGCTGCTGCTAGTTTTTTGGGACTTTGGTTAGTTATTAGTATTCTGCGATCGGGAAATTTGAGGTAAATAAGGTCATATTTCTGCCTTGGTATCAGGTGCTATTTCCATTCCTGACTGACCTATCTTATGTTCCATGAGGACTAGATCCTTAAAACTACCAATATTTATCCCCATGCGATCGCAGTCTTGCTGTAATTGAGATTCAAATGTTTTTAAATCTTGACCATAACCACATCTTTTTGCAGCTAATTCAAGACCTGCATTATAATTTGCTCTCGCACAATCAATCAGCTCTGTACCAGTAAGTGGTATTGATGATGCCATAAAATCCTATATTTCTCTGACCAATATTCACGTTTATCACTTAATAGTATTCATCTGGCAAAAGTCCTACGAGGGTAAGAAACGGTAAAACAAGTAGCAATTTTATTTTTCTCTGCTAATAGTTTTAACCCATTTGGTATCTTTACCTTCTCCGGTAAGATAACCCAAAATGGTAGTTATCAAATATACATTTAGTCATGCGATCGCCCTACATTGCTCGTTATGGAGGGTGCGAAGCACCTTCCACAACGCCGAACAAAATAATTGAACCTCTGCTGTTTTGAGTCAGAACTTATGCGCGTACAATACCTCCATCACGTCACAGAGATAGGCGATGCCCGAATAATCGTCGAAAAACTTAGCTGCGACCTCATCCGAAATCTTCACAGCCATATCCCGATTGGGGGTGAGCACCTCGAACTTTATATTCGAGAATGTATCGGAGGAAACGGTGGGTTGTCCCGACGAGGGTACGTTGCGACTGCCTTTACCGCCAGCGGGCACCACCGTATAACCGGTAGCCCCGGCTTCGTCGATTATCTTGGCGATCTTTTTCATCAGCAACTTTTCCGTGATGATGACGAGCTTGCTGGCTTGCTGGCTCATGTTTATTACCTCCTATACGTGTGTATTCATTAAACTACTTGACTTCTCCTGTGGTTGAAACACACAGGATTCTAAGCGGTTGTCACGGAGCGGGTTGAAACCGCGCTGGGTGACATTTGCTTACGATATTTCTTTTTCATGTCCCTGAA
>JAAUYI010129252.1_pt1 | contig 12893 bp, 11 predicted proteins | sample 7278041 | NCBI WGS metagenome assembly JAAUYI01 (sample SAMN14350216, study PRJNA611818) | marine sediment metagenome | isolation source: surface marine sediment (0.6m) | place: French Polynesia: Moorea | collected 2018-08
ATACAGATGAACCTCACCCCCTTCCCCTCTGTTGCAAGTTCGGAGAGGGGTGTCCGCAGGACGGGGTGAGGTTCCCTCGTGTATTGGACTCAACTGAAAAGCGCTATATATATTTTTTTTTGGGGATGTACATCCTTTTTCATCCTAATTTCACGATTCCCTTTGTATTGCACACCCTCCGAGTAGACAGGTGGTGGCTTGGAGTAATTAGGCTCCTATGAGCGACTAACTTTTGCAATACCGACAGATTGTCAGTGGGACATTGTTATCATCTTATCTGTATTTTGTCAAGTGCAGGTATTTATGAGGTGAATTGGGGTGGAGAAAATTGGTCTTTCTTGACGTTATAGAAATTTGACTTTTAGGTTTCTTGCAACGATATTAAAAGGCTTGTAGCGGTTTTGGCTGAAAAATGGTCAGGGAATGCCCAAAAATACTTTTTTCTACTATAGCATCAAACAACGGAATTACGTCAATAATTTTTCGAGAAAATTTCGACAAAAAATGGGCATTAATTTGAATCACAAAACTAAATTAATTTAACAATAACTTTTAATTATACTTAAACCCTGTTAGTTACCTAAATATAACTAGGACTTACGCAACTGGCATATTCATAATGTTTGCAGTAAGGGTTTTAAACCTTGTGCGTGAGTACTTTAGTACTCACTACGAACGAAAGTTTATTTTTGAATGTGACATTTACGTAAGTCCTGATAACAAAGAAAACAGGAAAACAAGTTTTTATATAGCGGTTTTCACTCTTATTCCAATAAATTGTGGGATGGGCATCCCTGCCCGTCCTAATTTCACGATTCCCTTTGTATTGCACCCAACCCAAAACCGCTATAGTTACATGAAAAAACAGAATACACAGATAAAAAGCAACCCATTTCCGTCATCATATGCAAAAAATATGTTTATTGCATAGGAAATCTACCCACATCTCATCTCAGTACAGGGAGATTAACTTTGGAAAGGTTTTGTTTGTTCAATTCACAAATGAAAGTGATAATAAATGCCACCTGCGGGATTTAGATCAAAAGTAGCATTAAATTCTTTCGCTTTTGTATCTAAATATCTTTTAGCTTCTTCCCCAGAAATTTGTGCTTCTTTGGCAAAGATTAATAGGGAAATCTGTCCATTTTGTTGTTCAATCAGGCTATAAAAGGCAGAATCAAGGCGATCGCTTATTTGTTTTTGATGTTGTTGACGCAATCCCCTGACTAGCCACATTCCACCAGCAAAACTTGGTGTACCTAAAATTAAACCACCCAAAATACTAGATAACGCCTCCTGTTTTTCCTCTTGGGTGTCCCCCTGGCTATACTTTACAATTCCTATAGGCACAACCATAAAGAAAATAAACCCAAATGAAAGGAGCAAACCAGCCGACAGTTGTTTGAAAAGTTTCATAGCTCACGGGGCAAGATGTATGTCTTGCCGCGATCTTAACCTTACTTACGTGTAGCTTCCAGTAAACGAGAGAAGTAAAAACTGGTACGAGTCATAGACTCTCGCTGGACGCTAAAACCGTTCTTTTCTAAGACTTTGACCACATCAGTTTCCCGGTGCATGTAAGCACGAGTAGTTTTACTAGGTCCAGGGAAAAAACTGCCAATTTTTTTCAGAATAGTTAAGAAACAGGTTTTAGGTGCAAAGCTGACAATTATCCGCGATTGTGCCAAGGAACAAAGATGAGAAATCATTTCATCCATTTTTTCTTGGGGGTAATGGATCAGCACATCCAGACAGATAACTGTATCGTAGCTACCGCTTAAGTGTTCTAAATCCTGCACCATAAAAGTCGGATTATCATTATTGTTCAAAGCGTGTAATGTCCTTGCTTTGGCTTCCTCTACCATTTTCTCAGAAATATCGCTGGCATAGACCTTTGCACCAGCCACTGCTAGGGGAATACTCAGACTACCTACACCACACCCAGCATCACAGATTGACAGTTCAGATAAATTGCCATCAGCTTTTAGCCAGCCTAGCACCTTATCCACAGTTTGCTGGTGTCCGTTGCGGATATCCAACTGGACTTTATTGACTTCGCCATCGCCATAAATGCGCTTCCAGCGGTCAAAGCCCGTAGAATTGAAATATTCTTTAACAATACTTTTGTCGTCAGCTACGTTCATGCTTGTCGAGATGAAAAGGTTCCCAATGCTTAAAATTACCACGTCTGGCTGCCTTGATAATAGAGAATAGGTAAAGGATAAAAGGTAACTAGAAAACCTGTAAATTCCTAGATTTTGGATGAACAAATCTTTCAATTCAAAATCTCAAATCTCAAATCTAAAATGCTGTTTGCAGTCGGGGAAATTATGCTTGACCATGATGTAATTATTATTGGTGGAGGTTTGGCTGGATGTCGTGCAGCAGTGGAAATTGCCCGCACCGACCCCAGCTTAAATGTGGCTGTGGTGGCTAAAACCCATCCCATTCGTTCCCACTCTGTTGCTGCCCAAGGAGGTATCGCAGCGACCCTCAAAAATGTGGATTCTACGGATACTTGGGAAGCTCACGCCTTTGATACTGTTAAAGGTTCCGACTATTTGGCAGACCAAGACGCGGTAGCAATTCTTGCCCAGGAAGCCCCAGATGTGGTCATTGACTTAGAACATATGGGAGTGTTATTCTCCCGCTTACCAGATGGTCGCATTGCCCAACGAGCTTTTGGAGGACATTCCCACAACCGTACTTGCTATGCCGCTGATAAAACTGGTCATGCGATTTTGCACGAATTGGTGAATAATTTGCGGCGTTATGGTGTGCAAATTTACCAAGAATGGTACGTAATGCGCCTGATATTAGAAGAGGGTGAAGTCAAGGGTGTAGTCATGTACCACATTCTTGATGGGCAGATAGAGATAGTCCGGGCAAAGGCAGTCATGTTTGCTACTGGTGGTTATGGTCGCGTTTATAACACCACCTCTAATGATTTTGCCTCCACAGGGGATGGTTTAGCCATGACAGCCATGGCTGGTTTACCATTGCAAGATATGGAATTTGTGCAATTTCACCCTACAGGGTTGTATCCGGTAGGAGTGTTGATTTCCGAAGCGGTAAGGGGTGAAGGAGCATATTTAATCAATTCCCAGGGCGATCGCTTTATGGCAAACTATGCCCCCAGTCGCATGGAACTGGCACCCAGGGATATTACCTCCCGGGCGATTACCTACGAAATTCGCGCCGGACGTGGTATAAACAATGATGGCAGTGCGGGGGGTTCCTTTGTATATTTGGATCTGCGGCACATGGGTGAAGAAAAAATTATGAGTCGCGTCCCCTTCTGCTGGGAAGAAGCACACCGTTTGGTGGGAGTTGACGCCGTTACCCAACCCATACCAGTACGTCCCACCATTCACTATTGTATGGGTGGAATTCCAGTGAATACCGATGGCAGAGTTCGTAGCAGTGATAGTGGACTTGTAGAAGGCTTTTTCGCGGCTGGGGAAAGCGCTTGTGTATCTGTCCATGGTGCCAATAGACTAGGCAGTAATTCGCTGTTGGAATGCGTGGTTTATGGAAAGAGAACTGGGGCTGCGATCGCTCACTATGTGCAAAATCGTAAGTTACCCACGGTGGAAGAACAACGTTATATTCAGGAAGCCAAAGCCGAAATACAAACTTTACTCGACCAATCCGGAGAATTACGTATTCATCATCTGCGCCAAGCTTTTCAAGATACGATGACGCAAGATTGTGGCGTTTTTCGGACTGAAGCAGTTTTACAAGAAGGGCAAGAAAGGCTACATAATTTGCAGCAACAATATTCGCAAATTTACTTAGATGATAAAGGCAAAGACTGGAATACAGAAATTATTGAAGCCTTAGAACTACGGAGTTTAATGGTAGTAGGAAGAATGATTATCACATCAGCCTTAAATCGTCGGGAAAGCCGTGGGGCACATTTCCGGGAGGATTATCCTGATAGGGATGATGGAAACTTCCTCAAGCATACACTGACATATTATTCCCCATCAGGAATTGATATTCAAAATCGTCCGGTAGCGATTACCATGTTTGAACCGCAGGAGAGAAAGTATTAACTGGGAAAGTGGGTTGATAGCTTATTGGTATAGGTTTTTTAAATTAGGGCTTTTTCAAATAGGACTTACGCAAAACAATCTTGAAACCCTTATTTTTCCTAGCGGTAATTAACGAATGACCGTTAATTAAGATATTTTTTGCGTAAGTCCTGTCAAAAAAACTATACTTATCAACCTCTCCCCAATCAATTTTTCCTGGTTTAAATAAAAAGTGCAGGAGAAACATGGAAAAACTCTCCCAAAGCTTTGGCTTGTGATTTGCTAATGGATCTCTTGCCATTAACTATCTCTGAAACTAAACCCTTTGAGCCTATAACTTCAACTAAATCTGATTGTTTAAGCTTTCGTGCATCCATCAAATGCAACAGAACTTCCTGTGGAGATGCGGACTCTTGAGAAAACTGATAATTCTCATAGTTCTCAACCAGAATCGACAGCATTTCCAATAGAGAATTTTCCTCGAAAGAAAGTTCTTCTCCACGTTCCATCAGTTCTTCTATGGATTCAAGAGTACGATTGTAGTCATCTTCAGAATTAATAGCTTTGGGTTGGTATTTCTCTAAGAGAGAACCATAGATTTTCCTGTCCAGCGTAATAGTCATCTTTCAATTACTTGATTAACCAATAAAGGTTTCTAGATTTTGATAGTGGGGATATGTTATTTACCCCACTAGCAACTTAATTAAGTTGCTTTCTTAGATTGTCTTTTGAAATAAGCGTCATCTTTCCATTTTCCAGATTCATATTCATCATGAGTTAGAAGATATTTGTAATAAATTATTTTTGCTTGGAAGTTAAAACCTACAATTAAACGATAAGTTTTGATATTAAAAATTAAAAAGTTTTCTAATTGGTCTACAGAACGATCATAAGTTTTTCGTATATCATCTAAGTGTTGCCACTCAGATTGTTTAACTACCTCACACCATGCTTTAACTGCTTTCTGTATATCTTGTGGAAATTTTTGAGAATCTTCTATAACATTTTGTTTTTTGATCAACCTCATCTGTCTTCCCTCCTGGAGACCCCCACCATAGCGGTAGTCCGCTTGGTGGTGCGAGGAAAGGAGGGACAAGCTCTACATTGCATAAATAGCGCTCTCTATAAATAAATTGACTCTTGCCATTACACGGGGATTGCCAAACTCGGGGTGCTATTGTGATGCACTTTCAGTAGGACAATTACTACTTCAAGAGACAACCCTGTACGCATAATGGTTTTGCTCCCTTTGAGCCTCCCATAAATGGGGTTAAGTTCGCCTCGTCAATGTTTCGAGAGCTTGTTAGACCTAACGCACTACCTCCCAAATGGTTGTTTAACGTTAGATGACAGAGCTACAAACTGGCGTCGCATCTGTAGGTGTCGTAACTCACCAAACGTAGTACTCAAAGTACTTAGACTGGTCAACTAGGACTCTTTCAAGCCCCCACTATATCGGTACTCCGATTAGTGGTGGGTTGTTGACAGGCTTTGAATATATTATTCTTAAACAAGGTTCTCATATTGAGAACCATAATGTCAAGTGCTTACAGATGACTTTTTATGACTTTAAAAGCAAGCAATCTAAATATTGCGATCGCTTAATTTATTTCTCTGCTTCCTGGGTTTGCTAGAATATCCTACAAAGGTTGAAAGCCCAAGGAAGCAGTTCTATGACAATTGTTGTCACCTTAGCCCGGAATTAGAAGCAATATTACGTGATAAAGCTGCTCGCCAAGGTCAAGATGTTAACCTAGTTGCATCTAAATTACTAGCCACTGTTCTAGAAAAAGAGCATCGTAATCGCCAAACTGCGGTTGTACAAGCAGATGAGCTACCCACGCAATTACTAAAAACCTACGGTGAATTCCCCGACAGTGTTGAACTAATACGCGAGGACAGATCGAGGTAGCAGTGAAAGAAATTGTAGTAATATAGTAGTTTGGTTATTAAGTAGTTCGTACCCCAACCCAACTCGATAAAGACACGGGAAATACTTAATGCATACTAAGATGGTAGTCTTTTGCTACGAGTTAGGGGTTGGGTGTTGGGGGTTAGGGGTTGGGGTTAAGAGTTAGGAGTTATGAGTTAGGAGTTAGGAGTTAAGAATTATTATTCTCCCCACTCTCCCTCATCTCCCCCCTCTCCCTCATCTCCCCCCTCTCCCTCATCTCTCCACTCTCTCCTCACTCCTCAGTATTACCCTCCGAATCAGGAGAGGGAGCAGGTGTAGCCTCAGTAGTAGCTTGCTTGTTAATTTCGTCTTTATATTCAGCAGGTGCTAGAGTAGCAGCAGTGGTAAACAATGGTTTTGCTTCCTCCATTTTGCCCTGTTCTTTGAGCAGCATTGCCTTGGCTAACACCGGACGAAAATCTTGTTTATCATTTTTAATAGCTGCATCATAAGCAGCAAGAGCTTGAGCATAACGTTTCTCGGAGGCATGAACATTGCCTAATAGAATTTGCACCGCTACCGTATCCACACTACCAGGTTCAATTTTATTTGCTTGGGTAGCTGTAGCCAAAGTATCTTTCAGCAAACCAATAGCCGCTTGAGGACGTTCTTGTTGCAATTGTAAAGCCACCATCCCTTGCAAAGCCTCAAGGTTACCCGGTTTAGTTTCCAGAACCGAGCGATAAGCACTAGCTGCACCTTCCTTATCGCCAATTTGTTGCTTTGCTTGTGCTAGAAGTACAGCATATCTGGTTTGTTCGGGGTTAAGTTTGCTTAACTTTTCTAAGGGTTCAATCACTTGCTGCACAGTACCCTCTCCCAGACTCAGTAATTGTAAACGCCTCTCCAGTAAGCTGCGCAACACAGATTGATTTTCTGGTTCCCGCTGCAAAACCAACTCCAAACCCTTAATTTCCTCTTGGATTTTCTGCTTTTGCTGCGAGACTCCAACAGTAGCATTGTTGTTAAAGCCTTGTCCATCATTAAATGCAGCAATTATAGGAGCTATGGAAACTCCCACAAATACAAGCACAATCAGCACCAATACAAACCTAATTATCCAACGATTGCGACCTTCAGACACAAAACCTTCCTTAACTGCGATAAATATAATGATGATAAGAAACAGAAATATAGTCGAAGAAAAACTTGAAAAACTTTACGGAATACGGGTAAAACCCTGTGAACTTTATAACAAAGGACTGTTTACAAAATAAAGATAAGTGTTGAGTTTAGGAGAAATATGGATGAATTTTAGCTATCTTATGCTTCCGAAACTAGAATAAAGACACTAAATTACACATTTAGTGTTCAAGCACAATTCGTTTTTAGTATCACACAAGTAGCTAACTGCTGGCAAATTGAAAGAAATATACTTTCACTAGCCGCACAAACGCTCTTTCCAACTGCCCTTGTAAAATCCCACAATGGGATCTGTCTCCGCCGCAAGGAGTTTCTATGAATTCCGACCTGATGCCGTCTCCTGAATCTTCTAATTCTAATACCTCCATTGATGAGGTTCAAACAAACAAAGTAGTTACCTCTAATGATCTACATCCACAATCCGATGATACTTCTGAGGTAGAAAATGCTCCCGTTACCCCGGGTAAAACCGAAACTAACAGCAATGATACTAACGCCGATAGTAACGCCGATAATAGTATCACTGGCAATCGCCTGCATCCAATTCCGCCTCCTAGCGAACCGATGCAGTACCGAGCCATTGGCTTAATTCGCGGTCGCTATCTCGCTAGTAGCGAACAATTTACTCAAGGTTCCCTGTTGACGACGGATGGTGTCTTACTTGATGCTGTTTTGTTGGGTCGAATTATGAGTTTGGTTAAAAATCACCTAGACTTAGACCAAGAACATTTATGGGTGGTTTATCCCCGTACTCGCCAGGAAAATGACAATTTGCATATGCAAATTGTAGGAGTATGGGAACCAGAACGCTTAGCGAAAGCTTCACAACTTCAACAAACCCCCCCAACCGATTCTTCTGTCAAGTCGCAAGCACAGACAAATGTCCCCACACCTGCATCAGAAATTGAAGATGGTGGTTTTTCTGTGCGGGGCGAAATTGTTTACCAGTCAGCGGATACACAAAGCCTGGTGGTCAAAATTAAGCAAGCTCCCCGCAAACCCTCAGATAAACCCAAATATTTCAAATTGAAAGTCAAGGGTGTGATGGATACTAAAGCAGTAGGTAAATTTTGGGATCTGCAACTCCAGCGAGAAGGTAGTGAATTGGTGCTAGAACATGCTGAAGCGATCGCTGATTTGCCGAAAAAACGCAAACCCCCATTCAAAAAACCCTTCAAAGGCAGCAAAAAGCCCTTCAAAAAGCGTTATGGAGACAATCAGCGCCCGTACAAGAGAACAGGACCCTCAAAGCCGATTCCCAAAGGTGTTACCGAAAAGCCCATCAAACGACCTAAGCCACCACAGGAGTGAGATATCCTAAGGTAGGGGCGGGGTTTCCCCGCCCAGGAATATAGGGTTTCCCCGCCCAAGAGTATAAGGAGATAGGGTGATAGGGTGATGGAGGCGAAATATAGCGTTTTTCGGTTGAGTGTAGACCCGAAGGGCTTCCCCTAGGGTGGTACACAATCAAACCTCACCCCTTCCCCTCTCCTTACTATAGACACGGAGTGGCTTCCCGTAGGGTAGGAGAGGGGTGTCAGTCGGACCGGTTGAGGTTGAGACTGTATTGCACCCAACTGAAAATGGCTATAATAACTTCCTAACTCATAGCTCCTGGGCGCAAGCATTGCGCCCCTACTAACTCTTAAAACTCCGTCCACCTGTCTTGGGGCAAAAATGATCGCTCCATAGGAATTGCAGCCACTGGTTCTGTAAGAGTAAATTTACCTGCTGCAATCCACTGTTTTAACTCTTGGGAAATTTGCCGAGAGAAAAACATACTCGCTAGGGGAGCTACACGCACCTTTCTCCCATCTATAGTGATGCGCCCAGATTTGAGTTGGGCGTAACTGACTAAGCCAAAGGTGGGACGGACACGCCGAGGGATAGAAAAGTCTACCACTGGCGCTACTAAGTCTTTATCCTCCACCGCACATCTGGCTACTACTTCCTCGTTTAATACCGGGAGTGGTATGCCTACACCCAACATCAAAGAGGGACCATAATGTTTGAAATAGCAACCCCGTACCCAATGAGCATCCATCTGCTTAGCATCGCCAATTAGGGCTAAAGTCGCTGCTGGACCAATGGGTGTACGATTGGGTAAACGCTTTTGTAAGGGAAAGTGCTGGGTGCCTTCCCAAGCTATATAACCAATACCCCCACCTAGGAAGATTCGCGTTCCAATGCCCACTAATTGTAAATCTGGATCGTTGAGTAGGGGAGAAATAGCACCGGGATTAGAGTAAACCGCATTGCCCAAACGGGGTTGTAGAGAACCCAGATAAGTGAAAAGTGGGCGATCGCCTCCATTTACCCCGACGATAAAGTTTTGGTAAACGTTGCGGGGATTAAATAAATAAAACTGATTAATGGTGTCCCGGGTAATGGTGGTTTCAAAAGTTGCCCGGGGGTAACAATCTGTTACTTGTCCCTGTGCTCGCACTTGTATGGGTTTACCAGCAATTAAATCTTCAATCACATGACCTCCGCCCCGTTCCCGAATTTCTTCTCCCTCCGTATCTTCCACAGCACAACTAGCACCAAGGTATAAATCTACTGCGCCAAATCCTGTGTATGTTGGTACACCATCCAACCAACAACGGCGAATTTTAATCGGGGGGTCAGTATGTCCGAGGTTAATAATAGCACCACTAGACTCCATTGGTTCAAAAGTGCCAGTGGTGATGACATCAACTTCCTTAGCGACTTTGTTAACACCAACTTCTGCTATTTTTGCTTTTAATTCTTCAACCGTTAATACCACCGCACGTTTGCGGTTGATTTTTTCGTTTATTTCCGCAATTGTTCGCATATTATATGTAGCGAATTCACAATAATTTTTAGAAACTGGGAACTGGGAACTGAGGATTAGCAACTATAAGACTTTATTCAATATTCAATGTTAAGTTCAACAGTAGCAAAATTTGTAATTTTATAGAGAGGTTGTAGTCTAACCTCTCTAGAGAATTTTTGCTGTTATTTTTTGATTTTTTGTTGTTTGATTTTTTGTTGTTTGATTTTATTATCCCTGAAAACTTGGATGACTTAGGTAGCTAATGCTACTTGTAAAAGATTTATCAAAAACATAAGCTATATATGCAAAATATTAGCGAACTTTACGTAACTCACATCTTTTCAAGCCTTTTAGCATCTTTTGCAATAGGGGATCATTTTTTGACAATAATAGGGGTATACAATTTTGCTGACGCTTACACTTGTTACAAAGCATACTATGCACTCCTTGGTAAAACCGTGTATTAATTGCTGCCAAGTAAGGTGATATTTTTGGCGGCAATATTAATAACTCTTTATCACTACTATATTTGCTTATAAACTAGTGTTTGTGCTTATCCAGAAGGTTAAAAAAACTATAAGATTTTATTTTTAGCAACAAATTTCTCAATTTTATTGAGTTGTTATAAAAACATTAAATTATGTATAAATACGGTTGACCCAATTTGACTGAATCATAGCCACAAAAAAAATAAACCCGACTATGAAGTTGGGTTTACAGGGAACAGGAAACTCTTAAAAGTTAAACAACGGGAGCAGCGGTGATGATCCACAAAAGCAACAGCACACCAATCAGTACGCAAATTTTGACGATAGTGTAGGTGATGATATCAGGTATGGAAATATCATGAAACATACTCCACCTCCATGAGTAAACTGACAAAGTGATTTGAGGCGTTTGACAATTATTTGTTGGTATTTGTCTCCTATATATCTATTTTCTCCTAAAAAGGCTATGAAATATGTTAAGTAAATATACTATTTCGTAATTTAACTTAACTACTGGGAAAAACTTCTCAAAACTTGATTGTACTTGGTGAATTGGGAATCATAAGTTTGTTCACCCGGGAGCATCCCAAATGTTTAAATTTGTAGTGCGGGCATCTTGTCTGCTTTATGTAAAGGGAGCAACATGCTTCCACTAGCTAATCTTTTTTCAAAATTGGGATGCTTCCGTTCACTTTTAGCAGAGTATAGTGAATATTTTTCTCAGCAAATGGGGTTTTTATTCTATTTTTTTGGTTCTACTGCCTATTATTGCTTGTCAACGAGGCAATTTTCAGAGTACGAATAAACTTCTCGAACCTCTACCGCAAGATCCTTTAGTGCAAGTTTACTTTAATCATACACAATCCTCTGAATACCGAGAACCTTACCGTCAGCAAATTCGCTTGGGGGATGATTTAGAAAAACAAATTATCGATACTATTTCTCAAGCAGAATCCACCATTGATGTGGCTGTACAAGAATTGCGTTTACCAAATATTGCTCAAGCTTTGGTAAATAAACATAAAGCAGGGGTAAAAGTAAGGTTAATTTTAGAAAATACCTATAACCGTCCTTGGAGTAGCTTTACAACTTCAGAAGTTAGTAAGTTGAAGGATAGAGAAAGTAAAAAATATCATGAATTTAAAAATTTTGCAGATATTAATAAAGATGGTCGATTAACTGTAGAGGAAATTAATCAAAGAGATGCTTTGGTGATTTTACAGAATGCTAAAGTACCGATAATTGATGATACTGCTGATGGTTCTAAAGGTAGTGGATTAATGCATCACAAATTTGTGATTGTAGATAATCGGATGGTGATTGTTACCTCTGCTAACTTTACCATGAGTGGGATTCACGGTGATTTTAGTAATCCTCAAAGTTTGGGTAATGTCAATAATTTATTGTTGATAGATAGTCCAAAATTAGCATCGATATTTACAGAAGAATTTAACATCATGTGGGGGGATGGAGAATCTGGTAAACCTGATAGCAAATTTGGCATCAAAAAACCCCATAGAAATCCCCAGGAAGTTAGGTTAGGGGACAGTAAAATTACAGTTAATTTTTCACCTACTTCATCAACTAAACCGTGGATAAATAGTAGTAATGGCTTAATTGGTAAAAATTTGCAGTCAGCTAGTAAATCTATTGACATGGCATTATTTGTGTTTTCTGCACAAGATATTGCCAATATTTTAGAAAATCGCCATCGCCAAAGTGTCAACATTAGAACTGTGCTAGAACGGGATTTTGCCTATCGTTTTTATAGTGAAGGGATGGATATGATGGGGGTAGCAATCAGTAATAAATGTAAATATGAAGTTGATAATCTTCCTTGGAAAAATCCCATTAGTACAGTAGGTGTAGCTTTATTACCAGAGGGAGATTTATTACATCATAAATTCTCTGTAATCGACGGACAAAAAGTAATCACAGGTTCCCATAATTGGACGGAAGCAGCTAATAATGGCAATGACGAAACTTTATTAATCATTGAAAGTCCCCAAGTGGCTGCCCATTACTCCCGTGAATTTGAACGAACTTATAAAAATGTCAAATTAGGAGTACCACCAGAAATCCAAACTAAAATTAAATTAGAACAACAAACATGTTCCGAAATTTTAAAACCTTCGTCTGTTAAAAAAATATTGACAGAAAAAGTTAATCTGAATACGGCAACACTAGAAGAATTAGAATCTTTACCTGGTGTAGGTAAAAAGTTAGCGCAGCGAATTATAAAAGCGCGTCAGCAGCAACCATTTACATCTTTAGAAGATTTAGATAAAGTACCGGGAATTGGTGAAAAAATGTTGTTGAAATTGAGTGATAAAGTAACTTGGTAATTTCTTAGTTTCTATTTGACACCAAGTTAACCGCGCCGGGGTAGCCCCTAAATTCTATTTATGGGGGCTAGGCGCGGGCGATTTTAATCGCCGTCAAGTTTCTTTTTGGTTTTGAATGTAGATTTTGAT
>JAAUYI010142034.1_pt1 | contig 12893 bp, 14 predicted proteins | sample 7278041 | NCBI WGS metagenome assembly JAAUYI01 (sample SAMN14350216, study PRJNA611818) | marine sediment metagenome | isolation source: surface marine sediment (0.6m) | place: French Polynesia: Moorea | collected 2018-08
GGAGCCGGGGAAGTGATCCGTCTGGAACAGCGGCGTATCGATGGCCTCCTGCAGGTTCAGGCCATGGTGCAGGTGGCGCAGAAGGAAGGTCAGGCTCCACTGATCCTGGTAGTCGCCGGGCGGCGACTACCAGGATCAGTGGAGCCTGACCTTCCTTCTGCGCCACCTGCACCATGGCCTGAACCTGCAGGAGGCCATCGATACGCCGATGTTCCAGACGGATCACTTCCCCGGCTCCTTCTGGCCGCGCTCGGCGGATCTCGGCTCGCTGAAGGTCGAGGGCCGGATGCCCAAGCCGACGGTCGCGGAGCTGAAGCGCCGCGGCCACAAGCTTACGGTCGACAGCGACTGGTCCCTGGGCCGCCTCTCCGCCGCCCAGCGGGGCGACGACGGCTTGCTACGGGCCGCCGCCAACCCGCGCTTCATGCAGGGCTACGCCGTCGGACGTTAACCGGCCTTAACCTTATTCGTAGCCACCGCCGGCTGATCCGGAACGGTTTTCAAAGCGTAGACTCTAGGGTAGCTTTGCTTGGATAGAGGGCGGCCATGTCGCAAAAATCCCAGATTCCCCGCAGAGAACTCCTGGCCCTATTGGCGGCCGGGGCCGCGATGGCGCCGGTTTCGGGCCTGCGCGCGGCCCTTATTCCCGATGGCCGGATTGCCTTCGACGTCCTGCGCGACGAATCCTCGATCGGCCGCCACGTGATCGGCTTCCGCAAGGACGGGAGCGATCTTTTGGTCGACATCGATATTGCCCTGGAGGTCCGCTTCGCGTTCCTCACCCTCTATCGCTACCGGCATCGCAATCGGGAGCGCTGGCGCCAAGGCCGGCTGATCAGCCTGGACAGCGAGACCGACGACGACGGGGCCGCCCATTGGGTGCGGGCCCAGGCGATGGGCGACGGCCTGCGGGTCGAGAGCGGTGAGGGCAGCTTCACCGCGCCGGCCGGGACGCTGCCGACAAGCTACTGGAACCCGCGCACCGTCGAGCAGCGGCAGCTGCTGGACAGCCAGCACGGCCGGCTGCTGTCGGTCGAGATCCGGGCCAAGGGCGAGGACGATCTTCTGCTCCCCGTGGGCCTGCAAAGCGCGCGACAGTACCGCATGGCCGGCGACCTGGATCTGGACCTCTGGTACGGCCCGAAGGGCGAATGGCTGAAGCTGGCCTTCCAGGCCAAGGGCGCCGCGATCGAGTACAGCCCTCTGGAAACGGCCAACCCGAGTCGTCTTTGAACCAAGCCAAACTGCAGGACAGTGTCTGGATTACCGGCGCCAGCAGCGGCCTGGGTCGTGCGCTGGCGCTGAAGATGGCGTCCGAAGGCTGGCGCGTCGCCGCCTCGGCCCGCAGCCAAGACCAGCTGCAGGCGGTCGCCGCCCTGGCATCGGCCTTTCCGGGCAGCATTGACGCCTTTCCCCTCGACGTGACCGATCAGGCGGCGGTCCAGGCGACGGTGGCTCGGATCCTCGAAGAGTTCGGACCGCCCGACCTTGTGATCCTGAATGCCGGAACCCACAAGCCGACGCCGGCCGCCAAGCTCTCCGCCGACGACTTCCGCCGGCTGGTGGAACTCAACCTGATAGGCACGGTGCAGTGCCTGGAGGCGATCCTGCCGCCGCTGCGCCAGCGCGGGACCGGACGGATCGCCATCGTCGCCTCGCTGGCCGGCTATGTGGGCCTGCCGTTGGCCGGTGCCTACGGGATGACCAAGGCCGGGCTGATCAACCTCGCCGAGGCCCTGGAGCCGGAACTGCGCGCCGAGGGCATCACCCTGCAGATCGTCAATCCGGGCTTCGTGAAGACGCCGCTGACCGACCGCAATCCCTTCCACATGCCCTTCCTGATGGAGGTCGAGGCGGCCGCCGACGCCTTCTACCGGGGCCTGCAGTCCGGATCCTTCGAGATCATCTTCCCGCGGCGCTTCGCCTACCTGCTGAAGGTCCTGAGGATCTTGCCCTATCCCCTGGCCCTGGCGATGACCCGCCGCCTGCTGCCCTCGCGATGAAGCGGGATCGCGCGGCCGCCTACGTCGCCTTCCTGGAGACGCTGACGCCGGAGCGCCTGCCTGAGCTGTCCGGCTATCTGGCGCTGCAGGCCCGCTTCGTCGATCCCTTCAACGACGTGACCGGCCGGGAGGCGGTGATCCAGGTCTTCGCCAAGATCTTCGAGGACCTGACCGAGGTGGATTTCGCCGCCCGCGACCTGGCCTGCGGCGAGGGAGCCTGCTTTTTTGCCTGGACCCTGGGCGGCCGCCTGCGCCGCAGCGGCCGGCCGATCGCCTTCGAGGGGGTCACCGAGCTGCGCCTGGATGAGAATGGGCGGATCGCTACCCATGTCGACCACTGGGACGTGGCAAGCCAGCTCTACGCGCGGGTGCCGGTTCTGGGTTGGATTTTGACCGCCATACGACGGCGGCTCAGCGCCGAGGGGCACTGAGCGCCTATTCTGCCGCGACGATGACAGGTTCGGCCGCGAAAGCCGCCTGCCGGGCCGACGGCTTGGTGAACACGATAGTCACGTCGCCGAGCTTGAAGCCGAACTTGCTGATCTCGGCCCGGTTGATGATCACGTCGTCGGACTGCAGGAACATCCAGTCGTCGAAGGTGACGTTCCAAGTCGAGTCGCCGACATTGAGCGCGAGGCGGTAGCGCCAGTTCAGCGCGTTGCCATAGACCTTGCCCTCGGCCAGCCCGATGACGTCGTCGGCCCGTCCCTCGTAGCCGTGCGGCCCGGTCTTGCGAATCGTCCAGATCCGCTGCTGGGTCTCGCCGTCGTCGTAGACGAAGTCCTCCTTGAGGGTCAGGGTCTCGCCGTCCCAGGTGCCGTCGATGTCGACCACGAATTGACGGCGCAAATCGCCGAAGCGGTCGACAAAGAGACCATGCGCCCGAGTCTCGCCGGCGAAATACTCCTCCAGCAAGAGCTTCGGCTCACGTCCCGCAAAGTCTTCAGGTTTCATGCTTCCGCATCCGGTCAAAAACAGGGTTAAAGCCAACCAGCTCAGCAGTTTTCTTGTCATGAGACTTCTACGCGAGGGAGCCGGTTTTGGATGCCTGCCGCGCCTCGATCCGCCGGCGCAGCCGGTCGTGCCGGACGGCGGTGATGGGATAGCCGCGCATCAGGGCGATGCTGGCCAGCTTGAAGGCCACGGGCACCAGGCTGTAGAGCGCCGCCAGGGCGAACAGCGGCAGGTCTCCGCCGCCGCCGGGCACCGCCTCGAAACCGGCCAGCTCCAGTAGCGGGAAGGCAATCCCGACCGCCAGCGCCAGCGCCAGCTTGGTGCCCATGCCCCAGACCGCGAAGTAGAGCCCGGCCCGCTCCCGGCCGCTGCGCAGGCGGTCGAGGTCTATGACGTCGGCCTGCATCGAGGGTGGCAGCACGAGATCCGCCCCCAGGGCCAGGCCGGTCAGAACGCAGACCAGGAAGAACCAGGATCCGTCCCCAGGCCCGAGCAGCGGCACGCAGACGAAGACAGCGCAGGCCAGGAGCATGGCGCCGATCCAGACCCGATGCTTGTCGAAGGGCCGGGTCAGCCTGAGCCAGAGCGGGACCGACAGGATGCCGCAGAGGAAGTAGGTCAGGAGGAAGGCACCGCTGCTCGCCTTGGCGTCCAGGCCGTACTCGGCGAAGAGCAAGAACAGGGTCGCCGGCAGGCCATTGGCGATCCCGTTGAGGAAATAGGCCAGGATCAGGCGTCGGAAGGGCCCGTTGGAGCGCAGCAGGCCGAGGCTGCGGCGCCAGGGCAGCGCCGCGGCGGGCTTCGGGGCGGGCTCGGGCACCAGCGTTAAGGCGAGCCCCAGGGCGACGGGGAGGGTCACCAGAAGGATCCAGAACAGGATCTCCAGGGCCCTGCCCCGGTCCTCGCCAAAGGCCGCCGGAATGGCGATGGCCAGGATCGTGCCGACGACGACGAAGACCTCGCGCGAGGCCGAAACCCGGCTGCGGCCGTGGAAGTCCTCGGTGAGCTCGGCGCCCCAGGCGCTGTAGGGCAGCAGCACCATCGTGCCGCCCAAGGTCAGCGCGGCGACCCAGAACAGCAGGTAGAGCAAACCCGCCTCTGGGGCCGGCATGAAGAGGAAATAGGCACTGATCAGCAGCAGGGGGCCGCCGGCCAGCATCCAGGGCCGGCGGCGGCCGAAGCGGCTTCGGGTGCGGTCCGACAGGGACCCGATCAGCGGATCCGTGAAGACGTCCCAGATCCGCGTAACCGACAGGACCAAGCCGACCGCCGCGAGGCCGAGGCCGAGATCAGCGCCGTAGAAGGCCGGCAGGTAGACGTAGAGCGGCAGCAGCAGCGCGGCCAGAGGCAGGCCGGGCAGACCGTAGGCGGTCAAGCGTAGCAGCGAGGACGCCGCCGCGCGCTCCATGCGTCGTCTCCTTCATCGTCTGCGTCGCCGGCGTGCTCAGGGCCGGCGCAAGACCATCTGCAAGACGTCGAGCCGGCCGGCACGGAAACCGGCCTCGCAGTAGGCCAGGTAGTAGCGCCACATCCGCCGGAAGCGCTCGTCGAAGCCAAGCCGCCCGATCTCCGGCCAGGCCTCGCAGAAACGCTGGTGCCAAAGGGCCAGGGTCCGGGCGTAGTGGGTTCCGTAGCCCCTGTCCGTCAGCCAGGCGAGCCCGGCGCTCTGGGCCCGTTCGACCAGGGCCCGGCGCGGCGGCAGGACGCCTCCGGGAAAGATGTATCGCTGGATGAAGTCCGCGCTGCGCCGGTAGCTCGGCCAGACGTCCTCGGCGATGGTGATCACCTGCAGGGCCGCGGTGCCGCCCGGCCTGAGCACCTCGCTCAGCTTGCTGAAGAAGGGGTCCCAGTAGCGCTCGCCCACGGCCTCGAACATTTCGATCGAGACCACGCGGTCGAAGACGCCCTGGGTGTCCCGATAGTCCTGGAGGCGGATCTCTACTCGGTCCTGCAGCCCTTCGTCGGCGACCCGTGCCTTGGCGTGGGCGAACTGCTCGTGCGAAATGGTCAACGCGGTGACCCTGCAGCCCAGGCTCTTGGCGGCGTGGAGCGCGAAGCCGCCCCAGCCGCAGCCGATCTCCAGGACGTGGTCGCCCGGTCTCAGCCCGCCCAGGGCGGCGAGGTTCGCGTACTTGTTGCTCTGGGCCGCCTCGAGCGGCTGATCGGCCTCGTCGAAGACGGCCGAGGAATAGGTCAGGCTGCGATCCAGCCAGGCCGAGTAGAAGCTGTTCCCCAGGTCGTAGTGATGGGAGATGTTCCGCCGCGCGCCGCGCTTTGAATTCGGCCGCAAGACATGGATCAGCCGGTCCAAACCGGCCAGCTTGGAGGTCCGGGTGAGAAAGTTGCCCCAGGCGTCCTCGTTGCGCGCCCCGAACTCCAGCAGCGCCGCGAGATCGGGCGTCTCGAAATCGCCGGCCAGGTAGCTCTCGGCAAAGCCGTTGCTGCCGCCGGTCAGCATGCGGCGCAGGACTCTGCGGTGGCGGAACTCGATCTCGGCGCTCGGTCCGGGCTCGTCGCCGCGGAAGTCATGCTCGCTGCCGTCCGGCAGGATCACCCGGATGTGGCCGAAGCGGGTCCGCTCCAGGACCCGGAACACTAAGCCGAAATGGCCCACGCCGACGCGGGTGGCCGGTTTGGCTGAAATCTCCATCTCCCCTGCTCCCCTCTACTCGGCCGGCAGCTGCGGAGCGGGCAATTCGAGGGAAACCGGCTCCTCCGGTGGCCGGGGACGTCGATGATAGCGAGCCCCCTTCACCCACAGCCACAGTGCCTGCCAGTGGATGGCGAGCATAATCTTGAAGGTGAGCAGAGGATAGAGCAACAGGGCGCGCGACAGCGTGCCGAGGCCCAGGCGGGCGCTGCGGCCGGTCCAGGTCGCGAGCAGGATTTCCCCCTCCCTGACGGCCTGGCGGATCAACACGGCGAGGCGCCGTCCCGGAGGCCTCAATCGGAAGCGGTAGGACGCCGCCATGGGGATGAAGGGCGAGACGTAGAAGCCCTTGTCGCAGGCCTGGTCGAAGGCCTCCTCCCCCGCCGGCGGCGCGGTCAGGGGAATCACGTAGCTGTGCTGCTCGCCGAAGGTGTTCCGGACCTCGTAGATGACCGCCAGCAGCTCTCCATCGGGCCCGTGGCAGAACCAGAGGGACAAGGGGTTGAAGGCGTAGCCGAGAAGCCGCGGCAGGCAGAGCAGCTGGACCCGGCCGCCGCGCAGCTCGACGCCGGCCTCGGCACAAAGCCGCTCGGCCCAGGGCTTCAGCGGGCTGCCGTCACGCGGCCCGTGGTCGCGGTCGCGCAGGCTGAAGAGGTTGGCGCGGTTGTGGGAGAACAGCGGCAGGTCCCGGTCGAGCCGCTGCAGTTCGTCCAGGTCGAAAAGGAAGGCGTAGACCCGGTACTCGAAGCGATGCTTGAACGGCCTCAGCCGCTTGTGCATGACGCGACCGAAGTAGATCCGGGATCTGAGGTCCGCTGCGGACATCGTCGACGCCTACTCCGCGGCCTCAAGGGCGAGCACCGGCTGGACGGCGCGCCAGGCCGGGCTGGAGGCCCCGACCTCGTCCGCCCAAGACACAGGCGCGCCCAGCTCGGCGGCGACCTTGAAACCGGCCTCGAGGCCGTCTTCGTGAAACCCATAGCCGCAATAGGCACCACAGAACCAGGTCCGCAGCTGGCCCTGGATCCGGTAGAGCGATGCCTGGGCCTCCAAAGCCGCCTGGTCGAACTGGGGATGACCATAACTATAGCTGGCCAGCACCTTGTCCGGATGCGGCCGCTGGATCGGATTGAGGCTGAGCAGCAGCGGCTCGGTCGTCGTCAGGTTCTGTAGCCGGTTCATCCAGTAGGTGACCGAGACCTTGCGACCGCGCGCCTCGACTTCGCCGCCGAGGTAGTTCCAGCTCGCCCAGGCGGCGCGGCGCCGAGGCATCAGCTCGGGATCCCGGTGCAGCACCGCGAGGTTGTCCTCGTAGCCGAGCGCCGACAGGGTCTCGGTCTCCTCGCGGGTCGCATCACGGCCAAGGATACGCAGCGCCTGGTCGCTGTGGCAGGCCAGGATCAGTTGATCGAACCGCTCCTCGCCGCCGGCCTCCGTGGTCACGAAGACCCCGATGGGCGTTCGCCGGCAAGCCACCACGGCCTGATTGAGACGGACCCGGTCCCGGAAGCTCCGACTCAGCCGACGCACGTACTCCCGGCTGCCGCCCGCGACCGTCATCCATTGCGGACGGTTGGTGTAGAGGAGCAGCCCATGGTTCTGGCAGAATTGGACGAAGGTGCGCGCCGGGAAGGACCGCATGTCGGCCAGGGAGGTCGACCAGATGGCCGCGCCCATCGGCAACAGGTGGTCGTAGATGAAGTCGTCCGAGTAGCGGCCGGCCTCGAGATAGGCGCCAAGCGTCAGCGCGGCGTCCGGCTCGAGCTTCAGCAGCTCCGGGGCTTCGCGGTAAAAGCGGGCGACGTCGCGCAGCATGCGCCAGAAGCGCGGGCGCCCGATGTTGCTGGGCTGGGCCAGCAGGCCCGGCAGATCGCCCTTGTACTCGAAGCCGCCCCGGCCGAGCGATACCGAGAAGGACATCTCGCTTTCCTGGGTCGGAACGTCGAGCTCCTGAAACAGGCGGGTCAGCTTGGGATAGGTCCGTTCGTTGTAGACGATGAAGCCGGTGTCGACCGGGACCCGGCGCCCGCCGTCGACGACCTCGACCGTGTTCGCGTGGCCGCCGAGGTAGCTTTCCGCCTCGAAGACCGTGATCTCGTGCTGCTGGTGGAGGGCCCAGGCGGCGCCAAGACCGGCGATCCCGCTGCCTACGATGGCGATCTTCATGCGTTAACCAACTCCTGCCGGGTTGCCAGGAAAGCGACCAAGAGGCCCTTGGGCGCGGAATGAAGCGCGAGTTCGAAGGGTATGAGGCCCCGTTCGAAGCACACTAAGGTATGTTACGTCAGACACTTGGCAGCGGATCACAGGTCCCGGTAGCGGACGAGAAAATGGTGATCCGAGCGGGCCGTCCGTCCGTAAACGCTTTAAATGGAGGCCTTATGGTGACAGGGGTGGAAGCTATTCGGTCAGCTAGCGGCGGCACGCTTGTAGGCGTGGCCGTGATGACCTTAGATAGCGGGATGAGTTCGAATGCCACAGTCGCTTCACGCGGAGTCCCGGATGAACTGAGCGGGCTCTTGAATGCTGTCGCGGCCCAACGGGACCGGAAGGCTTTCATACGGCTGTTCGAGCATTTCGGTCCGCGGGTCAAGAGCTATCTCAAGCGCCTCGGCGTTAACGACAGCGAAGCGGACGACTTGATGCAGGAAGTGATGCTGACCGTTTGGCGGCGAGCCGAGCAATTCGATCATCGGAAGGCCAGGGCGAGCACCTGGATCTTCACGATAACCCGCAACAAGCGGATCGACGCGATCCGCAGGGAGCGGCGCCCAGAACTCGATCCGAACGACCCGGCCCTGGTGCCAGATCGGGACGACGATCCGTCGGAGGCCGTATCGGCGAACGAGTGGCGCGCGGCGATCCAAAAGGCGATCGGCGAGGTGCCAGAGGAACAGGCGAGACTGCTTCGAATGTCGTTCTTTGAGGACAAAACCCATGACGTGATCGCCAAGGAGCTCGACTTGCCGCTCGGTACGGTGAAGTCGCGTATAAGGCTGGCGGTGGCGAAACTGCGTCGTAGCTTGGAGGATCTGCGGTGATGCCGCATCATCATCCCTCGGAAGAGATGTTATTCGGCTATGCCGCCGGTAGCATGAACGAGCCCCTGGCGCTGCTGGTGGCGACGCATCTGGCGCTCTGCCCGCAGTGCCGTCACGAGGTCGCTGCCTACGAGACGCTGGGCGGAGAGGAGTTGGAAGACCAGGCGCCGGCGCTGCTGAGCAGCGATAGCCTGGTCTGCGTGCTGGATCGGCTGGACATGCCGGAAGCCCCGGCCCGGGTCCCGCCGCCTCGGCCGGCCGTCGAAGGCGACCTGCGCCTGCCGCAGCCGCTTCGCGACTACGTGGCCGGATCCTTGGACAGCCTCGACTGGCACCAGAGGGGCGGCATCGGCGAGGCGAGCCTCCTGCCGGAGCGCGACAGCTTCAAGACGCGCCTGATGCGGATCCGGCCGAAGACCGCGATCCCGGAGCATAGCCACCACGGGTCCGAGTACACCCTCGTGCTGACGGGCGGCTTTAGCGACCACACTGGGCATTTCCTGCGCGGCGACGTCGCGATCGCTGATCCGGCGGTCCAGCACAGGCCGGTCGCCGATCCGGGCGAGGATTGCGTTTGCCTGGCGGTCACCGATGCGCCGCTGCGCTTCACCGGGCCGATCACGCGCCTGCTGAGCCCGTTGTTGCAGCGTTGAGCGCCGTAGCTTCGTCAGCCAGTCAGGACCAGCGTGTCCTGGGGATCCCAGGAACACCAGAGATCGTCACCGACCGATACTTGAGGAGCGGTTTGCCGCGCCTCGTTCTGGATGTTGGCGGATACAGCGCGGCCTTCCGAGTCGGTGATGAAGACGTTGCTCGTGTCGCCATAATAGGCGACCTCGGTCACCCGGCCACGGAAGGCGATGCGCCCGCCGCCCGGATCATCCCTGTCCAGACGCAGTTTCTCCGGCCGCACGGCGATCCCGACCTCGCCTTCGGCGCCATCGACCGCCGGCAGGGTGACCTTGCCAAGGCCTTCGACCTGGACCGTGATCTGGTTGCCCGCGAGGCCGGAGACTCGGCCTTCAAAGAGATTCATTTTGCCGATGAAGTCGGCGACGAAGCGGCAGTTCGGATACTCGTATAGCTCGGCCGGGCTGGCGACTTGTCGGACCTTGCCGGATTCCATCACGGCGATGCGGTTGGCCATCGACAGGGCTTCGCTCTGGTCATGGGTCACGATCACGAAGGTGATACCGACGGTCTCACGCAGCCGCACAAGCTCCAGCTGCATGGCTTCGCGCAGCTTGGCGTCCAAAGCCGAAAGCGGCTCGTCGAGAAGCAGGACACGCGGCCGCTTGACCAGGGCGCGCGCCAAGGCGACCCGCTGACGCTGACCGCCCGAGAGCTGGTCCGGCCGGCGCCCGCCGAAGCCACCGAGCTTGACCAACTCCAGCGCCTCGTCGACCCGGCTCGCGGTTTCCGCCTTGTCGACGCCGGTGATCTTCAGGCCATAGGCAACATTGTCGAAGACGCTCATATGCGGGAAGACCGCATAAGACTGGAAGACCATGTTGATCGGCCGCTTGTTGGGCGGCACCCCGGCCAAATCCTCTTCGTCGAGCAGAATCTGACCGAGGCTTGGAATCTCGAAGCCGGCCAACATCCGCAGCAGGGTCGTCTTGCCACAGCCCGAAGGCCCCAGCAGGGCGAAGAACTCACCTTCGCAAATGTCGAGGCTGACGTCGTCGACGGCCTTAACCGAGCCGCCGAAGATCTTGCTGACCGCGCGGATCGAGATGATCGGCTTTTCCTGACCGCTCTCCGTCATCCCTTGACCTCGCTCATCCGAGTTCCTCCGCCTTTTGCCCGCTACGGTTCTGCAGCCACATCGCCAGGGCGGTCAAAACCAGCGTGATGACGATCAGCACCGTCGAGGCCGCGTTGACCTCCGGCGTCACCGAGAAGCGCACCATGGAGTAGACCTTGACCGGGAAGGTCACAGTGTCCGGCCCGGAGGTGAAAAAGGTGATGACGAAGTCGTCGAGCGACAGTGTGAAGGCCAGCAGGCCGCCCGCGACCAGCCCTGGCCGCATGAAGGGAATCAGGACGTCGCGGAAGGTCTCCCACTCGCTCGCGCCCAGGTCCTTGGCCGCTTCCTCCAGCTCCCGGTTGAAATTGGCCAGGCGCGCGCGCACGACCATGGCGACGAAGGGAAAGCTGAAGGAGATGTGGGCGATGATGATGCTGCCGAGGTTGAAGGGCCAGATCAGATCGCTTGGCCAGCCGATGCGGGCGAAGAAGGCCAGCATGGCGACGCCCATGCAAATCTCCGGGATCACGATCGGCAGCGCCATGGCCCCTTCCAGCGGCGCCTTGCCAGGGAAGCGGAAGCGCCAAAGCAGGATCGCCACCATAGCGCCGAGAATTACGCTCATCGCCGTCGACAGAAGTGCGATCGTCAGGGAATTGACGAAGGCCTCGATCAGGCTCTCGTTGCCCAGCGCTTTCTCGTAGTAATTCAGGGTGAAGCCCCGCCAGACGATGTTGCGCCGACTGTTGTTGAAGCTGAAGACGATCAGCGTGACGATCGGCGCATAGAGGAAAACCAAGGCGGCGAGGAAGGTCAGGCGCAGCCAGAGCCGGCGGCTGTAGTCCAGAGGACCGATGGCCTCCCGCCGCCATCTCCAGCGCGGCCGGCCAGCGGCCTTGGTTTCCGCCGTGACCGCGGTCATCAGGCCGCCTCCATGGACGAGCTGCCTCTCGCCAGCAGGGCGCGCAGCGCCAGGGCGAAGAAGGTCGCGTACATCAGAATAAAGGAGAGCGCCGCCCCAAAGGGCCAATCGTTGGCGGATTTGAACTGGCGCTCGATCACATTGGCGATCATCTGGCTGTCGGTACCGCCCAGGAGGTCCGGGGTCAGGAAGGAGCCCAGCGCCGGGATAAAGGTGATGATCACCGCCGAGATGATCCCCGCCTTGGCCAACGGGACGACCACGGTGAAGAAGGTGCGTATCTGACCGGCGCCGAGATCTAGGCTGGCCTCGATGTAGGAGGGGTCCATGCGCTCCAAGGCCGCGTAGAGCGGCAGGACCGTAAAGGGCAGGTGGACGTAGACAAGCCCGAAGACCACGGCAAAGTTGTTGTAGAGCAGCGGCAGCGCCTCGAACTGGGCGCCCAGCAACTGGTACTGGCCGAGGCCGAGTAGCGCCAGCAGGCCGTTGCCCTGGTCCCAGAACCACTCAAGGGTGAAGTTGACGTAGCCGCGAGTCCGGAGCACGGCGATCAGGGCATAGGTACGGATCAGCAAGTTGGTCCAGAAGGGCAGTATGATCGCCAGCAAGAGCCAGGGCTTCCACTTGGCCGGCGCGAAGGAGATGCCGAAGGCGATGGGAAAGCCGATCGCCAAGCAAAGGAAGGTGGTGATCGCGGTGAACCAGAGTGACTTAGTGAAGATCTGCAGGTAGAGCGGGTCCAGCGCCCGCAGATAGTTGGCCAGGGTCCAGGTGATCTCGATATCGACGACACCGCGCTTCTCACCGAAGGAGAAGACCCAGATCAGGCCCAGGGGGATTAGGAAGAACAGCAGGAGCCAGAGGCTCGGCGGCAGGTTGATCACCCAGAAGACCAGGGGATTTCGCCGCCAGCTTTCCATGCCCGCCCCGTCCTTCGTACTCTGCCTCTGCCTTGACCTCCGGGAACCCGGACGCGGCCTTGCCGTTAGGCAGGGCCGCGTCTCTCAGAAGCCGGCCGCCATCAGGCGGCCAGGACCCGGGTCCAGGCCTCGTCCTTGATGCGTTGCAACGCCTCGCCCTGATAAAGCTCAGCCTCGCAATTGGCGAGAGTCTCGTCGCTCGGGAAGATCGCCGGGTTTTCGGTGTACTCGGCGGGCAAAAGGGCCTTCGCGGCCTTGTTGGGCGAGGCGTACTGAATGAAGTCTGCAATCGCCGCCCCGACTTCGGCGTCCAGGATGAAATTGATGAAGGTGTGGGCGTTCTGCGGATGCGGCGCGCCCTTGGGAATGCACAGCGTATCCTGCCAGAGCAGGCCGCCTTCCTTGGGCACGACGTAGGAGATGTCGTCGTCTTCTTCCATGACCTGCAGGATATCGCCGTTCCACTCCATCGCCAGGTCGACCTCGCCCGCCAGCAGCAGGTCCTGCCCGTTATCCTCGGCGATCGTCTTGACGTGCGGTTTCTGCTTGATCAGCAGCTCCTCGGCTTCCTTGATGTGCTTGGGGTCCTTCGAGTTCAGCGAGTATCCCAGGTACTTCATCGCGGTCTCGAAGGTGGTCTCGCTGAGCCAAGA
>JAAUYI010230464.1_pt1 | contig 12888 bp, 12 predicted proteins | sample 7278041 | NCBI WGS metagenome assembly JAAUYI01 (sample SAMN14350216, study PRJNA611818) | marine sediment metagenome | isolation source: surface marine sediment (0.6m) | place: French Polynesia: Moorea | collected 2018-08
GCCCGATGAGAGACCCCGACGTGCCCAAGATCAGGATCCGGGGCCTGCACAAGGCCTTTGGCGAGAAGCATGTCCTCCGGGGCCTCGACCTCGACGTCGGCCGGGGCGAGTCGGTCGTTGTGATCGGTGGCTCGGGCACCGGCAAGTCGGTCCTCCTGAAGTGCATCCTCGGCCTGCTGGAACCCGACGCCGGGACCATCGAGGTCGACGGCGAGAACGTGGTCGGCCTGCGCGGCCAGGACCAGGACCGGGCGATGCGCAAGTTCGGCATGCTGTTCCAGAACGCCGCGCTCTTCGACTCCATGCCGGTCTGGGAGAACGTCGCCTTCGGCCTGATCCAGGGCGAAGGCATGCAGCGCGCCCTGGCCAAGCAGATCGCCCTGGAGAAGCTGGCCGCCGTCGGCCTCGGCCCGGACGTCGCCGAGCTCGGCCCGGCCGAGCTCTCGGGCGGCATGCGCAAGCGCGTCGGCCTGGCCCGGGCGATCGCGACCGAGCCCGACATCATCTTCTTCGACGAGCCGACCACCGGGCTCGACCCGATCATGGGCGACGTCATCAACGACCTGATCGTCAAGTGCGTTCACGAACTCGGCGCCACGGCCCTGTCGATCACCCACGACATGGCCAGCGCCCGCAAGATCGCCCATCGCATCGCGATGCTCTTCGAGGGTAAGATCATCTGGGCCGGTCCGGTGGCCGAGGTCGACCGCTCGGGCAACGACCACGTCGACCAGTTCATCCACGGCCGGGCCGAAGGGCCGATACGCATGGCCGTGGAGCCGCTCTAGGCGGCACTGCAACGACTCGTCACATCTGTGGATCAGAGTGTCTTGGCAAAGGCTGCGCCACGCTTCGTCTGTCAGTCCTGCGGCACCGCCCACGTGCGGTGGTCGGGCCGCTGCGAGGGCTGCGGCGAGTGGAACAGCATCGTCGAGGAGACCGGGCGGGAAAGCCTGCCCGGCGGCCTCGGCCGAGGCCAGCGTAAGGCCGGCCGCCCGATCGAGCTGCTCGGCCTTTCGGGCAGCGAGGCGCCCCTGCCCCGGCGGCGCAGCGGCATCCTGGAGTTCGACCGGGTTTGCGGCGGCGGGCTTGTGCCGGGCTCGGCGATCCTGGTCGGCGGCGATCCGGGCATCGGCAAGTCGACCCTGCTGCTGCAGGTGGCCTCCGCCCTGACAGGTTCCGGGGCCGAGGCGGATCTGGACTGCGCCTACTTCTCCGGCGAGGAGGCGGTCGACCAGATCCGCCTGCGGGCCGAACGCCTGGCCCTGGCCGACAGTCGGGTGCGGCTGGCGGCGGCGACCTCGGTGCGGGACATCCTCGCCACCCTGGACACCGCCAAGGCGCCGCAGGCGGTGATCATCGATTCGATCCAGACCATGTACGTCGACAGCCTGGATTCGGCGCCCGGCACCGTCTCCCAGGTCCGGGCCAGCGCCCAGGAGCTGATCCGCCTGGCCAAGCAGCGCGGCTTCGCCCTGCTCCTGGTCGGCCACGTCACAAAGGACGGCGTCATCGCCGGCCCCAAGGTGCTGGAGCACATGGTCGACGCCGTCCTCACCTTCGAGGGCGAGCGCAGCCACCAGTTCCGGCTGCTGCGCGCGACCAAAAACCGCTTCGGGCCGACCGACGAGATCGGGGTCTTCGAGATGACCGATCGCGGCCTGCAGGAGGTGGCCAACCCCTCCGCCCTTTTCCTGGCGGAGCGGAACACCAATATCTCGGGGGCGGCGGTCTTCGCCGGCCTGGAGGGGACCCGGCCGGTCCTAGTCGAGATCGAGGCCCTGGTCTCGCCCTCGCCCCTGGCGACGCCGCGGCGGGCCGTGGTCGGCTGGGACAGCGGCCGCCTGTCGATGGTCCTGGCGGTGCTCGAGGCCCGTTGCGGCCTGACCCTGGCGGGCAAGGACGTCTACCTCAACGTCGCCGGCGGCCTCAGGATCTCCGAGCCGGCGGCCGACCTGGCGGTGGCGGCCGCCCTGATCTCCTCGGCCCGGGATCGCGCCCTGCCGGAGGGCTGCGTCGTCTTCGGCGAGATCGGGCTGTCCGGCGAGGTGCGGCCGGTCAGTCAGGCGGAGGCCCGCCTGAAGGAGGCCTCGAAGCTGGGGTTCACCACTGCGCTGCGGCCCGCCCGGCGGCGTAAGGAACAGTCCGAGAGCTCCGGGATGACCCTGAAGGAGATCCGGCATTTGACTGATTTATTTGACTTTTTCGCGGAGCTGCCCGACTAGCGCCGGGGCGGGCCGGCGATACCGGCATTGCCATCGGGGACCTTTCTGCGCTAGACGGTGCCCAGCGGGAGAAGGCGAGCGTTCATGGAGTCCTTCCCGATCAATTTAACCGACCTGGTCGTGGTCGCGATCCTCGTGCTTTCGGGCCTTTTTGCCTTCTTGCGCGGGTTCGTGCGCGAGCTTCTCGTGCTGCTCTCCTGGGTCGTCGCGGGCGTCGCCACCTACGTCGGGCTGCCCCTGATCCAGCCGCTGATGCGCAAGCTGATCACCATCGAAGTGGTCGCCGACCTAGCCGGCGGCCTGATGATCTTCCTGACCGTGCTGATCGGCCTCTCGATCATCGCCCACTTCGCCTCGCGCCCGATCCACGGCAGCGAGCTGCAGCCGCTGAACCGGAGCCTCGGTTTCATCTTCGGCATCCTGCGCGGCGCGCTGATCGTCTCGGCCCTGTGGCTGGCGGTCGACTACTTCGTGCCCTCCAAGGACTGGCCGCCGACCCTGCGGGAGGCCCGCACCATGCCCCTGATCCAGCACGGCGCCGGCCTGATCGCGAGCTTCATTCCCGAGGAGATCCTCAAGGAAAGCAGCAGCTTCGGTGCCCTCCAGGACGACGCCGAGGCCGCCGAGCGCGCCTACCAGCTGCTGATCGCGCCGCCCTCGAAGGACGCGGCCGCGGACGAGACCCAAGGCTATCGCGACGCGGAGCGAGCCAACATGGAGCGTCTGATCGAAAGTGCCCAGTAGCCATTTCCCCCCGGCGAAGGCCGACCCCTTCGACGACGACAAGCTCCGCGAGGAATGCGGCGTCTTCGGGATCTTCGGCGCCGGCAGCGACGCCGCCGCCCACATCGCGCTGGGCCTCCACGCGCTGCAGCACCGCGGCCAGGAGGCCGCAGGCATGGTGGTCTGCGACGGGACCCAGTTCCGCAGCCACCGGGACCTCGGCCAGGTCGGCGACATCTTCGCCAGCGAAGCCCTGATGGCCCGGCTGACCGGCCAGATCGGCATCGGCCACGTGCGCTATTCGACCGCGGGCGAGACCATCCTGCGCAACGTCCAGCCGCTCTTCGCGGACCTCGAGTTCGGCGGCTTCGCCCTGGCCCACAACGGCAACCTGACCAACGCCCTGCAGCTGCGCCGGGAGCTGGTCAAGCGCGGCTCGCTGTTCCAGTCGACCTCGGACACCGAGGTCATCGTCCACCTCATGGCGACCTCCCCGGCCGGCGGCCTGCTCGACCGCATGACCGACGCCCTGCGCCAGATCGAGGGCGCCTACTCCCTGGTCTCCATGACCGAGACCGCGGTCATCGGCGTGCGCGACCCGCTGGGAGTCCGCCCCTTGGTCCTGGGACGTCTGGGGGATGCCCACATCGTCACCTCGGAGACCTGCGCCCTCGACATCATCGGCGCTGACTACCTGCGCGACGTCGAGCCCGGCGAGATGGTGGTCCTGGACGAGTCGGGGGTCCATTCCCTCAGGCCCTTCCCGGCCGCCGCCAGCCGCTTCTGCATCTTCGAGTACATCTACTTCGCCCGGCCCGACTCGGTGGTCGAGGGCCGCAGTGTCTACGAGGCGCGCAAGAGCATCGGCGCCGAGCTGGCCCGCGAGAGCCGGGTCGAGGCCGACGTGGTGATCCCGGTGCCCGATTCCGGAGTGCCCGGGGCCATCGGCTACGCCGAGGAGGCGGGCATCCCCTTCGAGCTGGGCATCATCCGCAACCATTACGTCGGCCGCACCTTCATCGAGCCGACGGACCACATCCGGCACCTGGGGGTCCGGCTCAAGCACAATGCCAACCGGGCCTTCATCAAGGACCGGCGGGTGATCCTGGTCGACGATTCTATCGTTCGCGGCACCACCTCGGCCAAGATCGTCGAGATGGTCCGAGCCGCCGGCGCCAAGGAGGTCCACATGCGGATCGCGGCGCCGCCGACCACGCAGTCCTGCTTCTACGGCATCGACACGCCCCAGCGCGGCGAGCTGCTGGCCTCGCGCTACGACGTCGCCGGCATGGCCGGGCATATCGGTGCCGATACCCTGGCCTTCGTATCGCTGGACGGGCTCTACCGGGCCGTGGGCCAGGCGGGGCGCGACCCCGAGCGGCCGCAGTTCTGCGACGCCTGCTTCACAGGCGCCTATCCGACCCGGCTGACCGACCTGGCCGACAACAACCCCGGACAGCTCTCGCTGCTGGCCGAGCTCGCCTGACATCATGGCGAGGGAGACGGCAAAGGGGCGCCTCGAGGGCCGCCTCGCCCTGGTCACGGGCGCCTCGCGCGGCATCGGCGCCGCCGTCGCCCGGCGCTTCGCCGGCGAGGGCGCACAGGTGGTCCTGACCGCCCGCACGGTCGGCGGGCTGGAGGAGGTCGACGACCAGATTCGCCAGGCGGGCGGCAAGCCGGCGACCCTGGTCCCGCTGGACCTGCGCGACTTCGACAAGATCGACGCCCTGGGCGCCTCGCTCTACGAACGCTTCGGCAAGCTCGACGTCCTGGTCGGCAACGCCGGGATCCTCGGCACCCTGTCGCCGCTGGGCCATGGCGACCCGGCAACCTGGCAGGCGGTCATCGACGTCAACCTGACCGCCAATTTCCGGCTGATCCGCAGCCTCGATCCCCTGCTGCGCCGCTCCGAGGCGGGCCGGGCCATCTTCGTGACCTCGGGCGCCGCCGCCCGGCCGATCCCCTACTGGGGCGCCTACGCCACCTCCAAGGCGGCGCTGGAGATGCTGGTCGGCATCTACGCCGCCGAGACCGCCAAGACGGCCGTCCGGGTCAACCTGATCGATCCTGGCGTGGTGCGCACCATCATGCGCGCCCAGGCCTTCCCCGGCGAGGACCCGGAGAGCCTGAAGCCGCCCGAGGCGATCACCGAGGCCTTCGTCGAGCTGGCCTCCCCCGACTGCACGCGCCAGGGTGAGACCCTGGCCGCCGGTTAGGCCCGCTTCTTCGCGGCCCGTTTCTTCACTGAAGGCTTCTTGGGCGGCCGCTTCCGGGCGCCCCGTTTCTGGCCGCCGGACTTCTGGGCATAGGGGTTCTCGCCCTTGCGCAGGGCGATCCGGATCGGGGTGCCCTCGAGCTTGAAGTCGCTGCGCAGCTGGTTCTCCAGATAGCGCAGGTAGGACGCCGGGATCGCGGCCGGTCGCGAGCAGAAGATCGCGTAGCTCGGCGGCCGGGTCTTCATCTGGGTGATGTACTTCAGGCGGACCTTGCGGCCCTTGGACAGCGGCGGCGGATGCGCCTCGGTGACGGCCTCGAGCCAGCGGTTCAGCTCGCCGGTCGGGACCCGGGCGTTCCAGACCCGGTAGGCCTTCAGCACCGCGTCCATCAGGCGGTCGAGGTGCCGGCCTTCCAGGGCCGAGATCGCCACCTTGGGCACGCCGCGAACCTGCGGCAGGGAGCGCTCCAGGCGGTCGTCGAGCTGCCGGAGGGCGGCCTCTCGGTCGGCGCAGGCGTCCCACTTGTTGAGCGCGATGACCAGGGCCCGGCCTTCGTCGACGCTGTGCCGGGCGATGGTCAGGTCCTGGCGCTCCAGGCCTTCGTTGGCGTCGAGGAGAAGGACCACGACCTGGGCGAAGCGGATCGCCCGCAGGGTGTCCTCGACCGACATCTTCTCCAGCTTGGCCGCGACCTTGGCCCGCTTGCGCAGACCCGCGGTGTCGACCAGTTGGATCTCCTTGCCGCGGTAGGACCACTCGACGGCGATGGCGTCGCGCGTGATCCCGGCTTCCGGGCCGGTCAGCACCCGGTCCTCGCCGATCAGGCGGTTGACCAGGGTCGACTTGCCGACGTTGGGACGGCCGACGATGGCCAGCTGCAGGGGCCCGCCCTCTTCGCCCTCGGATTCGACCCCGTCTTCGGCCAGCGCGTCTTCCGCCGAGGCGATCTCGGCGAAGGGCGCAACGGCGTCGCGCAGGTCCGAGAATCCCAGGTCGTGCTCGGCCGAGAGCGGAACGGGTTCGCCGAAGCCGAGGCTGTAGGCCTCCGCCAGTCCGGGATCCCCCGCCCGGCCCTCGCACTTGTTGGCGACCAGGACCACCGGCAGGTCCTGGCGCCGCAGCCAGCGCGCGAAGTGCCGGTCGAGAGCGGTCAGTCCGGCCCGGGCGTCGATCAGGAAGAGCACCAGGTCGGCCGCCTCCAGCGCCCGCTCGGTCTGCTGGCGCATGCGTGCCTCCAGGGCCTCGGGCGCGGCCTCCTCCAGTCCCGCCGTGTCGATGACGCGAAAGCGCAGGTCGTGCAGCCGGGCCTCGGCCTCGCGGCGGTCGCGGGTGACCCCCGGCTCCTCGTGCACCAGGGCCAGCTTGCGGCCGACCAGCCGATTGAACAGGGTCGACTTGCCGACGTTGGGCCGGCCGATGATCGCTACGGTCAGGGGTTGCATCTCACCCGCTCTCGCGCGCGGCTGCCCGGCGGGACCCGGGCGCGGCGTCAGCGCATCGCCACCAGGGTCGCGCCCTCGGTCAGGAAGTACACGGTCTGGCCCGCCACAACCGGGGTCACCGCCGCCGCGCCCGGCAGACTGAACTCGCTCAGCACCTCGCCGCTCTTGGGCGAGACCCAGAGGCCCTTGCCATGGCTGCCGGCGACGACCAGGCGGCCGCCCGCCAGCACCGGGCCGCGCCAGGAGATCGGATCGTTCCGGTCCTCCTCGTCCTCGAACTGCTGCAGGGGCTGGACCCAGCGGACCCCGCCGTTGGCCCGGGTCAGGCAGACCAGCTCCGCATCGGCGCTCACCACATAGACGAAGTCGCCGCCGACCCAGGGGGTCTGAACCGAGCTGAGATCGATATCCCAGGCGCGCTCGCCCCGGCGCAGGTCGATCGCGATCATGCGGCCGGCATTGCTGGCGGCCAGGACCAGGCCGCGGTCGATGACCGGCAAGCCGCGAATATCGGCCATGTCGGCGATGGGATCGATCCGCCGGACGCTCGCCAGCAGGTCGCTCCACAGGACCCGACCGTTCTCGGCGAGCAGCGCGAAGAGCTCGCCCGAGGAATAGGGCGCGATGACCGTGGAGCCCTGGACCGCCGGGCTCGAGCCGCCGAGCAGGGTGGCCACCTCCTGGATTCCGGTGTGCGACCAGAGCGCCGCACCGGTTCGGGCATCCAGGGCGTGCAGTTGGTTGTCGACCGAGATCACGAAGACCCGGCCGTCGCTGAAGGTCGGCGCCGCGCGCATCGGGCCCGGAACCGGCTGGGACCAGAGGACCTCGCCGCTGCCGGCGTCCAGGGCGAAGACCTTGGCGAAACCGGTGCTGGCGAAGACCTGACCGCCGCCGAAGGCGATGCCGCCGCCGAAGAAGCCGTCGTCCTCCTCGTCGTCCGCCACGTCCGCCAGGTCGACCCGCCAGCGTCGCTTGCCGGATTCGGCCTCGAAGGCGCTCACGGTCGAGCGCGAATCCATCGTGTAGACCGTGTCGCCGACGACCAGCGGTTCGGCCAGGATCTGGCTGTCGTCGGAGCTGCCGTCCCCGACGTCGGCGGTCCAGTCGATCTTGGGCTCCTCGCCCAGGGAGAGGTGGTAGAGCGCGTGCACCGCGTTGCCGCCGGGCTGGGCCCAGGTCTCGTTGACGTAGGGGTCGGGCAGACGGACCGGCAAGTTGGCGATGCTGCGGTCGACCTGCAGCGCGCTGTCATCCGTCAGGACCGCGATCCGCTTGCCCGGCAGCGGCGGGTCTTCGCCCTTGCCGAACCAATCGGAGACCACGTTGCAGGCGGCGAGAAGCGCGCAAAGCAGCAGCGGAACCAGACGCTGCAGGCTGCGAAGACCCATGGCTCAGCCCCCGCTCTCGAGTGTGGCGAGCAGCTGGGCGGCACGCTCCCGGGCGGCCGGCGGCGCGAAGAGGTCCTGGCCGATCGCCTCGAGTCGGCTTCGGGCGCGATCGCTGTCGCCCTGCTTGATCGCCAGCAGGGCATCGAGTTCCTGGGCCGAGGTCCGGAAGGGCTGGCCGGCTTCCATCAAGGGCTGCAGGCGCGGCGCCAGAGCGGCCGGATCGCCGCCGTCAAGCTGGTGCATCACGGAAAGCAGGGTGGCGATCGCCCGGAAGCTGTCGCCCGAGGGGCTCTGCTCGGCGATCGCGTCCCAGATCGCCGCCGCCTCGGCGGTGTTCCCGGCCTCGGCCAGGAGTTGCGCGCGCGCGAAGGCGGCGAGCGTGCCGTAGCCGGCATCGGAAGGATCGGCGATCTCCGACAGGGCGGCCTGAGCCGCGCTGTCCTGGTCTTCCAGGACCTGACCGGTCACCGCGGCGTAGCGGTCGGAGAGCTCGGTGCGGCGCTCGAGGTCGTAGTTCTGCCAGATCTGATAGCCGGCGACGGCGGCGACCAGCAGGACCGCGAAGCCGATCGCATAGCTGCCGTAGCGCTTCCACAGCTTGGCATAGTTTTCCTGACGTATTTCTTCGTCGACTTCACGGAAGATATCGCTCAACCCCGCCTCCCCGGCGCCTTTTCTCGTCGGCCTTGAAGCGCGCTAAAATAACCTGCTAGCGACGACTTGGCAAAATCGAATAGCCTATTGACTTCAGTGCCTTACGAACGCCGATCCCGCGATCGGCACATCACGCCGCCCGCCATTTGATCGAGCAGCCCATCGACCCGATCTGCTCGCTGGGACCCCGGCCGCTGGCCGCAACCCCTTGCATCGCCTCGAAAAGCTCGCGGCGGGCGTCCGGGACCAACTCGACCCGGGAGGCGTCGAGGCGGCCGCGATACTGCAGGCCCAGGTCGGCATCGAAGCCGAAGAAGTCCGGTGTGCAGACGGCATCGTAGGCCCTTGCGACCTCTTGGGTCCGGTCGATGAGGTAGGGAAAGGTGAAGCCGTTCTCGGCCGCGAAGACCTTCATGTTCTCGAAGGAATCCGCGGGATAGGCCTCGGTATCGTTGGGCATGATGGCGGCCGCGCCGATGCCCAGTCCCTGCAGTTCGGCGACGTCCCTGACCAGGCGACCGATCACCGCCTTGACGTAGGGACAGTGGTTGCAGATGAACATGACCAGCGTGCCCTTGTCGCCGCGGACGTCCTGCAGCGTGTAGCTGCGGCCGTCGATCCCCTCCAGGTTGAAGTCTACCGCCTGCCATCCGAAATCGCAGATCGGCGTCGTGAGCGCTGGCATGCCTGGCCTCCCTTCCCGCTTCGGCCTCCGGGGCGCGCTGCACCCGGATAACCCGATATTTACTTAACCGGTCGAAACTGGGGCTTCAACGGTCGCCGCGGCGAAAGGCGGCCTCTGGAGCCTGATCGCCTCGCACCTGCAGGGTGTGAGGCGTGAATCAGCCTCCGACTTGTTAGTATAGATCAGGACTCACGACTCGGGTCGAATCGACCTGAGCCGATCTCGATCTAGGCCGTCCGGCGCCCCAAGAAAGCGGCGCCCCGGAACCGGAGTCAAGGTATGACCCGCCGCTGGCTGTCGCTCTGTCTGCTCCTCCCCCTGGTCGCCTGCGACCCGGCCACGGCGACCATGGTCATCGTCGGGTCCTCGGCCGCCAGCCTGGCCCATACCGACAAGACCTTGCCCGATCATGTGGCCACCTGGGTGACCGGCGAGGACTGCTCCCTGCTGCGCTATACCGAGGAAGACGGCCCCTACTGCCAGCCCGAGGCGCAGGTCGAGATGACCCCCGCGGAGACCCAGGTGGTCTGCTACCGCACACTGGGCGCGATCGACTGCTACGACGCCCCGGACCCGAAGGCCAGCAGCTTCACCCAGGTGCGCTGAGCGGCGAGCGGCGGCCCCGGCCGCCCGGGGTCAAGCTGCTGGACGCCGGATGCGAATTGGGAGAAACTGAAGAAAAGCTTGGGAACAGTGGGGAGGTGCTGCTCGTCCAATGCACAGTTTTCATCGCCTAGGCAATCAACGTCGTCCCGCCTCGACCACTTTCTTCGACCGTCACGAACTCCACCAGCTCCTATCCCTTTACAGCCAGCACGTCGCAGCCGGCGAGTGGCGCGACTACGCCATCGACCACCGAGACGGCAGGGCGATCTTCTCGGTTTTCCGGCATACTCTGGATTCCCCCGCTTTTTCAATCACAAAGCGTCAGGTCAAGAACGGCCGCGAAGGCGCCTACGAGGTCCACGACGGGCGCCAGCGGGTCAAGCGCAGCGCCAGCCTTGCCGAGGCCTTGACGATCTTCAGACGGCCGCTGCGCGTCGTCTCCTAGAGGCGGCCCGAGGCCAGGACCGCTGCCGGCTGGGCTTCGCCGGCCAGGCGTGCTATTCGGCAGACACGACGCGAGAACAGTGGGAGGTTCGTCGTGCGCAGTCTCTGGATCATGGCGCTGCTGTCGCTAGGACTAACGTCCTGTGCCAGCGACGAGGACGTCCAATCCAGGCTCGCGGTCGCCTGCGCGGTGAAGAAGTGCATCTGCGAGGCCGAGAAGAAGCCGGTCTTCAGCCCGCCCGAGCGCCGTGACGTGCTTTGGCAGAGCAACGGCGACGCCTATTGCCCCCAAGGCTTCGCCCTGGCCGAGTACGTCGACAAGAAGAAGCCCCTGCCGGGCGGCCTCAAATTCCCCAGATACACGGAACCCTACCCTTGCAACGATACCTCCGCGCGCTGCAAGAACCGGGAAAATCTGCAGAATCTGAAATGACTCTGGCCCGCGTCCTCTTGGCGAGTTCACTGGCGCTGCTGGCGGCCTGCGAGGGCGACCGCAAAGGCGACCCGAACCTCGCGGTGGCCTGTGCGCTGCGGGCCTGCGAATGCGTGCCGGACCGCGGTCTCTTTACCGGCCGCAAGGCGGAGGCGGTGCTCTGGCAGCAGAACGGCGACGCCTATTGCCGCGAGGGCTATGCCTTGCGCCTGGCGAGCGAGCCCGAGCCGCCGGACACCAGAGGCCCGAGGGACCCGAAGGGCGGCATCCGGCTCGACATCCCGAAGCCGAGCTTCTGAGCGGATCGTCCGGGCGGGTCGGCGGCAGCCCGCCGCGGCGGGCCGCGAACGGGTTCACAATCACCCAGACCTCAGCGCCATCGCTGAACGAGCCTATCGTTTCGCGCGCGCCGGCGAGGCGCCATGACCCCTGCGGCACGCGCTGTGCCCTGGACCCTTTTGTGGAAAGCGCTTAGCCTTGGTAGCAAGCAAACAAGAACGCACCACAAAGGCGCGTAAGCCTGCTTGGCTCGGGCGGACCGAAGGGGAGAGCTATGAAGAGCACAGGCATTGCAGTGGCCGTCGCGGCGGCCCTCGGGCTGACCGCGGCCGCGGCCCAGGCGGACAGCAAGTACGTCACCTGGAACGACGATGGCAGCGTCGACCTCAAGATGGCCGACGGAACCGTGATCACGACCTCCCGCGAGGAGCTCGGCACGCTGTTCGGCCCTGACGAGAAGCCCTTCGAGGGTACGAAGATCACCGTGCTGACCCTGGACTCCGGGGTGCGCGGCGGCATCTCCGGACCGATCCACAGCATGCGCCCGATCTGGGAGGACCTCTCCGGCGGCAAGCTCGAGATCGCCCTGACCCCGATCACCGATCTCTACGCCAAGATGATGCTCGATCTGAGGCAGGGCACCGGCCTCTACGACAGCATCATCGTCGGCGCCTTCTTCTACGGCGATCTGGTCGCCGACGACTACATCATCCCGATCGACGACTACATGGCCAGCGACGAGTACCCGCAGTGGACCTACGACTCCATGCCGGCGTCGCTGAAGAACCTGCACACCTGGAACGGGGTCGGCTACGGCGTGCTCAACGACGCCGACGGCCAGGTGCTCTACTACCGCCGCGACGTGCTGAACGATCCGAAGTGGCAGGCGGCCTTCAAGGAGGAGACCGGCAAGGACATGCAGGTGCCGCCCAAGACCTGGCAGCAGCTGCTCGAGATTTCCCAGTTCTTCGCCGGCAAGAACTGGGACGACAAGGACCCCGAGCCCGACCACGGCACGGTGCTGCACCTCAAGGTCGGCGAGCAGGGCCATTACCACTTCCAGTCGCTCTCCGCCTCCTTCGCCATGACTCCGGGCGAGCTCGACCGCTACCACAGTGTCTACTGGTTCGATCCGACGGACATGAAGCCGCTGATCGACAGCCCGGGCCACGTCAAGGCGCTGGAGTTCCTGCAGGACCTGCACAAGACCGGGCCCGCGGCCCAGGTCGGCTGGAGCCTGGGCGAGGCCTGGGACTACTTCCTGCGCGGCAAGTCGGTCTTCGTGTTCAGCTGGGGCGACGTCGGTTCACTCTGCCAGGACGAGGAGCGTTCCAAGATCAAGGGCGTCTGCGGCTCGGCCATCCTGCCGACCTCCGACGTCCATTGGGACCACGAGAACGGCAAGTGGGTCGAGACCAGCGATCCGCAGCCGGTCGGCAACACCACCGGCGGCTCCTGGCACGGCGTGGTCTCGGCCTTCTCCGAGAACCCGGAGGCGGCCTACTCCTTCCTGTCGCTGATGGCGATCAAGCCGGTCTCGGTCTGGAACGCCAACAACGGCTGGACCGGCGTCGATCCCGGCTACTATTACCAGTTCCTGGAGCCGCTGGGCGAAGCGAAGCTGGAGGACTACGTCAAGGCCGGCTGGGACGCCGAGGACGTGAAGGAATACACGGCGGCCTACCACGCCAACTTCACGGCCCCGACCATCCTGACCTATCTGAGGATCCGCGGCGCGCCCGAGTACTGGGACATCATGGACAAGAACCTCTCGGCGGCCATGAGCGGAC
>JAAUYI010218150.1_pt1 | contig 12884 bp, 15 predicted proteins | sample 7278041 | NCBI WGS metagenome assembly JAAUYI01 (sample SAMN14350216, study PRJNA611818) | marine sediment metagenome | isolation source: surface marine sediment (0.6m) | place: French Polynesia: Moorea | collected 2018-08
CAGCAGGTCAAAATATCAGAAACCGAGGAATCAAACTAATTAGTACCGTTGGACAGACGGGAATGGAAACTGCCTGTGCAGACGATCTACCGGGGGTTGGGGAAGCTCAACGGCAGTCGCTACCCTGCGGGAACGCTTCCAGCGAACAACCGGGGGAACCCCCTTCGGGTTCGCAGTTGTTCATGGGGGAAACCCCCAAGACCACACTGTCTCACCGGCAACGCGCTGCCTCACCTAGGCAAGTGTCGAAATCTCGTAAGAGAACAACCAGGAAATCTTCCAAGTGATTGGAGGAAGCCCGCGCTATATTCGCAGAATTAGCGCCGGGAGGATGTCACGAGCGATGACATAATAAGTAGTTCTATCCAGCCAAACCCCTTCAGGTGTAGCTAATTTTTGTATCTCTGTTCGATATTCTGTTTGTAATTGCTCTAATTCCATCTCTGATAATTCTAAAAGTGGATTACCTCTGGGATAAAAACTTTCACCCCTCCAATTTAAAAAAGGGTTGTTGTTGCCAGTTAAACTCAGGTATTCTCCAGATGGTTGAATTTCTATTTTAATATCTCGAAAACCTACTCTTTGTAAAAGATGCCGACACTTTTCTGGTGTATTCAGAGGTTCAAGGATATGGGGTAATTTAATATTAAATAATCTCTGGCAAATTTCCATTTGCAGCGATGACATATAAGCGGTTTCTCCAGGAGTTGAAAATGCAATATATCCGCCAAATTTCAGCCAATCATACCATTTGACCAAAATTGCAGGAATATCAGGAATAAAAACAAGTGCTGAACAGCAAAAAATGGCATCAAAACTATTGGAAGCAAATTCTATTAATTCGGCATCCGACTCAATCAACTCGATATTATTTAAACCCAACGCAGTAATTTTTTCTCTGGCTTGATTCAACATTACCGGAGAGAAATCTACACCAATTACATGACCTGTAGTACCAATTTTCTGGGCAGCATCAATTGCTAATAAACCAGTTCCAGTGGCAATGTCAAGGATTTTATCACCTTTTTTAACTGGAACCATATTTAATAATTTTCTTGCTTCTTTTGGATGCCATTCTCCTTCTTGGTCATAGGCTGTTCGATGATTAAAAAAGGCAATAACTTTTTGTTTATATTCATTCATTTCGATGATAATTTAGAGGATAAAACGGCTTATTTTGTGATTTATCTACCCAGTTGCACTTGCATTATAAACCAGTTTTCTCCGAATATTTAACTGTAAAATCCATAATTTTTCGTTTATCAACCCAGTTTATCGATGCTTGTTTAAAATGTTGCAAGATATAAAATTTATAAACCCCTTTTTTTGGTCTTATTGACCGAAGGTCTTCGACCTTCAAGGAAGAAGGAAGAAGTAAGAGCGTTTGAGCGCAAGAAGGAAGAAGTGCTAAAATATAGCTAGTTACTTCAAACATCGCGTCAGGTTATGGACAAACTAGTAACAATAAGTATTTTCGTTTTCTTCAAATAGCTTTAGGCAGCCCCAGAAAACTTGATACACAACGCTCTAATTGCACGCATGAGTTGGTTTAGAAGCGTGAACCTCAACTATTTTCGCTCAGCAATGAATGAAGTTGATCAAATGCAAACAATAATGGTTTCTTTGCCCAATAAATTGAACAAATCTTCTAACAACTCAATTGGATTCAAGTTAAGCGTCTTTTACGACGGGTAAAGTTTGGTAGGAGTGCAAGCTTCAACAGAAACATAAAACCGCTCAAACCCTCTTGTGCTCAAACCCTCTTCTTTCCCTTTGACAGATAAAGATGGGGAATAAACCCGGTTTTTAAGGGTTTATAGGCTAAATTGGGGTTTTTAGGGCTTAAGGGCGCAAGCATTGCGCCCCTACAAATGTAATATTGTATTTGGGATAATTTATTTTTGGGTATTCTCTTACCTAAAAATCGCTGTAATATTGGCTATCAAACTGGTGTATCACTTGTAATGACTACAACTGTGACGCAACAACCCCCGATTGTGATTGCCCACCGAGGTGCTAGTGGCTACCGTCCCGAACACACATTAGCGGCTTATAAGTTAGCAATTGAAATGGGGGCTAATTTTATTGAACCTGATTTAGTTTCTACAAAAGATGGGATATTAATTGCACGTCATGAAAATGAAATGTCTCAAACTACAGATGTTGTGAATCATCCAGAATTTGCCCATCGCAGAACTACAAAAATAATTGATGGAGAGGTAAAGAATGGTTGGTTTACTGAAGACTTTACCCTTGGTGAAATTAAAACTTTACGGGCAAAAGAAAGAATTCCTCAAATTCGTCCTCAAAATGCTGTTTATGATGGGAAATTCGATATTCCTACTTTCCAAGAAATTATAGATTTAGTTAAAGGTAAAACTATTGGTATTTATCCAGAAACTAAACATCCTAGTTATTTCCAGTCTATAGGATTACCTTTAGAAGAACCGTTACTAGAAGTTTTGCATGGTAATGGCTATAGGGGAGATAAAGCACCAATTTTTATTCAATCGTTTGAAGTTAATAACCTGAAGCAATTATCTCAAAAAACTGATTTACCGCTAGTACAATTACTCAACGACACTGGTAAACCTTACGATGTCAATTTTAGTTACCAAGATTTAGCAACTGTAGCAGGATTAAGAGATATTGCTGAATATGCACTGGCTATTGGTGTTAATAAAAATTTAGTTGTTCCCAGAGATAGAAATAATAAATTACTCTCCCCTACATCTTTAATTAATGATGCCCATGGAGTGAATTTACTTGTTCATGCTTGGACATTTCGCAATGAAGATTTTTTTTTACCTCTGGATTTTCAAGGAAATCCTCAAGGGGAGTATGAATTGTTTTTCGGTTTAGGGATTGATGGTGTATTTAGCGATTTTCCCGATATAGGTTTGCGTACTATTGAGGTTTAAAAAATCTACAAATTAACTAAATCTGTAAAGATAGCGTATAATTTGAGAGAAAAACTTTTCCGAAACATGTGGGAGGAGAGTCATGGCGATTTTAAAACTCGAAGATGGAACACTCCGTACCGATTTACCCTCAATTGCCCAAGAACTAGCATCTATTAATGTTAAACTTAATCGTTGGTCTATAGATAATCCCGAAACTCGGAATTTACTGGGAAAAGAAAGCCTCAACGATGACGAAAAAGAAGAAGTACTCCAAGGTTTAGATAGCTATTTTGAACAACTTAAGCAAACAGCAGGTTACCAATCCCGAGATTTAATTGTTCTCCATCCCCAGACACCAAATCTAGATGGATTGCTGACAAAATTTGACAAAATCCATACCCACGCTGATGATGAAGTGCGTTACATTGTCGATGGAGAAGGCATTTTTGGCTTTGTGCGTCCTGATGGTAGTCAGGTAGAATTAACCGTGCAACCAGAAGAATATATCAATGTGCCAGCAGGAACTGAACACTGGTTTTATTTAACACCTGCACGCCGGGTGAAAGCAGTACGTTATTTTACTGGCACTGAAGGCTGGGTTCCTGAGTATACAGGTAGAGAAATTCGTTTTCGTCAGGCTGTAGCTTGAATAGGGAATAGGGAATAGGGAATAGGGAATAGGAAACAGCTAGTAAGGCACCCTAAGCTTGTTTTTTTAATTGGTATAAAATATCCAAAATATTCCCACTTGTTTGATCGGAAAAACGGGATTTGTGATCGCAAGCTTTTGCTTAAGATTACCAAAATCGTTTAAAATCTAGAACTCAAAATGACCAATTCTACTAGCTTTGTAGAAGTGATTCTGTTGACAGGAAAATAAACTGGATACAAGCCTCCGGATTTATCGGTGGAGAAAAACAAACAGTTCTGTCCTGATTGACTGACAAATCTTTTTGATGTAGCTTGGGTTACTCTGCGAGAAGCCGCACTCAAAGAGAAGCCACTCCGTGTCTACCGCGTCTACATGCTTCAACCCAACAACCGCAACCGATTGCGTTGGGTGGAGGGGCTACGAAATTTCAACACTTCCAAGACTTTTGTCAGTCAACCAGTAGTTCTGTCATTGTTTCAAACCCCTCGATACCCTACACCTACATCGATGGGTAATAATTCTAAATTCTTCCATTCTAAATTCTTCATTCTAAATTCTAAATTCCCCTTGACATGAACAGTCAAATTACAATTGATGCCCGTATAGATTTAGTCGCCATAGCCCGACAATTTTATCAAAACGGCTGGATGGTGGGAACTGCGGGCAATATCTCGGTGCGTCTACCTCATGGTAGTTTTTGGATTACAGCCAGTGGTAAGTCTAAAGGAGAGCTGACGAAGAACGATTTTGTCCGCATTTCTGCCGATGGAGAAATTGAGGAATGTGCTGCTGGGTTAAAACCTTCCGCTGAAACTTCCATTCACCAAGTCATCTATTCTCTATTTCCAGAAGCCATGAGTTGTTTTCATGTACATTCTGTGGAAGCAAATTTGGTGTCTATGTTTGCGCAGGGAGATGAATTATCCCTACCTCCTCTGGAAATGCTTAAAGGTTTAGGAGTCTGGAAAGAGAATCCCCAATGTGTAATGCCAGTATTTGCTAATCATTTACAAGTTCCCAAAATTGCAGCGGAAATTAAAGAACGTTTTAGTAGTAATCTCCCACAAATTCCAGCCTTTTTAATCCGTAATCACGGAGTTACCGTTTGGGCACCTTCTTTGGAAACTGCCCGTAATTATATTGAATTGGTGGAATATATATTCCGCTACATGGTAGCTGCAAGAAATCTCAAGGGTTAAGGAAGGATGAAGTTAAAAACACTGGTAACCCATCGCCGTGCAGCTTTTCTCTACTCCGTCCCCATAGGAGTTCTCGGTGGTTTGATGGGGTTAGGAGGTGCTGAATATCGTTTACCTGTATTGGTGGGTTCTCTCGGCTATTCTGCTCGTCAAGCTATTTACTTAAATTTGGCGGTAAGTTTGGTAACTATTGCTGCTTCTATTCCTGTGCGAGGTAGAGCATTATCTTTCACTCCAGTGTTGCCATTTTTACCCGCTGTCTTGTCTTTAATTGCGGGGGCTGTAATTACCGCTTTTATCGGTGCTGCGATCGCCAGCAAGTTATCCAATCACCAACTAGAACGAATTATCTTAGGATTACTAGTCATAATTGGTACAGCTTTAATTATTGAAAGTTTCCTACCCACTCAAATCCCAGCACTGTTACCAAATGCTTTGGGAATCTGGGTTTTAGCTGGAATTATATTTGGACTGCTGATTGGCTTAGTCAGTAGTTTACTGGGTGTGGCTGGAGGAGAGGTAATTATCCCTACCTTAATTTTCGCCTTTGGGGCAGATATTAAGACAGCTGGTACATCAGCACTACTCATCAGTTTACCTACAGTGCTGGTGGGGGTTTTGAAATATGCTAGTAAAGGGGCATTTATTGACCGTCGTCCGGTGAAGGATACCGTGATACCAATGGGTATAGGTTCTGTAATTGGGGCACTTCTGGGAGGACTGATGGTGGGGATTGTACCCGCATCAATGCTGAAACTAGTACTGGGGACAATTTTGATTATTTCAGCGGTGCGGGTCTTCTTTCACAAACAAAAATCCCCACATTGAATCAATAGTACCAGCAAAATAGAGCAGTTGTGAATTATCTTGATGCTAAAGCCATTGATTTATGATTCAGGGTTTGAACGGTGATGTGTCAACTGCTGGGAATGAACTGTAATGTACCGACGGATATTTGCTTTTCCTTTGAAGGCTTTTCCGCACGGGGAGGAATAACCGACGATCATAAAGATGGTTGGGGGATTGCTTTTTTTGAAGGTAAGGGCTGTAGAATTTTTGTAGATGTCAATCCTTCGGTTAGTTGTCCCATAGCAGATGTGGTGCGACGCTATCCTATTCATTCTACCCATGTCATTGCTCACATCCGCAAAGCCACCCAAGGAGAAATCATTCTAGAAAACTGTCATCCCTTCCGTCGGGAAATGTGGGGAAGATATTGGGTATTTGCCCACAATGGGGATTTACCTGATTTTAATCCTACAGGGATGGAATTTTATCAACCAGTGGGTAACACTGACAGCGAAAAGGCTTTTTGTTTGATACTGGAAACATTAAGACAACGGTTCCCCAAACAGCCACCATTAGCAGAACTTTATCCTGTTGTCCGGGAAATAACTGATAAAATTTCCGAAAAAGGGACTTTTAATTACTTGATGTCCGACGGAGAACTTTTCTTTGCCCACTGTTCCACCAAGCTTTGTTATATTATCCGGCAAGCACCCTTTGCAGCTGCCCATTTAATTGACCAAGATGTAACTGTAGACTTTAATGAGTTAACCACACCAAGCGATCGCGTAGCGGTAATTGCTACTACTCCTCTGACTGATAACGAAGAGTGGACTATTATTCCTGAGGGGAAATTGTTGGTGTTTGAGGATGGTTTACCCTTGGATTTGGTTTGAAGATATTAACTTGCAATTAGCGAAACTTCACCCCCTTCCCCTCTCCTTACTATAGACACGGAGTGGCTTTCCGTAGGGTAGGAGAGGGGTGCCCGATAGGGCTGGGTGAGGTAAAATCTGTACAGAAATGCGAGTGAAACCTGCTATCTTGATCGAGGTGCGATCGCGTCATGTTGTCCTGTACTAAGTTCTATCCAACCACCGTTTTGGATCGCGTTTTGCATGGAAGCAAGCAAGGACAAAAACCGTATCTTCCTCAAAAACGTAGAGAATTATGTATGGGAATCGACGGATTAATGCTCTTCTTACCTGTTTATGGATAACTTGGTAAACAAGGGGGTTTCGTCCAATTCCCGACAAACAAGTATCCACTGCACGGACAAACTCAGAACCCAAACCTGGATTTTGGGATTCGTACCATTCAAAAGCATCCTGGATATCATATTCTGCTTCTGGTTGGATAATCAGGTTATGGTTCATCAACAGAAGCCTAACCTTTTTTTAACCTCTTCCCAACTAGAACCATTTGCGGGATTTTTCTTGTAATTTTCTAATCGTCGATTTAATTCTTGTTGCTGCGCTTCACTCAAAGGAAGTTCCTCTTGCTGTTCTAAGATACTGTCCCATAAATCTTCAGCAAGTTGGATACGTTCTGCAATACTGAGTTGAGAAATGTCAACTTTCAACAGGGGATGGGAACTCATGAGTACAGAGTTAGGGTTTGTCTTTCACTTATTTTACAACATTGCGGCTTGAGGCAGTTTGACAGTCCCCAGTCCCCAAAGGTAAAACCCTTAACTATAGCGAAGCGAGTTTTTTAGCGGTAAAACCCTTAACTATAGCGAAGCGAGTTTTTTGCAAGTAACCTAGCACTTAGAGAACTTGCAAATAAAAAATATCCCAAAATGTCATAGTGGTACAGGCATCCTTGCCTGTATGATAGGGCAGGCAGGGATGCCTACCCCACAGTATGGGATGATTTATTTTTTGCTATTCCCTAACTCCTAATACCTAACCCCTACTTTCAAGTCCCTGGCTACAATTAAACTATGTGGATGGGAACGGGTTATGACCAAGACAGAAGCCATTACAGAAGCGATTACCAGCTTAACCGATGCTGAAACTCGATTTGGTCTAATCCGCATAGAGGATGAAGAGTTTTTTACAGAATGGTTTGACGGACTACCGGAAATTACGGAAGCTGAAAAAGCCTCTCTGGATGTACTGCGACGTAGATATCTCTATCACCGTGGTGGAGGTGATTTGTTAGAGGGGACAGTAATGCTGTTGGTAGTGTCACCTTTGTTAGCGCTGGCAGGATTTTATGACCCTCCCTTTCGGATTAAAGCAGAGTCGTCGGTGGAATTGGTTTTAGACGATGGAGAGGAGGTATTAAGGGGAAGAATAGATGTGTTAGTGTTGCAAAATCAGTTTTGGGTGATGGTGTTGGAATCTAAAAAAACCACTCTTTCTGTTTGGTCTGCTGTACCGCAAACACTAGCTTATTTGATGGCTAATCCCCACACCGATAAACCTGGATTTGGGATGGTAACTAATGGGGACGATATTTTATTTATTAAATTGACCCAAACAGGTACTCCACAGTATAACCTGTCGCGGGTGTTTGCGCTGTTTACGTCCAAGAGAGAATTGTATGAAATTTTGCAAGTTCTCAAGCATATTGGTGAAGTAATATCCCCTTGATTACAGGGTTTTCATACCTTTGCAGGCAAATTTTTCTTTAAAATGTACGCCATAGCGCACAAATTTTTCACTTGGGTTTGTGTCCTCTTGCAGGGAAATCGGTTTGTAAAGGTGATAACTTATAACAAATCCCAAAATGTTTGCAATAGATCCAATTGTAGGAGCGCGGAAACCGCGCTCCTACCAACCAACCATCTGTCCCATTCTTTTTTCAACTTGGTATTACACCATTCTCAATTCGCCATATTTTCCACCTAGGATTAAAGTCTTAGGAACCTATAAACAAAGTTTGATAAATCTGATAATTTGCACCATTCTCGATTAGCATTCTACATCGCCTAGGAATAAATTCCCAGGCTCATATACAAAGTCTGATAAATCAGACTGGGGAAAGCATGAGAGCGCGTTTTAACGTGCTTCGTCTATAGGTTCCTTGAAATTTATTTCAAGGTGGGTTGCTTGGCTAAACGACATTGGTGCAAGTTGTTAGCAAAGGGAATTAGGAACAAACGACATCGCCACTTTTGTGCCGTTATATGGCGGACTTAACTTCATATCCCCAAATCCCTCTAGAAGTCGAGGTTCTAAACACCCATTACCAATGACAAATGACAAATGACAAATGACAAATGACGATGATTGCTTTTTGTGACCAGCTTCTGTAAGATCGCATTACTAAGTAAACACAGTATTCCGACCGAATTACCGTAGATTGCTGGGGGCAATAGAATGAGTTGGTGGCAAAAAGCCATAAAAGCGCTAGGGGTGCGCAAGAGGGTGATTTCCCTATTTTTAGTGGGAGTAAGTTGCAGTGTGGCAATGGCAGCTTGTTCTGGAAACAATATTAGTAATTCTGGTGGAAATATTCCTAATGCGACTCTTGTGGCTGCCAATAAGAAAGACGTAGAATTAACCATTGCTTCCTTTATTGTCACCAGAAACGCCTATAAAGCTATCATTCCTAAGTTTACCGAAAAGTGGAAACTCGAACATAACCAAACAGTCCGCATCAACCAAAGTTACGGGGGTTCCGGTGCCCAAACCCGTGCGGTTATTGATGGTTTGCCAGCGGATGTGGTGCATTTGTCTATGGCATTAGATACCAAGAATATAGAGAAAGCGGGATTAATTGAGTCGGGATGGGAGAAGGAATTCCCCAATAATAGTATTGTTTCCAAATCGGTGGTTGCCTTGGTGACGCGAGATGGTAACCCCAAAAACATTAATACTTGGGCAGATTTAGCGAAAGAGGGAGTACAGTTAATTACAGCTGACCCCAAAACATCCGGTGTTGCCCGTTGGAATTTTTTGGCATTGTGGAATGCAGGGATGAAAATTGGGGGAGATGAGATAAAAGCTGTTGATTATGTCACCAAAGCTTATCAAAATGCCCCTATTTTGAGTCGAGATGCGCGGGAAGCTACTGATGCCTTTTTGAAACAGGAACAAGGGGATGCTTTAATAAACTATGAAAACGAAATTATTTTGGCACAACAAAAGGGTTTGAAGGCAAAGTATATTGTTCCGGATGTGAATATTTCCATCGATAATCCCATTACCATTGTTGATAGTAATGTTAGCAGACATGGTAATCGGGAAGTGGTAGAAGCTTTTGTGAAATATCTATTTACCCCAGAAGCACAAGCGGAGTTTGCCAAAGTAGGATTTCGTCCTATAAATAAGACATTAGCACAAACAAAAGAATTAGCAGAAAAATATCCAAAAGTGAATAATTTGGGTCAAGTCAATGATTTTGGTGGCTGGAATGCAGTGCAGAATAAATTCTTTGCTGATGGTGCCATCTTTGACGAAATACGTACAAAAATAAATCGGTAATTGGTAATGGGTAATTTCTAGAAACCGGGTTTCTTCTCGAAGAAATACGAAAATTTTGCATCTTTTACCCAAAGAAACCCGGTTTCTCACCTGTAAAGGGTAAATGGCAAATGACAACAACCCAGTTTCTGACACCACGATTTTTTGAATTTTTAATGATAGCAGTAGCCAAATAGTTTAGGACATCCGAAAACGCCAAAACAATTTCACAGCAAGTATTTCACTTTTGACTTTTGACTTTTGAATGCGTGACTTTTGCTATACTTATGACCACATCTTCCCAATTAACATCGGATAAATCTGGGAATAAACAGAGTTTTCTCAGTCAATTATTTCATCTTCCTTGGACATGGCGTATCACTCTAGGATACCTAACCCTGATGCTATTGTTACCCATGGTGGCAATGTTTCAGACAGCAGCTAGCACCAGTCCGGCAAAATTTTGGTCAATTGCAACCAGTCCCGTGGCACTAGCAACCTATGACGTGACCTTTATCACAGCACTTGTAACAGCTTTGTTCAATGGCTTCTTCGGCACATTAATCGCCTGGGTCTTTGTACGCTACGATTTCCCTTTGAAACGCTTAGTTGATGCCACCGTAGATTTACCGTTTGCCCTGCCAACAGCAGTAGCAGGTTTAACACTCAGCACAGTTTACAGCGATAATGGTTGGATTGGTTCCCTACTTGCACCATTGGGTATTAAAGTCTCCTTTACCCGTTTGGGGGTAGCGGTAGCCATGACATTTATTTCCTTGCCCTTCATTGTGCGCACAGTGGAACCCGTACTGCAAGAAATGGAAATAGATATAGAAGAAGCTGCTTGGAGTTTAGGAGCATCCCAATTCCAAACCTTCTGGAGAGTAATTTTACCACCATTGTTACCAGCAATTTTAACCGGGGTAGCCCTAGGCTTTTCTCGCGCTGTGGGAGAATATGGTTCCACGGTGATTATTGCTTCCAACACTCCTTTTAAAGACTTGATTGCACCAGTGCTGATTTTCCAGCGTTTAGAACAATATGACTATGCAGGTGCAACGGTAATTGGCACAGTATTACTGCTGATTTCCTTGCTGATGCTGTTGGGAATTAACCTTTTACAAGCTTGGGGAAGAAGATATGACAAATCATAAGGGAAGTTGGAATCAAACTGATTCTGAGGCAAAAATAGCCCAGGTGAGCAAGCAAAAAAATTTAGCCCCAGTAATTTTAATTGGAATTGCGATCGCCTATTTAGCTTTAGTGATCTATATACCTGCGTTTAATGTCTTCTTCCAGGCATTTAAAAACGGAGTCGGACCATTTTTTGCTAACCTCTCCCAATCTTACTTCTTGCACGCAGCGGGAATGACACTGAAATTGGCTTTAGTTACAGTACCATTAAATACAGTATTTGGTTTGTGTGCAGCTTGGTCAATTGCCCGTCACAAATTCCCTGGACGTGCTTTACTTCTAAGTATTATCGATTTACCCTTTTCCATTTCCCCCGTAGTTGCAGGTTTAATGATGGTATTACTTTATGGAAGAGGGGGATGGTTTGGGGGTTGGTTGCAAGACCATGGTTTAAATGTTATCTTCGCTTTTCCAGGGATGGTATTAGCCACAGCCTTTGTCAGTATGCCCTTTGTTGCCCGGGAAGTAATTCCCGTGTTAGAAGAATTAGGGAGCGATCAGGAAGAAGCTGCGAGTACCCTAGGTGCAAATAATTGGCAGATATTTTGGCGAGTTACCCTCCCCAATATTCGCTGGGGACTGCTCTATGGTTTAATTTTAACTAGCGCTAGAGCCTTGGGTGAATTTGGTGCGGTAGCGGTGGTATCGGGAAATATTATTGGTAAGACTCAAAGCATACCTTTGTATATTGAAGATGCTTACAAGAATTATGACAGTGAAGCTGCCTATTCTGCGGCGGTACTGTTAGCGCTTTTAGCATTGGTAACCTTGGTATTAAAGCAGATTTTGGAGAAGAAAACCCACAGGAAAAATGTGGAATAGCGAAGGTGAAGTACCCCAACTTGCTTCGCTGAAGTTGGGGCTTCCAAAATCAACTACACAAGGACGGTTTTATTCGTCTTCTCCCAAAGGGAGACGCTTACGCGAACGGAGTTTCCCGTCTCATTCGCCGTTGCCTTATCAAACCCGTGTTTAATTTGGTCTTACACAGCGTCCACAGGCAGTCGCCCATCTTCCATAGGCGATTTTAATTGTTCTACGGTACGTTTATCTTGGATTTACAGCAATGGCTGACCAGCAGGACTTACGTTTTCCCCGATCTCTGATGTGTCTGCGGCAAGTCTTACTACTTTGAAGTTAGCCTTTCTGTTCCATACAGTCGGGTGGGTCATCGACCATTTATATAATACCATAATAGACATACATTGTGTGTGTATTATGAAAACTGGAAGATTGAATTTAAGGATATCTGAAAAACGCTTGACGAAACTCAAGACTTATGCTATAGATAAAGAAAAAACAATTACTCAGCTTATTGAAGATTGGATTGATAGGTTGCCAAACTCAAAAACTGGCGATTCCTCATCCGCTCCACTCCCTAATCAACCTGACGGTTGATTAGGGAGTGGAGGAGAATCCTCATCGTCCGGCTATCCATCCCCAACCTGCTATAGCCTTCGGCATGGCTTCGCTAACGCTGAGGTTGGGGCATTCCGCCGAATTTGGGTAAATAAACTCGCATTACATAGTGGCTGATTACAGTTCGCTACTTTAACCCCAATTAGCTGTAATTTGCATGGATTGTCATGTTTTATTTAGTCTTTATTTTTCCCCACATGAACAATCCTAGTGGTTTGTCCCATAAAATATGATGGGGTTTCCATCACACCCACCTGGGACTATAAGTCCCAGTCTAATAGTCAAAGTCATATAAATATGACTATAAAACTAGCCA
>JAAUYI010105814.1_pt1 | contig 12873 bp, 6 predicted proteins | sample 7278041 | NCBI WGS metagenome assembly JAAUYI01 (sample SAMN14350216, study PRJNA611818) | marine sediment metagenome | isolation source: surface marine sediment (0.6m) | place: French Polynesia: Moorea | collected 2018-08
AGATCACCGACGCCGACGGCGACGGGTTCGCCGACACGCCCGAGCAGATCGCCGCGATCTACGAGCACGTCCTCACCAACAGCGTCGTCGACGACGCAGGGGTCGAGGTGTTCACCCCCGACCGGACCGCGACGTTCCTGTTCGTCGGCGACGGTGCGCAGGCGACCTTGATCTCGCTGAGCATCGCCACGATCACCGACGAGGCCATCATCCTCCCAGCTCGCGACGCGCTGGAGGATGCGGCCGCCTCGCTCGAAGCGCAGGTCGCGGGCGAGGACGTGCAGGTGTTCGTCTCGGGCGGTGCGATCATCACGCAGAACACCCTCGATGCGTTCACCGCGGCGATGCTGGTGTCGTTGCCGGTCGCGATCGCGTTGACGTCGCTGCTCGTGTTCGTCGCCCTGTTCTTCGTCTTCCGCAGCCACGGCCGCCGGATGGCGTCGATCCTCAAGCGGTCCGCCCGGTACGCGCTGATCTCGATGGTGCCGATCCTGCTCGTCGTCGCCTGGGTCTACGGGTTCATGTTCGTCGTCGGCTACAAGATCAACGTGATCACCGCGACGATCGCGGCGATCGCCGTCGGTGTCGGCGTCGACTACGCCACGCACTTCACGATGCGGTTCATCGAGGAGTTCGAGCACGAACCGAGCCGGTTCCCGGCCTTGCGCCGAGCCGGCGAGGGGACCGGCGGCGCCCTGGCCATCTCGGCCGTCACGTCGATGACCGGATTCCTCATCATGGCGCTCGCGCCGATGCCGATGTTCGTCACGTTCGGCGTCCTCACCGCCGTGATGATCTTCTTCTCCCTGCTCGTCTCCCTGCTCGTGCTGCCCAGCCTGCTGATGACCATCACGCCGTCGCGCAAGGGCGAGGAGCGTCAGCTGCTGATCGACGAGGTCACGCACGGCGGCGAGTTCGAGTACGAACCGCACACCCGGGAGACCGCGGTGCGCACCGGTGGCGGCCACTGACGCCTGGTCGGGGGATCTGACGTCCGAACCGGAGTTGAGCCTCGCGCCGGCCGGGCTGGAGACTGACCACATGGAGGGGTTCGTACATCCCGACTTCGCGCCCGTCGCGGAGAAGCTGCACCAGCTGATGTCGAAGCGGTCGACGGTCGGGGGCGCCGCCGTGGCCGTGTACCACCACGGTGAGCTCGTCGTCGACGTGTGGGACGGCGATCGCGACGCGACGGGCAACCGGTGGGAGCGCGACACGATGGCGACGAGCTTCTCGACGACGAAGGGGGTCGTGGCCACCGTCGCCCACCGCCTCGTCGACCGTGGCGAGTTGTCCTACGACGAACCGGTCGCCAGCTACTGGCCCGAGTTCGGCGGTCCGGGCAAGGACCACATCACGGTGCGCCACCTGCTGAGTCACCAGGCGGCCATGCATCCCATCCGTCCACTCGTGCCCTCGGCCGAGATCATGCTCCACTGGGACGAGATGGTCGCCATCCTGGCGGCGGCCGGACCGGCCTGGAGGCCGGGCGTGCGTCCCGGCTACCACGCCCTCACCTACGGCTGGCTCGTGGGCGAGGTGATCCGTCGGGTCAGTGGCCTGACCGTGAACGACGCCGTCCAGCGAGAGCTCGTCGCGCCACTCGGCCTCGACAGCATGTTCGTCGGGCTGCCGCCCGACGAACGGCAGCGTGCTGCCGACCTGCTCTTCGACGAGAAGGCGGAGCGTCGCCTCGACCGGATGATCGCCGTGTTCGAGCGGTTCGACCGCTTCGCGCCGTTCGTCGACGCCATGGTCGTCGACGACCTGGTCGACCTGTTCGGCACCCACCGCGTCCACGACGGGGAGATCCCTGCCGCCAACGGCGTGTTCTCCGCCAGGGACCTGGCCCGGATGTACGCCGCGCTGGCCACACCGGAGTGCTTCGACGACCCGCCGCTGGTGTCAGCGGCGACGATGCGGGACGCCACGGCGATCCAGACCGACGCTCGTGACGTGGTGATCGGGTTCCCGATGCGGTGGCGGCTCGGCTACCACCTGGCAGCGACGACGGCCGGCATCCTCCCCAACGGCTTCGGTCACTTCGGCTTCGGCGGGTCGGGGGCATGGGGTGATCCCGACACCGGTCTGGCCGTGGCGATGGTGCTCAACCAGGTCGCCGGCACACCGTTCGGCGACACCCGGCTGCTCCGCATCGGTGGCGCCGCGGTTCGGGCGTCGAGGCGCCGATGAGGACGACCGCGCCGGCCGGATCCGCGACGACGGCGATGCGGTCGCCACTCGGGACGCTGCGCCTCGCCCTCAGCGCCGGCGATCGGCGTCGGTCGATCCGGACTTCGCCATCACCTCGGCGAGGGGGCGGAGCGCCATCCACCCCTGATCCAGGGGGCGATGGACCCCCGGCTCGACGAGGGACGGGAACTCGGCGAGTGGCGTGAACCGCACCTTGCCGTGCTGGAGCCCGACGAACGTGCTCACCGGGGCGTCCGAGAGCGCCTGACGGATCAGGTGCTCGACGGACTCCGACGCGAGGCGGGTCGCCTGGACGCGATCGAAGGGCGACGGATCGCCCCCCTGCTGGACGTGTCCGAGGATGGCTTGGCGCACGTCGAAGTAGTCTCCGCCCTCGCGCTCGAAGAGCGCCTTGATGAACGCAGTGGTGTACACCGGGTCGGCGTGCTCGCTGTTGATGATGAGGCCCAACCGCTTCCCGTGGGAGAAGCCGTCGACGAGGTCGTTGACGGTCTCCACGAGGTCGGTGAGCGAGACCCCTTCCTCGGGGAGGTAGACGCGCTCGGCACCCGTGGCGAGCCCGCTCATGAGGGCGAGGTAGCCGCAGTGCCGGCCCATGACCTCGACGACGAACGCGCGTCCCGAGGCGACCGCCGACTGCTTGATCTTGTCCACGTCCCTCACGACGCTGTTCAGCGCGGTGTCCGCTCCGATGCTGAGCTCCGTGCCGGGGAGGTCGTTGTTGATCGATGCCGGGACGCAGACGATCGGGATCTGCAGCGCCGGCCGATCGGCTGCGCCGGCCAACACCGCGTGAGCCGCCACGTACCCGGACCACCCTCCGATCATAAGCAATCCGGCGATGGCGTTGGTCTGGATCTGGTCGGCGATCGCGTCGAGCGAGCTCCCGGACGGCACGAACCGGCTCGTCCCGAGCTCGGCACCACCCCGCGACACCCAGCCGTTCACGCTCATCCAGTTCATCTCTTCGAGATCACCCTTGCCGAGCCCTTCGAACCCGTCGTGGACGCCGAGCATGGTGTGGCCGCGGTCGATGCCGACCCGAACGGCCACCCGGACCGCCGTGTTCATGCCGGGGGCGGGCCCACCGGCGTGGAGGACGGCGAGCCGCAAGAGCCGCTGGCCGGGAACGGGCGGATGCGGGTGGGCGCGGACCATGGTGCGGATCATGCGGAAGGAATCTCGGAAGCTCCCGCCCCTCATCTCCATCGCAGCGTCGTAGTCACGCTCGGCGATGACGCCGGCCACCTCTCGTGTCGTCCTCACGGCGTCCATGAGCGGCGAGCTCACGATCTCGTGGCCGCGGATCCCGATGAGCTGCGGTTCGCCACCGGGTGATGTGACCAGCTGGTCGACGGCCGCGTATCCGAGCACGGTGCTGAGGTAGCGGTCGAAGGCGCTGGGAGCACCGCCGCGCTGCACGTGCCCGAGGCTGGTGACCCGGGTGTCCTCACCGAGTCGCTCCTCGAGCGTCTCCTTGACGTGTTGCGCGGTGATCGGGTTGCCGTTGCGGTCCTGGGCCCCCTCGGCCACGACCACGAGGTTGAGCCGACGTCCGATCGCCCGTTGCGCGGCGAGCGCGCTGCACATCGACTCCTCCCAGTCGTCGGTGTCGGGTGGGCTCTCGGGGATCAGCACCCAGTTGGCGCCGGCGGCGAGGGCGCCCATCAGCGCCAGGTAGCCGCAGTTGCGGCCCATCACCTCGATGACCATCGAGCGCTGATGGCTCGAGGCCGTGGAGTGGATGGCGTCGACGGCCTCGGTGATCCGGTGCAGCGCCGTGTCCGCGCCGATGGTCATGTCCGTCCCGAACATGTCGTTGTCGATCGACCCGACCAGTCCGACCAGTGCCAGATGGTCCTTCGCTTCCGCGACCCGGCGGTCGACCTCGCCCCGTTCGACCAGTTCGGCCAGCAACCCGGGCCATTCCTCGCGGAACTCGTTGGCGCCGGAGAGGCTGCCGTCGCCACCGATGACGACCAGGGCGTCGATGCCGCGCTCGACGAGGTTGCGAGCGGCCCGCCGCAGACCGTCCCGGGTTCGGAACTCGGCGCACCTCGCCGTGCCGAGGACCGTCCCACCCTGGTGCAGGATGCCTCCCACATCGCTCGAGCCGAGCCGACGGATCGCATCGCCGCCGTCCACCAGACCTTGCAGGCCCTCGTAGATGCCGAAGACGTCGAGCCCGGCGTGGATACCTGCCCGCACCACGGCACGAACCGCGGCGTTCATGCCCGCCGCGTCGCCTCCGCTCGTGAGCACCGCCAGGCTCGTCGGCCGTTGGCTCGTCCTCAACATCGCCATCTCCCGGACATCTGGTCGACCTGAACCGGTTCGGACGGCGGGAGTGTCCCACGGTCCAGCCTCATCTCTACCGATCATCCGGTCACTCGTCCACGCTGATCAAGGACCGCAGGTCCCTAGCGGCCACACCGCTGCGTGACGGATGCTGGGCTCACCTCTGAGCAGGAGCGTGCAGCGCAGTGTCCAACACGAAGTGGGTCTACAGGTTCGACGAGCTCGACGCCGCCGAGGCGTACGTCGACGACAGCTGGGAGTCAGTGCGGAGCCTTCTCGGAGGCAAGGGCGCCAACCTCGCCGACATGACGCGGCTCGGCATCCCCGTGCCGCCGGGGTTCACGGTGACCACCGAGGCGTGCCTCGCGTACCTCGCGGCGGACGAGCAGTTCCCCGAGGGAGCGTGGAAGGAGATCGAGGCCGCCCTCGCCGCGGTCGAGTCCGCCACCGGCAAGCGGTTCGGTGACGCGGCGAACCCACTCCTCGTGTCATGCCGCTCGGGCGCCAAGTTCTCGATGCCCGGCATGATGGACACCGTCCTCAACATCGGCCTCAACGACGAGGTGGCCGAGGGCATGGTGGCGCTCACCGGTGACGAGCACTTCGTCTACGACTCGTACCGCCGGCTCATCCAGATGTTCGGATCGGTGGTGCTCGGTCTGCGCGACGAGCTCTTCGAGCACGTGCTCGAACGGGCACGCCTCCGGCGGGGCGTGGAGTCCGACACCGACCTGACGGTCGACGACCTCCGCGGCGTCGTCGAGGAGTTCAGGGGCATCGCCGTCCGCTTCCCGACCGAGCCGATCGAGCAGCTGCGCCTCGCCACGGAGGCCGTCTTCAAGTCGTGGAACGGCAAGCGGGCCATCGACTACCGCAACGCCGCCGGCATCGCCCACGACCTCGGCACGGCGGTGAACATCCAGACGATGGTGTTCGGCAACATGGGCGACGATTCGGCGACCGGCGTCGCCATGTCGCGCAACGCCACGACCGGTGAGAACGAGATCGAGGGTGACTTCCTCGTGAACGCCCAGGGCGAGGACGTCGTCGCCGGGATCCGTCCCACCAAGCGGATGGCCGACATGGCCGCGGAGATGCCCGAGCTGTACGAGCAGTTCGCCGGCATCGCCCGGTCCCTCGAGGCCCATCACCGCAACATGCAGGACATGGAGTTCACCGTCGAGCGCAACAAGCTCTGGCTGCTCCAGACCCGGGACGGGAAGCGGACGGCACAGGCTGCGGTCCGGATCGCGGTCGAGATGGCGGAGGAAGGTCTCATCGATCGGACCGAAGCGGTCATGCGGGTCCAACCCGACCAGGTCGACTTCTTCCTGCATCCCCAGTTCAGCCCCGAGGCCAAGAAGGCGGCCCGGCTCCTGGCAACCGGGCTCAACGTCTCCCCGGGCGCGGCCGTCGGCGTCGTCGCCTTCGACGCCGACCTCGCCGAGGAGTGGGCGAAGGAGCAGAACCGTGAGGTGATCATGGTGCGCCCCGAGACGAAGCCGGACGACGTGCACGGGATGCTGGCCGCCAAGGGGATCCTCACGAGCCGCGGTGGGCGTACGAGCCACGCTGCGCTCGTCGCCCGCCAGTTCGGCAAGCCGGCGGTCGTCGGCGTCTCCGAGCTCCAGATCGACCTGCAGAAGCGGGCGATGACGGTCAACGAGATCGAGGTCGAGGAGGGCGACTGGATCTCGATCGACGGCACCACCGGCGAGGTGTACCTCGGCCAGCTCGACTCGATCGTGCCCGACATCGACGATCCCTGGCTGACGAAGCTCCTCGAGTGGGCGGACGAGCTCCGGCGTCTCGACGTGCGGGCGAACGCCGACTACCCCGAGGACGCCGAGCGGGCCCGGGCCTACGGCGCCCAGGGCATCGGGCTCACCCGCACCGAGCACATGTTCTTCGAGAGCGAGCGGTTGCCGATCGTGCAGAAGATGATCATGGCCGAGTCGCCCGCCGAGCGCCGTGAGGCACTGGAGGCGTTGCTCCCGCTGCAGCGCAGCGACTTCGACGGCCTGTTCCGGGCCATGGACGGGCTCCCGGTGATCATCCGGCTCATCGACCCACCCCTGCACGAGTTCCTGCCCGAGCAGCAGGCGCTCACCCGACTCCTGGCGGACCACAAGATCCGCCTGTCGCACGCCGGCACGATCGACGAGATCGACGAGCTCCTCGCGAAGGTCGAGGAGGAGGAGCACATGCTCGCCCGTGTCGAGGCGCTCCACGAGGCGAACCCCATGCTCGGCACCCGCGGCGTGCGCCTGGGGATCATGCTCCCCGACCTCACCCGGATGCAGGTCCGGGCGATCTTCGAGGCGGCCTGCGCGGTGGCCCGCGACGGCGTCGACGTGCACCCCGAGGTGATGATCCCCCTCACGAGCCACGTCAACGAGCTCTCCCGTCAACGCGCCGCCCTCGAGTCCGAGGCCAAGGCGGTCATGGAGGCGGAGGGCATCGAGGTCTCCTACCTGTTCGGCACGATGATCGAGATCCCCCGGGCGGCGCTGACCGCCGACGAGATCGCCGAGTACGCCGCGTTCTTCTCCTTCGGGACGAACGACCTCACGCAGACGACGTTCGGGATCAGCCGTGACGACGCCGAGGCCGGCTTCCTCCTCGCCTACCTGGAGGAGGGCATCCTCGACGACAACCCGTTCGCGACGCTGGACCGCAACGGCGTGGGCAAGCTCATGGGTCAGGCAGCCGAGGCGGGCCGGCGAGTTCGGCCGGACATCGAGATCGGGATCTGCGGCGAGCACGGCGGAGATCCCCGCTCGATCGCCCTGTGCCACGAGCTGGGACTGGACTACGTCTCGTGCTCGCCGTTCCGGGTGCCCATCGCTCGGCTGGCGGCGGCGCACGCGGCCGTGACCGAGGAGGGCTGAACCGAGCCGCTGCCGCAGAGCCGTCCACCGCCGAGCGGCGCAGCCGACCGACGATGGCCATCGTGCGCAGCCACAACTCCGCCCCAACACGCTCCGTGAGACATGACCGCGACCTGCGACGCGAGGGAGACTCCGGCGCATGTCGAGCCTGCTCCGGTCCGTCGTCGGCATCGTGGCGGCGGTGTCGCTCATCGCGGTCGTCCCGACGCTCGGCGCGACCGCACCTCCCGCAGCCGCGTCCGAGCAGTACGCGATCACGCTCCACGACCTGGGCCTGAACGACGCCGTCCTGTCCCCCGACGGGAGCTCGTGGTACGCCACCACAGCGAGTCGCTCCGAGCTGCCGGGCAACTCGCTGGTGCGACTCCGCGCGTCGACGCTGGAGCTCGTCGATCACGTGTGGGTGGGCTCGGAGCCCGACGCGCTCGCGATCAGCGACGACGGGACGCGGGTCCACGTCGGGCTCCGGGGCGCCACCCAGCTCGTCGCCGTCGACACCCACGACATGGAGGTCGTGTCCCGAACCGCGCTCGACCTCGCGAACGACCCGCTCTCCAGGCCGGCCTTCGCTCGCGAGGTCGAGATCGCCCCGGGCTCGAACGATCTCGTGGCCGTGTCGCTGCACTACGACGGGCTCTCGCCGTCGCTGGCCGCGACGGCCGTGATCGACGACGGGGTCATGCGGGAGCGGGTCGGCCCCCGCCACACCGGCGGCGCGGTCATCACCTGGGGCAGCACGCCGGACGTCCTCTACGGCTACAACAACCTGCACACCGGCTTCGACGTCTTCGAGTTCGCGGTCTCCGATGCCGGCGTCGAGATCGAGCGGCAGCTCAGGAACGGACTCAGCGGGTTCTCGACCGACATCGGCTACCACGACGGCCGGATCTACGCGACCTCCGGCGAGGTGATCGAGGTCGAGGACTTCGACCAGGTGGGCCGCTTCGCGGCGACCGGTGCGTTCGCGATCGACGAGGACACGATCTGGTTCCCGACCTCGTCCGGATTCGAGCAGTTCGACCGCACGACGTTCGTCCCGATCGGGTCGATCACCACGGCCGGCTCACCGCCGGCGCGGGACCTGACCCGGCTGTACCGCACCACGACCGGCTTCGCGGGGGTGACCGGTTCGGGGACGATCGTGGTGGTGGCGCCCGGCGCGCCCGAACCGCCTCCCGCTCCCGAACCGCCTCCCGCTCCCGCACCCCAGCCTCCGGCCCCCGAACCCGAGCCTCCGGCCCCGACGCCGACCTCGACGACGGACCCGGACGGCTACTGGATGCTCCTGAGCGACGGCACGATCGTCGCCTTCGGTGCCGCCCAGCCCTGGACGATCCCGACCGGCGGCGGCACCGCGGTCGCCCTCGCCGCCGTCCGGGATGGAGAGGGCCTCTACGTGCTGTTCGACGACGGACGGATCGCAACCGCCGGTCGGGCCCCGTTCCTCGGTGACGCCTCGGCGGTGCCGTTCCTCGATGGGGAGCGGGCCTCGTCGCTCAGCGTCCACCCCAACGGCAACGGCTACTGGATCTTCACCGACCGGGGCCGCGTCGTGCCGTTCGGCGACGCGGTCCACCTGGGCGACACGCTCGACCTCCCGCTCCAGGGTGGCATCGTCGACAGCGTGGCCACCCCGAGCGGGCAGGGCTACTACCTCCTCGGGGCGGACGGCGGCGTCTTCGCCTTCGGCGATGCCGCCTTCCACGGCTCGGTCCCCCAGGTGCTCGGGAGCCAGGCGCTCAACTGCCCGGTCGGCGGGCTCGTGCCGACCCCCACCGGGCGGGGGTACTGGATGGTCGCGTGCGACGGCGGGCTCTTCGCCTTCGGCGATGCCCCCTTCCTGGGGTCGCTCCCGGGACTCAACGTGCGACCCAACCAGCCGATCAACGGCATGGTCGCGTTCTCGACCGGCTACCTGATGATGGGTGCCGACGGGGGCGTGTTCGTCTTCGGTGGTGGGCTCTTCCTCGGATCCATCCCGGGACTCGGCCTCTCGACCACCCAGGCTGTGAGCGTCACGCCGTCGGGCGTGTGATCCGCCGCCCGAGGCGGCTGCCGAAGGCAGGTTGGCGGAGGGAGTGGGATTCGAACCCACGGGACCCGGAGGCCCAACGGTTTTCAAGACCGTCGCATTCGTCCGCTCTGCCATCCCTCCCGGACTGCTCCGAGGGTAGCCAACCCCTCTCAGGTGTCGTCGATGCTCGACCGCACCGAGCTGAGCCAGTCGGCGGCCTCCCGCCACGAGGCCGACGCGTCGTCGCGGGTCGCCTCCGCATGGTCGCCGGCGGCCGGGTAGGAGCCCAGGAACTTCACGTCCTGCTGCTTCGCCCGCAGGTTGACGAGACAGTCCCCGACGACCTGATCGGCCACGTGGCCCTCGAGGTCGATCATGAAGCAGTAGTCACCGAGGCCCTGCCGGGTCGGACGGGACTCCAGCTTCACCAGGTTGATCCGTCGGGCGGCGAACTCCTGCAGGATGGCCAGCAGCGAGCCCGGGGCATCGGCGCGCTGGTAGATCACGAGGCTCGTCTTGTCGTGGCCGGTCGGCGCGGGCACGCCGGAGCGCGAGACCAGCACGAAGCGGGTCTGGTTGCCACCGTGATCGGCGATGTCGGAGGCCAAGGGCTCGAGGCCGTACAACTCGGCCGCCAGCGCGTTGGACACCGCTGCCGCCGAGGGATCCCCGTGCTCGGCCACGTTCCGGGCGGCCTCGGCCGTCGACGTGTCGGCGTGGACCTCCGCCTCGGGGAGGTTCGAGCGGATCCACCCCCTGACCTGGGCGAGTGCGTGGGGGTAGGACCAGACCGTCCGCACGTCGGTGACCGAGGCGCCGGGCACGCCGAGCAGAAGGAAGTGGATGTCGATCACGACCTCGCGCTGGATGAGCAGCTCGGCCTCGAACGCCAGCGTGTCGAGGGCGATGTTGACCGTGCCCTCGATCGCGTTCTCGATCGGCACGAACCCGAGATCGAGCTCGCCGGTCTCGACGGCCGTCAGGACGTCCGGGATGGTCTCCATCGCCACGAGCTCGGCCTTGGCCAGATCGGGCTGGGTGAGCAGCGCCTGCTCGGTGAAGGTGCCCGGGGGGCCGAGGTAGCCGATCGTCTGAGTCGTCACGAGGGCCGAGGATACGGGCCTCCGCCCTGCGGGCCGTGGTCGGTTCCGCGTCGGCTCAGCGACCGGATGGGCCGGCCGAGGTGTGGCGGGTGCCTGCGGGCTCGGTCACCCAGCCGGCGATCCCCTCCCACCGGTCCTCGTAGACGATCTCGTCGAGCGGGCGGCGACGGACCGGCCCGTGTCCACCCCGGGGCCGACCGATCGCGATGGTGGCCATCAACCCCACGCCGTCCGGCACGCCGAGCACCTCACGGAGCTCGGTCTCGACGAGGCCCTGGAACCCCGTGAGCACCCCGCCGTAGCCGAGGCCGCGGGCCGCGAGGAGGAGGTTCTGCACCGCCGGGTAGACCGATGCGCCCTCGGTGGGCGTCGGGTCGCGGTAGCGCACCAGCGCCGGGATCAGGATCACCGGGACCGAGTCGAGTCCGTCGACGAACGCCGACATCGCCCGGGCCATCCGGGCCTTCGGTGAGGTCGGATCGACGCCGGTGCCGTCCTCGTAGCCGTCGCTCGACCGCTTGCCCGTCCACATCGACCGGGCCGCCTCGCCGAGGAGCCGACGGGCATCGAGCGCGGAGGGGCCGTCGCGGAGCACCAGCCACCGCACGGGTTGCCGGTTCGAGCCCGTCGGAGCCCGACTGGCGGCGAAGAGCATCGAGGCGAGATCGTCCTCGGCGACCGGCTCGTCGGTGAAGCGTCGGATCGAGCGGGTCGTCCCCAGCGCGTCGAACAGATCGATGCCGGCTCGCCGACCGAGCGGCGGGTGCTCGGGCACCCGGAGGTGGCGATCGTCGGTCACCGGCCACCCTCGGTCTCGTCGAGGATCTCGTCGAGGCGGAGGATGGCGTCCGCCGTCACCACCCCGAGGAAGGTCCCCGCCTCGTCGACCACGGGCAGGACCTCGAGGTCCTCCCGCTCCATGATCTCGGTGGCCTGGCGAAGGGTCCAGCTCAGGCGCGCGGACGGACCCCCGGTGTGCATGAGCTCCGACACCGCCAGGTCGGACCAGTGGTCGCGCCCGATGTCGTTGACGTCGTGGAGGTGGGCCATGCCCAGGAACCGGCCGTCCTCGACCACCGGGACGTCGACCTCGCGGTGGACGAGCGCGTGATCCCAGACGAACGACGCGATGGACGTCTCCGGCGGGACGGTGTGGACGTCGCGTATCAGCGCCGACCGCAGCGGCAGACCGAAGCGGCGCTCGAGGTGACCGGTCCGCGTGTCGCGCTGGTAGGCCGACACCGAGACCGAGCCCATCACGACCTGGGAGACGGCGGTGGCGATGAGCGCGGGCACCACGAAGCTCGCCTGACCGGTCGACTCGGCGACGAACATCACGGAGGCCAGCGGTGTCCGGTAGCCCGCGCCGAGGAACGCTGCGACGCCGATGCCGGGGAACAGCACCGTCGCCGTCGTCAGGTCGACGAGATCGAGCTCGAAGAGGACCTCTCCGGCGAGGCCGCCGAGGATCACCCCCTGGATCGTGAGCGGGATGAAGACACCGCCCACCCCACCCCCGCCGAGCGTGGCGAGGGTGGCCACCATCCGCACGAAGAAGAGGGCGGTGAGCAGCGCGATCGTGCTGTCGGGGCTCCGCGTCACCCATTGCAGGAGATCGTCGGGCTCGCCGGTCGACAGCGGCTCGTCGAACACCCGCATGCTGAGCGGCACGAGCACGCCGAGCATCACGCTGGCCATCAGCCACCGACGCCACCAGGCGACCGACTTCTCGATGCGCTTCACCGTCAGCATGGCCTTGGCGAACAGCAGCGCACCGAGCCCGGCGACGAAGCCGAGCACCGCGGCCGCGGCGAGCTCACCGAGGTCGAAGCCGAGGAGCTGCTCCGCGATGATCGTCCCTTCCTCGACGTCGAACTCCCGGCGCGTCAGCTCGAAGATCGGTGTCGTGCCGATGATCGACACGAACGTGAGGTACGAGGTCGCCGAGGCGATCAGCGCCGGCAGCAGCGCCCGCCGGGCGACGTCACCCTTGTAGGGCACCTCCAGCGCGAAGAGCACGCCGGTCGCCGGTGTCTTGAAGATCGCCGCGACGCCGGCCGCCGCTCCGGCGACCATCAACATCCGGCTGTCCTTACCCGCGAACAGCCACCGCAGCCGGTGCTGGAACGACGCGCCGACGGTGCCGCCGGCGTAGATCGACGGGCCTTCGAGGCCGAGCGCGCCGCTGCCACCGACGGTCGTGACGCCGGCGAGGAGCCGAGCCGGCAGGTACGACAGGCGGAGCCGGTCGTGACGGTCGTGGTAGGCGTTGATGAATTCCTCCGACGTCGCGGTCGGCGCGCCCCGACCGATGTACCGCAGCACGAGCGCGGTGGCGCCGAGGCCGATGCCG
>JAAUYI010014269.1_pt1 | contig 12867 bp, 9 predicted proteins | sample 7278041 | NCBI WGS metagenome assembly JAAUYI01 (sample SAMN14350216, study PRJNA611818) | marine sediment metagenome | isolation source: surface marine sediment (0.6m) | place: French Polynesia: Moorea | collected 2018-08
TAGCAAATGATGTTCCTATAGCGAGCGGGATGTTCGTTGACTTCTCCGCCATCCATTATTACAACTATGTACAATATTAGGCTATGATCAACACAAGCTATTCCCCTCCAGCCAGGAGTTTCGATGATGATGCTCAAACGACTCTTTTCAAGTGTACTCATCGTGGTTCCTCTGTGGATTGCAGGATGCCAGCCGGAACCGACTGAACAGGCGCCGGTGATCCGACCGGTGCGCACTATCACGGTGGTCTCCACTGCCGGTGAGCGCTATCGCATCTTCACGGGGACCGCCAAGGCGGGCCAGGAGACAACCCTCAGCTTCAAAGTCAGCGGGACCATTCTGCAGCTAAACATAAAGGTAGGCGATCGCGTGCGTAAAGACAGCGTCATCGCCTCCCTGGATCTTCGCGATTACAACTTAAGGGTTCAAGAGGCGCAGGCGGCCCTGGTGCGCTCACAGGCGGAGGCCCGCAACGCATCCGCCAACTACGATCGGGTGCGGCTGCTGTATGAAAACCGCAGCGTCTCCCAAAGTGAATTGGATGCGGCGCGATCCAATGCCGAGAGCACCAGAGCTCTGGTGGTCACGGCCCAACGCCAATTGGATCAGGCCAGGCTGGCCGCCAGCTATACCCGTCTGACGGCTCCGGTGGACGGTTCGGTGGTAGCTGTTAATGTTGAAGCCGGAGAAAATGTACAGCTTGGTCAAGCGATTGCTGTATTGGCATCCGGCCAACGCATTGAAGTCCAGACATCGATCCCGGAAAGTCTGATTTCCGGTGTGCGCAGTGGTGATGAAGTCGTGGTCACCTTTGATGCCTTTCCTGCCCGCTTTTACAAAGCCTTTGTTACAGAGGTGGGTGTGGCCACCGCAGCCCAGTCGGTGACCTATCCAGTTACGGCGCGGCTGGCCGATACCACTCCCGAGGTTCTGCCGGGTATGGCTGCCAACGTGCAGTTTGTTTTTCAAAGTAAAGACAAAGCCGAACGTTTTATCATTCCCCCGGTGTCAGTGGGCGAAGATGCAGATGGCCGGTACGTATTTACGGTAGATCCTGCAGAAGATGGATTTGGCCTGATCCGAAAACAATTGGTTACCGTGGGAAGTCTAACCGCCCAGGGCCTGGAAGTGGTGTCCGGTCTCTCAGACGGGAAGGTGGTGGTCACCGCCGGCATCAGCAAGATCAAGGACGGACAAAAAGTAAAGCTTTTGAAAGAAGAGTAAATTGGACTTCCCCCGATAACTCTTACAATCTTGGGAACGCTCCTCCGACGGATCTTTCGTCAAACACCAACAGGTAGGCACTTATGGATATCACACGCGCGGCGATTCAGAACAATCGGGTAACCCTGGTAGCGTTGGTGGTAGTTTTGTTTGCAGGCATCAGTGCCTATTACAGCATGCCGCGTGCCGAAGATCCGGGCTTTATCATTCGGGCCGCCCAGGTGGTAACATACTTGCCCGGTGCAAGCCCCCAGCGCGTGGAAGAGCTGATTTCAGATCGTTTGGAAGAAGCGATCCAAGAGATACCCGAGCTGGACTTTGTGCAGAGCACTTCCAAAACCGGCGTGTCGGTGGTGGTCGTGAATATCAAAATGCAATATGATGCCATGCGTCCCATCTGGGACAGCCTGCGCCGTAAAATGGACAGTGCTGCAAGGGATCTGCCCGATGGGGCCATCGGTCCCATCGTCAATGACGAGTTCGGCGATGTCTTCGGCATTGTGATCGGTCTGACCGGCGAAGGGTATTCCTATGCCGAACTCAAAGAGGTGGCCGACGATGTGCGCAACGAACTATTGCTCATCGAAGATGCCGCCAAGGTAGAGATCCACGGTGCCCAGGAAGAACGCATCTTCATCGAATTCAACAATGCCCGGTTAGGGGAGATCGGGCTGACCACCATCCAACTGCAACAGGCCCTTGAAGCGCGCAATATTATCACCCCTGGAGGACAGATCTATACCCGCGACGAACAGATCGTGCTGGAGCCCACAGGCAGCTTCGACACCCTGGAAGAGATCCGGCAAACCATCATCAAGATTCCCGCCAGTGGTGATTTGATGGTGTTGCAAGACATCGCCCGTGTGTACCGCGGCACTATCGATCCCCCCACATCCATCGTTCGCTACTCGGGTATGCCGGCGTTGGCCATCGCGGTCAACATGCGCGAGGGGGGCAATATCATTCGGCTGGGGGAACACGTCAACGCTACTTTGAACCGACTGCGGCAGGCCTATCCCATTGGGATAGAATTTGAAACCGTTGCCTTTCAACCCCAGCATGTGGATCGCAAGGTCAAAGAGTTCACCGGCAGCCTGCTCCAAGCCGTTGTGATCGTCTTGATTGTGATGCTGTTGTTTCTGGGATTGCGCACCGGCCTGGTGGTGGCCAGTTTGATTCCCATGGCCATGGTCACCGCCCTGCTGGTGATGTCCTTCTTGGACATCGGATTGGATCAGATGTCCCTGGCATCTCTGATCATTGCATTGGGGATGCTGGTGGACAACGCCATTGTGATGAGCGAATCCATTATGGTGCAAGCCGGTGACGGAAAACCGCTGCAGCAGGCCGCCATTGATTCGGCGAAAGAACTGCGCATCCCTCTGCTGACATCATCTCTGACCACTGCAGCCGCATTTCTACCGATATTTCTGGCAGAATCCGATACCGGCGAATACACCGCCCCCCTGTTTAAGGTGGTGACCATCACCCTGATGAGCTCTTGGGTGCTCTCCCTGACCATGACGCCCATGCTCTGTGCCCAGTTTTTACAGGTTAAACCCTCCGGGGGCGGCGACAGCTACAACACCAGATTTTATCGGGTCTATAAGAATTTTCTGCTGGCGGTTTTAAAAAATCCGGTCCTTAGCGTGATTGCGACGATTGCAGTGTTTGCATCGGCCATCTATGGCTTCCGCTACATCCCCAACATCTTCTTCCCTCCTAATGACAAGCCGATTTTCTTTGCCGAACTGCGCTTGCCTGTGGGCACCCCCATCCGCAAGACGCAGAAGATGGTCCAGTCCATCGAAGATTTCATCCAGCAAGATCTGACCACAGCATCGCACCCGGACGGCCAAGGCGTGACCGATTGGATTGCGTTTACCGGGCAAGGCGCGCCGCGCTACTATCTGGCCTATTCGCCTGAACCCAGCAGCCCCGAATACGCCTACCTGCTGATAAATGCGACCTCGACCCAAATCGTGGAAGAGAATTTGATCCCCAAGCTTGAAGAGTTCATATTCCTGAACTTTCCGGACCTAAAGGCCAGCATTCGGCTGCTGTTTCTTGGGGCGCCCATCGACAATCCGGTGGAAGTGCGCCTTTCCGGAAAGTCCCTGGATACCTTGTTCGAGTTGGTGGATACGGTGAAATCGAAATTGGTTCAAATAGAGGGGACGAGGGATATCACCGACAACTGGGGGCACCGCACCAAAAAACTGGTGGTATCGGTCAATCAGGCCAGGGCATTACGGGCCGGACTCACCCACCAGGATATTGCCGTTTCATTGCAAACCGCACTGAGCGGCATCGATGTCACCGAGTACCGGGAAGAAGAAGATATTATTCCCGTCACCCTGCGAAGCGTGGCAGCGGATCGAAATGACCTGGGAAAATTGGAGACCTTGAACATCCATGCCCAGGCAACCGGCCAATCCATACCCTTGAAGCAGGTGGCCGATCTGAAAGTTGTCTGGGAACCATCCAAGGTCCTGCGTCGCGATCGATTGAAAACCGTCACCGTGCAATCGAATATAAAACCGGAGGCCAACGCCATGGCCATCAGCCGGGAAATTGGACGCTGGTTGGATGTGGAGCGCCAAAAGTGGCCGGTGGGATATAAATATGAATTGGGCGGCGAGATAGAGTCGTCGGGCAAGGCCAATGAATCCATCGGCGCCAAGCTGCCCATTGCGGGTCTCATCATTCTGTTGCTGTTGATCGGGCAGTTCAACTCCATCCGTCGCACAGTCATAGTTGGGATGACCATTCCTCTGGGATTAATCGGCGTGGTCATCGGGCTGCTGATCACGCGTTCCTATTTCGGTTTCATGACCATGTTGGGGGTCATCTCACTGGCCGGTATCGTCATCAACAATGCCATTGTGCTGCTGGACCGCATCAACATCGAAAGGGAGCAGAACGGATTGCCGCCGGACAAAGCCATAGTGGCATCGGCCCAGCGACGCTTGCGTCCTATTCTGTTGACGGTGGCAACCACCGTTGGCGGTCTGCTGCCGTTGTGGTTTGGCGGCGGGCCCATGTGGGAGCCCATGGCCATCGCCATCATCTTCGGCCTGGTCTTTGCCACAGTACTGACATTGGGTGTCGTGCCGGTACTCTATGCGCTGTTTTTCCGGGTATCGTTTCGGAACTACGAATAGAATCCATTGCACCTTTTGCTTGACATCTGCTGTGATCGAACAATGAAGGGAAAGCGTTCCATGCATATCAACCAGATCATTAAATATATTGCAGTAGTCCTTGCGGCCGTGGCCCTGGTGCCGGCAGCCGCCGGGGCCAAGTCTGCTCTGCCGGCAGCCACCATCGGCATCGTACTCGATGGACCGGCGCAGCCGGAAATTGAAGAGATCATCCAACAGTTGCGGCAGGAGATTACCACACTTCTCAAGGAAGATCGTTCGGTTCAATTTGAGACCAAGGCGTTGGACGGCGGTTGGAGTGTCGACGGTGTTCGCCGTGCATTGGACCGATCCCTTCAAGACCGCCGGATCGATCTGGTCATCACCTTTGGGCTTCTTACATCCCATGAGGCCGCATCCCGTAAATCTCTGGCCAAACCGGTGATCGCCCCCTTCATTGTGGACGAAAAGATGCAGAATATCCCCATGGATGAAAAAGGGGCCAGCGGCGTAAAAAATTTGAATTACCTCACTTCATTTCAGAATTTCCAACGGGACGTGACTTTTTTCCTGGAAATGGTCAAGGCCAAGCATTTGGCTGTGATCTCGGATAACGCCGTCATGGAGGCATTTCAGGGGCTACGCAACCAGGCGATCGAGTTGGCAAGGGCCAATAATATCATCATTGACATCATTGGGGCCGAAGACAAGGCCGATACTATTCTGGAAAAGATCAATCCGGATGTCGATGCGATTTTTGTGACCCCTTTGGTGCGTATGCCCCATGAAGAATTTAAGCGGCTGACGTCCGGTATCAATAGCCGCAAACTGCCCTCCTTCTCGCTTCTAGGCCGCCCCCATGTGGAAATCGGCGTATTGGCCGGCAATATGCCCAACACAGACTTCCAGCGATTGATCCGCCGCATCGCATTGCATGCCCAGGATATTCTTCTCGGAAGAGAAGCCGGAGATCTGCCTGTGGCCTTTCCCATGGGCGAGGAGTTGACCATCAACATGGCCACGGCCAGAGCCATCGGCTATGCCCCCTCTTTTGAATTGATGATGGAGGCAGACCTGATCAATGAAGAGGACTCCGTCAACCTGCGAAAATTCACCTTTGAAGAGACCATTCAGGATGCTTTGGCCGCCAATCTTGATCTGGCCGCCAAAGAACGCGAAGTCGCCTCCGGTGCTGCGGAGATCCCTCTGGCGCGCTCTGACCTGCTGCCCCAACTGGAAGTGGATGTCCAGGGGATCCAGATCGACAAGGATCGGGCTGCCGCCAGCCAGGGATCGGCTGCAGAGACCACCCTGGACGGCTCACTCACCTTGCGGCAATTGATTTGGGCGGAGCGGCCGCATGCCAACCTCGCCATTCAGAAATATCTTCAGGCCGGTCGTGAGAAAGAGTTGGAACAACTTCGTCTGGATATCACCCTCGATACCGCGGTGGCCTATGTCAATGTGCTCAAGGCCAAGGCCCTGGAACGTCTGCAGAAGAACAATTTGGATGTCACCCGCTCCAATCTAAAGCTGGCTGAGGTCCGAACCCGGATAGGATACTCCGGTCTGTCCGATGTCTATCGCTGGCAAAGCGAAAGGGCCACCGACCGTCAGGCCGTTGTGGAAGCAAAAAACAGCCGGGCCATTGCCGAAATTGCTTTGAATCAACTGCTTCACCGGCCGCTGGAAGCCCCCATGCAAGTTCAGGATCTAACACCCCAAGACCCTGTCTTCATCACCTCCGATCCACGCATGATGCGTTATATCGACAACCCGGTAGATTTTGCAAAGCTGCGAAATTTTTTGGTGTTGCGAGGCTTTGAACTCTCTCCGGACCTAATGCGCGTCACCGAAGCCATTAAAGCCCAAAGGCGTTTGTACCGATCCGCTGTGAACCGTTATCGCTCCCCTACCCTGGCGCTCACCGGGCAGGCCCGAGAGATTTTTGACAAAAGCGGTGCCGGCAGCGACAACAGCGCGCTGGGCAACATTTCCTCCGAAGGGCCGCCCGACGACACAGAATGGACGGTTGGGATCACCTTATCCTACCCGTTGTATGAAGGCGGATCCAAAGCCGCGGAGGTGGACCAGACCCGCGAAGCATTGAAACAGCTGAAACTTGAACAGAAGGCGTTGCAGGAAAAAATAGAACAGAATATCCGTTCGACCTTGCGACAGGCCTTCGTCTCCCGCACCAGCATTCAACTGAGCCGTATCGCAGCGGATGCAGCCCAGCGCAACCTGGATATCATTACGGACGCATACTCCCGCGGGGCAGCATCGGTCATCGATCTGCTGGACGCCCAGAATGCCGCCCTGGGTGCCGACATCAACGCCATCAATGCCGTATATGATTTTCTGCTGGATCTATTCCGGGCTGAGCGGGCCATCGGTCGCTTTACCTTTTTCGACACCCAGCAGGAGCGTGATGCGATTTTCGATCGTATGGTAAAGTTCTTCCAACAACGAGAGATGCCCGAACCTGAAGGATAACGGGATGATGGGTCTTTAAGCTGGCTTTAGAGGATCCATTTTTTAATCTATTTTACGGAATCCAACCTTATTGTGTTCTTTGGTCTTTACTTCTGGTGGTACAGACTTTTTTAGTGGTTCAGCCACTTTAGCAAGGTCCTTCCATACGTCCATTCGAATGCCTTCTTCAATCACCTTATCAAAGTCTTTTAAAGCCTGCTGAGGTGTATCCGCTGCATTAAACTCTTCCGCAGGTGCAAACGTGAGCTCCTTCGGCGCCGATAGCACAGAGGGTCTGTAGGGTTCCGAAAGAATCGTCATGTCCGATTCATTCCCGCATTCATTTACCGAGGTGATCCCAATCGTAATGGACTCTTCAATGACAGGATCATACTCCAAAATATCAGGTAGATAGGCCTCGTTTACCTTGCCCAGCGCTACAAATTTGGAATCATAACTAACCGTATTATCTTTGGACCAATAAAGTTTATAACCGGTGACCCGATCTGAATTCGACGGTGCCCAGCTTAACTTGATTTTTCTGATCTTAGCCATTTATCCTCCAGCGCATTTGATGCAGTCTAAAACTGATCAGATCCACAGTGGGCATTACCAACCCATTTTGTTTTTTATCACCTAACTTACAATCACACGAATGGCTACTAATGAATATAGGAAGATTGTTGATGTGCCGTCAAGAGCTGCGCAGAATCAAAATGTGGATCTATGATTTTGGCCGCGATAACGCATTTATAAATCTTGCTATACCGCTTTCATAACAACAAAATGTTCGATTTGAGTTCACGGAATCATGATAATGGCGGTTAGATTGACACACATTTTACACGCAAGTATTTTTGCACATTTTATTTTTTTGCAAATAAGATTGACAGGAGCCTTACGCTGCGGTTAATGTCGTTCATATAATAGGCTTTCACACCAATTTATAAAGGAGGGGAAATTGAAAAACACAGTCACGAACAAATTTGTATCCATTATTCTGGTGTTTCTGGCCATTTTAACATTTGGATCTATTGCTTATGCAGGCGAATTGCGCGTGGGCGTGGATACGGCCTTTGTTCCTTTTGAATTCAAAGGGAAAGACGGTAAATACACAGGTTTCGATGTTGATCTATGGGCTGCGATAGCGAAACGCTTGGACTTAAAATATAAGTTGGTGCCCATGGATTTTAACGGACTTATTCCGGGATTGACGACCGGCAACCTGGATGCGGTCCTGGCAGCCATTTTTATCAAATCCTCAAGAGAAAAAGCCATTGATTTCTCGCATCCCTATTTCAGAGCCGGTTTGAAAGTCATGGTTCGTACCGAAAACACCGACATTAATGGCCCTGCGGATCTTAAAGGCAAGGTTGTGGCGGTAAAAACCGGAACAGCAACGGTCGATTATGTCAACACACTTGGCGCAAAAAAAATCGTCAAATTTCCAAACATAGACCAGGCTTACTTGGAAGTGGCGACGGGTGGTGCGGATGCGGCCATGCATGACACACCCAACGTACTCTACTACATAAAAACTGCAGGCAAAGGCAGAGTCAAAGCAGTTGGTGCAGACGTAAAAGCGGCTTTTTACGGTATTGGATTTCAACAGGGAAGTGAATTACGGGACAAAGTAAACATCGCTTTATTGGAAATGATGGAAGACGGCGAATACGACAAGATCTACATCAAATGGTTCGGCTCAGCACCAGAGTAGTTGTTGGTTTTCCTTTAGATAAAAAAGGCTGTTTAAGTCCAATGATTTCGTTAATCGGCGCAGTATAGAATCCTTGATTTCAATGGGTGACCCTATGCGCCGGTTTTCGCAATCATTACAACCGGATAGATTTCAAATACGAGACAGAGACGATTGATGGTGTGTATCGTATTGCCGGTTGGGTTGAAGAAGTCTAAATGTTGGATAAGACAAAGAGAGGATCATGGGCTTTGAATTTAAGTATATCGTGGAGTCGCTCCCGTCTTTGCTCGTAGGTGCCAAGCTGACGTGGTATATCACCATTATTGGCATCTGTGGCGGCTTGGTCCTGGGAACTGTGGCCGGACTTATGCGTATAGCCGGAACCAGAGCAGTAGGCGGCGAAAGCTATGGGGTTTTCCGTATTCTGAGCAGTGTCGGTCAAAAATTGGCGATTGGCTATATTGAATTGATCAGGGGGACACCTATTATCGTCCAGGCTATGTTTATCTACTTTGCTCTGCCGATGCTTATTGAAGTGAGCACTGGAATCAGAGGCGTTCGCTTTAATGCTCTCACCGCAGCCATCATTACCATCATTATCAATGCCGGTGCATATATGGCAGAAATTGTGCGAGGCGCTGTTCAATCTGTAAATAAAGGGCTGGTTGAAGCCGGTATGGCCATGGGCATAAGCCGGCTGCAATTAATCACCGGAATAATTGGCCCCATAGCCTTCAAACGCGCCATTCCGCCATTAGGCAACCAGTTTATCATCAGCTTAAAAGATACATCGCTATTTATTGTAATTGGTGTTGGAGAGTTGACACGTCAAGGCCAGGAAATTATGGCGAGCAATTTCAGAGCTCTTGAAATTTGGTCTGCGGTTGCCATTTGTTATCTGATTATGACATCGGCGTTAGCTCTGGGGCTGAAATTCATCGAAAAAAGGATGAAGATAACATGAGCGGTGTCATTGAATTTAAAAACGTCAGCAAAAGCTTCGGAAAAGTGGAAGTTTTGCACGATATCGACCTGTCAATTGGGGAAAAAGAGGTGGTGGTCGTTGTTGGGCCATCAGGTTCCGGAAAATCAACATTGCTTCGCTGTATCAACGGGTTGGAGAGCGTAACGACGGGTGAATTAATCGTTAACGGAATCAGCCTGCCAAAGAACAAGAATCAGATCCGCGAGATTCGCAAAGAAGTGGGCATGGTGTTTCAGCTGTTCCACCTTTTTCCACACATGACCGCCCTGGATAATGTCGCTTTCGGCCCTAAAAAAGTTCGAGGCGCCTCAAAGTCCGAAGCGAACAGCATAGCCAAAGATCTTTTAGAAAAGGTAGGACTTGCCGATAGAAGCAATCATTATCCATCCGAGCTTTCCGGCGGCCAGCAACAACGGGTTGCCATCGCCAGGGCAATGGCGGTGAAGCCAAAAATAATGCTTTTTGACGAGCCCACGTCAGCCCTCGATCCCGAGCTGCGAGAAGAGGTTCTTAACGTGATGATTGCTGTCGCGGAACAAGGTATCACCATGGTTGTGGTTACGCATGAAATGAGCTTTGCCAGCAAGGCCGGATCGAGGCTTTTGTTTATGGACGACGGCCGAATTGCAGAAGATGGTGACCCGGAGACACTTCTCAAGTTCCCGACCACTGATAGGCTGAAAGATTTTTTGCAACATGTTGGGTATTAATTTTGGCACATTCCGTCTATGGACCTATACGTATAAACCTTACCATGGAGAATTTGAATAGGGGCGTTACCCGTGCCTGCTGCTCTTGTTAGGGTGCAATACCGCTGCTCCGCATAGCTATAACCCCCATATTTTACCATAAAATTTTGGACTTAAAAAACCCCATATGGGCTTGCTCTAATTGGGACACTATAAATGCGCCCATATGTTAAAAAGAAAATTAAAGCACATATAAGCTATAAAAAACAGGAGTTAGCAACCATGCAATTAGAAAATATCTCAGAAAAACCATACAAAACGACTCATAATCCTATCTTCGGTAATATTGACTGGGCACAGCTTGATTACATTGGAGAACTCAAAAACAATATCACCACTGTCGATGAACTCATGCAATATCTTCCACTTAGTCTTCAAGAGGAAGCTGATCTACGCAAGGTGGTCAATATCCATCCGATAAATATACCGCGCTACTATCTCAACTTGATTGATATGGATAATCCTGATGACCCGGTGCGCAAACTCTGCATCCCGGATACACAGGAACTGGTGGTTGCTGGAGCTATGGGCCAAACCACCAAAGACCCATACGGTGATGATAAGCATGACAAAGGCAATGGTGTTTTACATAAATATGATTACACGGCGCTTGTGGTGACATCGGAGTACTGTGCCATGTACTGTCGGCATTGTTTCCGGAAGCGTATGGTGGGCCTGCCTAATGATCTGACCGTAAAAAACTTTGAAAAGGCAGCCAACTATATTGCCGAACATCCGGAAATTACGAATGCGATCATGTCGGGGGGTGACCCGCTGATGCTCCCAACAAACGTTCTGGAAAAGATGTTGAATGCCCTGAAAGATATTCCACATCTGAATCACGTCAGGATTGGGTCAAGAGTTCCCGTATCCTATCCTATCCGATTGTTCGATGACGACCTTATCTCTCTGCTAAAGGATTTCAATGACGTGAAAACCCTCTTCATCCCGACGCATTTTAATCATGTTCAGGAAATTACACCTACATCGACAGAAGCCGTCCGTCGAATAAGAAATGCCGGTATTACTGTCAACAACCAAGCCGTTTTGCTTTCCGGTGTAAATGACAGTGTCGAAGCACTGGTAGATTTAATGAATGGCCTTTTGCGCATCGGTATTAACCCCTATTATCTTTATCAATGCATGCCGGTCGCACGCGTAAGGCACCACTTTCAAGTGCCGCTCAAAAAAGGTGTGGATCTTGTCGACGAGGCGAGGCGTCGTTTCGATGGTTACGCTAAAAGATTCAAATACATTATCGGGCATGATATTGGAAAATTGGAGATTTGCGGCCGGATTGGCGACAAGTTGATCCTCAAGCAATTACATGCCCGCAGCGGTCATGAAGACGAAGTATCTCGCTTACTTGTTCGGCAATTGAATGAAAATGGCGGATGGCTGGATGATTTGCCGGAAATTTCGTTATAGTCCTGTAGCTAAGGATTGATTGGCTGGAACTGCCAGCATTAACCCCACTGTTTCATAAAAAAAGGTCCTATAATCAATGAATTTCGAAGCACCTAAGAGTTTAGAAGATTTAAGACAACTGTATATCAAAATCCGAAATGATGAACATACTATCCGGCTTACCGATCGCAATCTGGCTATTTTAGAACGAATGCTGGACGAACCCAATGAGACGGCAGCCAAGTCAATAACCGAAATAGCTTCTGAAAATGACATCAATATTTCATCTATTACCCGCCTGGCACAGAAATTGGGTTTTGAGGGTTTTCCCGGGCTTAAAAATTTATTTCGAAATAACCTTAAGCAACGCAGAAGTTTTTACAGTGAACAGGTAAAACGGTTTCTGCAAAAGGGTTACAAAGACAATACCTCTACGACACCTCTCATGGAACGTGTGATTCAAGATGAATGGAGCAACGTCATGCTCATGACGGATGCTTTTGACGAACAGAAATTTGCCACCATAGTTAAATTAGTGGTCAATGCCGAGCGCGTTCATATTCTCGGACTGAGAAGCAGTTATCCGTTGGCACATTATCTGGGTTTTTATCTGAAAATGGTTCGCGATCGAATCACGCTTATCGGACAGGCCGGTCATACGTTGGCCGAAGATTTGTCGACGCTTAGACCCAAGGATGTTCTCATCGCCTTTAGCCTGAATCCATATACAAAAGACACGATTGAGGCCTGTCGCATTTGCAAGGAACAGGGTATTGATGTCATTGCACTGACAGACAGTTTATCTTCTCCACTGGCCAGTGAAACCGAAAATTTCCTGATTACGTCTGTTGAGGGAGATTATTTTTTTACACCGGTTGTTGCAGCTATAATTTGTATTGAAACATTGCTTTCAGCCATCGTAAATCAATTGGGCGACCAAGCTATTGAGCGCTTGAACCGTACCGAATACATATTGGATCAATTAAAGACTGAAATGTAGTTAGGGTGGTAAAGTAATTATTAACATTAATCATGGATAGTGTGAGGATTTGAACTTGGAAAACCAGATCGCCCTCAATCCAAATAGAATTGTACAATATCTGAAAAAACCGTACAGAAATAGTCAGGAGGCACAAAATGGAAGAATGGAAGGTACAACTCCAGAATAGCGTTAATACACTTGAA
>JAAUYI010154591.1_pt1 | contig 12860 bp, 5 predicted proteins | sample 7278041 | NCBI WGS metagenome assembly JAAUYI01 (sample SAMN14350216, study PRJNA611818) | marine sediment metagenome | isolation source: surface marine sediment (0.6m) | place: French Polynesia: Moorea | collected 2018-08
CGGTCGGGCAGCGCGGCGTACAGTTCGACCATGGCCCGGTGCGCGCTCTGGGCATCGACGGAGCCTTCTGCGGCCTCGAGGTGTGGGGCGAGCCCGGCCGTTTCTCCCTCAAAGAACAGGACTTCGGCCGAAAACCCGCTCGGGCGGCGGCAGGTATGGCGTGCCCGCTCGCTATCGCCCCGCAAATCGATCACATGCGCCAGCTGCAGGCCCGCCACGGTTTCGAGGTCCGCCTCGCTCGCCTCGGCATGGTGTCCGGAACGGAACAAAAGCCCCGTCTTCACCCGGCCGCCTTCTGCAGTTGCATAGCCACCGTAGTCGCGCAGGTTGTGGATGCCCTCGACGGGGAGGAATGGCGTGGTCTCAGGGTCTCGAATCATCGCGGCGGACAGTGGCAGCGGTACCTCTGGCCCGCAAGCGCCGTCAGCCCTCGGCCAAATCGAAGCAGAACTTCTCGGTCCACCACCGCACATTCTCGTCGCGGACCGTGTCGATCATGGCCTCAAACCGGCTCTTGCGCTCTTCGATCGGCATGTCGAGCGCGGTCTGAATCGCGCGCGCCAGCGCATCGGGGCTGTGCGGGTTGACCAGCACGGCGCCCTTCCCGTCCACGCCCATTTGCTGAGCGGCTCCGGCAAATTCGGACAGGATCAGCACGCCCGGATCCTCCGGGTCCTGCGCCGCGACATATTCCTTGGCGACAAGGTTCATTCCGTCGCGCAGAGGCGTAACCAGCCCGATCTTCGCCGCGCGGAAGAAACCGTACAGTTCGGCGTGGCTGTAGCCGCGGTTCACATAGCGGATCGGGACGATGTCCACTTCGCTGCGCGCGCCGTTGATCTGTCCGGTCTTCTGTTCGAGCACGCTGCGAATGTGCTGGTAGTTTTCGACGTCTTCGCGGCTCGGCGGTGCAATCTGGATGAAGACAAGGTCGCGCGTACGCTCGGGATGCTGGTCGAAGAAGCGCCCGATTCCGTCGATCCGCTCCGGCAGACCCTTCGAATAGTCGAGCCGGTCGACCCCGATCATGCCGACGCGATTGCGGGTCGAGGCTAGGAAGCGCTCCTCCGCAGCCTTGGCCTCCTCGCTCTCCCCAAGCCCCTGGAAATGCACCCAGTCGATCCCGATCGGATAGGCGCGCGCCACGGTCTCGCGCCCTTCGTGCTTGATCTGGCCGGTTGCATGATCGACTTCGGCACCGAGTTCGTTCTCGCAGTAGTGTACGAAGCTCGACAGCCATTCCTCGGTCTGGAAACCGATCAGGTCGTAGTCGAGCATGGTCTTCACCAGCCGCTCGTGAAACGGCAAAGACGTCAGCAACCGGGTCGGCGGCCAGGGAATGTGCAGGAAGAACCCCATGCGGTTCTTGGCGCCGCGCTTGCGCAGTCGTTCCCCCAGCGGGATCAGGTGGTAATCGTGCACCCAGACGAGATCGTCGTCTTCGATCAGCGGCATCACGCTGTCGGCAAAGCGATCGTTGACCCGCTCATAACCCTTGCCGGTCTCGTTCTCGTATTCGGTCAGGTCGATACGGTAGTGAAACAGCGGCCACAGGGTCGAATTGGCATAGCCGTTGTAATATTCGTCGACATCGCGGGTGGAGAGATCAATGGTTGCGGTCGTCACCCCTTCGGTGCGCTGCAGGTTCATGTTGCCGGTGCGGTCTTCGCTTTCCTGCCCCGACCATCCGAACCAAAGCCCGCCGCGATCCTTCAGAGCCGCGTTGAGCGCACCTGCGAGCCCGCCTTGCGCGCCCGCGACACCGCGCGCCTTCGGGACGGCGACCCGGTTCGATATGACAACCAGCCTGCTCATCGCACGTCGCTCCACGGTTTCGAAAGAAGCCCCGCGCAATTGATAACACCAACCAGCGAGTAGGTCTGCGGAAAGTTGCCCCACAGCTCTCCGGTCTCGTAATCGAGGTCTTCGCTCAGCAGCCCCGATCGCGTCGTGTGGCTGAGCATGGTGCAGAACAGCGATCGTGCTTCTTCGTCCCGGCCGGCGAGATGCAGCGCTTCGATCAGCCAGAAGGTGCAGACGTTGAAGGCGGTTTCGGGTGCGCCGAAATCGTCTTCGGCAGCATAGCGCAGCATGTGATCGCCGCGCCGCAGGTGCTTCTCGACAGCGGCAAAAGTCTGCTGGAAGCGGTCGTTGTCGGGCGAAAGGAAGCGCAGCTCGACCATCTGCAACAGGCTGGCATCGAGATAATCGCTTTCGAAGCTGGCCCCGTAATGGCCGCCCATGTCAGAGCCATTTTCGACCCACGCTTCGGTTTCGATCTTCTCGCGGATCGCGTCGGCACGTTCACGCCAGACTTCCGCGCGATCCTCCTTGCCGATATGCGCAGCGACATTGGCGAGCCGGTCGCAGGCCGCCCAGCACATCACGGCGGAATAGGTGTGAACCTCCTGCCGGGTGCGGAATTCCCACAGGCCCGCATCGGGCTGGTCGTGCATCGCCCAGGCCATCTTGCCGACCTGTTCGAGGTTCTCGAAATCGTGTTCGGTCGCCGGGCGCAACAGCCGCTGGTCGAAGAAACCCTGGACGCTGGGCAAAACGATCTGGCCGTAGCAATCGTACTGCACCTGCTTGTAAGCGGCGTTGCCCCGCCGGACCGGCCCCATGCCGCGGTAGCCGGCGAGATAGCTGGCGGTGGTCTCGTCGAGCTCGCTTTGCCCCATCACCGAATAGAGTGGCTGGATCTGACCGCCCTTCGCACCGTCGACGATGTTGCGCAGGTACGCGAGATACTTCTCCATCACGTCCAGCGCGCCCAGCCGGTTGAGCGCCTGTATCGTGTAGTAGGAATCGCGGATCCAGCAGTAGCGATAGTCCCAGTTTCGCTCGGAATGCGCAGCTTCCGGGATCGACGTCGTGAGCGCCGCGACGATCGCGCCTGTTTCCTCGTGCTGGCAGAGTTTCAGCGTGATCGCGCAGCGGATCACCTCTTCCTGCCACTCGAGCGGAATCGCCAGCATCCGCACCCAGTTCTGCCAGTATTTTCGCGTCCCCTGCTCCATCGAGCGGACCTGTTCGCGCAGATTGCCGACGAAGGGTTCGTCGGGGCCCAAGAAGAAATGCGTGTCCTCTTCGATCCGGAAGGTACGCTTCTCCATGATGTAGCCCACGGGAGCATCGGTAGAGAGGCGCAGGGCTTGTGGTCCGACAAGGTATCGAATGTGATTGGTGCCGCTGGTCGTCTCTGCGAGTGATGCTCCGTAATTCTTGGTCGGCGCCAGCACCACCTTGATGCGCGGATTACCGCTGATCGGGCGAACGATCCGGACGTAGGCGACCGGGCGGTACATCCGTCCCGAACGCTCGAACCGGGGACAGAAATCGAGAATTTGCACCGCACTGCCGTCACTTGCTTCCAGCGTGGTGACGAGGTTGGGCGTGTTGCGAATGTATTCCTGGCTCGCGCTGACCTGCCCTTCCAGTTCGAAACGCCAAATGCCAGCGTCGCGCTGTTCACCGTTCAGTAGCGCCGAGAACACCGGATCGCCATCGACGCGAGGGACGCAGCCCCACACCAGCGCGCCCGTCCGGTCGATCAGGCCCGAAACCTGGCAATTGCCGATCGGCCAGAGTTCGAGATTGGGAAGGTTCTGTTCGCTCATAACTGGAGCCATTCGTGGACAGAGGAAACATCGGGCAGCAGGAACCGGGCCTGGGTAGGCTCACGCTCGCCGACGAGAATACCTGCACCGCCGAGGTCGGCAGCGGCGACGAAACCGGCTTCGTCGGTCAGGTCGTCGCCGATGAAGAACGGGCGTCCGCCGGCAAAAGCGGCAGTCTGCATCAGTGCGAACACGGCGGACCCCTTGTTGGCGTCCTTGGCCACCAGTTCGACCACGCATTTGCCGTGTTGTGCGGCCCAGCCATGCGATAGGGCGAGGCTCTCCGCAAAGCGTCGGGCTACTTCTCCGCGTGCCAAGTTGGATCGATAGTGCAGCGCGCCGCCATGCGGCTTGGCTTCGTAATCTACGTCGTATTCTGCTGCGAATTCGCGTAACTCGCGCTCGATGACTGGCGGCAGGCCTTGCGGTGGTTCGCCCAGAGGAATTCCTGTAGTGTCGCGCAGGTCGAGCCCATGCGACCCTGCCGCCGCAATCGGGACGGGGCCGATATGCTTTTCGATATCCTCGACCGATCGACCGCTGACGAGCGCGCATCGCCCATCGAGCCGGGCACCTAGTCTTACCAACCGCTCGGACATGTCGGATAGCGGCGAGATCGCGTCAGGTCCGGGAGCAAGCTCGACCAAAGTGCCGTCGAAATCGAGGAACAGTGCAACCGGCCCGCTATTCAGCAAGGAATCAAGCGATGGAGGAGGACGCAGACCGATGCTGGAAGCCATAGCTGCGATGCATAGAGGCTTGACTCAAAGCGTCAACAAACCTCGCAGAGCCGGTATACATATGCGGGCGCGTGGTCGTGCCGCTCCCCATGCTATTGAACCTGGTATCGCACGCGCAAGGTGATGCTCGCGCCAGCCGCAAAAGCTCCGGCAGGTCGTACCCGGAAATCGGTAACCGCCGCATCGCACTGGTCGCCGTCGGCAGTCGGTACATAGTCGAAGCTTGTCCCGTCGTCGTTCGAGAATTCGAGGTCGTCGGTGGTCACGCCGAGATCGAGCGGCGGGCTGCCTGCGCCACCATAATCGTAGGTCAGCCCGGAATTGCTGCCCGGATCGGCAAAGATCACCGGACCGCCATTGCGGTCGAGCAAACACATCTTCGCGTCAGCCGGACCATCGTCCCAGATCACCACACTGTCTGCATCCGCCGCATCGGGTCCGGTGTTGGTGACAGTAATCAGGTATTCGATGGTCGCCCCGGGGATCGCCTTGGGATTGAGGTTGCCATTGACCGGATCGGAAATCACCGAACTGACCTTGGTCACGTCGAGCTGGGCAAAGGGATTGCACACCGCGATGTCATGCACCCCGATTCCCTGCTGTCCGGGGTCCGCTGGCGCGGTCGAATGGTTGCCGTAGCGCACGATCACCGTGTCGACTGCCTGGTTGAAGGTCACGACGACATTACCGAGCGCCTGGTCATTGTTGGAACCGCCATCGCCGAAGGCCTCGTTGCCGACCACGAAATTGACGTTGCCGTTGGTGAGCGTGGGCAATACGGTCGAGCCGCCGCTGGTTCCGACGACTTCGACCCGGTCGGCAAACTGACCGGAATTGAAGTCCACATCGAAGATAGTGAACTGCAAGCCGGTAAAGGAACGCGGCAGCGTGATCGTCAATTCGACTTCGCCTGCCTGGTTCGGCTGGTTGGCCAATACGGTCAGGCTGTTTTCGGCTGGCGTGAGGCCCCCGGTGAAAGCGTTGAAGACCGTCGGCGACTGGCCCCCAAACGTCGCATTGTTGATGTAGGCGCCATCATTGGTCAGCTGGAAGCGGACATCGCCGAAGGTTGAGAACGCATAGGTGTTGTCGGTCGAACCTGCGGTCCAGCCGGCGATGGCGTCCCAGTCGAACACCGATTGCCCGGCCGGGCAGGCCAGCACGGGCGGAACGCCGGGCGCGCGGCCGGTCTGGACGGTGAAGTTGGAGCTTGCGTAGTCGTCTTCGGTGGTGACACCGTTATTGACGGCGGAATCCGGATCGTTGGCGCTGCTGGCAATGATCTCGGCAATGTTGGTCAGGCTAGTCCCTGCGGCGGCTGTCACTGTCCCGGTCAGTGTGATACTGGCGCTCGCACCTGGAGCCAGGCTGCCGACATCCCATTGGCCATTGCCCGAATTGAACGTGCCGTCGCCGCTGGCGGATCCGAAGTTGAAACCACCCGGGAATGTGTCCTCGATTATGATACCATTCGCGGTCTCGGTCGAGGCAGACGAATTCACGACGGTCAGGCGCCATGTCGCCGTTCCACCTGTGACCGGAGGAGAACCGATCAGCGACTTGGTCAGAGACAGGTCGGCGCCCTGACCATCGAATGCGAAGTCCGAGATACCCGCAAACTGCCCGGTCGGATCGCCGGTTCCAGTGTAGCTGAAATAGACAATCCGGATACGCTGCACCTGTTGCGCGCCGAAATCGAAGGCGATGTCGCCGTCGGTCGCCGCAGTCGCTGAGCCGGCAACGCCCCTCCAGCCATTGACAACCGCATCATTAGTGCGCGTCACCGAAGCACCGGTAGTCCAGAACGCGGTGTTGGTCGCCGCATTGGCAAAACCACCGGCCAAATCGTCATCGTAATAGACCTCGATCGCGTCGGTGAAACTGCCGAGGTCGATATCGCTCAGGGCAAATTCGAGATTTCCCACGGACCGGCTCAGCGTGATGTCGATGATCACACGGTCGTCCGGATCGAACGCCGAGTTGTTGAAGCTCGTCAGCAGCGGCGACTGCCCGGCGCCGATCTGCCCGCTGAAATAGCTGACGAAGTCACCGCCAAACTCAGGCACGAACGTCCCACCATCGGTCTGTGTCGACCATGTCACGGTCGCGGTGGTGCCGTCCGATCCCGTCACCGTCGTGCCGCTTGGGAACGGTGTCAGGCTGGCCACGCCGGCATCCGCCCAGTCGATATCGGCGTTCTGTGCGAAGGCTGCCTGCGGGGCTGCCAGCAGAGCCGCTGCCAGAACGACAACCCAGACGCTCAATAGACGCGTCAAAGGATGGAGAATCTTGCTCATCGGCCCAGCCCCAGGAAGCCAAAGGTGTCGGTGTCGAATTTCAGCCGCACCGCTGCGAACACACCCTTTTGAGTGTTGCGTGCTTCGGCGAAATCCCCGTCGCGGAAGCCTTCCACGTTGTAGCCGACGGTCAGCAGCATGCCATCGACCGGTACGAACCCGATCGTCGGTCCGTAGGAGAAGCTGGTGACGTCATCGTCGAGATTGGCGCGCACCGTGCCGCTCGCGCCGATCTCGAACTTCTCGCCAATCCCGATGCGTGCATCGAGCCCGGCGAGTACGGTTGTGCCCGAGAATTCGGTGCCTTCGAACTCGTCGAAATTGTGGCGCGCGCCGAGGAACAGCGAGTATTCGTCGCGGCGGGTCTGATGCTTGACGCCGAATTCGTCCTCATCCCAATCGCGCGGCGACCAGTTGGTCGACCAGCTCGCAACCAGGCGGCGCGAGGTGGCATCGCCATCGACAATGAGCGCAGTGCGTCCGGCGCCGCCCGCTTCGCCGGCGACCGCATCGGAAATCCGGTCGCTGCGATATTCGAGCTTGCCCAGCATCGCCACTGCCGAATTGTCCGGGCGGTGGGCGAAAGCGAGGCTCGCATCCAGAATCTCTGTCGTTGCACCATTGGGCGTCTCCGCCTTTGTCCAGGTCGCGCCCGAACCGACGATGCTGCCTTCGCCAAGCTGGCGGATTGCGCCGAAGGTTACACCCTGACGGTCGGCCTCTTCGCCATCGCGATATTCCCCGCGAGCCGTGACGCTCCAGCGATCCTTGCGCCACGCCGCGCCTAACGTGACGGCGGTGAAGTCTTCGAACAAGTTGCTGCCAGTAATTTGCCCGCCGGATGCTACCGGCTGCTGCGGGTTCACGACGTCGTTGACATCGGGTGCGCCGTTCAACGTGCGGCTGCTATCGAGCGTTGCGTCAACGGTCAGGGTCGGGCTGATCTGCACCGATTGCGAAAGGCCGAATGCGGCGAAAGAGCGATTGCCAAATTCACCGATGCTTTCCTGGCCCAACGTGGTGACGATCTGGCCGCCCTGCCAAGGGGTCACTTCGATCCCGCCACGCAAGGATCGCGCGTCGATTTCCTCGCCGTCGGCGATCTCGTAGGTACCGACCAGGCGAACGTCGTCGGTGATCGCGTAGCGCACTCCCAGCCGGTGGCGGGCGGGAAGGTCGATGCTTTCCGCTTGATCCAGAGCAACCGCGGTCGCGGCGCTCAGTTCGAGCTTGTTATCGAACAGGCGCTGTGTGACGCCCGCTTCGGCGACGGTCGAGGTGTTGGTCGAGCCGTCGGCGAGACGATCGTTGAAGTGGGTGATGCCCAGACGCAGGTCGGTGCGCTGGCGGGTGAGCTGCAATTGCGCTTGTGCAGCGCGGCGGCGAGTGCCGTCATTGAGGCTATCATCTTGCCAAACGCTGCCGAGCCCGCTCAGATTGTCGGTAAGCAGAACTCGGCCATCGACACCGAACTTCCGGCGACCCAGTTCAGCACCGTTCTGCTGACCGATCCCGTAGTCGGCATCGAGCTGGCGGGCATAGGCGAGCACGTCGAGCTTTCCGGTCTGGTGCTGCGCTTCGACGAGCCAACCAGTGGCCGTTTCGTCCTCACTCCGGCTGGCGCCAAATTCGGCGCGCAATTCGGTCGATTTGCCGATCTGCGCGCGCAGGTCGACCGCACCGATATCGGTCCGGGCGCCTTCGCCCTTGTCGGTGATCGCGCTCCCGCCGATACGGATGCGCCCGTCGCCGCTGGTCCAGTCGGCGCGCATGCCGGCATTGAGTTCGGCTTGCCCCAATCCGTCAGTTTCATATTCAATTATAATGAATTGTGGATTGAGGTTATCATCTCGACTGAGGATTGGCCGGGCAAAGGTGATTGTGCCCGCAATCAGATCAATTTTGTAGTCGATAAATCGCGTCAATTCACGTTCTGAAACAACAAGTTCCGAACGAAATCTGTCACGGACTTGAAGTACGACGCGTTCGCTGTTGGCCAGGATCTCCCGGCTGCCCAGTCGATAGGGGCCGGTGATGCCCTGCCCCTGAATCTCTTCGCGCTGCAGCCGCGTCGAAATCTCGGCGGCGAAGCCCTGGGTCTTGATCTGGCCGAACCGCGCTTCGGCTTTCGCACCGGTCGCGGTCCGGTTGTAGCGCGCGAGGCGGGTCTGATCGAACGCGGTCTCGAAGTCGCCATAGAGCGCGTAGAACGTCGCGGTCTCGATCCGGACATAAAGCTTTTCGCGGCTCGCAGCATCAAAGCGGCGCACTGAGCCATCGCCGAACACGGTGTAATAGGCTTGCGGGTCGAGTGTACCCAGAACCCGCTGGTCCTCGCGCTGCTTGGCGCTGTCATAGGCCAGCGTGAGCAAGTATTTCCCGAGCACCCGGCCCTTCGCATACAGCGCAACCCTCGCATCATCGCCGAGATCGCTGTCGAACCTGCTAGCGCGCTCCATGTTGTCGGCGACCGAGCGCGCGCCGATCGTGCCTTCGGCAAGGCCGATAATGGTCCATTCGATCTCGCCGGGCTCGATCCAGGCTTCAAGCTCTTGCCGGCGGGCGATTTCGCCGTCGTCGAAGGTGAAATCTAGCCGCAGCGATCCGCTGACCATGGTCGGTGCGAGTTCGATGCGCGCGATACCTTCTTCGCCTTCGACCACCCAGCGCGCCGAGCTCGCGCTGAGCCCGGTCAGTTGGTTCAGCTGCTGGCGATCGAGCTGTTCGGCGCTCTCATACGGCGCGTTGAGGCGGAATTCTCCCGCGATCCCTTCGCGCAACGGACGGTTGTTGCGGTCTAGCACGCGGATCGCAACCACCGGACGGGTGCGACCGTCGGCGACGAGGTTGGACAGTTCGGACACCAGCTCGACCTTGGCCGGGGTGCTGGTGAAGAACACGTCGCGGGTGAATGTCTTGCTGGTTTCTCCGAAGGAATTGACGATCTGGGCTTCGAGCACGGTACGCTCGTTCACGAGCGGAACACCGCGCCATGTGCTGACCGCGAAACGCCCTTTCTGCGGCTGCAACGTGCCGTCGAAGGCGAGCGGATCGACTGGCTCGCCATCGACCAGCAGGGTGACTTTCTGGCCGCGGCGGTGGCGAATGGCGACCTTGATTGCGGGCGCGCGCGGGTTGGCATTTACGGTCGGGGCCAGGAACCCGTCATCGCCGTCGCCCAGTGCCAGCCAGTCCGCAGTCGATGCCGCGAGCGACGACACAGGTATGGACGAGGCTGCGGGGGCCTCAGAGCCACTACCATCGACCAGAATATCCGCACCCGAAGAGCCGGTGGTTCCGGTCGCGAGAGCTTCAACCTTTCGCGCGATCGCGCCGTCAGGCGTCGTTTCAGCATTCTGGGCCGCTGCCTCCAACGCCACCTCGGGCACAGTCGCGTGGAAATCGACCACGGCAAGGCTGCCACCCTGCCCGATGACGAACCGCGAATTGTTGCCTCCCGCATTACGCGTAGAACGGATACAGTCAATAAATTCAGCGCTTTCCGGCAGGGTCATGCGAGATGCTTGAACTACATGCGTACCCGGCACCACACCTTCGAAGTGGTAGCGGCCATCGGCATCGGTGATCGCAAAACTACCGTCTTCGAGCATCACGCGCACGCCGGGAATCCCACGCCGGAATTCGTCTTCGAGCGAGCACGGACCAGCAGTGACCCGGCCGATAATGGTCATGCGGTCGGCAATGGTCTCGCGCTCGACATCGATCGCCGCGCTTGCGCGCGCCGTTCGTCCCAGGGAGTCGGTCACCAGCGCTTCGTTGATCGCACGGCCCGGGGCTGCGTCGGGGCGGACCGACACGGCGTAGGTCACCCGCGCCGACGCTCCGCCGGAAAGATCGCCCAGTGCGACGGTGAGCGAGCTGCCATCAGGCGCGAACCTCACCGCGTCGGGTGCTTCGGCGCCGTTGACGCGAACCGATCCCGGGCGGATCCGCAGGTCGCGCGCAGGCACGTCGCTCAGCACCACGCTGCGTTTAACCCGGCTCGGATCGGCGTTGGTCGCTGTAATTGCGTAGAAAACTACGTCGCCCGGCACCACACGCTGGCGCGAGGCGGTCTTGGTAAGGCTTATCTCGAGGCTCGGACGATCGAGCGGGATGTCGATCTGAACCGGCGTCGGGTCGTCGAGCACGAACGCGCCGCCGAACGATCCGTCTTCGATCACGAATGACCGTCCGTCGGGACGCGCCAGCCGAGCCAATTCGGCGCGCGATACCACTGACGGAGCCGTGTAGGGCTCCGGCGGCTCGATTACGAGGCGATAGCGCCCCAGGAACGTCAGCGGAAACCAGAACTCGCCCGGCCCCATCTCGGTCACACCCCCTGCCCCGTCGGTGATCGCCTGCCCCGAAATTACCGTTGACGGCCAGATAGTTACGCCGTCCTCGGCGAACACGGTAGCGGGCATACCGGTAACATCGTCGACCAGCGTCACGGTCGCTCCGTCAACCGGTGCGCCCGTTTCGCTGTCGAACACCACCCCAAACGGGTCGGCGAGCACTTCGACGTCAGTCTGGACGATGATTTCCGTCTGACCGGGAAGCGAAGCGGCGATCTGCACTTCCGTGCCATCGGCGACGCTCAGGCGGCAATCGCCGTGCACGGCTGAAGGGGGAAGCCGGACCGTGTCGATCTGGCCAACAAACACGCCCGTATTCGCCCCCGTCTCGAAGATTGTCTCGGTTTCGCGGTCCCCGGTCGACGTGGTTATGACCACATCGAGCGTATCGACCGCACTGGGATCGATGTTGGCCTGCAGGGCCGTCACCTCGAAGTAGAGCGTCTGCCCGGCGCGCAGGACTGAGGTTTGCTCGACCATCGCACTGAGGGCATTGGTGTTTGTAGAGCCCTGTCCTCCGCCACTTGATGCTGCGGATTGGGCGGTCTGACCGTTGGCACTGCAGAACGGTGCGCGGAAACTGAGTTCGAAGCCGCCCTGGGTGGCCGGTCGCAATGCGCGGATTTCCGGCGGAGGCAATGTCACATCGATCGAAACTTCATTCGACTGTGCATTGACCTCTCGCCCCCCGAACTTCCACGTTGCTTCAGCGATATTCGTGATGGTTTTAATGACTTCCGGCGAGTTTTCCGGAGCCGAATCCTGCGCCCGCGCCCCCTCTCCGAGCACGCCAAAGGGCAGCAGCACTAACGAAAGTGCTGCTCCCCAGCGCCTCAGAGAGGGGGCTACACGCAAAGTCTAGATCCGTACGATCTTAGTTGATCGTGACGCGGAAATAGAGCGAGCGCGTGGTGCTGGCCGGGATGTCGGTCAGCGGGCCACTCACCTGGTCTTCGCCGCCCGGACCGGTGCCGGTCGAGAACGAGCCGCCTGCGGAACCATCGAGCGCGCAGGTGGCCACATCGTTGGTCGGATCGGCATCGCCCTGATCGTCGATCGAAGCGGTGCCATCGACGAAGATGCCGAACACCGAGTCGTAGGTCACGTCAAACGGCAGATCGTCGACCACGTTGACGGCGGTTGCCGTCGCGGCGCCCGCAGCGTTGGTCACGGCGATGCAGTATTGCACCGTCGCACCTGGGATCGCCTTCGGGTCGGTCGAACCATTGACTGGGTCGCTGATCACGACGCTCGATTTCACGACGGAAATCTGAGCCGCGCCGACGAGGTAGTCGCCCGTCGCGGAATCGTCACCGGCATTGGCCGCGTCCGTGTCGCCCGCACCGTCGAACAGCACGTTGTCGACGCCAGCGGTGTTGGCACCGGCGGTCGCGGTAAGCTCGGCACCGAGGCCGGCTGCGCCCGCTTCATGCGCGTCTGCAGTCAGCGTGACGTCGAACGTGTCGCCATTGACGGCGGCGAGGTCGATATCGCCGACCACGATCACTTCGATCGTATCGTCTTCGGCGACTTCGTCGAGGAACGTGATCGGCCCCGCTGCGATTTCCGCCGCGCTCAGCGTACGGTCGCCATCGGAATCGAGATAGATCTCGATATTGCTGATATTGGCCGCCGTGCCGCCGGTCAGAGCGGTCGACAGGTCAAAATCGACCGTATCGTTCGACAGGTTGGTGACGTCGAAGGCGATCTCCGCCTGGGTTTCGCCGGGCGAAACGTTCGTGGTGCCGCCGATGAACTCGACATCGACATTCACACGGCGGTCAACCGTGAAGGTGTCGCTGTCGGTCACGTCGGTTTGCGTCACGCCGCCAACTTCATAGCTGA
>JAAUYI010006440.1_pt1 | contig 12838 bp, 15 predicted proteins | sample 7278041 | NCBI WGS metagenome assembly JAAUYI01 (sample SAMN14350216, study PRJNA611818) | marine sediment metagenome | isolation source: surface marine sediment (0.6m) | place: French Polynesia: Moorea | collected 2018-08
CCAAAATCTTGGCCCGGGACGACTTGATTCTTTGGACATCCACCTCAGTCCGGAGTGGATTCAGTTCAATTTGGCAGATGCCTGGGATAAATCACGTGTTTTGGTATCAGCAGAATCAAAAGTCGACCCGGATTAATGCGCATTAGGGTAAGATTCGTCTAATACTCTTTTGCCGGTTTTTGTCCTGCCTTGTGACTAAATTCTCTAGCCATTCTCTGTTTTGGGATAAAGAACACATCTTTTAACTCAATTTAACGTCAATGCATTGAAGGAGCTCTGCCATTCTTTTTTTCATTGCTGTCTCCCTCATTTCAAGAGGAATCTAACAGACCATCATGTTTCCGGATTTTGCGCGGTCCAGGCCTTGTCGAGCTCTTCCATATCCTCAATCTGATCAAGCTTCATCAATTCCTCAAGGTCAGTGTTATGTTTTTGATACATGGAAATATACTGCTCTTCATCCTCACGGTGTATCCTGTACAACTCAGGAAGCATCTCTTCATCTTTTTTTCTAAAAAGCCTCCTCAGCTTATACGCTTCATAGGGATCCATGCCGAGCAGCTTCAGGGCGTCCTGGCCCAAAAACAAGGCACTGCTGAAGGTTTCTCTTCGTATTGCCGCAACCCCAAGATCCATGAACCGATACACAGCTGTACGGTCAACAGCATTGGTAGCTATTTTCAGATGCGGATAATGTTTTTGGGCAAGCTCCACCAGCTCATACGTTTTCTCTGTATCACCAATGGTAATGATTAGCAGCTCGGCCTCGCGGGCTCCCGCTGCTTCCAGCAGGTCAAGACGGGTAATATCACCGTAATACACTTCGAAGCCGAATTTTCTCAAGACATCTACATTAGCAGCATCATGATCGAGGATGACCGGCCTTATACCAGCAGAAATCAGTAGTCTGCCAAGATCCGTTCCTAAACGACCAAATCCAGCAAGAATTACCTTGTGGCCACCTCGATCAATAGCATCGGCTTCACGACCTGCACCCTCTTCACCAACAGGCTTTGAGATGAATCTGTCATGGGCGAGAAAAAGAAGTGGCGTAAGAAACATTGAGATTGCCACAACGGAAATAAGAGGTTCTATCGTTTCTGCTGGCAAAACCCCATGTGATTTTGAGAACTGAAAAAGAACAAAGGCAAACTCTCCTCCCTGAGCCAATGCAATTGCAAAAAGCGAGCGTTCCTTCTTCTCCATCTTAAAGAAGACACTGGTAAGCATAAGCACAAGCCATTTGCCACCGAGCAGACCTGCAGTCAACCCTGCAATGAGAAGAATTTTATCTCCTATCAGGCTGAAGTTGAGACTGGCGCCGATCGAGATAAAAAATATGCCAAGCAGTAGCCCCTTGAAGGGGTCGATATCACTTTCCAGCTCATGTCGGTATTCGCTGTCTGCCAGGACAACGCCAGCAAGAAAAGTTCCCAGAGCTGGAGAAAGACCAACAGCAGCCATGAGCAGCGAAATACCCACGACAAGCGCGAGCGCCGCGGCAACAAAAATCTCTCTGATTCCTGTGGCTGCAATGGCCCTGAACACAGGCCTGCTGGCAAATTTACCAAGAAGAAAAATGGAGAAGACCGCCAGCAGAGTAACCAGGATGCGCAAGTATCCAGGTAGCGTAGCAATGTCAAAGAGAGCTGAGCCATGGTGGCCGTTGTCGTGAATAGCCACTGTAGCAAGCAATGGCAGAACAGCAAGCATAGGTATAACTGCCAGGTCCTGAAAGAGCAGCACCGAAAAAATGGATCTTCCCGGCCCAGTATTCATCAGTCCCTTCTCTCTGAGAGTCTGCAGAACAATTGCTGTTGATGAAAGCGCCAGGGTAAGGCCAATGGCCAGGGCCTGTTGCCACGGCAGAAATGCAAGGGCAACCCCGGCAATAACCAGAGTTGACAACAGTACCTGGAAGCCGCCCATTCCCAGGATGGGAGTACGCATCTGCCAGAGGAGAGAAGGTTTCAGCTCAAGGCCAACGAGAAAGAGCATCATCACCACTCCAAATTCAGTGAAATGCATGACCTCCTCTATGTCGCCAATGAGCGAGAGTCCGAATGGGCCAATGACAATGCCGGCGATCAGGTAGCCAAGTACCGAGCCAAGTCCGAGTTTCTTAGCAATTGGTACGGCAATCGCGGCCGCAGCAAGAAATATAAAAAGCTGAAGGAGGAATTGTTCCATTTACGGTCTCCTGATTATCGCGTTGAGATCACTGTTGAGATATTGAGATTCCATAGCCTGCTGGATATCCAGGGTATCGTCCCTGAGAGCAATGACGACCCTTCGATAATCCTCAGCATAACTGTTCATAATGTCCTGAGGTAAGCCCGTGTGGACACCCAGGACGGCAAAAGGAGGAATCCACTCCATTTTGCAGAGTTTTGCAGTAGCCTGATAGGGAGAGGTCAGCTCCTGGATGGTAAACTCGTTGTAGCCATCTCTTTGATAGGTGTTGTCATCGCCACCGGCGGTAATTGCCTGGATGAAGATCTTGCCCTGGAGTGCCTTGGCCTCTCTGCCATAGGCCCAGCCATGTTCAAGTACCAGGTCTAGCCACTCTTTCATTATCGAAGGTGTAGAGTACCAGTAGAACGGATGCTGGAAAATGATGACATCATGCGCCTCGCAGAGCTCCTGTTCTCTTTTCACATCGATAAGAAAATTAGGATAGGCACTGTAGAGATCGTTGATGGTGACATTATCCAGATCCTCAACGGCAGCTCGAAGACCTTTATTTATTCTGGACCGCGCCACTGCAGGGTGTGCAAATTGGATAAGAATTTTTTTCATTGCTCTGAATTCAGGTTCCTGGTTAATCGAGTGATTTCAATAATTCGACAATTTCTGACGGATCCGGACGCTGAGTATAATCAGGATGGACTTCCACATTTCTGATGATGCCCTGACCATCGCTGATAAAACGTCCTGAGAGAGGCAATTGCCAGGCTAAATTGCCGTTGAATCGTTCAAGATCAATCCCGAAATTACTATATATTTCCTTGAGATCACCGGGCAGGGTGAAGGTGAGTCCGAAAAGAGTTGCAACCTCATTGTCAATATCCGCCAATACCGGAAATGCCAGATTATTCTTCTTGACTATCTGCTTTGAATATTTCGGCAACTGCGGCGAGATTGCAACAAGAGTTGCACCGGTAGCCAGAATCTGATCATGCACTGCCTGCAGAGCTTCCAGCTCTGTGTTGCAGTATGGTCACCAGACTCCTCGATAAAAGGTAATGACTAGCGGTCCTTGTTCTAACAGGGCTTGCGAGCTCACTGTGTTATCATGCTCATCGGGCAGGCTAAATACTGGCAGTTTTGAGCCAGGCTGCAGGACATTTTCCATTATCCCTGAGCTGCCTAGGTCCTCGGTGGCCTGATGCATCACAGCTTTGATCTCAGGCGGTAAACCCGCTTCAAACTTTTCCTTCATTCTATCCAACGTGTCTTGCAGTTTCATAGCTGGCCTCCTTGATTTGTACTTTCAATGATTCACTATCCTGACCTGGGCAAACTGCTTATGGCCATCGGCTGAACCGTGGTAGCCAAAACCACTCTGCTTTGCACCAACCCAAGGTGAATCTCCCTCACCGCCGACACCCTGATTAATGCCGACCATACCAGCCTCCAGTCGATCGGCAACGTCTTGAGCTCCTGCTGAGCCAAAGACGACGCCACCGAGGCCGTAGCTACCGCTGTTGGATCGTTTGATAGCTTCCTCCAGGTCGGTGTAGTGATCGATGCAGACGAGTGGACCAAATGTCTCTTCTTGTTCAATCAACATATCGGGCTTCATGCCGCTGATCACCGTAGGCTCAATATATGGTGGTTTCTGGTCTTTTGAGCCAAGCAGCAAAGCGGCACCTTTTTGACACGCATCGTCGATGTGACTGGCGACCTTTTCGTGTTGCCTTGTACTGATGAGCGGGCCAATGTTGACACCTTCTAAATCCCAGGGCCCAACACTGTATTTTCTTGCTTGAGCCACAACCGCCTGCTCAAATACCTCGGCTATGGACTGATCTACATAGATACGTTCCGTTGAAGTGCACATCTGGCCGCTGTTTTCAAAACTGCTGGCCACGGCGAACCGGGCTGCGGCTTGAATATCTGCATCGGCCATGACAATCATCGGATCGTTGCCGCCGAGTTCCATCACCAGCCTTTTCAGGTTAGCTGCAGATCGTTGCATGATATCTTTGCCGACAGCCTGGGAACCGGTAAACGCGATCATATTCACCTCGCCGTCAACAAGCATGCGCCCCTGGGTGCCATCGCCGTGAACTATCTGCAGCAACTCCTTGGGTAAGTGCTCATTGAGAAGTCTATGGAACTCGTGAGCAATGAGCGGAGTTTCTTCTGATGGCTTCCAGATTACGCTGTTGCCGGCGACCAGGGCAGGAACAATCAGGTTGTTTGCCATGGCTAATGGATAGTTCCAGGGGGAAATGACAGCTACTATGCCCAGCGGTTTGTATTCGATTGTTGTTCTGCCTATTCTTGAGGGCTTAAGAGCATGCTGCACCGATTCAGCAATGTAGGGACCGCCATAAATAGTGCCATGTACTTCGCTGGTAGCCCGGCGGATGTCCTTGCCCATCTCTCTGCTGAGCAGCCTGGCCAGCCCAGGTATCTCGGAGGCAACGGCTGAGTAGGCTTTTTCGATGTATTGAACCCGGTCGGCTATGGTCAGCGCTCTCCAGAGAATTGCTGACTCCCTGGCTGCATCAACTGCCCGGGTAATTTCTTCCTGGGTGCTGACCGGTACTGACCCCAGCAGCTCACCATTACTCGGATCGAATGAACTCAACATCTGTACCATTGGCTATGTCTCCTGTGAATCTTTGATTATTTAAAGATGGTCGATAAATAGAGCTTGATCATGATCCCTTACAGCGTTTTAGAAAGACCCTACCCTCACGGTAACTGCGGTCATCCTGCTACCTGGGGAAACTGGTTGTTAAGATGATCTGCAAACCGTTTGAAGTCATTATCAACATTGGGATTCTTCAGCACATCATAACAGGCGAAAGTCTCAAGCGGACTCATACCAAAGAATTTAAAGTTGAGATGAGCCGGCCAAAAGAGTTCATCATGGCCTTTACCCTCAAAGTATTTCTGCTCGGGGTTGTCGAAAGCTTCTTCAGGCGCATTATAGGTAAGAGATATCATATATTTTTTTCCAGTCAGGGTACCACCGGTGCCATACTGTTTTGCTGGGTCTTTACGGGTCCGCCCGTCGCCGTCACACAATCTGCCGTCCATGCCGGCAGTGTATACTTCGTCCATATATTTCTTAAAGGTCCATGGCACACCCATCCAGTTCACCGGAGTCTGCAGGATAATGATATCCGCCCATTGATGTTTTTCTATCTCCTCATCAACATTGTAACCTCCTGTCATGGATGAAAGCTTGACGACATAGCCTTTATTCTCCAAATGCTTCCGGGCCAGATCAACGAGTGTTCCATTGAGTCTGCCCTCTGAGAATGGGTAGGGTTCGTGTGCGTTGATAACAAGTACATTTTTCATATTATACTCCTGATATGTTATATTTTGTCATTGATTCATAAGGTTAGACGGCTACCCATCCTTCTAGATGGTAGATATGGCGTGCGTGCCTTTCTCTCATGTTCTTTTTCATTCTAGTTTGTTTTCCTTCAGGGTAGACGATCTCTTTTTAGCTTAGTTACTTCATTAATCTTTATAACATATTGTTATAATTATTTTTTAAACTTTAAAATAGCTGCAGAGTCGGTCAAATCCATCAGCTTCAAAATCAACTGATGTTTCTCCTGTCTCTGAGAATCCTTCCTCCACATGGTCATCCTCAGGCACCTGTACGTAGACGGTATGCATGCCAACTTGGGAAGCAGCGGCAAGATCTCCCATATGAGCCGCGACCATAGCTGTTTCCTTTGGCTTGCGGCCCATGAGGTGAATGGCCTTTTCATAGGCTTGCAGCGATGGCTTGTAGTACCCCAGCAGTTCGCAGGAAAATATGCCGTCCCAGATTACTCCGCCACGTTTCGAGCTCATCACGATGGATTCCATGTTAAGAATGGTGAGTACCATCACCGTATATTTCGACCTGAGTCGTGCGATGGCCTCGGCGGCCCCTGGGAAAACATTGAGATTGTGCCAGGTGGATTGGACCAGGGCCTTTTTATCTACGACCTTTAATAAAGGGAAACGTGGTGACATTTCTTCAAGGGCCAGAAGATGCATACTGTCAGAGCTCATCCAGGGAAGGTTGCCGGCTCGAACTTTGCTGTGGATCTTGAACATCGACGAGCGCCAGTCAATGGCAAAAGCTTCACCATCAAGCTGCTGCCCATGCTTTTGGGCTAATGCTGCAATTTCTTTCTTTACTGTATTCTTCCAGTCAAAGACCGTCCCACCGACATCAAAAAAAAGGTTGCGTATGTTATCCATTGTTTCCTCCATCACGTATTGGTGAGCTGGTGGCGAAAATAAGCGACGTTGGTGATGAGGCCGGGCAAGAGCCACTGAAAGAGTCTGCATACCTCCAACACTTCCTCTACAGATGCGTCAGCTTCGGCCGCCTGTTGCAATTTCTCTGCATTCAACCTCTTGGGGTTAGGTAGTTCCGCTCGTACGACTGCCGTCATTCTATCATGCAGCTCAGTACAAATTGCCTCATATTTGTCTGTTACGACTTTCTCCTGCAAGTCGTTCCAGGCAAGAGAAAAATAACTTGGCCATCTGGCAAAAGCCCGGTAATCGGTGTTGACGAAGGGGAGTCCCAGGGCTTTTTTTATCTGTTCATACAGATCCCTGGTGGGTTGATCAGCATGATGCGCTTCCATCAGGATGAATGGCACCTGGTAATCAGGCGCATGGCGCTGGGTATAAACATCAGCTTCTGTACCTCCCTCCATCTCACCAGATTCAAGCAGGTAACGGGCAATTGTCGCAATAATGGTGTATGCCTGATTACCATGGGAAAAGATTTCATTCATCTGCCGGATTGCTTCGATTTCTTTTGGTGCATAGCCGATTTCGGTCAGTTTTGCGGTAAGCACGGAAGGCTGCAGCTCACTTGTCCTTGCCTCTGCAATCCCGCGCAACTCGCCACAGGCATTGACGAAGCTGGTACTCTTGCAAATGGAGCTGATTCCCTGCCACAGTTCACCAAAGAATTTCGGATAGTAAGCGAATGCCATGGTGACTACCCCCATCCAGGGAACCTGGAGAACTTCCTTGGTATCTGCATACCATTCTGCGATCTGACCTGTTGCCATGTACTCGGGCAGAGGGTGTATGGCCGGGGTTATCTCAGGTTTCAGTCTGGAAAATGTATTAGATTCTTTTTTCAGCTGGTCGGTCATAATGGCTCTCCTGTAATCTTTGATTAAAGCTGATACCCCTTGCCAAGCCCCGGGGACTATCACCCAGGGCTTTTCTCTTTATTTAGAATGTGCGAATGAGTTTCTCATTTACAAATTCTTTTATACCGAGATGACCGAGTTCTCTACCGTATCCAGATTTTTTCACACCTCCCATTGGCATACTGGCATACGTCCATGGCATATGGTTGACAAAGGCTGTGCCGGCTTCAAGTTGCTCAGCTACTTTGTAGCCACGATCTTCATTTGTCGTGTAGACAGAGCTGCCCAGGCCAAACTGGCTGTCGTTTGCAACCTTGATCGCTTCATCTTCATCTTTGACGATGAAGACACACGCAACCGGTCCGAAAATTTCTTCGTCAAAAGCGGGTGTGCCCTGAGGGATATCTGCCAGGATGGTCGGCTCTACATAGGCACCATCACGCTTGCCACCAAGCAATAGATTGGCGCCGCCTTCAACAGAGCGTTGTATTTGGGCTTCGACATCTTTTGCAGCTTTCTCTGTGCAAAGAGGGCCGTAGTGGGTACCTTCCTTGGTAGGATCGCCCGCTGCTAATTCCTGGAGGTGTTCCCTGACGCGATCCAAGAATTTTTCGGCGATGGATTCAACAATAATTATCCGTTTCGGAGAGATGCAGATCTGACCGCTACACAACATCTTGGTAAAAGCAAGATACTCCGCAGTTTTCTCAAGGTCTGCGTCATCCAAAACAATGAATGGATCTACACCGCCAAGTTCCATCACGGTTTTTTTCACATTGCGACCAGCCTGTTCCGCAACTTTTGCACCGCCCGCGTTGCTGCCGGTAAACGAAACACCCTGAACACGATCGTCATCGATAATCGTACCGGCATTCCTGGCAGATACAACGAGGTTTGTGTACACACCTTCAGGTGTGCCGGCATCTTCCATGATTTGCGCAAAGGCACGTGCACATTGCGGCACGTTCGAGGCATGTTTTGTTAACACAACATTGCCAGCAATCAGGTTTGGCGCAGTGCACCGCGCTGGCTGATAAAATGGGAAATTCCATGGCTGAATACCATATATGATTCCCACCGGCTGATTGATCATGGTGCCTTCACCATCCCTGGTGGAAAGTTTTTTTGGAGAGAGCAGTTTCTCGCCTTCGTCACCGTAATAGTCAAAGATTTCAGCGACAAGGTCAATTTCAGCACGCCCATGTTCAACCTTTTTACCCATCTCCTTTGCCATCAGAAGAGCAAGTTCTTCTTTTCGTTGCCTGTACAGTTCTGCAACTCGCTTAAGCACTTTGGCGCGTTCTGCAAAACTGAAATTTTTCCAGGAATTGTAGGCCGCATCAGCTTTGCCGATTGCAGCATCTATTTCATCTGAACTCATTTCATTGAAGTTTTCCAAGACTTCATTGTTGCTGGGATTAACAGACTGGATAGCCATTTTAGTCTCCTCATTTTTTCTATTTGTTTACAGGGTACTTCGAAAAATTAAGATTTTCGGTCAAGATCAAGGCGGAGCATGGAATTTTACCACAAGCATATATTTGATATTCTGAGGATAAAATTCTGTGCTCCAACGATGAGATTGGCCGAAAAGATCATTTTTCAAGGTGCTCTTCATTTTATGTTTGCATAGCGATGCGTTGTGAAAGACAACAAACCTTTCTTGATTCAAAAACAGATACTTACGCCTATTCAAAACCTCCCTCGCTAATTTTTAAGCACCTTCTCAAGCTCCTCCTGAAAGATCTCCAGAGGTTGGGCACCCGTAATCTTTGCCCCTCCTTCGATGAGAAAGGTGGGTGCCGCCGTGACCATATTTTTCGCGGCAAGCTCTTTTACCTGCTCCAACTGCGGGATATAGGTTTTTTCCATTATTGCTTTCTCAAAATCATCTGGGTTAAGCCCCAGAGAGGAAATGATTTTTGTGATGACCTGAATGTCGCCAATATCCAAACAGTCAGTGAAGAACGTCTTAAATACAGCTTCGTGATATGACTCAAACACACCCTGGTTCTTGGCGAACTCACCCGCCTGCATGGCAAGGTTTGAATTGCTCATCAATGGCTGCAGATTGAATCTTACCCCCATTTGCTTCCCGCGCAAATCCAACTGCCGGAAGAATCCTTCAACATTCATGCCTTGAAAATAATCCTCCCAACGAACTCCACTGAGTGGAGTGTCCGGATGGATCTCAAAGGGGAGCCACTCATCCTGAATTACGTAATTTTGCTTGAGTTGTTCGACAATGCCCTTGCCGATATAACAAAACGGTCAGATATAGTCTGAAAAGACAAGGATCTTTATAGGTTCCATGATTTCCTCCTTAACTTCACCTACCTACTTAAAGGTAGTTTAATTGTAGAAGATTGTGTCAATAAACGGGATAAAAGTATATTTTCACCGACAATTGCTAGCGCTAGATGAAGCTTTGCATCAGATTGTCGACCACCTCATCCATGGTGTCAACCGTTGCACCTAGCTGCTGACACATCTGCTCTGCGTATCCTCGGGTTACCGGGTTGTGTAAATCTGAAACTCGTGAGATTCTATGGGTGCGCCTGCCGATGCAAAAAATCATTTGATCTTCTGGGGAAAGTGCTAGGAACTCCTCAATGGGTTGAATCATCCGTTCCTTATCATCTGGAAGCAAACCATCAACTTCCCGAAAAAGGTTCAAGGTATGGTCACTGCGTATCACGCTTGTTATTCCATCTAATGACTCCAGGAATAAGAGGAGTTCCCTAGCTGTCTCCACTTCACCCATCTTATCAAAATCACCATTTCTGAACTGTGCGGTCAGTGGCGCAGCTACTGGCATTGCCAGCGTTCTCAATCTGATGAAGTCGGGATTGATCCGGTTAAGTGCATCTGCAGTCTCGATTGCATTTTTCTCTAAGAGAGCTTTGCCGCCAAGACCCGGCATGTAATATTCAGAGAGTTGAATCCCAGCTTTTTTTATTTTCTGCCCTGCCAGTATCTGGGTTGCTTTGTCGGTCCCTTTCTTAACAAGTTTGAGAACCTCGTCAGAGCCGGATTCCATACCGATATGTATTCTGTTTAAGCCGGCATCTGCCATTTCCCGTAAATACGAGTCATCTATTCTGGCAATAGTATGCGACCGGGCATACGAAGTTATCCTTCCAACAGTAGGAAAAGCATTTTTCAGATGTTGCAGTATACGGATGAGATCACCCGGTTTAATAATGAGACTATTGCCATCTTGCAGAAAGATCGAGCGCATGCCACCGGCAACGAGTTGATATGCTGCATGCTGGGCATGAAGATCCTCGATATGATTTGCCTCCAGCGCTTCATTTGGAGATACGCCATCTTTTTTGGCTTCCAGAATGATATCAACGCATCGCTTGACTGTATCGATATCCTTCAAGACATGCTCGACCGGGCGAAGGCTGAAGCGGCTGCCCTTATACACCGGGCAGAAGGTACAGCGATTCCAAGGACAGTTTCGGGTGATGCGAATAAGCAGACTTTCTGCTTCGCTTGGAGGCCTGATTGGTCCCAATTCAAATCCGGTATATTCTGGCGTTTTTTTCATGATGTATCACAATTTTAATCATCCTACCAGTAGGTAGAACGACTGATCAAAAAAATCTCAGCGCGTAAGCGCCTCAATCATAATTTCAGACGATTTTCTAAAAAACTCCTCTTCCCCTTGGGCACGAGCAACAATCTGGGTACCGATAAGAAATGAGAAAAATGCATATGCTGTTTCTGAAGTTGACCCCGTAAAAGCCAGGGTTCCTTCATCTTCTCCCTGTCTGAAAACCTCAGCAAAAATCTGAACAGTATCCTCAATATTCTTCTTGAGCAGCTTACAGGTATTATCGCTTAACGTGTTTCTGTCTGTGCTTATCGAGCCGACAACACAGAGCTTATTGTTGACAAGCCCATCCTCGAATACTCCGGCAAGTTTTCTCAGCTTCTCAGGTGCTGAATCATCTCCATCAACGATATGGGTATAGTGCTCTCCATATGAAGTCTGACACCGACCAAGCAGTTCGTCAACCAGGTCATCTTTCTTGGGGAAATGATGATGGATGCTCGCTTTACGAATGCCAACCGCCTCACTGATATGCTTATAGCTCATAGCATTGACACCGACACTTCGGATCAGCTCTTCGGCGACATCGAGAATTTTTGTTTTTGTATCAGTCATACATCCATCCTACCAGAAGGTAGGATGGATGTCAATAAAAGATCACAGCCTATTATATTTTGATGAGATCGAACATGTCCGCCCAATAAGAGATAGTCTTGAAGTAAGGGTTTCTCAGATCACGTGTCATTTTGAATAATTTTATGAACACATGAAGCAAGGTTCATCCCGCAGGATGTGGTCCGCACACATCTTGTTTTAGCAAGAGCATCCAGGTCAAGGGATTGGACAGTTGTATCTCTTACCAGAGCCATGATAGTCTTGGGATGACCAACACATCCTTCACCTGAAGGCTTGATCTTTACAGATCGTATTATCGTGTCATCTGCACTCTCATCAAGGGTAAATGACCAGTGTTTCATGCAGGTATCTTCATCGCTCATATCAAATTCAATAATTCTTTCAGTCATGTCTCTCACCTTTTAGGTTATCAGATCCTTATTCACCGCTCACGTCTTTCCGGTTAATCCTGCTTTGTTCCCTGATGATTTCAGAACCGGGCGCTCATTGAATACTCAGTATTATTTCTCGTTAAACACGAATTCCTCCTCCAGTTCCGGTTTAATGATATGAACAGCATAATTGGCAATCATCTTTCTACCGATGTGGGCAAGGATTTCATAGAGACGGGCTCGATCAATCCCCATATCTTCCATGATCTCCAATTCCTTCTCCGACAGGTGACCTCGTTTTTCCAAGATTGTTTGAGTGCCCCAGACAAGGTTTCCAACATGCTTGTCTTTCGGAGTTTCACCACTTCTGATAGCCAGAACGTCTTCATGACTTACTCCGTTTATCTCAGAAAATTTACTATGCATGCTTGAACAGTAGTGGCAGTCGTTGAACAGTGACACGGTAAGCTGGACGACCTGCTGCTATTTGGCGGTCAGCAAACCACCATGCATGATGCCTTCGGTCTTTGTCTACACCAAAGGGACAGCAGGGCTTTTGGACATTTCTTGGAGCAGATTGGGTACGAACCCAAAATCCTTTTTAATTTCAGCTAAGGTTTCCTCTCTGGTAGGAAGCTCAGAGGATTGAGCAGTTTCTGCTGATAGAATGGTAATAACCAGAACAACAAACACGACCCTCATTACTTTCGACATTTTGCTCCTCCTTTTAAATTTCGTTTGTTTGCCAAACCCGACAAAACTACCTACCCGTAGGTAGACAGCCTTGGTGGTCTGAGATGTATGAGATTCTCTAAGTCTCATAATTTGATGGTAAGATTAAACGAACAGCACCCAATTGTCAACCTACTAGTTGGTAGAATGCTGTTGTTTTTGAATATTACAAATTA
>JAAUYI010070633.1_pt1 | contig 12838 bp, 8 predicted proteins | sample 7278041 | NCBI WGS metagenome assembly JAAUYI01 (sample SAMN14350216, study PRJNA611818) | marine sediment metagenome | isolation source: surface marine sediment (0.6m) | place: French Polynesia: Moorea | collected 2018-08
TATTACCGTTGGCTCCATTGATACGAGTTCCTTATCTCTTTCTGGGGATGCCAAAGACGGAGGGGCGATCGCTCTCGATGCTATAGGCGACATCTCTACAGGCAACCTATTCTCTAGCTCTCGCTCTGAGGCTCAGGGAGGGAATGCGGGAAATGGGGGGAATATTGCCCTCTCGGCTGGCGGTGACATCGACATCTCTACAGATACCCTATACTCTATATCTATCACTTTATTCGGGGATGCGAGAAATGGGGGGAATATCTCCCTTACGGCTGGCGGTGACATCTCTACAGGCGACCTATCCTCTGACTCTTCCTCTTTTAGAGGGGATGCAGGGAATGGGGGGAATATCGCCCTCTTGGCTGGCGGTGACATCTCTACAGGCGTCCTATTCTCTGGTTCTCAAACTGTTGAAGGGAATGGGGGGAATGGGGGAGCGATCGCCCTCTCGGCTGGCGGTGACATTGAAACAGAATTCCTAGCCTCTTTCTCTTTATCTGATTTTAAGAATGAAGAGAATGGGGGAGCGATCGCCCTCTCGGCTGGCGGTGACATTAAAACAGAATACCTAGCCTCTTTCTCATATTCCGATCGAGGCAATGTTGGAGATGGAGGAGCAATTACCTTCACTGCCGGCGGTGACATCTCTACAGGCGACCTATTCTCATTCTCCGGTTCTAAAACTGGCGATGCTGGAGATGGAGGAGCAATTACCCTCACTGCTAGAGATGGTGATATTGTGGGAATTTCGTCCCCAACCGTCCCAACCGTCCCAACCTTTGCTTCCTGGTCTGCCTCCGAGAATGGAACCGCAGGAAACGGTGGAAATGTTATTCTAAAAGCTAAAGGCAATGTTACAGATCTAGAAATTTTAACTCTGTCTTCTGACTCAGAATCCGGAACAGTTGAAGTTGAGTTAACAGGTTTTGGGGATTTATCGGTAACAAATACCAGCGCGATCACCAGTAAGCAGTTGACAGTGGAAACTGACTTTACTGGAATAATTACCTTGAATTTACGTAAAAAAGGTCAATCGGGAGAGGTTTGCGTCACCAGCAATGGTAATCTCTCCTTCAACGATAGTTTTATTGAAAGTGACACCATAGGCAGTGACGACGCAGGAGATGTAAATATTACTAGCCTCGGTTCAATCACTTTCAATAATAGTTCAATTGAAAGTGACAGCAGCAGTAAAGGTGATGCTGGCCGTATTAGTCTTTCCGCAGATAAAGAAATCACCTTCGCAGATTCTAATAGTGGACTATCTGCCGAAGCTAGTGATGCAGGAGCTGCTGGCAGTATTACAGTAAACACTCCAGAATTAACCTTGCAACAGAATGCCCGGATTTCCACTTCCACCACAGGAGCTGGAAAAGCTGGAGACATCACCCTCAACACGCCGATCTTAAACCTTGTCAGTGGGGGGAAAGTCCTAGCCTCTACCTCTGGCAGTGGGGATGGCGGTAAAATTATCGTGAATGCACCCAAGGAAGTGAATCTCGGTATTGGAGTCCAAGACTTTGTGCCCATCATCTCCGTGGAAACCAGTGGCGCAGGCAAAGCCGGAGATATAGAAGTTACCACACCAACCTTAACCCTATCGGATACTGCTCGGATTACCGCCATCGCTACCGAAACTGCCACCAATCCAGAAGGGGGTGGTAGTATCAGCCTTAACGCCTCTAAGATGGACTTAGCAGGAATTGTGGGCGTGTTCGCCGAAACCAAAGGAGAATCTGAAGCAGGTACATTAAGGTTACAACCAGATAATAATAAACCCACCTTAGACTTGACCTTAGCACCAGGGGCAAAGATTTCCGCCTCTACTTCTGCCAGTGGTGATGGGGGTAATTTAATTGTGAGTGCCCCCGAAGCCATTAACATTAGTGGACCAGGGGAACTGGCAGTGGAAACTACAGACACGGGGGATGCGGGCAAGATTGAGCTTGCCACCCAAAAATTAACCCTCAGCGATGGGGTTAAAATCTCTGCTTCTACCTCAGGGGGGGCTGGCGGCACCATCGAGGTAGAAGCAGATACCTTTGATGCTAGAGATGGCGCAAAATTAATAACTACCACCTCCGGGGAATCCAATGCTGGTAGCATTATTCTGAATGTGAGTGACAATATTACCCTGGCAGGGGATAACACTGAACTCTTGGCCAACACGGATCGAGATTCCAAAGGTAAAGGCGGCAACATCATCATCGGCAAAATCATCGCTCCCAGAACTGTAATCATTCGAGATGGTGCCAGGATAGCTGTGGATAGCGAGGGAAAGGGAAAAGGCGGCGGTAATATCGAGATTTTCTCAGGCTCTCTGACCCTTGACAATAGGGGACAAATCTCGGCAAAAACATTCAGCACGGATGGGGGGAATATTACGCTCCAGATAGACGACGACCCATTACTATTACGCCGCAACAGTTTAATCTCTGCCACCGCAGGGATTGCTAGAGATTCCGGGAATGGCGGGAATATCATCATTAACGCCCCCTTTATCATTGCTTTCCCTTCAGAAAATAGCGATATCACTGCCAATGCCTTTAAGGGGGATGGCGGGAACATCAAGATCGCTGCTAACGCCATCTTTGGCATTGAGGAGCGGAAAGCGATTCCAGGGAATCGGACAAATGACATCGATGCCAGTTCTGAATTTGGTCAAGAGGGGGTAGTGGAGATCGAGACTTTAATCGACCCGACTCGCGGGTTGACCAACTTGCCAGAGGAGCCAGTCGATCCCGAGGTGGCCGAAGGTTGCCAAGCGGAAGCTGGAGAGCCAGACGTGGCCTCCTTTTACGACATCGGACGCGGTGGTTTGCCCCCAAGACCAGATGAGCCCCTTAGTATTGAGGCACTCATTGTCCCCTTGATCCCGTTTGATGTTGAAGGAGAAGACAAAACGGTTCAAACCAGGGAAGAGATTTTCTCTATTTCAGAAATGAAGGGAAAATTTTTTCTGACGCCAGCTTGCCGTGCCAAATAGAAGATTTGTAGATGAGTAGACTATTTAGGGACTGTGTAGCTTTTTTAGTAATCTTCACCAGCATAACTGCTAGTTCTGTAAGGGCGCAAACACCTGTTCCAACTATTGACCCCGAACTTCCCCATCAGGACATCAATCCTCCTCGTCGCGAACCTTCCCTCCCGAACAAATATCCTGAAGCTCTGCCGCCTCTAGAAGAGTTACGACCTTCCACCAACCCCAGTGGCGAATATATCTGTAGTCTAAAAAGTTATGCCCCCGTCTCTCTCCCACCAATTAGCCCGCCGTCAAAACTTCCCAGCTTGCTAGAAGTCAGAAACTTTCAGTTTCGTCACAATACTGCCTTCACTTCTGAACAATTAGCAGCCAAATTAGCCTACTCAAAAGAATTTAAAGAAGAATTAGAGAAAACTCCTGCGGGCTTGAGAACTACTGAGCCTATTTCCTGGTCTAGATTGCTTCAGATTGCTTCTGAAATCGCCTCAATCTATGCTGAGTCAGGATATCAAACTTCTGGGGCAATAATCTCAATTCCCACATCTACCCCACTGCCAGAAAAGGAAGTTGTGGAAATCGAGATGGTGGAAATTTGGGTGATTGAAGGGTTATTAGAAGAGATGAAAATTTTTTGGGACCAAGAAAGTTCTAAGTATCTGAATCCCAATTATATATGCTCGCGCTTGAAGCTTGCTGTCTCAAAGCCTTTGAAGGTCTCTGACCTTCTAGAAGCACTACAACTACTGCAACTAAACCCTCTCATTGCCAGAGTATCTGCCAATCTCTCTGAGGGCTCGGCCCCCGGTTTAAGTGCCCTAGAGGTTGAAGTAACAGAGGCTCCCTCCTTCAATTTCCAAATCATCGCTGATAATAATCGCTCTCCCAGTATTGGAAGTTTCGAGCGTGGAGGTCGGGGAAGCGAAGCTAATTTGCTGGGACTGGGAGATAAAGTAGACCTACTTTATACCAATACCGATGGCAGCAACACTATAGATACCTCCTACACCATTCCGATTAATCCGCGCAACGGCACTCTCAGCTTTAACTACAATTACACCGACAACGACGTAATCGAGCCTCCCTTTGACCGACTGGATATTGAATCCGAGTCAAGCTACTATCAACTTACCCTGCGCCAGCCAATCATTCAAACCATCAATCAGCAGACCCAAACCTTCCAGGAGGTGGCCCTTGGCCTGGAAGCATTTTGGAGGGAAAGTGAATCCTTCTTGATGGACAATCCTTTTCCCCTCTCCCCAGGAGCTAATGATGATGGCCGCACCCGCACCTTTGCCTTGAGATTTCTAACGGAATGGACGAGACAAAATGCTCGCTCGGTATTCGCCCTGCGCTCGGAGATGAGTTTGGGATTGGATGCCTTTGGCTCGACTGTCAACAAACAAATTTCTGGGGGGGAAACAATTCCCGATAGCCGCTTTTTTGCCTGGAGAGGACAGGTGCAGTGGTTACAAAAGCTCTTAGAGTCAGAAACCTTGCTGGTGCTTCGCGGCAATATCCAATTGGCAAACGATGCCCTTTTGCCCTCAGAGGAGTTTAGCATCGGTGGTTTCAACAGCGTCAGGGGCTATCGACAAGATGCCCGACTGACCGATAATGGGTTTGTTGCTTCTGCTGAAGTTCGGTTGCCCGTACTCACAGTTCCTGAGTGGCAGGGGGTATTGCAGCTAATTCCCTTTGTCGATTACGGCATTGGCTGGAACAGTGCTGGGGTATCTGACCCAGACAACCAAAACCTGGCATCTGTGGGTCTCGGCTTACAGTGGCAGCAGGGCGACAATTTGACCGCTCGCTTTGACTGGGGCATTCCTTTAGTAGATATTGATTCGAGGGACAGAACATGGCAAGAAAATGGACTGCTTTTCTCCGTACAATGGAATCTTTTCTGAAACAGTTGAAGTTGAAGGCATACCGTCGCGTGCTCATTGTGTTCCTGCTGGGCATATTGTTCGCTGTCGAAATTTCCCCTGTCTTATCACAAAGTCCTGCCAGCCCCCCCATCGCTCAGAGTTGGGCTGATGCCCAAAAGCTGCAACGAAAGGGTACAAAAGATTACCAAGCAAACCGATTTAACCAGGCGATAAAAGATTGGGAGCAGTCAGCTAAAATTTTTGAGGCTCTAGGAGAAAAGCTCAAACAAGCTATTATCTTGGGTAACCTTTCCTTGACCTATCAGCAACTGGGGGAGTGGGAAGAGGCAGAAAAAGCGATCGCCAAAAGTCTAGACCTCCTGGGGTTTAAGCACGAATCCGAGATTCCGGGAATCTGGACAATTCCAGATGTTTCCACTGATAAATTAAAGATTCTCGGTCCTGCTCTGGAGATCTACGGTCGTTTCTGGTACGGGAAGGGCCAACCAGAAAATGCTTTATCTAGCTGGCAACTAGCTGCCGATATTTACCAGAAGAAATTGAACGGTCGCCAGAGAATAATTGGCAATCAAATTAACCAGAGTCAAGCGATGCAAGATTTAGGGCTTTATCCGAGAGCTTGCAATACTTTATTAGAAGCTTTAGAGATTAATATTCAGGATATTGGCAAAGCTGTAAAGCTTGATATTCAAGACTGTCAATTAACAAAGTCAAATAAGAAGAAATTAAATAAGAAGGAATTAAAAAAATTCACCGATCGGTTCCGAGAAATTCTCCAAGAAAAGCTAGATAAACTAGATAAAAAAAAGCCAGAATTTCAACAAAAATTCAATGGATTAGTGAGTCTAGGTGATGTTTTCAGAGGTCTGGGTAATTTAGGGCTATCTCAAGTAATTTTGACAGAAATACTGAACGAAGTTGAAAGTCCAAATGAAACTGAAGAAGGGGAAATAATAGCTTCTTCCCCAAATATCGCTGCAGTATACATCAGTTTAGGTAATACAGCGAGAGCCTTGGGCAATAAAAAAAACCAGCAAGTACGACAAACAAAGCAGCAGATGACATCGAGCAATTCTGTGGACTCTTGTATCAATGACAAAATTAATGACAAAAAAGATAGTAATCAAACTGCGGCTGAATTTTATCATCAGGCGGAAGCCTGCTATCAGAAAGCAGAAGAATTATCCACCTCGCTAAGCACAAAAATACAGGCACAGATAAATCTTCTCAGTCTATTGGTACAAACTCAGCAATGGTCTAAAGTACAAAATCTATTATCTACAATTCAATCTAGCCTGACCCATTTACCCACCAGTCGCACAGCAGTCAATGCCCGAATTAATTTGGCTCAAAGTTTAATATGCTTCAAAAAGCCAACACTAAATGAGGAGGAAAGAAAACACTCCTCTCCTCTCCTTCAAAAATGCGCCTTGGCCAATGAAGAAGATAAAATCCCCTCCAATCCTCCAACTTGGGAAAAAATTGTTGTAATTTTGACTGAAGCTCTCAACCAAGCCCAAAATTTAGGAACCCAGCGTGGAGAAGCCAATGCTCGCGGTTATCTAGGAGGCGTTTATCAACAGATGGGGAAAATAAAGCTGGCTCAAGAGGAAACAGAAAAAGCTTTATACTTAGCTCAACCAAGTAAGACTCCAGAAATTGCCTATCAATGGCAGTGGCAGTTAGGGCGTCTTCAGTCGGCTCAAGCGCAAACAGCAGAAGCTAAAGAAATATTTCTTAAAAAGGCAGAAGCAGCTTACAAAGAAGCATATCGCATTGTCAACTCGCTTCGAGAAGATTTGCTTTACACTAAGCGTGAGATTCAGTTTGATTTCCGAGACCAATTTGAGCCTATTTATCGGGAGTACGTCAGTTTGCGACTTACCTTCAATAATAAGGATGACAACCAAGCTCAATTTGAAAAACTTCAGCTAGCGGAATCTCAAGAGCTGAATCCCAGAAAAGTCATTGCAGATCTCCAGTTAGCTAAATTAGAAAACTTTCTTGATTGCAAGTTAGTGTATGGTTCTAAATTTGTCGATGTTGATAGGGTTGTTGATGATGTTGAACAGAAAACCGCAGCTATCTATCCCATTATCTTGGAAGATCGAATTGAAGTCCTCCTGAAGTTGCCCCAGAAGGAGGAAGAGAAGGAACAGGAGGAAGAAGAGGAAGAAGAGGAAGAAGAGGAAGAGCGACTGTACCGCCGCTCTCCCCCAGTTTCAATATCCCAAAAAGAAGTTAAAGATAAACTACAAGAACTGCGCCGAGAACTGGAGCGACCTTACTTTTCTTCTGAGAGAGGCAAGCCTGCTGCCCGAGATGTCTACAACTGGTTAATCGAACCCGCTGAAAAACTTTTAGAGCGAGAGCAAATCCAAACCTTAGTGTTCGTCTTAGATGGTCCTTTTCGGCATATCCCCATGGCAGCTCTCTATGATGATGATTGCGAAAAGTATTTGGTTGAAAAGTATGCGATCGCCGTTGCTTTAGAAAACTTAAAGTTGCCAGATTCTCAGCCAAAGAAACAATTCAAGGCATTGATTGCCGGTCTTTCTGAAAAACCTCAGTGTGAAAATCCTGAATGTAATCAGTTTGGACCCCTTGAATATGTGAAGCAAGAAGTCAAGGAAATTAACGATGTTCTGCAAAAAAGGGATGTAGAAGTAAAAGTACTATATGATGACAAACTGTATGATGACAAATTTACTAGCGAAGCTTTGGAAAACGAAATTAAAAACGCCCCCTACAATGTGGTCCACCTGGCAACCCATGGCGAATTTGGTTTCAGTCGAGATAGTACGTTCATTCTGACTGCAGCAACCGAATCAGATGAAGACTTTGAGGATATCAAGGCTGACCTCAATGAACTCGATATTTTACTCCAAGTCAGAGAGCAAGCGCCAATCGAATTGCTGGTACTCAGTGCTTGCGAGACAGCGGCAGGTGATAAACACGAGGTTTTGGGAATTGCCGGGATGGCTGTCCAATCGGGGGCGCGCAGTACATTGGCATCGTTGTGGAGTATAGACGACTCGTCAACTGCCGAACTGATGAAACAGTTTTATGAAAAGTTGACAACTGGTTTAACTAAAGCGGAGGCTCTGCGCCAAGCTCAACTCTATCTTTTGCATGAAGATCCTGGTGCATACAAGCCATCTCACTGGGCACCCTATATTTTAGTCGGTGACTGGCGTTAAACCTAAATCTTGAATATTTAAGCTGTCGTAAACTGCTTGCAATTGCTGCTTAGAAGAACAGTAAGATAATGGATCGATTTTGTCGCGATCGACGTCTCGCACCACAGCCTGCAAAATGGTATCCCAGTACTCTGCGTATAGAGGATTCTGTCTGTAGCGACAACGTTGTTCAGCCAGAAGCTTTAAAGTCTCGTGCCAAATATTATTCTCCTCATCAGCATAAAGTTCGAGTCGTTCCCTGGGCGTCACTGTTGCTAATTCCTCCCTCGATATTTCCAGTTGAACTCGTTCAATCCATCCATCAATGCTAGGATTTCTGGACGGTCTGTCAGAGTCACAAACCACTGAGAAATACCAGTGGTAGGGATGATTTAATTGTAGTGGTTTTTCCCTAGACGGGAGTTTGAAGCTGACAATCCCTGATGTTTTCAGCCGAACTCTAATGGGATTTTCAAATATATCCTCATCCCTTTCGTCCTGCATTACAAACTCGGCAAAGTCTATTTCTTTAAGTTGTTCGGGAACATAAAACCAGAAAGTTGGATATGCACTGATTGTCAATGCAGAGCCATTTTCTAATCCTTCAGCTAGTCTTGATTCTTCGCTCACAGAATCGGGCAAAGGAGGCATGAGGGCCATTAGAGGAGAAGCCAGATTGCTGCATGGGCCTCGTCTACCTAAACCAATCACTCTTTCCCAAAAATTTTTCCGCTGTCGCCGACTTGGTGGTTTCAACCGCTTCTGGTCTTGCGCTACGTAAAACTTCGGCTTGACAGCGAAAGTCTCAGCCTCAGTCACAGATGCCGCTGAGGGCAATCGCTGAGAGGTTGTGGCTGCTGTTGCAGGTACGGGATTAATGATGAAGATTACTAGCAGCAGGTAAATTGCCCAGACAAGCAAGTTCTTCGCTAGTAAGGAATTCATTCTTATCATGACCACTACCTTAGCATCTACGCCTGTAACTAAGGTAACTGTTTCTTAGCTACAGTGCGAGTCATCTTTTTCGCCGTCCAAGCTGTCAGGGCTACTGCCAAAGCAGGAGGTATAGATGGCACCCACCATCCCAGAAAGGATAAGAATAGCCAGCTAAAGAAAAACAGGGGCACAGCTACAGCTAACCCCAGCAAAAACCATCGTCCCAAGGAAAATACCCAGATTAGCCAACATCCAATCAGCGACCAAACTCCAATCCACAAGATTTCAACCCACCAGTGCCAGACTACAATTTGCAATCGATCGTCTAAAACTGCACTAACAATTTGGCTGACTGCATGGGCGTGAATCTGTACCCCTGGAAGTCGCTGACCAAGTGGCCACCTGCCAAAGCTGTAAGGAGTATAGTGAAGATCATCATATTTACCGAGGTGCTCAACATTGTAACCAATCAGCACTACCCGATCTTTTAATGAGTCTTTTAATGAGTCTTCAGGCAAAAGATTTTTTTCTTCTCCTACGATTTGCCTGGCATTGACTGTTTTAAAACTATCTCTCACAGGGTATACGGCTCGGTAATTGAGCAACGTTTCGTATTCACCAATCTCCCGCCATTGGTAACCGCCACCCGATACACTTAAATCTTTAAGAATTGTTCCCGTCTGTTTAAACTCTATATAACCTTGCCCATTATCCATACGATTGCATTCGTCAAGAATAGGCTCAATTCCTTTTTTTGATTCGAGGTATTCAAGTGCTACCAGAAGCCCTAAGGAGAAAGCTGTATTACAGTTTGATGTTACAGACAATTCATTAGCCGTCAACAGATAACGACGGATAAAATGCTCCCCTTCAGCGAGCTGTTTGTTTTTGAAACCAAACAGACCTTCTGGTGGAACATTGGTAAATCCCAATTTATCCCCTGGGACTTGGGAAGAGCCATACAGGTTGCTTATCTCACAGGAGGCGATGATAGGTACAGAATTATCACTGACTTCGTTGCTGTCCTCGTCAATTTTTGCTATGTGATCGACCAGTTGTTTATAGCCTGGCTCGTATCTCTGGTTAACATAGACATCTAAGCCAATAACTTGCGGCTTATAGTTCTGAAGTCGTGTCAAAAGCAATAGCAGCTTTTCATAGGTTATCTCTTCATCATCTTCTTTTGTACCTAATTGTTCTAAATCATCTTTATCAATCTCAACAACTACGATACGTTGGTCAGGGTCTTCGGGGTATCGCCAACTCATTAACAAGTCGTAAGACAAAATCTCTAGAGGTTGAAGCGCACCCAAAAAACGCAGTAATACCACCCCAAGGGTTCCTACTACGCTAGCCCAAATCAGTGTGCGTGGGGTAGGCTTGGGCGGGGCAAGTAGATTACTCCATCGGCGGTCTTGCTGATGAAATTTCTGTTGAAGCTCCTTTAGCCGGGGAAACTGCTCCAGAATTACTTGTGTCGGAATCGCACCACCTCCCAGATCGGTGGTGCGATTCCGCGTAAATTTGACGATGCCACAGACCTTACCTGTTCGGCAATTCAGCAGTGGGGAGCCACTCATCCCTGGTCGTACCTGCCCCCACTTAAACTTGACCAACGGTGGGTCATCTCCGGTAAACCCTTCACAATTCAGCGTTACCGGGCAACCGTTGGGGAAGTCCTGATCCGGATACCCAAAGAAATACAGCTCATTCCCCGACTCCAGTGTTTCGTCCAGATAGACGCAGGGTAAATTTGTATTGGGAGGTGGCGTAAATTTCAGCAGTGCTAAATCCGGCGGCATAACCTTGGCGTTAGCGATTGTTGTTTCAGCAAACATTTCCTGTTTCTGCCAGCGAATCTGAACCATTGTATCAGGTTTCACGCCTTCAACCACATGGGCACAGGTCAGAATCAGCCCCGGAGCCACGAAGAATCCACTTCCCCATCCCATCTTACCGGTAACTGTCAATTTAACCGTGCAACGCTGCAATAGCTCATCGAGTCCCTGATGCATCCGTCATCCCCCAGCTCAATCAGTCTCTTTCCTCTCCCACTCTAGGGAAATCTCTAAATTTGCTTTCCCGCTTCCTCTGACAATGGCAGCTACCAGGCTACCCTGCTCAATCCCAATCTCTAGACCATATTTGACACGGGCTTTCGTCGGTTTTACTTGCTCTAAGGACTTGGTAATAGCCGATGCAATCGCCTGGATTGAATCTGTTACCGTATCGAAGGATTTAACATCAAACCCTACATCTTCCAGTCCCGTTTGAGCGATTTCTATCCAAACAATGGTGCCGTTTAACTCAGCAGGAACCTTTGTGGTGTGGTCTGATAAATCATCTCCTGTAAAGGCCATACCCTTTCTCCTTTAAAATAGTCAATTACTCGCTTGGTTTCTACCGCAGCATCAACATTACCCGCACCAATTTCAGCGATCGCTACTTGCCAAGACCGACTATAGGGGAATTTCCCAATTTTGAATTTCCTAATTTCGTAGATAGTTCCCTCAGGATGTACTTTTTCCTGTAAGTCTGTTACATGGGCTCGGACAGCCTCGTACTCAACAGGAATAGCAGTGAGGATAACAGCGCAAGGCATGTGTTGAACCTCTTAGTTATAGATTATCTCTATCTTTCATTTTGACTGCTTTACTATGTAGATCTAGATAATCTCTGGTTTTTTTGACAAATTTTAAGAATTAAACCCTCACGAGGTAACTCGGTAAGCTTTGGCGGCTAGAAGAGTTTCATGGGTGACGAGCAGCAACAACAAATGCTTCAAGTATATCTTCTGGAATACGATAAGTTGAAGGAAGAACAAGCACAGCGAATTGGCTTCCGCGATCGCATTCTTTATGTAACTCTAGGATTATTTGGCGGTATTCTTTCTTTTGCTCTATCAAATAAGATCGATTACTATGCACTCTTAGTTATTCCCTGGGTTTGTATTATTCTTGGTTGGACTTATTTGGTTAATGATGAAAAAATTTCGGCAATTGGCAGGTATATTCGCCTAACTCTCGTTAAAAAAATCAAAGAACCAATAGACGAGACAAATAAAGAACAGACGGACATAGAGCCAAAACAGACCCCTGACTCAGACAATGAATCTGTCTTCTTATGGGAAGTTACCCACAGAAGCGATCGACGCAGAAAACGGCGCAAAATAGAGCAGTTAATCATTGATGAAATTACTTTCGTTTTATCTGGTATGGTTGCCTTGTTCGCTTTCTGGTTTTCGGTATCAAATCTGCACTTGCTCATTCACATTCTCTGCGGGATAGAACTTATTATTTTGCTCATATTGGGCGTAGAGATTATTATTTATGCTGACCAGGCAACAGGTCGATAGTTTTTGATTACCTCTCAAAAAGACTGGAAGCAATTTTTGACTATAAAAAGTAAAAGTAACAAAGAAGCCTTAGCTCTATACGGTAGAAAATCACTAAAAGCTCGAATAGGAGAAAAGTTAAATGACAGTTGGAAACTTCAAGGAAGTATTAGGAACGACAGGAAATGACGAGATAACGGGGTCTGACTTGGAAGTAATTTATGGTTTGGAAGGTAGCGATATCTTGACATCTTCCTCTAGTTCATCGCAAGGATTTCAAAATGCCAATATTAATATTCTAGCTGGCGGTTTTGAGACAGACCGCTATGTTACTGCAGATAATTCTCTAACTATAATTCAAGAAAATGGAAACTCTAGTGAGTAAACATCTTCAAAAATAGGAAAAAATGAAAGGAATAAAAGTTATTTTACGAGAAGAAAGTTACACATCAAAAGCTAGTTTTTTGTCTTTAGATTACATTCCGAGTTTTGATGATAATGATATTAAACCAATTAA
>JAAUYI010015064.1_pt1 | contig 12836 bp, 12 predicted proteins | sample 7278041 | NCBI WGS metagenome assembly JAAUYI01 (sample SAMN14350216, study PRJNA611818) | marine sediment metagenome | isolation source: surface marine sediment (0.6m) | place: French Polynesia: Moorea | collected 2018-08
GCCAACATAGATCGGGCTATTGCCCAGGGAACTCTCGACCGCAACGACCAAAAGCTAATCGGGGAAATGATCGAATGTCTGGGTGACACCAGGGGTCTAGTTAGATTGTACTATGCAGAAACCTTAGGCAAAGTTATCGGTCAGCCTGCTGTAGAACCATTAATTGAGGCTTTACTACACCATAGCAACGTAGTAGTTAGAAGGGCAGCTGGCAAGACTTTGACCTTAATTGAAGACCCCAAAGCTGTTCCCCATTTGATCTACGCACTGCTTAACGACCCCGATACAGTAGTACAAGCCTCTGCAATCGGGGCATTAGCTCGCACTGGAGAAACTTCTGTAGATCCCTTGCTAGAGATCCTGGCTTCTCCAGATTCTACAGAAAGTAATAAGGGTCATGCTGCTTGGGCATTGGCATTTATTGGTGCCAAGGCGAAAGAAAAGCTATATGCTGCCTATGATTCAGATTCTCCTGAAGTTCGCTCGGCAGTAGTAGGAGCGATCGCTAAAGTGGTCGAAGAAAATCGTGACGATACTCAGGCTTTAGATCTTTTAGTGAAATCTTTAAATGATGATGCAGTTGATGTTCGTAGTGAAGCAGCAGCGGTTTTGGGTAACTTAAAGTATCAGCCAGCTATTCCCCGTTTGTTGGAGTTGCTGACTCATCCAGAAGGGGAAACCCGTAAGTCCTCGGCTTTATCTTTAATGAAAATTGGCGATCGCAACTCTCTAGAGTCATTACAAACTGCTCTAGCCCAAGAAACTGACCCAGGAATCAAAAAAGCGATCGCCTTGGCTATTTCTTTATTGGAAAGGCAAACTGAAGCAGATGACTGGTAAAGGCACAACTAACTAACGATCGACGAATAACAACTGTAGAGACGTGTCTTGGTGAGCGTACATGCGGCTAAAGCCTTTGTCTTGCGCCTGACGGCGATATGCGAAGCGGTATCATTTAGGACGCGGGGTCTCACCGCAGCATGCTACGTCTCTACTAGGTTGGTTGGTAATAATGGCAAAGAGTTATTTTGTTTCCTGCGAAGAATTAAGAGAAGCAGGTAAAGCTTCCTTCATTGGTTGAATTGCCTTACTGGTTTGAATCTGTTGCTCTAACTGTTCGGTAGTAGATACTAAATTACTCAAGCCATCAACCAAAGTCCGAAAATTTTCTAAAAAAGCAGGATCGCCTGTAATCGATTCGAGGTCGGCAGTAATCTTCTGAGCATTGTCAAATGTCACCCTAGCTGAGTCTAGAGTTTGTTGTAGACTAACCAAGCTTTCTTGGTTACCAAAACCTTCAGAAATCGCTTTTAAATTTTGGGAAGCAACTGCTGCATTGCTGGTTAATGTTTCCAAATTGGCAGCTAGTTTTTCTGTATTCGCAGTCTCTACCGCTTTATCTATCTTAGTGACTAAACTTTGTAGGCGATCGCTAGTAGTACCGATACTATCTAAAGTAGCTGTCAGATTAGTGCGGTTTTGAGCGATTAACGATTCTACGCTCTTAGTAAGCTTGGTAATTTGTTCGGCAGTTTCTTGATAGGTATTAGCTGTGGCAATTAATTCGCTAGAGGTGTTATTTGCCACCTCTGATACTGTCTGGGTAATCTTAGAAACATTTTCTACTTCTTGCTGTAGCTCTTTAACCAAAATAGAAGTATTGCGACTCAGACTGGCAATTTCTTGGGCTGCAAGGGCTGAATTCTGCAACGTAGCATCGACCTTGGCGACAAATTCTGGTTCGCCATAGGATTTGCTAAAACGATAGGTATATGGCAAGATATCATCCAGAGTAATAGCTCTTTCACCTTCGATACGAGCATTGTCACAAATAATTTTGGCTGGATCGCAACTGCTACCAATAGGGGTCAAGTCTTGACGATCAGCGGGGAGATCGGATTCGGGAACTATATCGATAAATGTCTCGCCAATTAGCCCTGCACTGCGAGCTTTGATAACAGAACTGCTGGGAATTAGGAGTTCGGAAGAATCAATCGAGATTGTGACATCTACCCCATTAACACCAGGTCGAATATCCTCAATTTGACCGACTCTCAAGCCTCGATAGCGAACTCCATCGCCCGTTCTGATCCCGTTGACATCGGGAAAATCCGCTACTATCGTATAGCTTTGGGTGCCAAATTTGAAACCTCTAATCCAGAGAGCTAAGGCACCAAACAGAGCAATACTGCCAATAATCATTAGACCAACCGAACCTTCTTTGATGGTGCGCGATCGCATACTTCTCCTCTTACCTTAAATTATTTTAGTTTAATCAATTACGCGAATTGGGCCTTTGACGCTACCACTAAAAAACTGTCTTACTAGGGGATTGTCTGTAGAATCAATTTCTTCTACTTTTCCTTGCCATTGAATTTTGCCCCCATATAAAAAGACTACGCGATCGGCAGTACGACGAATAGTACTTTGTTGGTGTGTAACCATGATATAAGTGCCACAGCCCCGTTTTGTACACTGCAAATCTCGCACTAAGTCTTCAATTACAGTCGAAGCGATCGGGTCTAACCCCGCCGTAGGCTCATCATAAAGTACAATCTCTGGTCTACTTTTAGGATTGTCTGGATCGGACATAATAGCACGAGCAAAGCTGACTCTTTTGCGCATCCCTCCAGATAACTGAGAGGGAAAGTTGTCGTTTGTTCCTGACAATCCAACCATTTCCAGCTTTTCATCCACTAACTTCTTGATTTTAGACCGATCTAGTTGTGAATGCTGATAAAGAGAAAACCCCACATTTTGTTCTACTGTCAGAGAATCAAACAGTGCATCCTGCTGAAACACCATGCTAATTCCGATCGGGTCTTCTTGGTCTTCAATCAAACCCGTCCTTTTTTGACCTTTAAAATAAATCGTGCCACGATCTATAGGCAATAAACCAGCAATCATCCTCAGAATAGTTGATTTACCAGTTCCAGAAGGACCAATAATCACTAATGCTTCCTCTGGGTCGATTTTGAGATCTACCCGATCTAAAATTACCTTATCACCAAAAGATTTGCTGACTCCTCTTAGTTCAATTAAAGGCACTTTTGCCTCTTTTTTTGTTGTTTGCCGATTGTCTGTAGTTACTGCCATGGGTTAGTGGTCGAATTTGGCGATCGCAACCACGATCTTAGTGTAGATCTTTAGTTTAATCAAAAACTTACTCTTCTAGCTCTAAACCAAAAACACGAGCTACGGATTTTTCTACTTTATATCCCGAATCGATCGATTCTAGAGGATCTTTACGTAAGCGGTGACGCAGACCAAGAACGATTACTCGGCGAATATCGTCTATAGTTACTTCAGTACGTCCTTCAAAAGCGGCGATCGCTTTAGCAGCGCGGTTGGTCACGATATCCCCCCGCAGACCATCGACATCTAATTCCGAGCAGATCTCAGAAATTTTGACGCGCAAATCGTAATCAATTGTCACCGAAGGTAGTAGTTGTTGCGCTTGGACGATTTTGTCTTGTAAAGCCTCTTGTTCTGCTGCATACTTATCGCTAAAAGCATTGGGATCGCTGTCAAATTCGACCCTTTGTTCGACAATTTTAACTCGCAGATCTGGTTCTTTGACGGTGTGTATTTCTGCGTGCATCCCAAAGCGATCTAAAAGTTGAGGACGCAGTTCGCCTTCTTCGGGGTTACCCGAACCTACCATCACAAACTGTGCGGGGTGGCGAATAGAGATCCCCTCTCTTTCGACAGTGTTCCAACCACCAGCAGCAGAATCTAGAAGTACGTCTACAAGGTGATCGTCAAGGAGATTGACTTCATCTACATAAAGGATGCCACGATTGGCTTTAGCGAGTAATCCTGGTTCAAATGCTTTGACCCCCTCAGAAAGAGCTTTTTCAATGTCGATTGTGCCACATACCCGATCTTCGGTCGCACCCAGAGGCAAATCGACCATTTGTACTTTCTTTTTAACCGTATTAATTGGTATTTGCTGTTCGAGTTTTTGTTTGACTTCGTCGCTCATCAAGTCAGGATCGTTAGGATCGCTGTTGAAAGGATCGCCTTCAACTACCTCTATTTCTGGTAATAGATCTGCCAAGGCTCTAATAGTAGTGGATTTACCAGTACCGCGATCGCCCATAATCATTACTCCACCGATTTTAGGATCGATAACATTGAGTAAAAGAGCTAACTTCATTTCTTCCTGTCCTACAATAGCCACGAACGGGAAAACCTGACGACGAGTTTTTTTTGGTGCTTCGAGTGTTGCAGTCATATTAATTTTCGTTTTTTTTACAGCTATGTTAGTCAACAGAATTTATCGTTAATCTTTTTTCATCAGAGCGTAATTTATTTTGCCATGTTTCGGGGTTTTTAAGCCAGTTGTCTGAGGAATCAGAACTTAAACAGGAGAATCGATCGCTGAGGAGCTAATTCCAACACAAGTCTTGACCAAATAGAGGTGAGAATCAAGCTGATGCTATTACTTTCTGTACTCTATCTTTATTATGAAGAAAAATAGTTTTATTGACTGTTGTTGATAGTTTTTATCGAGATTAATTTGGGAATAGTTTCAATTTTGAATCTAGGTGTTTTTCAATCCCCTGTAGAGGTTAATCTCAAACCAAATAGTCCTATTTTAACTCAATTTTTAGCGGCAATTGTGTTGATAATGATAGTTATTTTTGGGGGGGGGATCTGGGAATTGTTGTCTTTTCGGCTATTTCGAGGAGGATCTAGTTTGCAAGCTAGCGAATTCAATCTTTTCGCATATTAGTCTGGCTTAAGTCACGATTTGCTCAAAACAATTACGATCTATAAACCATTGGGCTGGCTTTCTAGTTAAATATACGTAAAATGGATACAGTCAAACTTCTATACTAAAGACAGGAGAATGTAAATTGAAAAAAATAGAAGCTATTATCAGACCTTTTAAACTGGATGAAGTCAAGATTGCCCTGGTTAATGCTGGAGTTGTAGGTATGACTGTTTCGGAAGTGCGGGGTTTTGGTCGGCAGAAAGGTCAGACAGAACGTTATCGCGGTTCGGAATATACTGTAGAATTTTTGCAAAAGCTCAAGTTAGAAATCGTGATCGAAGACGATCAGGTAGACATGGTAGTAGATAAAATCATTGCTGCTGCTCGTACTGGGGAGATTGGAGATGGTAAGATTTTTGTATATCCTGTAGATCGAGTGGTTCGGATTCGTACTGGCGAAAAGAACTTAGAAGCAGTTTAAGACGGTTATTTAAAAAGCCTAATCAATTAATTACCTTTAAATCCTTTAAATCCCCCAAAATTGGGGGAATTTTAGTTGTTTATTCTTCGATCGGACAGTCGATCTGGTATGTCATCGATCGTTGAACTGATTTCTATTGCAGATGATTACATCAGCGATCGCTACTATTACCCTCGATCTCAATTGCTCAGAGCTTGTTTCATATATCTACCCCAAATAGTGGCTGCTTGATAACTACTACCCCTGGTAGGAGAATTGTCGTCATTACCCAACCAGACTCCTGTAATCCAGTCATAATCTTCGATCGGAGCATAACCGATAAACCAAAGGTCTACATTATTATCGGTAGTACCAGTTTTTCCCGCTTCCCCTGCATCTAGAAAGGCAGCTTTACCCGTACCCTCTTCTACCCCTACCTGAAGTATCTCGGTAAGTTCGTCGGTAATTTCTGGAGCGATAACATCACGGTAGGTGGCTTCATCGTCATCAAAAGTGTAGATTACACGACAGGTATCGCGATCGCGGGAATTTTTGCAGTCACTACCATCTAAAATACGATTAATAGCGTGGGGTTTATTCCAAATACCGTCATTAGCAATCGTGGCATAAGCACCAGTCATTTCTAAAACTGTAGCTTCGCTTTGTCCGATCACGAGTCCTGGAGCTTCGATTAGGGGCGATTTTACCCCCAGACGTTGAGCGACATCAATTACTTGTTTCAAGCCTACATCTTGGGCTACTCTCAGGGCAACAACGTTTTCCGACTGAGCTAACCCCTGATACATATCAATCTCACCGCTACTACGTTCGCAGCCTCGGTACTGTTGTCCTCTCCAGGTTAGAGGCGCGCAGGAGTATTCTGTGTCTGGATCGATGTTTGCTTCTAGTGCTGCTGCATAGGCAAAGATTTTAAACGTCGAACCTGGTTGTCTTTTTGCCTGTACTACCCGATTAAATTGGCTTTGATTGTAGTCTACGCCACCAACAAGAGCGAGGATATCACCGTTTCTACTGTCGAGAGTAACAACTGCTCCCTGAGAATAACCAAAGCGATCGCCGTCACTCTCAATTGAATTTTCCAGGGCTGTTTCTGCCTGTTGCTGCAACCGAGGATCTAAACTAGTTTCCACAATAAAGTTACCTTCTTTTGCCACCTCCGAACCTAATAAAGCTTCAAGTTCGTTGAGGACATAGCTATAAAAATAGGGTGCAACAGTACTATTCAAGGTTTCGCGAGCTTTGGGGCTAACTTCAATACGCGATCGCCTTGCCCGATCTGCCTCTGCCTCTCCTACCATACCCAATTTGACCATGCGATCGATAATACGGTTGCGTAAGCCGACTGCGGTATCGTAATCTTTGACTGGATTATATAAATTGGGTGCGGGTAAAATAGCTACCAGAGTAGCTGCTTCAGAAAGATCGAGATCGGCTGCGGATTTTTCAAAATAGAATTGGGCTGCATCTTCAAAACCATAGCTACCAATTCCCAGATAAACTCGATTTAGATAGGTTTTGAGAATAAAATCTTTACTATAAAAAGTCTCTAGCTTTAAGGCTACCATCATTTCCCGAATCTTCCGCCCCGCAGTATTTTCTCTTCCCACTTCAGGAAACAGACTGCGAGCTAATTGTTGGGTAATGGTACTTGCACCCTGACGTAACTCAGCAGAAGTAAGATTGATGACTAACGCCCTGGTTATGCCAATAGGATCGACTCCAAAATGCCAATGGAAACGACTATCCTCCGAAGCAATTACCGCCTGGGGTAAATAACGCGAAAAATCTGAAAGTTTTTTTAGCTCGCGATGAGTGTTGTTTCTAGCAGTAGGATTAATCGTGGTTTCTCCATCACCCGCATAAACTACTACTGGTAAGGTGGATTCTCTTGGTATGGGATAAACGGGTACTCTGAGCCATTCAATTCCTAAAAGTAGTAAGAGCAAACATACCATTCCTCCCATGCCATAAAGGGAATAACGAACACCATAGAGCCAAAAAGGTGGGGGATTATAATAGGTTATGGTGACACCCGCAGCTAATTCTGGCGGGCCAAGAGTAAAGCTTTCGTTGTGGAATAAAGAGAAGGTTTTGAAGCGACGTTTACCCCGATAAATCCCGTTGGTTGACTTTTCATCCTGGACGATAAAAGAACGGGGTTTTTTACGATTTCTCTTGAGAATTAAATGGGTTTGACTGACGACTGGGTTGCGAATACTAATATCACATCTCGAACTACGACCCAGAGTATAGCGATCGCCCGCTAACGGATAAATTTGTTCTTTGCCATCTGCTTCCTTAATGCGTAATTCTGGAGTCTGTTTGCCCGATTTAAAATTGCTGGAATTAAAATTAACTTTTGCCTGAATTTTTTGTACGGCTTGGGTAACTGCTTTGCTAATGGGCGATTGAACATTGTTACCGTTAGAAGGTGGTTTGCTAGTCATTAAGTCATCTCACAAAAAACGACAGAAAATTTGAGTATTGCCTTGCCTTGCACAACGATCTATTTTGGAAAGAGAGTCAAAACTATTATCTTCATAGTCTACCCCTGTTTTTATTCCTTATTGGCTATGACTCCAAAGTCGAAGCACCGAGATCTTTCATTCTTTATTGTAAAAAATACAACTGCAAACTGATTTTGACACTAAACCTTCTCTTTGTCTGTTCTCAAAATAAATGGCGTAGCCCAACAGCAGAAACTATATATCGTAACGATTCTAGAGTGAAAGTGCGCTCGGGTGGAACGAATTCTGGTGCAAGAAAACGAATTTCCGAGCCAGATCTTAATTGGGCCGATCTAATTTTGGTAATGGAAAACAAACACAAGAAAGAAATTGTTAGCCAATACAGATATCTAAATTTACCCAAAATTATGGTTCTGGATATCCCAGATGACTATCAATATATGTCTGAAGAATTAATAGAGATGATTAAAATAAGTACCGAAGAAATTCTGAGACTGATTACTAGTGATTAACTCAATCAAAAAGCGATGCCTATATGCGAAGCGGTATCCTTTAGGACGGCTAGCTACGCAATCGCACCTACGGGTGAAATTTCTGGTATAGCATTGCTTTGACTGGAGATTTACCAATTATATGTTGCTTAATTACGGTAGCAACTTCGTCGGGATGTACCTCCGAATACCAGATTTGTTCGGATTCTACCAATACCATAGGGCCATTACCGCATTGTCCCAAACAGGGAACAGAAATTAACTCGGTGTCTGGTGGTAATTGTTGTTTGAAGTTTTCAAAAACCTGTTCGGAGTTATACTTGCGACAGCTACGTCCCCGACAAATTATAATTTTGGTACTCGATGAAGATTCGGGGAATGATTTGATGTCGCTAATTGACGGTAATTGGAATTCTGATTCCATAGCTAGAGTATTTTGCGTATTTTTAATTTTGCCTCAATCTCAATTACGACTGACCAAGGGAAAAGTGGCAACTATAAATTAAGATAGCTAATTATCGCCAACAAAATAATCACCTGAAAGATCAAAATTGATACTACTTTTTAATATTATTTCTAATCGGATTGGCGATCGCTTTTATATTTTTCAAACAAAAAAGGTTTAGCAATGCCAAACCCCTGTTACTGTTAAGATTTAGTTGTAGTTACTTAACATTTATTTATTTTTCGCAATCTAAATTATGACTAGAGATGTAAATATTTAGCTTCTGCTTCTAACTGTTTGACCAATTTATCATCGCCTTTAGCTCTAGCAGCTTCTAAGCGATTGTTTAAGCTTTTGCGCATACTCTCACGATGACTGAGACTAGCACTTTTGAGGATTTCTTGACGTTTATTGTTCATGGTGGACTGTTTGTTTTTCTAACATAGTGTAGCTCTTATGGATATAAGATAACATTTTTGCCATAAATAAGAACTGTTTATCAATAAATCTTCTTAAAATTGGCTCTAGCTAAACAAACTGCAAGTTATGAGCTTGTTGACCGATAAAAACTTCAATTTACTTCTGTTTGGAGGCGATCGCGTAATAAATTTAACTTATCGCGATCCAAGGTTACTTTGATTTCTAGTTTTTCTGCTTCATCTCGTAATAAGATGATCCCGTATCCGTCTTTAGTGGTTGCTGCAATTTGGGGATTATCAAGATTTAGCTTTTGATAAACTACTCCTGGCAAACTAATACTAATTACTACCTGGGATTGAGATTGGGGAACAATATATAGTTCTTGTTTGGTGGGATTTAATTGCAGCTTGCTAGGGGTAATATTGCGTTCGTCGCTTGTTTTGTCGCTGCGCCAATAGATGGTGATTCCTCTTAACTGTGGCGTTTGAAGAATAAACTTCTCATCAAACTTTTGCGGTTGCCAATCGATCTCTGCTAAATCGCCACTGGGAGGAATTAACCGCTGTCGCCAAACAACTTCTTTTCCGTTGAGATCTGACCACCAAGAAGCGATCGCATCTAAGTTATCGGCATTGTTTAAATCGCCACTATTTTGTTGCCAAATCAAATTATCGTCCATGCCAAAACTCCTTATATTACCAAGAGAAGCCAGAGAATGTTCTAAAATAGTAAATCGTACAAAACACTTATAAAAGTAATATTTTTAAATATGTCAGTATTGGCGGCAATTTCAGTCGTGCTTCTATTAATCGTAGTCCATGAATTTGGCCACTTTGCAGCAGCACGATTACAAAAAATTCGAGTACACCGCTTTTCAATCGGATTTGGCCCTACCCTTTTAAGATACCAAGGTTCTGAAACAGAATATGCTGTTCGAGCTTTTCCATTAGGTGGTTATGTTGGTTTTCCAGATGACGATCCTGATAGTATCATTCCTCCAGACGATCCCAATCTATTGCGCAACCGACCCGTTTTAGATAGAGCTATTGTTATTAGTGCTGGAGTAATTGCCAACTTAATTTTTGCTTATTTTCTTTTAGTTGGTCAAGCGGTCACGATTGGATTTCAAGATATAAACTACAAACCAGGAGTACTAGTACCTGAGTTATTAAGTAACGGAGAGTCTGCTGCTGCTAGAGCAGGTGTGCAAGCAGGAGATATTATTCTCAAAGTTGGCAACCAAGAGTTAGTAGCTTCTGCCGATGCACTAGAAAATCTGCGGTCTACCATTCAAAAATCTCCTGAAATACCGTTGCAACTGACGCTGAAGCGCGGACGAGAAATTATCAATTTGAGTGTCACACCTAATGTTGGTCAAGATGGCAAAGGCAAGATTGGTGTTATGCTCGCACCCAATGGCGATATTGTCCGTCATCGTACAAGCAATATAATTGAAGCTTTTGCTACTGGTGCTAATGAGTTCCAAAGAATCGTACAATTGACGCTTCAAGGATTTTGGCAATTGATTAGTAACTTTCAAGAAAATGCTCAACAAGTAGCTGGCCCAGTTGCAATTGTAGCGGTAGGTGCAGAACTGGCTCGTAATGACTTGAGCAATCTATTCCAATTTGGAGCTTTAATTAGTATTAACTTGGCAATTATTAATATTTTGCCTTTACCTGCTTTAGATGGCGGTCAATTAGCATTTTTGACTGTAGAAGGAATCAGAGGTAAACCTCTACCGAGCAAACTGCAAGACAGCATTATGCAGACTGGTTTAGTTTTGTTACTCAGTTTAGGTATATTTATTATTGTGCGCGATACTGTCAATTTAGCCTTTTTCCAGAATTTATTTCAGTAAATAGCTGTTGGCAAATAAATACGGCGGTTTGCATAACTAATCGATCCAGATATTTGTCGTAAGGTGGGCATTGCCCACCCTACTTGATTTAGTACTAGATTGAACTGCAATAGGCTGTAAATTAGCCAAAATTGTTAATAGCCAGTAGTTAGTTATTAGGTGTTAGTCATAATAGTTGCTGCTGGCTTTCTAGTATTTTTGCTTTGATTATCTACAATTAAATGGCAAAGTCTAAAACTTCTATTAAAACTACGACTAAGAAGGTAACAAAAAAAAGCTCTCCTAATAAAGCTACTAAACAGCGATCGCAGGATATTTTTGCCCTCTTGACCAAACTCTATCCCGATGCCACCTGTAGCCTAGATTACGAAACTCCCGTACAACTTTTAGTAGCAACAATTCTCTCGGCGCAGTGTACTGACGAACGAGTAAATAAAGTAACTCTTACCTTATTTGCCAAGTTTCCCGATGCACCTGCACTTGCGGAATGCGATCGCGAAGAATTAGAGACTTTAATCCGCTCCACAGGCTTTTATCGTAACAAAGCCAAAAATATTCAGGGTGCTTGTCAAATGATTGTAACTGACTTTGAGGGGGAAGTACCTCGACAAATGGAGCAACTGCTAAAGTTACCAGGAGTAGCACGAAAAACCGCTAATGTTGTCCTAGCTCACGGTTACGGTATTATCCAAGGAGTAACAGTAGATACTCACGTTAAACGTCTTAGTAATCGCTGGAAATTAACCAAGTCCGATAATCCCATCCAGATCGAACGAGATTTAATGTCTCTGTTACCTCAACCAGAATGGGAAAATTTTTCGATTCGTACTATTTATCACGGTAGAGCTATTTGTAAGGCAAGAAAACCCGATTGTAATTCCTGTCAGCTTGCTCACCTATGTCCTTCTGTCAATGTATAGTCAATTGTTAATTGTTAAAGGTATAATTTTAAATTGCGTGTTTATTCGACAAATATCCAATAAAATTTATGGCTAAGAAAAGCATGATCGAGCGAGAAAAAAAGCGCGCTCGTCTAATCGCAAAATATGCTGATAAAAGAGCAGAATTGAAAGAACAGTTTCGTACTGCGTCTTCTGCTGCTGAAAAATTAGAAATTCATCGTCAGATTCAAAGACTACCCAGAAATAGTGCGCCTAGTAGACGACGCAATCGTTGTATGGTGACTGGTAGACCTAGAGGTTATTATCGCGACTTTGGTTTATCCCGTAATGTATTGCGAGAGTGGGCTCACGAAGGCGTACTACCAGGGGTTGTTAAGTCTAGTTGGTAGATGAATATGAAACTCTTGACCTCGAAGAGTCAAGGCTAAAGGGCAAGGATCGTTGTACCTTTCCCTAATTTTTATTGTATTTATCTTATTTATCTATTATCTAGGTAGCATCAATTCCAAGTCCCAATTAGAAACAGTTTGAGCTAACTTGTCTCGATCGCCAAACTCATTGATATGAGGCAAAATACCCAAAATCGGTACTTGAGTTAAAGATTGCAGTAAATCTATTGGGGTTAAGTCGGCTATGTCATTATCTGTTTCAGGCTGAGAGCAATTTAAAATAATCCCCCTAAGATCGATATTCAAACTGCGTGCTAAAGCAACGTTAGCTACGGCTTGGGAAATCGCTCCTAGTCGGACGGGGACGACTAAAATTGTCGGCAATCGCCAATCGGCAGCAATATGAGCAACAGTTAACTCGGAGGTAACAGGAGAGCCTAACCCCCCCAATGCCTCAACGAACACAAAGTCTTGTTGCTGTTGTAGAGAATTAAAACTCTGCCAAATCTTGTGCAACTCAATTTTAATACCTTCTTTAGCAGCAGCAATTGGTGGGGCAACAGGGGTAGCCAAACGGAGAGGTGCAATAGTCTCAATAGATTCTTCTTCCACAAACAGGCGATCGTATAGTTCCATATCTCCGATACCCGTTTGAATTA
>JAAUYI010034961.1_pt1 | contig 12829 bp, 11 predicted proteins | sample 7278041 | NCBI WGS metagenome assembly JAAUYI01 (sample SAMN14350216, study PRJNA611818) | marine sediment metagenome | isolation source: surface marine sediment (0.6m) | place: French Polynesia: Moorea | collected 2018-08
ACATACTTCAATTTGAAATAAAACTCTATGTTCCTTGATTTATAGGCATTATAGACAAATCACTACTATGTGACAGTTTTAGGGTAAATGTGCCAGTTGCGTAAGTCCTGATAAGTAATAAGTAATAAGTAAGAAGTAATAGGATGTTTGGAAAGTATTGTTATTAACATTAAAACCTCCCAAACCTAACCCCCTACCCCCGGGGGAAACAGGAGAGGGAAGCGGAAAAACTTTTAATGCTGGAATGGGGGTTTTAAAGCCTCTGGACTTGTAGGAGAGAGGTTTACCCACAGAAGTTCCTGGTATACTTGTTGACTTGACAAACATCCTCTAATAAGTATTTTACCTCTCCCACAGATTTTTTGGTTCACCTGGAAAGAAGTAAAAGTCAAGACTTTAAAAAACGGGTTTATAGCCAATTTTTGCGCCGAAAAACCTTATTTTGTGCTTATAAACCCGGTTTCTGACCTATTTGCAAGATGCCAATCCTATCCTCTAAAAACATTAGTCTCTATTTTAAGGACTAAAGTCCTGATAAAGTCCTGACTACAAGCCTATTTTTATCGACCTTTTCTTACTTTCCAATGTTCCCCATTAAGCAGCAGCTAAATTGTTATGTATAAGTAGGGGTTCGGTAATCGGTTCTCGACCCCGGAAGGATTTAAATACTTCCATAGGATGTTGACTACCACCCAAAGCCAGGATAGTATCCCGGTAGCGTTGACCAGTAGCTTTTATTGCCTGCTCATTATTTAATCCCGCTTCTTCAAAAGCAGCAAAAGCATCAGCACTCAAGACTTCAGCCCATTTATAGCTATAGTAGCCTGACGCATAACCACCAGCAAAAATGTGTCCAAAGGCACACAGAAAAGAGTCTTCTGGTAGGGGTGGTAAAACGGTTGTGGTTTTTGCAATGCGATCGCGCACATCTTTGGGAGTTTCTTTACCACCAGGACGATAGCGGTCATGAAGTTCGATGTCTACTAAACCAAAATGTAGCTGTCGCAGCATCGCGCTACCACTCATATAATTTTTAGCATCCAGCAGTTTTTGGTAGTAATGTTCCGGTAAGGTTTCCCCAGTTTCGTAATGCTTTGCCATTCCCATTAAAGTGGGTCGGTCGTAACACCAGTTTTCCATAAACTGGCTCGGTAATTCTACGGCATCCCATTCTACATTATTGATACCTGCTGCTCCCACGTAGTTAACTTTGGTAAGCATGTGTTGTAAACCATGTCCAAATTCATGGAAGAGGGTTTCCACTTCCGAAAAGGTCATAAGACTGGGTTTATCATCCACTGGGGGAGTTTGGTTGCAAGTTAAATAAGCTACGGGTAATTGAGTAGTATCCCTTAGTTGGCGGCGGTTGATACAAACATCCATCCATGCACCACCCCGTTTTTGGGCAGGACGACTGTAGGGATCTAGGTAAAAATAGGCGATCGCATTTCCAGTTTCGTCAGCAATTTGGAAATAACGGACATCTTCGTGCCATACTGGGGCTTGTCCATCTGCAGGAGTGACGGTAACTCCAAAGATGCGGTTTACTAGTCCAAATAAGCCATCGAGGACTTGGGGAAGGGGGAAATAGGGACGTAATTCTTCTTGGGTAAAGGCAAACTTTTCTTCCCGTTGACGTTCTGCCCAAAAAGTGATATCCCAGTGTTTAATGTCATTTGCTTCTGCTGCACCCTTGGAGGCTGCAAAAGTTTCTAAATGTGCTAAATCTTGAACCGCAGCGTCATAACTAGCAACCCGCAATTCTTCTAATAGCTTTTCCACTGCTTCCACATTGTCAGCCATTTTACTAGCAAGGCTGACTTGGGCATAGGTTTTATAGCCCAGTAATTCCGCCATTTCTTGACGTAATGACAAAATCCGGTCAATTAGGGGATTGTTGTCCAATTCCCCAGAAGCAGCACGACTGATAAAGGCTTTGTAGAGTTTTTCCCGCAAATCCCTGCGGGTGCTATGCTGCATAAAGGGTACATAACTAGGCATATCTAAAGTAATACGCCAAGGACCATTTTCTGGGGTGGCGTTTTCTGCACCTTCTGCCCGGGCTGCTTGGGCTGCTAAACTAAGTAAACTGGGGGGTAAACCGTCTACTTCTTGTTTTTCTGTCAGGGTGATGCTAAAGGCTTTAGTTGCATCTAGAACATGGTTAGAAAAGGTTGTGGATAGTTGTGCCAATTCCATTTGAATGGCGTTAAAACGTTCCTTCGCTTCACCTTGCAAAGCCACCCCAGAAAGTTCTGCATCGCGGATAGCAGCCTCTACAATCCGCTTTTGAGCAGATTCAAGGGTGTTCCAGTCATTGCTACTACGAAGGGCTTTAAAGGCATTGTAGAGGGACTGGCTTTGACTGAGTTTATTAATAAATTGTACTACTTGGGGCTGGACAGTTTGATGAGCTTCCCGTAATTCTGGGCTATTTTTGACACCCATCAAATGATTAACAATCCCCCAACTCCAAGTTAGCCGTTCGGTAAGATTTTCTAAAGGTGCGACTAAATCATTCCAAGTGGGTTTGACATTCGCTTCTAAGGTAGTCAATTCTGTGTCCATTTCCGCTAATAACTGCGTCATTGCAGGAACCACATGTTCCGGCTTAATTTCCGCAAACGGGGGTAAACCAGAACCTTGGAGTAAAGGATTATTTGTAATAGTGGCGTTTGCACTCATAAGTTTGTGTGAGTCGCGGTTAAGATGATAATTTTTCTGTTTATATCTTCTACTTTAGCGACAGCTTTGACCATTGGGGGATTTTCTGGTGGGGAGGGGGAAATTACCGTACTGGGATAGTTAGGAGTTGGGAAGAGGTATTATAAACTTTTATTATGAGAGTATAGGTTACTGGAGGTTACCATGACCAAGACACCTGTACAACTAAGCTTTGAGGATTATCTAAGTTACGATGACGGTACGGATAACCGCTACGAACTTGTTGACGGGGAATTGGTAATGGTTCCACTACCAACGGGTGAACACTCAGATGTAACTGATTTGCTGGCTAAAGCTATAGAAGTTGCAATCTCCCAACAACAAGAAAATTGGAAACTCAAACGGGATGTGGGAGTATATGTGGGGGTAAATCCGAAAACAGGGAAAGAACGTTCCCGTACTCCAGATTTAACTGTTTTGACTGATGCACAGTGGACTGTAATCAAAGCAGATAAAACCCGTGCTGCTGTCACTAAAACCCCACCATTACTAGTTGTGGAAATTGTCAGTCCTAGTTCTCGCAAAACTGACTACGAAACTAAGCAAGGAGAATATCAACAGTTAGGGGTTCCTGAATATTGGATTGTGGATTTGCAACAGCAGAAAGTTTCTGTTTTGACCCTGGTTGATGACGAGTATCAAACAACTGAGTTTACTCGAAATCAGCGAATTATTTCCCCTACTTTGACCGCTTTATCTCTGACTGTACAGGAAGTAATGTCAGCTTGAAATGGTTCCTGGAAATTAAACCGTTCTCAGGGCAAAACCATCATACTGGCGCATAAATACGCACTCAGGGTTAATATCTAATTTCCAAAGAGGTCTATTGGGAGATTCTCTCTCGTGGAGGTAAAAATTACCGTACTTCAATAAGAATTTGCAGGCGAGGGAAAAACCAAAACCGAAGAATTTTCTGCATCATAGCTGGTAATCAAAACTTCCTTCAGTGCTTGACTCAAGAGTGTGTCACCAAAGTATTCTTGCAAAACACCTTCAATGCCATTAGAAGGAAATTTGCGTCGCCAAATGGGAGACATTTTCTCTGTAATTGCATCTGAACGATGAAAAATTTTCTTTCCTTCTATTTCATACAATTTAATTAAGTGATTAGCAGTATATTGAGGTTGACCTTGAGCATCGGGTTTGGTTAAGCCTAGAGTTAATATTCCTCCGGTGGAAGTACCAGCAATAAAATCAAATAATTCCGCAATTCGTTTCCCAGTTTTTTCTTCTATTTCAGATAAAATTACTGCTGGGATAATTCCGCGAATTCCACCGCCATCTATTGAGAGAATTTTAATGGTTTTCATATTGCCCCTCTGTTTTTTTGTCTTATATCTATATTTTGAGTTTCTAATATTAATTGAATTTAGTATGTGAGAAAAAATCACATAATGTCAGATATGTTTTAAAATATTATAAATAAATGTCATTCAATGTAAAAAAATAAAAATTAAACCCAGAGAGAATTGTCAGTGATTATGGATAAGACTAGCTACTCCCGTCCCGCTAGAAGATTACCAAATTGAGTAAGAGGGGAAAGAGAGGGAAGAGGGGGAAGAACTGGTTGACTGACAAAAGTCTTGGAAGTGTTGAAATTTCGTAGCCCCTCCACCCAACGCAATCGGTTGCGGTTGTTGGGTTACTCTGCTCAAAGCCGCACTCAAAGAGAAGCCATGACCTGTCTTGCGCGTCTACATGCTACCCCTCCGGGGAAGCAAGCTACAACCCAACCTACATCTTGAATGGTACAAGATATAACTTAACAAGAGTTTCATTCCTGTATAAACAACATTGTGACTTTCCAAACATCTTCTTATAAGTCGCTGAAAAAGTATAAAATTCTTCGTTAGTCTTCCAATTAAAAAGTAGAACATAAGATAAAATAGCTTTTTGTCAGAAATATTTCAGAAATTTTCCTGAGAGTTTAGGTATAAAACAAATTATTCCTCAAATATCCTCTGAGGAACTAACTTAAAAACTATCAAATAACTGCTTTATTATCTTTTAACTACATTTTTTATACCAGTACTGTAATATTTTCATATCTGTTTTTCTTGGAAATTAGTATCCAAAACCACAGAAAAATAAGCTACTGACCATTAAAAAGATACTAATAATCTACTGAGTATTAAAATTTCAGTCCCAATGGCAATACCACGAAAAATTGACAGTAGTGCAACTTAGATTACTGTCCTAATAGTGCATTTCTTTGATAAAACAATGATCTAAAATTATCCAACTAGTAAAAAAGCTATTAGTTTATAAATCAAATGACACACAAGCTGAGAAACGTACTTGCCCGCAATATCATAAAAACAAAACATTATTTAATACGCACAAGGGAATAGATTAAAGCGCTAACTACCAAAGCCGAGAGGTAAATATATTTTATTCGCATTGTGTAACAGTCTACTTTTAAAAATATAAAGTAGCGAAGAAAACCCTTGCGAACAAGGGATACATAGCTCAAGCCCTTATCAATACTAATGGATAAAAAGCAATCCATCTTACCATGAACAAGACAAAATACCACAACAAACAGAATTAGTTTCTGAAACAGTATCCATTACTTTTGTAACGAAAATGTTTTTGTTCTCTGGAGTAAATGTATATTATGAAACTAAATTAACTGAGTATCTGTTTGACCCTAGATTCTCACTTGAGTTAGCTCATAACATGTCTAGAAAATGTATAAGATATAGCCTCCAAGCTGTGATGTAAAGTGAGAATTTTCACGTTATTAGCACTGGCATTTATTGACTAACAGCTTTAATTATCGACAACAAAAACAAGCATCAAGGGGAAAAATGAATAAAATCATTAATTGGCTTAAAATATTCACTCTTCCAATATCTGCCTTAGTTGCAATGTCTTCTGTGGCGATCGCTCAGGATCTACCTACTATCCCTCAACAGACAACGACTCAGAGACTTTGTTCGTCAGATCCAGTAGAGGATTTATTACCTCGACCACAAAGCAAGCCAAATGATTCTTTGCTTTCTTATCTTGCTGAGGAAGGTTTTGTACAGCATAAAGACGGTTCTTGGATCTGTTATGCCAACGATCCACAAGAAGAAAGTCGTTACTATAGCCTGTTTAAGGTGCAACAGGTTGATGGAAAGTTCATTGGTAGTTCTTTCCTCGACAAGGGTAGTCTGATTGAGGGACAAGAAAGTCGTAGTTTGGATTTCTTCATGACGCTGATCGAGCATCATATGAATACAAGTCCAGACAATCGTGAAGGTATACGGAGATATTTGTCAGCTTTTATTTCCTTAGTCCAACAAAAGAAGATCCAACCCTCACGTCGGGGATATCTATTCGACCAACCACACCAAGGATTAGTCTTATACCACGACCTGAAAACAGGGAAACTCCAAGGTACAGCAATCACCATCAATATCCAATCTACCTCTGAGTCTTCTATTGATGATAGAAAAAACTAAATCTTAGTCATAACTTACTTACTAGTCAAGAAACGACAAGGGTTTAGAGATTGTTACTCGAAAAAAGATTCTGCTGTTGGGTTTATCTATGGACTCTAAGAGGTTGTTTGAGGGGTCCAAAAGGTTACTTAAAACCTCTCTGGTAAACCTCTCTCCTAGTAGGAGAGAGGCTTTAAGGCTCCTATTTTTCTGTTCCCCTTCCCTAGTAGGGAAGGGGTTAGGGGTTAGGTTTTTAGGGTTGTGATGTTAAACATAATACTTTTCAAACATCCTCTAAAAAAAGCCTCTACAGGTTTACTCAATAAGTTCTGTCAATTTACCACTGTCTCAAATAAGAACTGACAAATTAAATTCACAGAAATATTCAGTTCTTATTTGAGATCACAAAGAGTTTTCCATTTTTTCCAGAGGTGCATCTTGTTAAAATCAACTATAAAAATCTTCGTAATTCTGTCTTCTCCTTTTGCAGCATTACTAACTGCTTATCAACCTATTAGCGCACAATTAAATATTGGCAACCCCGGAGTTCCACCAGGACAAGAAGAATTGTTTCTCCGTTACCAGATCAACAATCAGGATCTGAGTAAGATGCAAGTCATCCCTGCATGTGGGGTGGGATTTGGTCTTGCTTGCAACAAAACAGGGACAATTCTTGAGGATTTAGTTAAAGCTAACGGTGGACCTAGCTACAACGAAATACTGATACGTGCTGCTGGTGGTCAGCAAAATTACGAAAATTTTGCTAGTTTTTACGGGAATAATCCCCGTCTGACGCAAGTTCCTTATGCTTCCTTCTGGAGAAACGACTCTGCTTACATCCTCGACTCATACCAAAATCTTCTGGGACAGTCTGTGAGTCGCACTCCTGTACAAGGTTTGGGAGGTGTAACTCAAAATTTCTATTGGTCACCTTTGAGGGGAACTAATAGTTCTCTCAGTCCCCGCAATGGATTGTTAAACTTAAAATATTCCTACGGGAAACTCCTATTAGAGGAGGTCTCAAATATTCCCAATCTAGAACAAAAGATTCAATCTTTGGGTTTATCACCAGAGATGACCAAGTTTTATCAAGCGAATGTTTTGCAAGGTTTGAATGCATTAGAAAGTGGAAATAATAAAGCACTGCAAAACAATATTTTGAGCATACTTTCCTATCCATATTACGTTAATCCCGGAGCAGGTGGGGAATGGGAACGTGTGGATAATGAGATTCCAGAGGAGTTTAATTTACTTTATGCAGAAGGTCTTCCAGGAGATGTTTTGCAAACCACAGACCTGACCTTGTTACCGGGAGAAGAGGGAAGTGTAGATATTCCCTCTGTAGTTGAAGAAGCGAGTTTAGTAACAGAGGGTTCTGACGATAATCCATTGTTACCACTCTTGCTGGGAGGAGGGGGTCTTCTGGCTTTACTTCTGTTATTACTTGGTGGAGGTGGTTCCTCCGATGGAAGTGATTCCTCAACTCCACCTCCAACTCCACCTACAACTCCACCTACAACTCCACCTACAACTCCACCTACAACTCCACCTACTATTCCACCACCTACTACTCCACCTGAACCACCGGTTAAGGTAGTAGAACCATCAAATGTCAGAGGTCTATTGTTGCTGATGATTATACTATCCATACTTGCCGTCGTTAGTTACAAACGAAGCAGAGTTATGAAAAAACAACAGTAGTACCGTTAATTAACCTTTAGAATCGTCTTAAGTACTTAATTAAGTTAGCAAAGCCAAATTTACACAATGTCCTTTCTCGATACAATAAATCAAGCTAACGCTTTAATTATCGGTGCAAGCCAAGGCATAGGTCTGGGTTTTGTGCGAAAATTACTTCAAGATGACAGAATTACTCAAATTTATGCTACCTATCGGCAACCAGAAACCGCTACAGAACTAATCGCACTCGCAGAGGAACATCCAGATAAATTGACTTGTTTGGTAACGGATATTACCGAAGAATCCCAGATAGAATTATGCACTCAAAAGATACGAAAAGATGTAGATAAACTCCACTTAGTTGTCAATTGCGTGGGAATACTCCATGACTCCACATTGCAACCAGAGAAAAGTTTAAGACATATTAATTCCGAAAATTTACTGCGTTACTTCCAAATTAATAGTCTTGGTTCAATACTATTTGCCAAACACCTCTTACCCTTATTCAAGCATAAAGAACCCAGCGTTTTTGCCAGTATTTCTGCTAAGGTAGGTAGTATCGGTGATAATAGACTAGGTGGTTGGTATGGATACCGTGCTTCCAAAGCTGCGCTAAATATGTTGATGAAAACCGCAGCCATTGAATATAAAAGAAGCAGTCCCAAAACTATTGTTGTCACATTACATCCCGGTACAACTGATACTCGTCTTTCCCAACCCTTTCAAAAGAATGTCCCACCAGAAAAATTATTTTCTGTACAGCGTACCGTCAACCAATTAATGGATGTAATTGAAAATCTCAAAGATAATGATAGCGGGGAATTTTTCTCCTGGGATGGGAGTCAATTACCTTGGTAGACCAGAAACACAAACCATTAAATTATTCACCCGGGGGTTTAAGAAGAGCATCCCCGGGAAAAGAATAATTTACGCGGGAACCATTTGCAAAATCAGTGTTCTCTTATCGAAAGACTGGACTTTTCCAGATGAACCTAGGTCTTCTATGACCTTCTCTAGCAGTTCAGTAGCGCGATCGCGGTGTTGATGTTCCCGACCGCGTAAACGTACCTGAAACTTGACAGAATCACCTTTATCTAACCATTCTACAGCTCTTTTGATGCGCACGCTGTAGTCAGAATCACCAACATTGGGACGTAACTTTACTTCCTTCATTGTTGGTTTAGAAGTATTTTGGCGTTGACGTTTTTTCTGTTGGTACTGGTGCTTACCGTAATCTAATATTTTAGCCACTGGAGTCTCTTTATTGTCAGAGACTAGCACCAAGTCTAATCCAACACTTTCAGCAAGTTTTAGAGCCTCACGGGTATCTGTTACTCCACGGTTGTTATTTTCATGGTCAATTAACAGAACCTGAGGAGATTTAATCCGATTGTTGATTAGTTGTTTAGTAGCGATAATAATATCCTCTTTAACTCAATTCATTATACAATTATCATAGCCCAAATTTTACTCTACCTGACTCTGTCTTGCGGTAGTAATTTTTGAGCTTTCTGGAAAGAGGGAGTGGGGAAGAGGGAATAGCGAAAAGTGCGGTCTTGGGGGTTTCCCCCATGAGCAACTTTTCAAGAGAGGGAATAGGGAATAGGGAACAGGGAATAGGGAATAGGGAACAGGAAACAGGGAATAGGGAACAGGGAATAGGGAATAGGGAATAGGGAGTGGGGAACAGGGAATAGGGAGTGGGGAAACAGGGAATAGGGAGTGGGGAAACAGGGAACAGAGAAATAATAAGTGCAACATTTAACCTCTACAAATCTACGCATCCGTAGAAAGTACCTCTACCTGACATCTTGCACCTACATCATAAACCGGGTTCATTAGACATCTGGTGAAAAAGAATGTAGAGACGCGATATATCGCGTCTCTACAAGGGTTCTGGTTGACGCATATTTAATTTCCAAAGATGTCTATTAGGAATATTGATCTGTCAAAACCCTAATATGAACATTTATAAACCCGGTTTCTCCTGTGCAAGATATGAGCTACTAAGACACTCAAGGGAAGATTGTTACTTATTGATGGCGAATTTGGTCGTAAATCTCCACATATTTTGCTCCTGGATAATTCCAAGAGTAGTCATATTCCATACCTTGCAGCGCAAGTTGGCGGAATTCCTCAGAATATTCGTACCATAAGCCGATTGCTCGTTCCATTGCTGACTCTAAAGCATACTGGTCTGTTTGATAAAACACATAACCATTACGTTTTTCTGGGGGTTTCTTCTGGTCGTAATCGCGGTCAAATACCGTATTTACCAGTCCTCCAACTCCCCTAACAATAGGCACAGTACCATACTTCAACCCAATCATTTGAGTTAAGCCACAAGGCTCAAAATTACTGGGGACAACAATCATATCCGCTCCAGCATAAATCAGGTGGGATAATTCTTCATTAAAGCCCAACTCTAAATGAACGTCGCGATTATAATGCAAATGGTGTTTCTCATGCCAAAAATGGGCGTTAATACCATGTTCGGTTGCAGAACCCAACAGCACAAATTGCGCTCCTAGATTGAGTGCATAGTACATGGCATGATGTACCAAGTGTACCCCTTTTTGATCATCTAAGCGCCCAATATAGGCAATAATCGGCTTATCTGTATGGCTCAAGTTTAAGCGTTCCCGTAGAGCCTTCTTGTTATAAGCTTTTTGTTCAAAATCTGTCTTGCTGTAGCTATAGGGAATATAACGGTCAACTTCCGGGTTCCAAAAGTCATAATCAATACCGTTAAGCACACCTTGGAACTTATGCTCGTGTATGTGTAAAGTATGACTTAAACCACAGCCAACATCCGTATGATGAGCTTCCCAAGCGTGATGGGGAGAAACCGTAGTGACAGCATTGGAGTAAATAATACCCCCTTTCATCATATTTAGGGCAAAGGGATTAAAATTATCCCGCAGCTTATCATATTGGAAGTAGTAATCTCCACGGTTTAGACCTGTTCCCCACAGAACCTCAGCACCAGCTATTCCCTGATGTTTAAAGTTGTGGATGGTATAGCAAACTCGCTGGTTTGCCATGCCATGATACTTGTACATTTCATACAACATCACAGGAACTAAACCAGTTTGCCAATCGTGACAGTGGATCACATCAGGTTTCTTGTTACTTTGTTGCAAAAATTGCAACGCGGCTTTACTAAAAAAGGCAAACCGCATATTGTCATCATTACAACCGTAATAACAACCCCGATGAAAGAAATTATCACCGGAGTGGGGTTCAATAAAGAAACACAACCGTCCATGTACCCAACCACAGAATACTGTACAGTGGATAGCACCACCATACCAAGGTACCCATAAGTTAAGGTAAGCTTCATGAAGTCCCCAAATATGGTCGTAGCGCATGCAATCGTACTTTGGTAGAATTAGCTCGACGCAATGCCCCCGTTTTTCCAACTCCCGACTCAAACCGTACACAACATCACCTAACCCTCCGGCTTTGATTACAGGAGCGCATTCTGAGGCAACTTGTACGATGTACATACCTACTCCTTGCTTAATAAAAGTTCATCTATATCTCACTCATTATATGAAAGATGTACTTAATAAACTAGCCTCCAGTAGGAAGGGATTGGAATCTCGGGGAATATGGGAAAAAATCTATTTTGTCTGTTTTTCTGTCCATAATGCGAAAATTTGCTGATCTGGGGGACTGGAAAATAGAGAGCATTTCTTGATCAATTTACTGTTCACTAGTTAATAATTTTGACAGTTCGGCGTGCATCAGGGCAATATTAGGGTCTCGTTGGATAGCATGGTAATAACGTTGTTCTGAGGTAGAACCTTGATTTGATGGTTGTAGCAGTGTGCTTGCTTCTTGCAACAGTTCATTGGCTTGATTCAAGGTTATTGGTTCTTTCGCACTTAAAGCTTCATCAATCTGGACAATGAATTGAGATATGGGACGCAGCCAGCTAAACCACTCGTGTCCGATAACTAGCTGAAAAAACTCTCCTTTAGATGGAATATTGCCATATAATTGCTCGTAGGTAATACGTTCTGAGTCTAATAATGCCTTGTGTAGCCGTAGAAGCAACAGACGTACTTCTTGTAGATGTTGAATAGTGGCATCTAGAGATGAATCACTTGCAGACATTGGGGAATAATTTCAATAGACACTTTTCCCATCTTGTCACATTTGCACTTTAAGGTTGCAATTTTTCGCGGATGGTATCTGCTTTTTCTCGAAATCCTACCAGTACGGCTTCTCCGTCTTTGACAAATAGAGGACGTTTTAGCAGCATCGCATCGTTAGCAAAGGCTTCAATCCACTGTTCGTCCGTCCAAGTCTTTTTTTCTTCACCCAGAGTACGGTAAGATTGACCAGAGGTGTTGCGCATGGGTTTGGAACCTAAGGATTCTACCCAGTTTTGAATTGTGTCTCGGGTAGGGGGATTTTCTTTGGTGTTAATAAATTCGTAATCAATATTGTTATCTTTTAACCACTGGAAAGCTTTTTTACAAGTTCCGCAGTTGGGTATGCCGTAGACTTGGATGGACATAGGTTATGGGGTAGGGGATAAGAAAGATTTTACATTGCTAATAGCGCTTTTAAATTAATTAATTATTTTCCAGCTTTTGAATTGATTTATCAATCCTGTAACCTTGGAATCAAATTATCATTTCGTTGCCTTGGAATTAATTCCAAGGAACCCATAAACGAAGTCCGTTAAAACGGATTCATTATTGATATATTCAGCCGTATTTATACGGCTTGGTTTTTAAGCCTGCGAATTGATTCGCAGGTGGATGAGGAAGCAAAGGAGAAATTTCCCAAAATCAAAATATTGCTAATCACAAGGGTTGATCAACAAGAAACATAATTAATATCTTGAATGTTAACCGCTTCTGAGCCTTGGAATTAATTCCAAGGAACCGATAGACAAAGTCCGTTAAAACGGACTAGTTATTGATATTTTTAGCCGTATTTATACGGCTTGGTTTTTAAGCCTGCGAATTAATTCGCAGGTG
>JAAUYI010037404.1_pt1 | contig 12817 bp, 11 predicted proteins | sample 7278041 | NCBI WGS metagenome assembly JAAUYI01 (sample SAMN14350216, study PRJNA611818) | marine sediment metagenome | isolation source: surface marine sediment (0.6m) | place: French Polynesia: Moorea | collected 2018-08
CTTGAATGAGAACAAACGGGATAGTATAATCCCGCTTGTAATTAAAATTAGGTTATCGAATTAAAAATTAGTATGAGCCGAAATTGCCCCTACAAGTTTGGCAATAACTTCAGATACAGCGATCGCGCCTAACTCTCCAGAAGCACGAGTACGGATACTTAAAGTATTTTCTGCTACCTCTTTGTCACCTACCACTGACATGACGGGAATTTTTTGCTTCTCAGCATTGCGAATCATCTTTCCTAAGCGTTCGCCACTAGTATCTGCTTCTGCCCGAATTCCTGACTCCCGCATTTTCGCCGCCACTTCTTTTACATAATCGAAATGGGCATCCCTAACTGGCAATAAACGCACTTGTACAGGGGCTAACCAGAGAGGGAAATCTCCCGCATATTCTTCAATTAAAATCCCGATTAGCCTTTCTAATGAGCCAAAGGGAGCACGGTGAATCATAATCGGACGTTGGCGAGTACCATCTTCAGCAACATACTCTAGTTCAAAACGTTCGGGCAAATTATAGTCTACCTGTACCGTTCCTAACTGCCATTCTCTTTCTAGGGCATCTTCAAAGATAAAGTCTAGCTTAGGGCCATAAAAAGCTGCTTCTCCTGGGGCTTCAAAAAAGTTCATGCCCATTTTTTCTACTGCCCGACGAATAGCATTTTGGGCTTTATCCCAGGCTTCTTCTGAACCGATATACTTATCTAATTCTGGATCGCGGAAACTTAAGCGAGCTTTAAATTTTGTCAGTTGAAGACTTTTAAAGACAGAAAGAATCAAATCTACTACTTTTAAAAATTCATCATCTAACTGTTCAGCAGTGACAAACAAATGAGAATCATCAACGGTAAACCCTCTAACTCTAGTTAAGCCACCCAATTCCCCTGACTGTTCGTAACGATATACAGTACCAAACTCCGCCAACCTCATCGGTAGCTCTTTATAGGAACGTAATTCGCTCTTATAAATCTGAATATGGAAAGGACAGTTCATGGGCTTGAGGGCAAAACCCTGTTCCGCTGCTGCTGCTTCTTCGTCTTCTGCCATCATCGGGAACATATCTTCTTTATAGTTTTGCCAGTGTCCTGAGATTTTAAACAGGTCTACTTTACCCAAATGGGGAGTCACTACAGGAAGATAACCTCGTTTAATTTGTTCCTGCTTCAAATAATCTTCTAATTGCGATCGCAAGATAGTTCCTTTAGGAGTCCACAAAGGCAAACCAGGCCCTACTGGATCGGCAAAAATAAATAGTCCTAGTTCTTTACCTAGCTTACGATGATCTCGTTTTAAGGCCTCTTCCTTGCGGCGTTTATATTCTTCTAGTTGTTCGGGAGTTTCCCAGGCAGTACCGTAGATCCGCTGTAGCTGGGCTTTAGTTTCGTCCCCGCGCCAATATGCCCCTGCAACACTTTCTAGGGCGATTGCTTTGGGATTAATATCAGCAGTATTTTCCACATGAGGTCCCGCACATAAATCCCACCACTGTTCACCCAAATGATAGACAGTGATTGGTTCATTAATGCTGTCTAAGATTTCTAGTTTATAGGGTTCTCCTTGGGCTTCAATGCGTTGTTTAGCTTCTTCTCGACTAACTTCTTCCCGCATCACGGGCAACTTACGATTAATAATCTTGATCATTTCTTTGCGGATTTTTTTTAAATCCTTTTCGGTAAAAGAATCAGGACTATCAAAATCGTAATAAAAACCATTTTCTGTCCAAGGTCCAATCGTTACCTGTGCTTTGGGAAACAGCTTTTGCACTGCCATCGCCATGATATGAGACGTGGTATGACGGATTTTTTTTAATGATTCGGATTCACTAGTGCGGAGTAATTTTATGGGTTGTTGTGCTTGTTCTGCTTCAGGCATCGGCTGTTTTAAAAGACGCAAGTAATCTCGTTATATTCTAGATCGGGATCGGTACAACAAACGTGCAAGTTACTTTGAAAGCCAGATTTCCCAATAATTACCAACAATTACTTTATTAAAATAAATCAAGAATATATTAATTTTTGTAAAAGCCGCTAATATAAGTATTGAGATAATAAGCTAATTTTAAATAAATGTCCACAGAACAACCCACTGAGAAAGAGTTACTTAGAACGGTTCTAGAGCCACTGCTAGAAGATTTTCAATATTGGTTTGAGCGATCGCGTTCTTTATTAGAATCAGAGCAAATGTCCTTCTTTTCTACTCAAGAACAAGCTCAATTATTAGAGAAAATTATTCAAAGTCAGAAAGAAGTCCAAACAGCGCAAATACTATTTAAGGCGACAGGTGGTGAAGCAGGAATTGACTCTAGAATGATGCTTCCTTGGCATCAGCTAGTTGCTGAATGCTGGAACATAGCGCAAAAGTGGCGAGAATTAAAAAATCAAGAAAATCAGATATCTTCAAAATCTTAAACAACAGTAAAAAACTTGTTTTTGGATCTGAATGATTATAGTAATGAGTTCATTAGGTAAAAAAAAGTATGTTGCATTTAGTTTATATTCTGGTATTCACTGTCATTGCTCTATTGGCAGTCACTAACTTAATTCGTAGTTTAGTTACCCTGAGTGTAGAGACTCAAAAGTTTTATCCTCCCAACTATAATAGCTCGAAGAGGAATCAGTCCCGCCGAGAACAGAAAGTTCATCCAGAACTATTAGACGAGCAGGGAAAAGTAATCGAAGAACCTCTTTTAATTATGCGCTCAGTGTCCGTTGATGATGCTCGTTCAAGGCTAGATGCGCTGTATGAAGCTTCGCCCAGTAAGACTATTGAGCCTGAAGATTAGTCTCAACATCATAGTCATAGAACGAGATCATATAAGCGTCTAATTTACTTTTATAATCATCAATACTTATCAAATCAGCGATTAAACAACCTCGATCGCTGATTTTTAGTATCTTTACTGAAAACCAATTTTTATTCAGCTAAATACACGATGAATGACATTTAGATTGAGCTTTATGGGAACTATAGATATTGAAGTTCTCAAATATTCCCTATGCCTAGAAAGCCTGACGAATACGCAGTTCACCTTCTAATTTCTGGTGGTCACAGAGAAGAAGTTAGATTTCAAACCGTGCAAGATTTTCAGAAATGGTACAGTAGCGAATTAATGGCAAAATCTGATTCGGCAGATTTTGTTAATGTACCAATCAAGAATATTCAGGGAGAGTACATGGTACTTAGACCGAAAACCGTTTTAGCTATTAGAGTAGAGCCAGTCTTTCTCGGTAGCGTAGAAAGATTTTAAAAATCAGCTATTAGCTATTAGCCAATTCAAAAGAAATTAAAGGCAGACTTAAAGTTGACTGAGATATCCCAGCAGATCTGCCATTTCTTGCTGGCTAGGCTGAAATTTAGGCATGGGAGGGGTTCGTCCGCTAGTTACTTGCTTGATTAAGTCGCGCTGCGATTTGCGCTTAGAAATATTTTCTAATCTTGGTCCTACGTTTTTGTCTGCTCGTAAACTGTGACAGCCAGCGCAATTTATCTCAAAAATAGCTAATCCATTCTGAGGATCGCTTTCCAGGGACAATACCGCTTGAATATAAGGATCGGAAGCTTTTTGGCAATAGACACCCAGAATGCTGAGACCAATAACAAGCATTACTACCAGTACGATTAAAATTAGGCGGTTTAGCCAAACCGAAGATTGGGCTAACTGGTTATCCACTTTTTATCTTAGTGAGTTATGAATGTTTACTTATATTTATTATGATTTATAAAATAGCTTAAAGTTTATAGACAAGCTACGCAAGTCATGGTGGTTTTTTGTTAAATATTCCCCTGCTCAAAAATATTAGACAGATTGTCCCTTAATTTAGACCCAAGTTTTTTACCAAGTAGTGTGTCTGTGACAGTGATACCAGAATTAGCGTAGGATATATCTTAGTTAAATAATTTATTTTAAGGAGATACGTTGTGATAGAACCTCTGCTTTTGGGAATTGTACTCGGTTTAATTTTTATTACTTTATTAGGATTATTTTTTGCCGCTTATATGCAGTATAAACGTGGCAATCAACTAGGAATTGACTAAGTAACCCTATGTGCAATTTTTTAAGGTCATTAATTTGATTGGCTTTCAGAAATAGTATTTTGCCAAAGATAGACTGAGTTTTTTGTTCTCTGGTAGAAGTTTGCACATTATGTTAAATACCAGAAGTTATTAGATAATCAAGTCAAAAATATAGTAAGGATGGGGAAATCAAATTCAAATTTCCTCATCCTTTTTCTATATAAATATACAATGCACTATTGTTGAGCAGTATTAGAAAAATTTTGGATGAATTTTAGATCGTAATTACTTGTGCCATGTTGTTGTAAGCGCGCTTGTCTGCCTTTAGACTGAGCAATTAGCTCAATTTCTAAGTAACTTGGCGGTTTAATTGATAAACGTTGTGACCACTCAATCGCCGTAATACCCAGAGTTACTTCAATGCCTTCCCAATATATTTCAGGATAAATAGCTTGAACCTGACTTGGATCTAAGCGATATAAGTCTAAGTGGTATAAAGGCAAACGACCATCTAAATATTCGTTAATTAGCGTAAAGGTAGGGCTAACTATCGATTCAGAAATATTTAAGCCTTGACCAATTCCTTGGACTAGAGTGGTTTTACCTGCACCCAAATTTCCTGATAGCAAGATGACACTACCTTCAGGTAAATATTGACCAAGCAAATAGCCAAGGTTTTGAGTTGCCTGAGAATTTCTAAGAAAGATTGTTAGCACGAGTCAAAAGTCTTGAGGCATTAAAAAATCACTAGTAAACAATCAAGGAAAGTCTAGCTGAATCAAAAGTTCATCAAAATTTTACAATATTCGATACTATAAGACACACTTTCTTTATATTAAATTGATAGATTATAAATAAGCCAAGTAACTTTAAGTCGGGATTGATAGCAGGGTAAAACGGGCTGATTGAACTGTTTTGTTTTGCTACTTCCCTTATCTCTTTACCCCACTATAAAATATTCTTTGAACTTTGTAAGTCTCCTGCGTAACAGTAACGTTTTAGACATCAAAGTTTAGGTTGCCACTTGCCACTATACCATCGCAACAAAACTCTAGCTAGTTGACTAGAATCATGCCGAACGTGTCCGTTGACTTGGTCTTCTTCCATCACGTTTGCCATCACTATACGGCGATTTAATTTGGCAATTTCTTGTCGGTCTAAATATACTGGATGAGAATTTTCTAAAGCATAGCGTTTAAGTGATATAGGGCTAGGAGGCTTACGATGTACCAGAACGGCATCAAATAATTTCTGTTTACCAACGCGATCGATTTCACGAATATGATCGGCAACGCTATAGCCTTCTGTTTCTCCTGGTTGAGTCATAATATTACAAATATAAATGCGAGGAACATTGGCATTGGCGATCGCATCTCTAATTTCAGGAACTAAAAGATTGGGAATAATACTGGTGTAGAGGCTACCTGGACCAATAATGATATATTCTGCTTCGTTAATTGCTGCTACTGCTGCCGGTAGGGCAGGAGGGTTAGCAGGCATACACCCAATACTTTTAATTTTTCCTCCTGCTTGGGGAATATTAGATTCTCCTTCAATTAGCCTACCATCTTCCATTTCTGCCCATAAACTGACATCGCTGAGGGTAGAAGGTAAAACTTTACCACTAATAGCTAAAACTTTAGAACTAGCAGTTACCGCCTGTTCTAAATCTCCTGTAATCTCGCTCATAGCCGTCAGAAATAAATTGCCAAAACTATGGCCTACTAAACCATCTCCAGCTTCAAAGCGATACTGGAATAGTTCTGTAAGCAATTCTTCTTCATCTGCCAAAGCGGCTATACAGTTGCGAATATCTCCTGGGGGTAAGACTCCGATTTCTCGTCTTAATCTTCCTGAAGAGCCACCATCATCAGCTACGGTGACAATAGCAGTGATATTGCTACTGTAATCCTTTAGACCACGCAGTAAGGTAGAAAGACCCGTACCGCCACCGACGACCACAATTTTTGGGCCACGATTAAGACGACGACGATCTAACAACATATCAACTAGCTGTTTATCTTTATCTACTCCTAAAACATCGGTAATTGAACCTACGGTTCGAGATTGTCCCCAAAATATGAGAAAGATGCCTGTAATTAAAACAATTGGACCAGAAATATAGTTGGGAATAACCTGAGTGAGAAATTCTAAAAATTCGGAAATAAATGACAATAATCGATAAATTGGTGTAAGTCTACTCCAAATAGCAGTACCCATAACTGCCATAACAAAACCGCTTGCACTCAAAAGTAGCCAACGTTTGATAAATAATCCTGGAGATAGCCACTTAAACCAGAGGTTTTTGCGACGGAGATTCTTTTTTTTGGAAAAAGATGAATTTTTCATCTCAGTTTAAGAACATTGTTTATACACCAATACCAGAGTAGTTATCATAAACATAAACTATCTCGATTAAGAACGGCTCAACAGATTGAAATAACTATAAAAACTAAACAATTAACAAAAATTGGAGTAGAAGGTTAATCATATCTTGCTCTTGATGGAAATCAAAATTTTAGGATTAGATCCAGGAATAGCTATTTTAGGATTTGGCACAATTATTTGTCAGACATTTAGCAAGGTTGATTCTACTGCCAATTTTGATGTAGCGTCAGTAAAGCTATCAGAGTTTGGCGTAATCGAAACGGCAGCGAAAACTCCTTTGAGCGATCGCCTATGTACAATCTACAATGATTTACATACTCTAATTGACGAAATTCAGCCCGATTTGGTGGCAGTAGAAAAATTATTTTTTTATCGTATGAGCCATACTATTACCGTAGCCCAGGCAAGGGGAGTCTTGATGTTAGTTTTAGGTCAAGCTGGTTTACCTTATGTAGAGTTTGCACCACCACAAATCAAGAAAGCTTTGACGGGATATGGTAACGCCTCCAAAATTGAAGTTCAAGAAGCAGTAGCGCAAGAGTTGTCTTTAGACTTTATTCCTCGCCCTGACGATGCTGCAGATGCTTTGGCGATCGCTCTGACGGCTTGGTTTCATCAAAATTCTGCTGTAGAATCCATCTCAAACTAATGATGAATCGAGAAGCTTTCATCAGCTGGGGTATTCTGCTGTATTCGACTTAAAGCATTTTTGGCTTTATTAGTCCAACTGTCTTGGTGTTGATAAATACGCAAAAATTCTTGCAAGTGGGTTTCGGCTTGGGCGTAATCATCCAAAACATAAGCCGACATTCCTGCATGATATAAAGCCATGTAATTGTCTGGCCAATAACGCAAAACTAACTCCATAATTGGTCCAGCGGATCGATCGTCTCCTGCATCAGCCACGAGATGACCAACATTAAACACTACTGCTGCTGCGTATACCCTAAGATTTTTTGGTAGTTCTTGAATTACTTTATCGGCCAAATCTAGTCTACCTGCCAGGGCATAACAACTGGCTGCATAGCCCACTCCTTTTGAAGTGTTGGGGTAAGTTTCTCTACCCATTGCCGTGATTACTTCGACGGAATTACAACGAGATTTAATGTTTTTAAACCACTGTTCTTCTTCACCGAGAGATTTACTAAGAGGTTTTACAGTTGGTTGATTGACTTGTTGATTAACGACAGGATTATCAGTAGATGTTTTGAGGTTGAGGAAGGTACTAATTATAATTAAAACTGTGCTAATAAATGCTACGCTGGCAGTTACCAAACTTTTATTCTGAGCTTTTTTTTCTGGCAGCTTTAAAGTTGCTATTCCAGTAATATCGATCGGTTTTAGTTTACTCAGGGCATCTTGAGCATTAGTAAAACGATCCTTGAGATTGGGTGCAACCATTTTATTTAGCCAGTCAATAAAATCAGGATTAATCCCTGTTAGCAAGTGACTAAATTGAAATTGATAACTGTCGTCAATTAGGTTACTCAGTTTAGAGGCGGGAGTATTTGTCATTAAAGCGATCGCAGTTGCCCCAACACTATATAAATCAGAAGCTGTAGTTAAAGGACGATTAAATAATTCTTCTGGGGGCATAAACCCTGGTGTTCCTGCCACAATACTACTCATAGCTAGATCTTGACTATTAACTCTGGCTAAACCAAAATCAATTAAGTAAGCTTGATGATCTCGATCTAGCAAAATATTCTCTGGCTTGATATCACGATGAATAATGGGCGGAATGCGCTGCTGCAAGTCCACTAATATTTCTAAAATTGAAACTATAATTTGTTTAATTTCTGCAGAAGTAAAACTTTTTTTAGAGGCTAAAGAGGGAGCATTTTTATATTCTTGCACCATACAAAAGCCGTCATTAGTTTCAAAAGAATCAAGATAATGGGGAATGCGAGGATGATTTATTCCTTGAAGAATTTGAATTTCTCTTTCGTAGGTTTTAAACCCCTGCCAACTGGCATTTTCTTGCACAAAGCGAAACTGTTTAATTACTACCTGTTGTTGATTATCGATACAATCTGCCAAATAACTGATTCTACCTCCCTCTCGATTACGGCCTAGTTCGCGAATAACTTGATAATTATGATTAGAAAAGTCAGGATAAATGTTCATAATTATAATTAATAGTGAATAGTGAATATTTGATAATTTTTTAGATAATAGATATTGAGCTATAAAGTTTTAGATTTAAAAGGTTGCTTTTGTTTTTGTTAATCACAAATGTGCTTTTTACCTCATCCCTCATCCTCATCCCTTTAATATTCCCCGTATGTCTGATTTTGTTAAATCTAGTTAGGATAAAAACAGCAAAAAGGCAGAGAGAAAACAATGGTACGCATCAAACCTTGGCAGTTGGCGATTTTAATTCTTCCGCTGGCAGCTATTGTGATCTTTTTATTAGTTGCAGCAGCTTCACAGATTCATGATTGGAAGCTCAATTGGATTTGGGGCGTAGTTGTCGTCGTTTTTGCAGTCTGGCGGTGGTTACTAGTGAAATGGACAAAACCTGTCCTTGCCGAGATGCAAGAAGTGATGGATGAGATTAATCAGGAGTTAGAAGGACAAAAAACAGAGCTTAATACCACAGTCGATAAAAAAAAGGAGATTACAGCTTCCTTACAGCAAATTATTCTCAAAACCAAAGAAGATGCGCCAATTTGGGAAGATTGGCAGACTTTTTGGCAACGCTGTCAAGAATTAGTATTGGCGATCGCTCATGTTTATAATCCCGAAGTTAAACGTCCTCTGCTCAATATTTATATTCCCCAGGCTTACGGCTTAATTCGCGGTACGGTAGACGATACGGATCGCATGATGCAGAAGCTGTCTCCTGTATTAAATCGGGTATCTATTGGACAGGCTTATGAAGCCTATGAGGTGTACCGTAAATTAGAGCCATCAGCACGTAAACTAGGTCAGGTATTTAATTGGTCACAATGGTTAATTAATCCCACAGCAGCAGCAGCTAAACAAGCCACTAGAAAATTGAGTAACCAAGCAAATCAGGAATTATTGCTCAATTTAGGTCAATTAATGCGGGAAACAGCGTTAAAAAACTTAGCACAACAGGCGATCGCTCTTTATGGTGAAGAGACTATTACGATCCCTGAAATTGACTCCAGTCCCGCTTTACCTAAAGCAGAAACCCAAACTCTAAAACAGATTTTAGAGTCTGCCGAATCCCCGACAGAAGTTGCCCAAAAGCCTGTCAACATTATCTTAGTAGGACGTACTGGCGCAGGAAAAAGTAGTTTGATTAATACCCTCTTCCAAGCAGAGAAAGCAGAAGTGGATGTGTTACCCAGTACAGATAAAATCAAACACTACACTTGGCAAACTCCTACCCAAGAAACATTAAATCTATTAGATACTCCTGGTTATGAGCAAGTAAATCGCCCTGAATTAAGGGAACAAGTTTTAGATTATGCTATGACTGCGGATCTATTACTACTGGTGACTCCTGCTCTAGATCCTGCTCTCGAGATGGATGTAGACTTTTTGCAAGAACTAAAACAAGATCTTCCCGATTTAAATGCTGTAGGGATTGTCACCCAAGTCGATCGCCTCCGTCCAATTCGTGAATGGAATCCACCCTATGATTGGCGTGAAGGAAATAAACCCAAAGAAAAATCCATTCGTGAGGCAACTATTTATCGAGCTGAACTATTAGGAGATATCTGCGATCTGATCTTACCTATTGTGACGGAAGACAAATCAACCAATCGCTCTGCTTGGGGTGTCGAAGCTTTATCTCTAGAATTAATTCAAGCGATCGCGCCAGCGAAACAACTTCGTCTAGCACGTTTTGTGCGGGATTTAGAAGCTCGTAGTACAGCAGCAGCCCAAATTATCGAGCGCTATACTCGTCAGATGGCAACTACTCAGGGTTTAACAGCTTTTTTAAAAAGTCCCATCCTGCAAGTTATTTCCACCATGACTACAGGAAGTTCAACTCTGGCTTATATTTTGGCTGAACAGATTCCTGTAGAGCAAGCACCTATAGTAATTGGTAAACTTCAGATGGCTTATGACTTATTTATGTTGCTTAGCGACAATCCCAATATTGGCAACTTTGATTTACGCTCTTTATGGTCTTTATTGCTAGACAAAAATGAAGCAGGAAATCAGAATGCTTGGGCATTTGGTCATGCTTTAGTAGAATATTGGACTCAAAATCTCAATTCAGAACAATTGCGCGATCGATATCAATTTTATTTAGAACAGAAAACTTAGCAACTATATATTAAAAATTTTTTCTATCTCCTGTTTTATCACCGATCCCTCATCCTTTTAAAATATGTCATTTCATCTTTCATCTTGGTCGATCAAAAACCCTGTTCCCACTATTGTGATGTTTCTCATATTAGGGATTGTTGGCATTAGTTCTTTTTTGGGTTTAGGGATCGATCAGTCGCCTAACATTGATGTTCCAATTGTGATTGTCAATGCTACTCAACGAGGGGTTAGCCCAACGGAATTAGAGAATCAAGTAACAAAAAAGATTGAGGATGCAGTAGCTAATCTAGACGGGATTGACGATCTTACCTCTACTGTTACCGATGGTAGTTCTCGTACAGTAATCAACTTTGACTTAGGGGTAGATAGCGATCGCGCTATTAATGAAGTCCGCAACGCTGTCTCGCAAATTCGCCCCGATCTACCTCAAGATATCGATGAACCAAGCGTTACTAAGGTACAGTTTACTGGCGGTACGGTAGTTACCTATGCAGTTTCTTCGGTAAAGCAATCCGTTGAAGAATTAAGTGACTTGGTAGACCGTACTATTATTCCTGAAATACTCAATGTTAAAGGGGTAGGAGACGTTGAACGCCTGGGGGGATTAGACCGAGAAATTAGAGTGAACCTTGACCCCGAACGTTTGCAGGCTTATGGCATTACCGCCACAGAAATTGACAATCAAATTGCCCAATTTAACCTCAATTTATCAGGAGGGCGATCGGAAGTTGGAGGGAGGGAACAAAATGTTCGTACTCTAGGAAGTGCTGAAAGTGTTAGGGATTTACAGGCTTACCCCATTGAGCTTGATAATGATAACGGCGATACTGTTCCTTTGTCTAACTTTGGGGAAGTAGTGGATGATTTTGAAGAATCACGACAAAAAGCTTTTTTAAACGGAAAACCAGTAGTAGGCTTCGCTGTTAAACGCAGTTCAGGCAGTACCTTGGTTTCCGTAGAAGAAGAAGTGAGAAAAGCGATCGCCAAATTAAAAACCTCCTTACCCGAAGATGTCCAGTTGCAGCTAATTTTTACTCGTGCTGATTCAATTCGTGCTTCCTACCAAGGAACAATCAACGCCTTAGTTTTGGGCTGTTTACTTACGGTATTAACCGTCGGTGTATTTCTCCGCGACTGGCGCGTTACCTTAATTACAGCTACAGCATTACCCCTTTCAATTATTCCTACCTTTTGGGTAATGAAAACTCTAGGCTATACCCTCAACAGCATGAGTTTATTGGCTTTAGCCCTGGCAGTGGGTAATCTGGTGGATGATGCCATTTGTATGATCGAAAACATCGATCGCCACCTGCAAATGAAGAAAAAGCCCTTCAGGGCAGCTTTAGATGCAGCGAGGGAAATTGGTTTAGCAGTTGTTGCTACTACTGCAACTATTGTGGCGGTATTTATACCTGTGGCATTTATGGGGGGGATTCCTGGACAATATTTTCAGCCCTTTGGAGTGACTGTGGCAGTATCTACCATGTTTTCAACTTTGGTTGCCTGTACCATGACACCGATGTTGAGTGCTTATTTGCTGAAGTCAAAAAAGCAACCTTTTCAATCTCCTCGCTTTCGGGCATTTAATACCCTTGACTATGACATTACCCCTGAGGATCAAAAAGAGCATAAGCATAATTCATTGGTCAACTCTCCACCAACTAATTTAGTCATTTCTTCTCAAGCTTTAGAGATTAACGCTGAGGGCAAATGGCAACCTTATCGCTTTCTACTAAATACAGCTTTAAGAAATCGTCTTACCACTCTAATTTTGGCGGCCGCGTTCTTTTTTGGCAGTCTGCAACTAGTTCCTTATATCCCCAAGGGTTTATTTGGTAGTGGAGATACTGGGCTGAGCGAGATTCAGGTAGAATTACCCCCTGGTTCTCAACTTGATAATACCGAAGCGGTGATCCAACAGCTAGAGAAAATATTACGCCAGCAACAGGCAGTAAAAAGTGTTTTATCTCAGGTAGGAGAAGAGGATAATATTAACGTTGCTTCAGTATTTGTTAGCCTTATGCCTAAAACCGAACGGGAGATTTCCCAACAAGAGTTTCAAGAACAGATGCGGGGTGTCTTTGCTAAAATTCCTGGGGCAAGAATTAGTTTTCAGAGTCAGGGGGCTGGAGGTGGTGGTAAGGATGTCTCTTTAATTCTTCGC
>JAAUYI010118617.1_pt1 | contig 12816 bp, 10 predicted proteins | sample 7278041 | NCBI WGS metagenome assembly JAAUYI01 (sample SAMN14350216, study PRJNA611818) | marine sediment metagenome | isolation source: surface marine sediment (0.6m) | place: French Polynesia: Moorea | collected 2018-08
CATTGGCAATAGTCCCGCGCACCATGATCACACCGGCGCTGCTCTTGCTGCTGTAAGGCGTCCAATCCAAGACGATACTGGTATTGCTGCCCGAGACATTGCTCCAGTTGCGCTGTTCACCAGGATCACTGTCATCACCTGCGAGGAGAGTGGCCCTGGTCTTGAAAAGCGTATGTACTTCATTCAATGCCTCTCTTGCTCCGCACATACCTCGGGCTTTGGACATATCGAAGCCATCCAGGATATTCCTGGAAGAATAAAGCAGATCTGAAAAATCTTCTCCTGTGCGCCCATCGGTGGCTTCTGCAGACACGAAGGAAGGGGCGGTCAACAACAGGAAAAAGAGAGAAACGGAACTCAACAGCGTAAAGAAGTATCGCATTGCTGCCTCCTGTTTACCGGTCAAGAGCGCCGTTTTGACGCATTTTTTCAAGAGCAAAGCTGTTTTGAAATTCACTGCGTTGGAGCGCTAGCTGAAAGAGCCTATGAAAGTCCTGCGGATTGTTTTTGACCTCACTCTTCAGCATCCCACCCACCATAACTCCGGCAGAATCATAGACGGTAATATAGGCTTTGCGTCCGGTTCCACCTTGGGCGACAATCGGCCCCGACAACCCTAGACGCTCCCCTGGCAGTTCTCTGCCATCCACTGTCACCGGTGTCGGCCGATATTCCTCAGCAACATCCCGCCAAACAATGGTATCTCCGTCCGGGTATCCAGGTAGTGGAGGCTCCTTTTGTTGTACCGTGGCTTGATTTTGAGAATCCGAGGTTTTTTGTGCAGCTGTTTTCTGGCCTTGACAACCCGCGAGAAAAATAAGTGAGATCCCGATGAAAATAACCGGAATACAGAAACGATCGTAACTCATAACACCCTCCCCATCCCCTAGTGGGGGTCATGCATGATAACTGCAATACATCGAAAACTGAAAGAATTTACAATCAATAATAGTTATTACTTCCAAATTCGCCAATCTTATTTGTTTTTTATCATCAATACAATGGATTTGCCAGAGTAAGTACTGCCTAAGTATTTGGACTTTCTGATTGAAAGGGAATGCAAATATGAGATGTAGGGAATGCTCTCGAGATTGTAATGGAGAATTGCAAAAAGTCGTTTCAATCTAATTTATCGTTAGGCGTTTGGGTCTTGAGAACGGATGGTACAATTCATAGAAATCGATATGACATATAAAAAAGTGGTATCTTTAGATAGCTTTATGAGCTCATTTCATTTTGCTTGATTAATGGAAGAGAAAAATATGAACTGATATAATCGATATTAATAAAAACTTTAGGACGAAGCTAAGACAAACTTACTCAACTGCCCTGATAACTCTTTCACGTTGCCTTACAAGGTATCGTTCAGTATTACATTCTAAAATAAACTTTTAACAGATTCATATAGTTATTTTTTACGGTTTATTTTGTAAAGTGTTCAAGATATTCATGAAACTTCATCGGGTTATTGCCAAATGAAAACAAAGATAGTAAAGAATCTACCGATTTTCGCTAATTTATGTGCCAACCTCCTCGGTGTTTTCATAATCAACCTGGTTCAGGGTGATATCGTTGAACGGTTGTTACCGGATTGGCGGGAAAAAGCTGATTCAGTAAGCACGATTTTTGATCCACTGGTGTTTTCCATCTGCATAGCAGGAGCGGTACTCTTTGAAAGACCGATTCGGCAGTGTTTTAACTATAAAGATGTGACAGAATCCCCCCCTGCTCTTCTTAAAAAAGCAAAAGTAAGGCTTTTGACCATACCTTATTTTTACATGGGAATGAACTTGCTTGCCTGGCTGGCTGCGGCAGTAATTTTCCCGGTGATACTGAGTCAGCTAGGCGCCCCGTCATTTCTGGTGGTAAGAATGGCTGCACAATGCGTCATTGTCGGGATCATTACCTGTGGTCTGGCCTTTTTTCTGGTGGAAGCAATTCTCCAGAGATATTTTATGACCAGGTTTTTTCCAAGCGGCGGAGTATTTGAGATCTCGGGTATCCCGCGTACGCTTATTATTATCCGGCTCATGGTTTTGTTTGTCATTTCAGGCTTTGTTCCTTGTATTGTCACCCTCTTCATGGCAAGGGGAATGCACAGGATGCTTACCACGACTCCGTTAAACTCGCTGGAAGTAGTGCATCTGTTTAGTTCTGCCATGACAATAAATGCGCTGCTCTTCATTGGCACCGGTCTGACCCTGGCTATACTGGTAAGCATCACCCTGGTCCACCCTTTTCGGGTCATTGTTGCTGCGCTTGAGGATATTCAGGAAGGTAACTTGAATGTCTGGATACCCATTCACTCGACCGATGAAGTTGGTTATACGTGTGAATCCATCAATCGAATGGCCGGTGGACTCAGGGAAAAAGAGCGTTTGCGGAAAAGTCTGGATCTCGCCGGTACTGTGCAAAAGCGGTTGTTCCCCACTACTCCTCCTCGTGTGCCCGGACTAGATCTGGCGGGAGTGAGCATACCATGTGATGAAACCGGGGGAGACTATTACGATTTCATAACTCGTGAAAAGGATGGAGGTGGGGTTGATGTTGTTGTGGGCGACGTTGTCGGGCATGGTATTTCGTCTGCCTTGCTCATGACCAGTGTCCGGGCGATGGTACGAACCCGCAGTGAAATTGGCGGAAACCTCTCCGAGATTTTACAGGATGTCAACCAGCTCCTGCATAAAGATGTGGGCTCGACGGGAGATTTCGTGACCGCATTCTATCTCGGCTACGATGTTGCCACAAAAACCATGACCTGGGTTCGTGCCGGTCACGACCCTGCGCTATTGTATGATACTGAAACTGATTCTTTCCGGGAGTTAGGTGAAGGTGGACCTTCTCTTGGAGTAATTGCTGATGCCAATTATTCCAATGGTACCGAGCAAATGACTGAGGGTATGGTCCTTCTCCTGGCAACCGATGGCATCTGGGAAACACGCTCAGCAGAAAACGATCTGTTCGGCAAAGACCGAGTCAGGGAAGTCATTCGAGCCAATGCGCACAAGAGCGCTCAGCAGATCCTGGATGAATTACTTACCACTTTAACTGCATTTAGGGATGGGAATCCTGCAGAAGATGACATCACCGCCGTTGTTATCAGGGTTATCTGATAGAATAGGCACGCAATTGATACATTTGGTGAACAGAGCAAATCCAACTTTCAAAAGAGTAAGATAAACGAGCACCTAACCCATCTTTGCATATTCGAAAAAAAGATAAGTTGGTGAGCACCAATTGGATAAAGGTACAGCTTTGCCACAACTTCGCGGTGCTTGTTAAAACAAAGCGTATAGCGTTATTCTTTTAAGGCTTTGCCGCTCCTTCACACTCATCGCAGTTTTCTCACAACTCCACTATTGTAATTTTACAATGCCCTAAATGCGCCCCTTCGTGATAACCACAGCACACGCATTTTGTGTTTAGATAGTCGCGCATCGCACTTCACCTCCACATATTCCGGGATAGTTTCGGTACACAACAAAAGGAATTTACAGTTTTGGAATAAAACAAGAAGCTGGTGGGCGAGGCGGGATTCGAACCCGCGACCTTCGGCTTCGGAGGCCGACACTCTATCCAGCTGAGCTACCCGCCCAATTCGGGTTTGTGATAGGTATATACCGAGTTGTTGTTCTTAAGACAGGTATCCCTTTTACCAGAACATCATCATATTTGCCAATATTTTCCCTTGAAAACAAACAACGGACAACCAATGATGAATCTCATTGTCAATTGTTTGACCAGTCCTAGGTAAGCTTTGGTTTTCAAAAGCTTACAAAACCTGTATGTTTCATTGAGATATCCTGAAAATCAAACCTTTCTTGCGGTACATGAGGAGAAGGGATGTTCAGCCCTGAATGTTTGCCCATACTTATCGGCAGCCTGCCGCTTACCGACCATGACGAGGCTGTTGAGCTTATCCTGACACATGCTCCGCAAATTCCTCTCTGGCCGCAACTACCCAAGCTGCCTGGTGAAGGCATGGTCCGGCAATTTATCAGCGGGTATCCGGGTCTAACCGAAGATGCATCGGGATACTGGATCGATACCGATGGTGAATCCTTTCAAGAGCAAATGGCAACATTTTACCAGGAATACATGGATATCGAGGAAAATCCGGCTCTATTGGAAAATTCCCGCTTTCGCCTGGGCGATGATGTAACCGGAGGTTTTACCCGGTTTATTGCCAGTCTCACCCACCACGACCATCAATCGGTCACCCTTAAAGGCCAGATAACCGGCCCGGTTACCACCGGTATCGGCGTCAAGGACCAGGATGGCAGAAGCATTATCTACAGTGATGATCTCCGCGATATTCTGGTGAAGATGCTTGCTCTCAAAGCCCGCTGGCAGGTGAAAGAGCTGCATAAGCACACTGGTGAACAACCACCTATTCTCTTCATTGATGAACCCGGAATCGTCAGTTTCGGTTCAAGTGCGTTTGTCGGTATTACCAAGGAGATGGTCACGGAGGCCGTCGATGAGGTAGTCGCTGCCATCCAGGAGGCAGGCGGTCTTGCGGGTATTCATATCTGCGCCAACGGCGACTGGAGTCCGGCACTCGAATCGAAAACAGACATCATCAGCTTCGACGCCTATTTTTATTTTGATAATTTTATCCTCTATCGAGAACAACTCAAAAAATATCTCGAACGTGGCGGGATCCTCGCTTGGGGTATTGTGCCTACCTCCGAACCGGACGTCATAGCCGGAACCACTAGTGAAGAACTGTTCTCTCTATGGAAGAGCCAGGTTGATAGTATCGCTGGTTTTGGCTTTTTGCCAAAACAGTTGATGAGACAAACCCTGATCGCACCATCATGCGGTACCGGCTCCCTTTCCCTCGATTTGGCAATCAAAGTCATTACCCTTACCCAGGAAGTCTCCACCATGGCTAGGGAACATCTGGCTGGACAAAATCTCTGAAAGAGTAATTGATCGTTTATATCAAGGAAAGCAATTGTCTAAGAGCTTTCCTCACTATTTATCTTCAATAGGCAGGCTGTATTTTCTCAATCAAATACGAGTTGGAAAATCAAGGCTGATTCAAGTGGTTATCTAAAATACCACGGTTTCACATCAGCAAAACTTATTTTTTCTCTTGAAAAATCTGCTAAATTCAATTAGAAATAGTTTCTAAAGAGTAACATTGTTCTGCTCTCGCTTTTCAAGACACATCTGGAATTAAATTATATATAATAATTACAATATTTTAACAGAAAGAAACATCGTATAACATGTTTTATCTGTTTTTTCTGTTTAAGCTGGATCGCTTTCATAGTCTTCATATTTTTTACATAGGTATGGGTAGATAATTACCCTTATCAATACCCTTAATACGACTATAACCTACCAGGGTAACAATGTTAAAGGACTTGAACCCCGACATTTACAGGCGCCTGGAAAGCGCCGTTCTGGAGGTTTTTTCTCAGTCCGATTTTCATAAAGCAAGCATACGAGAGATAGCCAATAAGGCGGATGTCAGTTTTACCACCATCTACAAACATTATGAGAGTAAGGAACGTCTGGTTTTCGCTTTCGTAGATGTCTGGATGGGTAAACTCACTGATCGTATTGTCGACCATATTCAAGGCGTGGAAGATCTTCAGGAAAAACTCCGCAAGGTTTTCTGGTTGCAACTCGACTATTACGAAAGGCATGAAGGCTTCGGCCGCATTGTCTTCATGACTTTACCCATGAAAACCTGGATGGCGGACGAGACTTTTGAGCAACGCAGAATGATGAGCCTGCTTTTAAGAGTTCTCAGCCAGGGGCAGGAAGAAGGCATATTCAACGACAAAGTCGATGCGACGGTCTTGCTTGATTTTTTAATGGGCTTTGTCCAGCGGAGTTTTTTCATGTGGATTCAGCGGGGCAAACAGGACAGTCTGGTTGAGCGCGCCAATCCCATGTTTGCCATGGTCTGGCGCGGTATGCTCAATCCGCATATGCTCGATCGCACTGAAAACGCCGCTTTGGATTTAAAATCAGCTTAAAAATAAAAAGTAACTGTAACGCAACAGATTAATCAGAGGAGGGGAAGAAAACGACAGAAAAAGGTTCCGCACTCCACTAAGGAGAGTCAACTCACCTAGGAGTTACAGCCAATTGCTTGAGGTGGCCCAATAACCTTTGCTGGAACGCGCGTACCTGCACGGGATGCTCTTTATTCGATGGAAAAGGCATTTCGAGGCACGAAAAAACAACCAAAAGAGGGCTATTATGTCGAATTATGATGCTGTATTTTCTCAAAGTATTAATGATCCAGAAAAATTTTGGGGCGAAGCTGCAAAGGGAATAGACTGGTACAAAGAGTGCGATAAAGTCCTTGATTCATCCAACCCACCTTTTTACCGCTGGTTTAAAGGTGGTAAAATGAACACCTGCTATAACGCAGTTGATCGGCATGTTGCCAATGGCCGTGGCGATCAGGCAGCCATCATTTACGACAGTCCGGTCACCGACACCATTACCAAAATCACCTACAAAGAGCTCCAGGAAAAAGTTGCTACCTTCGCCGGTGGTCTGCAAAGTCTCGGGGTGACGAAGGGAGATACGGTGGTCATCTACCTGCCCATGATACCGGAAGCGGCGGTGGCCATGCTGGCCTGTGCCCGTATCGGCGCAATCCATTCCGTGGTATTCGGTGGTTTTGCTCCACACGAGCTGGCCGTAAGAGTTGATCATGCCCAACCAAAGGTGCTACTCACCGCTTCAGGGGCAATAGAAGGTCCCAAAACACTGGAATACATGCCCATCGTTAACAGCGCCCTTGAGCAATCCGTCCACGAGGTCAGCAACGTTGTCGTCTTTCAACGCGATTTTGTCAAGGCGGAAATGAAAGAAGGTCGCGATGTTGACTGGAAAGAGCTGGTCAGCAAGAGTGAACCGGTTGATTGTGTGGAACTCGAAGCCACCGATCCGCTCTATATTCTCTACACCTCCGGCACCACAGGGATGCCCAAAGGCGTCCTGCGCGACAACGGCGGCCATGCCGTGGCCCTAGCCTGGAGTATGAAAGCGGTTTACAACATTGATCCAGGCGATGTCTGGTGGTCAGCTTCCGATGTTGGCTGGGTTGTCGGCCACTCCTATATCGTCTACGGCCCGCTGCTGATCGGTGCGACTTCCATATTCTATGAAGGCAAGCCCATCGGTACTCCCGATGCCGGCGCATTCTGGCGAGTTATCTCCCAGCATAGCGTGAAAACATTGTTTACCGCTCCCACCGCCTTCAGGGCAATCAAAAAAGAAGACCCCAACGGCGAATTTTTAAAGAAATATGATATCTCCTGCTTCGAATGTCTTTACCTGGCCGGTGAACGACTCGATCCGGATACCTATCATTGGTCGGTTGAACTCCTGAAAGTTCCGGTCATCGATCACTGGTGGCAGACAGAGACTGCCTGGGCCATCGCCGCGAATTGCCGTGGTATCGAAGAATATCCGGTCAAGCCGGGATCACCCACCAAACCGGTGCCCGGATACGATGTTCGCATTCTCGATAACGATTGCTATGAGGTCGAGCCGGGCAAGGAAGGCAACATCGTTGTTAAATTGCCATTACCTCCAGGCACCCTGGTAACCCTCTGGCGCAACGATGAACGTTTCATCAAATCATACATGAGCACCTTTCCTGGATATTACGAGACCAGTGATGGCGGTTACATAGATGAGGACGGCTATCTCTATGTAATGGGCCGCATGGATGACGTTATCAACGTTGCCGGTCACCGGCTCTCCACCGGCGCCATGGAAGAAGTTATCGCCAACCATCCCGATATCGCCGAATGCGCGGTAATCGGTACGGAAGACAAACTTAAAGGCCAGGTACCAGTCGGTTTCTTCGTCGTCAAGGCTGGTGTCACCCGCGATACCAAGGAGATTCAGGCGGAACTCGTCAAGATGGTTCGTGAGACCATCGGTCCTATTGCCTGCTTCAAGGAATCAACAGCCGTTGCCAGACTGCCGAAAACTCGTTCTGGCAAGATTCTCCGCGGCACCATGCGTTCAATCGCTGCAGGCAAAGAGTACAACATGCCCTCAACCATTGATGACCCGACCATTCTCGATGAGATAACCGAAACCTTGACCAAAATGGGATTTCCGACGAGATAATTAACCCAAGGCGGCAGGAGCAATAGTTCCTGCCGCTTTTTTGCTAAAATGGCTGGCTTCTCAGCTCAACAGTTTTACCGAAACAGGAAAGAATTATATGAAGATCCATGAATATCAGGCGAAAGAGCTCTTTCGAAAGTACAAGGTACCGGTGCCGGAGGGCGGAGTCGCCACGGATACAGCCGGTATTATTGAAACAGCGGAAAAACTGGGTTTACCGGTGGCGGTGAAAGCCCAGATCCATGCCGGCGGCAGAGGCAAGGGTGGAGGCGTCAAGGTTGCCAGAACCAAGGACGAAGTAGCGGCAGCAGCAGATGCTATTCTCGGCATGACTCTGATAACCAAGCAAACTGGTCCTGAGGGACGTCTGGTAAAAACCGTATTGATTGAAAAAGGCGTCAACATTAAAAAAGAGCTTTATCTTTCCATCATTCCCGACCGAGAGACAGCAAGCATTACCATTGTTACCAGTCAGGATGGCGGCATGGATATTGAGGAAGTCGCTGAAAAACACCCGGAGAGAATTATCAAGGTAGCAATCAACCCGCTCACCGGTATTCAGGGTTTTCATTTGCGTGAGGTTATGTTCGGCCTTGAACTTGACTCAGCTCTTATGAAACCATTTTCGATTATCCTGCGGGGCCTCTATTCCCTTTTTGTCGACTATGATTGCTCAATGCTGGAAATCAATCCTCTGATAATCACCGAGGAAGATGAGATTATCGCCCTGGACGCCAAGATCGACATCGACTCAAACGCCATGTTTCGCCATGCTGACGTAAAGGAGATGCACGATCCCAACGAAGATGATCCCACCGAGGCTGAAGCAGCTAAGTACAATCTCAACTATATCAATCTCGATGGCACCGTCGGCAATATGGTTAACGGCGCCGGACTGGCCATGGCCACCATGGATATCATCAAACAGGCCGGAGCGGAACCTGCTAATTTTCTTGATGTCGGTGGCAGCGCCGATGCCGAGATGGTGGAAAACGGCTTCCGCATCATCCTCAGCGATCCCAAGGTCAAAGGAATTCTGGTCAACATTTTTGGAGGCATTCTTCGCTGTGATGTTCTTGCCAAGGGCGTGGTCCAGGCAGCAGCAAAAGTACAGCTCAACGTGCCGGTGGTTGTGCGTATGGAAGGAACGAACGTCGAGGAGGGCAGAAAAATATTGGCTGATTCAGGCATGTCGTTGATCAATGCTACAGATCTGGCAGATGCAGCCCGTAAAATAGCAGAAAACGTTGCCTGATAGGTAGTTGGTAGGAAGAAGCTTCCTGAGTGCCTTGTTGATCGGCCTCAATAAGTGATCCTCTTCCATAATCTGTAGAAACATATTGAAATATTACAAGAGCAAGGAAAAACAATGAGCATTTTCGTCAATAGCAGCACTCGCGTCCTTGTCCAGGGCATCACCGGCAGGGAGGGACAGTTCCATACCCGTCAATGCATCGAATACGGAACGAAGATCGTCGCCGGCGTCACCCCCGGCAAGGGTGGGACTTCCATGGACGATATCCCGGTGTACAACACTGTCAAGGAAGCCCGCCTGGCAACGGATGCTAACGCCTCAATGATCCTGGTTCCCCCACCCTTCGCTGCCGATGCCATCCTGGAAGCCACGGATGCCGGTATGGAAGTGATCGTCTGTATCACCGAAGGCATACCGGTCATGGATATGCTGCGGATCAAGAACTATCTCTCCCAGAAAAAGACCAGACTCATCGGCCCCAACTGCCCGGGCATCATTACCCCCGGTGAGTGCAAAATTGGCATTATGCCTGGTGCCATACATAAACCGGGAGGACCGGTAGGCGTGGTGTCAAGATCCGGGACCTTAACCTATGAAGTTGTCCATCAGCTCACCCAGGTCGGTCTTGGTCAGACTACCTGTATCGGTATCGGTGGCGACCCGGTGAATGGAACCGGTTTCCTCGATTGCCTCAAAGCTTTCAACGACGATCCAGCCACCGAATCCGTGGTTATGGTCGGCGAGATCGGCGGCAGTGCCGAAGAAGACGCGTCTGCCTGGATCGCCGACAACATGAACAAACCCGTCGTCGGTTTCATAGCAGGCCTTACCGCTCCGCCAGGCCGAAGGATGGGGCATGCAGGTGCGATTGTCAGTGGCGGGAAAGGTACGGCCGCTGCCAAGATAGAAGCTATGGAAGCAGGCGGCATTCATGTCTGCAAGGACCTGGGCACTCTGGGCAAACTATGTAAAGAGGTGTTTTAGGCAGTTCACATAAGAGAATCTTAGTGACAATGCCGTAGCTTTCTCTACGGAAATTCCTAAATCAACATGAGGTAAAGCAGGTGGTTCGCCTCCGGGCGATCCCCACAAAGCAGGCGGATTTCTCTGCACGAAGGAGACAGTATGAAAGCCAATGATCAGCTTGACCATCTGAAAAAGCTCCGCGCTGAAGCACGGCTTGGCGGTGGTCAGAAGAGGATAGATAAAATGCATGCGGAGGGGAAGAAAACGGCTCGTGAGCGGATTGAATTGCTCCTTGACCCCGGCTCCTTCGAAGAGTTTGACATGTTTAAAGCCCACAGATGCCGTGACTTCGGTATGGAAGACAAACAATTTCCAGGCGATGGCGTCGTCACCGGCTATGGTACTATAAACAATCGTTTTGTCTACGTCTTTGCCCAAGATTTTACAGTCTTGGGAGGCTCACTTTCAGAAACATTTGCCGAAAAAATTTGCAAGATCATGGATCTTGCCATGAAAAACGGGGCACCGGTCATCGGTCTCAATGACTCTGGTGGTGCCAGGATTCAGGAAGGAATTGAAAGCCTGGCCGGTTACTCAGAAATCTTTCAGAGAAATGTCATGGCCTCGGGAGTCATTCCTCAGATATCTGCTATTTTCGGGCCCTGTGCCGGTGGAGCTGTTTATTCCCCTGCCCTGACCGATTTTGTAACCATGGTCAAGCAGCAATCCTACATGTTCCTCACCGGTCCAAAAGTAGTCAAATCAGTCACCCATGAGGATGTCACCGTAGAGGAACTTGGTGGGGCCGATATGCATGCCAGCAAGAGTGGAGTGAGCGACTATGCAGCAGAATCAGGGGTAGACGCTTTGGAATACATCAAAAAGCTCATCTCTTTCATGCCGCAGAACAACATGGAAGCGCCCCCTCCGGTCCCCTGTGAGGATCCACCCGATCGTACAGCCCCCGGTTTAAACTCCTTCATTCCCGATAATCTCAATGAAGCCTATGATATGAAGGAAATCATTCTGCAGACCGTGGATAACCGAGACTTTTTGGAGACCAAAGCGAATTTCGCCCCTAACCTGATCACCGGTTTTGCCAGATATAACGGCATGAGTGTAGGTATTGTCGCCAACCAGCCCAACCATCTTTCGGGAGTACTGGATATTGACTCCTCCATTAAAGGTGCCCGCTTCGTGCGTTTTTGCGATTGTTTCAATATTCCGGTGGTCACCTTTGTGGATGTTCCGGGATTTCTCCCGGGTACAGCCCAGGAATATGGCGGTGTGATCCGCAATGGCGCCAAGATTCTCTATGCCTACGCCGAGGCAACTATTCCCAAGGTGACTGTTATCACCAGAAAGGCCTATGGCGGCGCTTATTGCGTTATGTCATCCAAACATCTGCGGGGTGACATTAACTATGCCTGGCCTACCTCGGAGATTGCGGTCATGGGAGCCAAGGGTGCGGTAGGTGTTCTCTATGGTCGTGAAGCCAGTAATCAGGACGATGCTGCCGCTTACCTCGCGGAAAAAGAAAAGGAATATCAGCAAACCGTAGCCAATCCTTATGTGGCGGCCCAACGCGGCTACATAGACGATATTATCGAGCCAGCCTGTACCCGTGCAAGAATTACCCGGGCTCTAAGGCTGATTGAAAACAAAAGGGATACCAATCCCATGAAAAAACACGGCAACATACCTCTGTAGCAAAACTGCAACACTTTTCATGAAACCAAGGTTCAATGCAAAACAATACTGAGCTGATGCAGCAAAGGAGACACCATGGCAGTCAAAATATTCATAAAGAGGAAAATGGCAGAGTCACATGTAGTGGAACTTACTCAATTGCTGAAAAAACTCCGAGCCCTGACACTGGAACAGCCCGGTTATATTTCCGGTGAAACCCTGCAGAGAATCGACAAGCCCGGTGAGTCGATGGTTATCAGCACCTGGCGCTCCGTCGAGGACTGGAATGATTGGGTCAACAATGAAAATCGGATGACCATTCAAAATGAAATTGACCAGCTGCTTGGTGAAGAAACAGAGTATGCCATCTACGGCTGAGAGATTGCCATAACCTTATCTCGGCCGACAATCACGGGTTAACCTCAACATGAGCAGGTATCTCAATGACTGACGCACAAAAGAAGGTTGCTGCTGCGCTGGCTGCGGTCAACACCTATCTGCAGGAAGAGCAGAGCCTCATCCGGCAGCAGGAAGAAGCGGCAGCTCAGCCAACGTTTCAGGGAGCCAACCCCTGGGCGCTGAGCGGGCGGCAGCATATGATGTCGATGCGGCAACTTATCCAGATGAAAACATTTTCACGCATGTAATGCGGAGCTTTTTTATAATTCTATGACCGTTTATCCCCGTATGGGATGATATTTGTCAATAGACAACGACAAGGCAAGGAGACTGGTGTAATGAGTGATCAAGTAAAAGCAACCGAATTGCGGTACGACAGTGATCGTCCC
>JAAUYI010051715.1_pt1 | contig 12795 bp, 9 predicted proteins | sample 7278041 | NCBI WGS metagenome assembly JAAUYI01 (sample SAMN14350216, study PRJNA611818) | marine sediment metagenome | isolation source: surface marine sediment (0.6m) | place: French Polynesia: Moorea | collected 2018-08
ACAGCCATCCCCGGTGCGCCCGTCGGCGGCGATACCGCCACGGTGCGTCATGCAGGTCAGGGATTCGATGGCCACCTGCAGGAGCCGATGACTGGCATCGCCCGACATATGCGCGATGAGGCCGAAGCCACAGTTATCGCGGACGTCATCGGGGTTGTACAGGCCTTCGCTCATCCTCGGGTGTTGTTCCTCTGTTTTTCCTGTGCCGGGCTCAGCCCTGCCAGGCGTGTTCGCGCGTGGCATCTGGGCGACTGCTAGTTCAAATCAGCGCGGATAGGCGCTTTTTGCGATAGATCGCTGCAAATCCTGGCAGTTCGTCGCACGCGTCATCGCGATTTTTCGGCCGGCATGCGACTGCATCAGTGCATACCTGTGCTGCTTGAGCAGCGCTTTGCCCTTTCGCGCCGCTCGCGCCCGGGTATGGCGTGGCTCGGCATGAAACGGCGTTGGTCGAGAGGGGTCAGCTGCGTGTGTAAGCGGCTGCCTCGCTGTGCCCGCTCTGCCATCAACCGAACAGCGTCGGATGTGCATGGGCGGTACCTGCCGCCATTGGCAGGTCCCGGGCCGCGCATACTCGCGCATGCTATCTCTGCAGCTATCGCTGCGACGACGACTGCGTGTATTGCCCTGGCGATGGCTGAAACACAGGCTCCAGACCGGGGCGACGCGGCGAAGGGCCGGTGAGTTTACACGATGGTCATGGGTGAACAAACCGACCTAAGTACCCCTCGGGAGCACCCGGCGGTCGGCCTCAGGCCGTCCCCTCGGCAGCGAAGAGCACCCCAAGTTCGTCTTCGCTGGCATCGTCGACGATGCGGGCCTCGCCGATGGCTCGCAGGAGTACCAGCCTCAAGCGGCCGTCCACGACCTTCTTGTCGCGGCCCATGTGCTCGAGCCACAGCGCAAGGTCCATCTGCGGAGGCTCCACGGGTAAGGCCTGGTAGGACAGCCAGTCCGCAAGCTCGTGTACCTCCGCCTCGGAGATCCAGCCGCGCCGCTTCGACAGGCGCGCGGCGAGAAGCATGCCCGCGGCCACGGCCTCACCGTGCAGCCAGTTGCCGTAGCCTTGGGCGGCCTCGATGGCGTGACCAAAAGTATGGCCGAGGTTCAGGATCGCCCGCACACCGCCCTCGTGCTCATCGGCGGCGACCACGCTCGCTTTCGCGGCGCAGCTTCGCTCGATGGCGATGGCGAGTGCAGCCGGGTCGCGCGAGCGCAGGGCCTCGCGCTTCTCGAGCAGCCAGGTGTAGAACTCGCGATCACAGATCAAACCGTACTTGATCACCTCGGCGAGGCCCGCCGCATATTCACGGTCGGGCAGCGTCGCCAGCACGTCGGTATCGATGATCACGGCGCGCGGCTGGTAGAACGCGCCGATCATGTTCTTGCCCAGCGCGTGATTGACGCCCGTTTTCCCTCCCACGCTCGAATCGACCTGCGCCAGGAGCGTGGTGGGAATCTGCACAAACGCGACGCCGCGCTGATAGCTGGCGGCGGCAAACCCGGCCATATCCCCCACCACGCCGCCTCCCAGCGCGATTACCGTCGTGCTGCGACTGTGCCGCTGTTCCAGCGCCTCATCGAAAATCGTCTCCAGCACCGTGAGCGTCTTGTGCTCCTCACCGTCGGGGAGGATGACCTCCGCGATGCGCAAGCCCTCGCCGAGAGCTGCACGCAGGCGCGGAAGATAGAGGGGCGCCACGGTCTCGTTGCTCACGATGAGAACTTCGCGGCCGGCGAGGTGACTGCGCAGACGAGCACCGTCATCGAGAAGGCCAGCGTCGATGTAGATGGGATAGCTGCGATCGCCGAGATCGAGAGTCAGGGTCGGCATGGTTCTGCTGCGGGTTTCGGAGGCGCTACGGTAACTTCGCCAGGAGACGTCGCGCAATAACGCGCGGACCGCTGCGATCGGTCTCCACCACAAGGTCGGCGATGGAGCGGTACAGCGGTTCGCGAATCGCGATGAGCTCCCGCAGCACCGTCTCGGGATCGCCCCGGGCCAGAAGAGGGCGGTTGCGGTCGCCACGGGTGCGGCGGAGCTGCTCCTCGAGTGTCGCGTGCAGGTACACCACGAACCCGCGCTCCGCGAGAGCGATACGATTCGCCTCTCGCATGACCACGCCGCCGCCGGTGGCAAGGACGGTGTTGTCGCGGCGGGTCAGTTCTTCGATCACCTGCTCCTCGCGATCGCGGAAGCCCGCCTCGCCTTCCACATCGAAAATCCAGGGGATATCGGCACCGGTGCGCTGCTCGATCTCCCGGTCGCTGTCCGCGAAGCCGAGGCGCAGGGTTCGGGCGATGATCTTGCCGATGGTGCTCTTGCCGGCCCCCATGGGACCGACAAGGAAAACGCGACTGTAAGGCACTGGGTCTTGCACTCGCCGCGCCGCTGCCGCGGCGCCGCTCCTGGTTTTGGTCTTAGTCGAGGAGCGTATCGGCGAGTATGCGCGGCGTGATGAAGATCAGTGTTTCCGTCTTGGCACGCTGCACGGATTCGTTCCTGAACAGGTTACCAACATAGGGAATGTCGCCGAAGAAGGGTACCTTGCTGATCGTCTCCAGATTCTCCGTACGAAACACACCGCCAAGGACCACTGTTTCGCCATTGCCTACCAACACTTGTGTAGTCAGCTCAGTCGTATCGATCGCAGGTATAAAACCGCCGGCCTGGCCGGAGGAGACGAGATCACCGATAGAGTCCTGAGTAATCAGGAGATCTAGGAGAATTCGATCATCGGGTGTGATGTTGGGCGTTACGTTCAGCATCAGCACGGCCTCCTTGAACTGCACCGCCGTGGCGCCGCTGGCCGCTGCCTGCTGAAAGGGAATCTCTGTGCCCGACTTTATCACAGCCGTTTGCTTGTCCCCAGTGATAACCTTGGGTTGAGAAACTACCTCGCCCTGCCCAGCTGACTCGAGAGCACTCAATTCCGCGGTTAGGAATAGATCGTCGGAAGTAAACCCGACTGCAAAGCCACTGGTCGCTGTGCCCACACCCAGATCCACCATCAATGCTCCAGGAAAAGCTAGCGTGGGCGCGGCGCCATCGATTACCGATTGATTAAGACCTACGACATTTGCTGTGTCTCCGGAGATGGAGAACACATTGCCATTTGCGTCGGGGTCTAGATAACCCCCACCCCACTCAATTCCGAGTTCCTTGTCCAGATCAGACTGCGCGATCACAATGCGCGACTCGATCATGACCTGTCGAATGGGGATGTCGACGAGATCGATAAGTTCGCGGATTTCCGCAAGCTTAGCCGAGGTCTCGGTCACGATGAGCGAGTTGGTGCGCTGCTCGACAATCACCGAGCCCCTCGAGGATATCAGGCTGCCGCCGGCTTCCGATCCCGCCTCGAACAGGCCCACAACGTCTGCCGCGTTGGCGTAGCGGATGCGAATGAACTCGCTGCGCAGGGGTGCAAGCTCAGCGATCTGCTTGTTCGCTTCGATCTCCTGGCGCTCGCGCTCCGCGATTTCCGCAGCCGGAGCCACCAGCAGGACGTTGCCGACCTGGCGCTTGTCGAGGCCCTTGGTTTTCAGGACCAGTTCCAGCGCCTGATCCCAGGGAACATTCTTGAGTCGCAGCGTGATGCGCCCGGATACCGTATCCGAGGCCACGAGGTTCAGCTCCGTGAAGTCGGCGATGAGCTGCAGTACAGCGCGAATCTCGATGTCCTGGAAGTTGAGCGAGATGCGGTCACCGACGTAGGTGAACTCGTCTAGCCGTTCCTCCACCTCACGCGCGGTGAGCGGCTTGACGCTGACTACGTACTCGTTCTCGGTCTGGTATGCCAGGTAATCGAAGTCGCCCGTGGTCTGCAGCGTCAGGGACGTACCGCGCTCGTTCGTATTCACTTCCACAGTATTCACGGGCGTGGCGAAATCCGTGACGTCGTAGCGCCGCAGCAGGCGCTCGGGAACGTCTGTATCCAGGAACTCGACCTTCACATCGCCGCGCTCGCTGAACACGTTCACATCCACGGACGGGTCGCTGAGCTGCAGCACGAGACGACCCTCCCCTTCCGGTGAACGCTGGAACTGCAGATCCTGGATTTCCGACTTCACGTCGACAACCGCTTCGATCTCGGACCGGAGCGTGTTCGGGTCCGTGCCCGGCTTCCAGTATTCAGCATCCGCATCCTGCCCCACGGTCAGGAACAGGCTGTTGCCGTCGACGCGAGTCTCGTAGGGCACGAGGCGTACGAGATTCAGGATCAGGCGGGTACGATCACCCGACTCGAGTACCAGCACTCCCGTCGCGTTGCCGTAGGGAAGGCTGTAGCGCTTGCGCTCCAGCTCCGAGGTCGTGTTCGGAAAATCAATCGCGATGCGGGCGGGCCGCTCAATGGTGTAGGACTGGAGCTCCGCAGGCGGAGCCGTATCGAAATCCAGGCGTACTTCAAACTTGCTGCCCGGGCGCGAGCTGAACTCTATATCGGTAACCGCGACGGCCAGGACCTGACTGCTGAACTGGGTGCTGAAAATAAGGGCCGCAAGGCAGAGGAGCAGGTGCCTGAGCGGCATACCGCGGCGCGCCGCGGAACCCGGCGGCTTCCCCGGCGCTCCTTCCAAGGCCGGAGCCCGGGATAAGTGAGTATGCGTTCCGTTCATACTGTTCACCCGCAGCGACCTAGATGCCGCTTAGTTCTATAGTTCGAGGCCGCTCAACCCAGCCGTCGTCGGTGCCATCGCTGACGATTTCCACCACCGCAAGGTAAGTGTCTGAAAGCTCGACGATCTTGCCGTGGTTGCGTCCCAGGAAGTTGCCTACCTGGACTCTGTGTATACCGCCCTCGGGATCCTGGATCAGCGCCCAGTCCGCACCGCTGCGCTCCAGGGTGCCGACCATCTGCAGCGAATCGAAGGTGTACTGCTCGAGAAACTCCTTGGCGCGGGTCTCGTCGGGGCGGATCGCTGAGATCGCCTGCAGCTGGGTGATCTCACGGACCTCTATGGGTCGATCAAAGGGACTGCGCAGACGCGTGGCGCTGTAGGCGAAGGCCTCGTACGCCTTGAACGTAGGGATCGGCGCAATGATGCCGCCGGGGCGGGCACGCTTTTCGGCCATGTACTGGTCGAGGTCGGAAAAATCCCGGTTGGTACAGCCCGCCAGCACCAGGGCCGCGGCGGCAAAGGCAATAGCGCGTGACGCAGACATATCAGCTGTCTCCATCCTTATAGCGATAGGTCTTTGCCGTGATGCTCAGGTCCAGTGCATTGCTGGTGCTGTTGCGACCAACACGGATCGTGAAGTCGTGCAGAGTCACAATTCGCGGAAGTCCCGCCATACCGCTGATGAACGCACCGAGGTCGTGGTAGGAACCGGAGGCCACGATCGCGATGGGCAGCTCGACATAGAACTCGCGACTGACCTCGGGCTGCAGGTCGATGGAGCTGATCTGCAAACCGTTCTGCAGCCCCTTGCCGGTGATGTCCTCCAGAAGACCGGGCACTTCCGTATCGGAGGGCAGCTGGCTGATCAGCGCCCCGAAGGATTCCTCCATCTCCGCCATCTGCCGGCGGTAGGCTTCCAGGTTGGCGACCTGGAAGGCCTTCTGTTCGTACTCCTGCTTGAGGGTGCCTTCGCGGTTCTGCACGCGCACGAGCTGCAGCTGGAGATCCTTGATGTGGTAGTAGTAGCCGCCGGCTAGCACGGCCGCGAACAGCAGCAGCGAGAGAATCACCTTGATCGGAACAGGCAGCGTTCCGATGTTGTCGAGGTTGATGTCATTGATGTCGAACTCGCGCAGCGAGCGGAGCGTGTCTTCAAGCGCCATGCTCAGTCCTCCGCTTCATCGTTCTGGGGCAGATCCACGAGCACGCTGAGCTCGAAGGTATTCGCCTGGTCACCGAAGGTCGGCGCCGCGCGCACCGCATCCAGGTTCGGGTCTTTCAGCCAGTCCGAGGCGTCGAGGCGACGCATCAGGCTCGACACGCGATTATTGGATTCCGCGACACCCTCGATCCCAAGCTGCTGCCCCGTGGCAGAAACGCTCGTGTAGAAAACGCCATCGGGCACGGTACGCACGAGCTGATCCAGCACCCGCACGATAATCGGCCGGTTGCCCTGCAACTCCTGGATCACGCGCATGCGGTCGATGAGCTGATTGCGCTTGCGCTGCAGGTCCTTGATCTCCTCAACCTGTTTGTCGAGGACGCGGATATTGCGCGAGAGGTGATCGTTGCGCGCGTTCTGGTTGACGATCTGCTGATTCACGAAGCGGTCACCGAGTACCAGCAGCACAACTGCGGACACGGCCACGAGGCCGAGAATAGTCAGGAAGGCGCGCTTGAGTTCCTCGCGCCGGGCTTCGCGCCACGGGAGTAGGTTAATGCGCGCCATCAGTCGAAGCTCCGCAGCGCCAGGCCGCAGGCAATCATCATCGCCGGTGCATCACTGGCCAGGGCGACGGCGTTTACGCGCGACGAGATGGTCATCTCGGCGAAGGGATTGGCCACCACCGTGGGTGTGTCGAGCTGCTCCTGCACGAGATCCGACAGCCCCTCCATGTAGGAAACGCCGCCGGCCATGATGATGCAGTCCACGTCGTTGTACTGGCTCGATGAGAAGAACAGCTGCAGCGAACGGGTGACCTGCTGCACCACCGCATCCCGGAACGGGTTGAGGAGTTCGGGCTCGTAGTCGTCGGGCAGGCCGCCCTGCTTCTTGGCAAGACCGGCCTCTTCAAGGGGGAGTCCGTAGCGGCGCATGATTTCGTCGGTGAGCTGCTTGCCACCGAAGAGCTGCTCCCGCGTGTAGATCGTGACGCCGTCTTTCAGGACGCTGAGGGTCGTCATCGTTGCGCCGATGTCGACGATCGCGACGATGCTGTCGTCATCGAGATCGAGCTGGTCGCGGATCAGGCCGTAGGAACGCTCCATGGCGTAGGGCTCGACGTCCATGACGCGGGCTTCGAGATCCGCGCCGCCAATGGACTCGACCCGGGAATCGATGGTTTCCCGCCGACAGGCCGCAAGGAGCACGTCCACCATGTTCTCGCGATCGGATAGCGGACCCTGCACTTCGAAATCCAGGGCCACTTCCTCGAGCGGATAGGGGATGTACTGGTCGGCTTCCAGAGTGAGCTGCGTTTCCATCTCGTCGTCGCTGAGCCCGGCGGGCATATCAACGCGCTTGGTAATCACCGCGGACCCGGGAACGGCGGCGGCCACGGTCTTCAGTTTGCTACGGGATTGCGCCACGACGGCGCGCACCGAATTGGCGACCGCGTCGACGTCGTTGATCGCTTTTTCGACCACAGCATCCTGGGGCAACGAAGACACCGCGTAGCTTTCCACGCGATACTTGTCACCCGAACGACTGAGTTCGAGCAGCTTGACCGTAGTCGAGCTGATATCGAGGCCCAGAAGTGGCGTCTGCTTACGTTTCCCTAGCAACCCAAGCAAGTCGTTTTCCTATATGTTTCACAGACTTAGCCTTACTTTATATTCTTATACCTCAGCATTAAGCTTCAAATTTCGCAGCAATGCAATGAAAACACAAAAAAAGCCTATAATTACCAGCATAGCGGCAAACTTGTCCCTAATGATTGATCGCGCGCAAGCTCGCGCGACCGATACTCCTGCTGCGGATCGCACCTTCAATTGAACTTCCTGACGTGAGTTTTTTTAAGTGGTCCCTGCGTCTCGCCGTTCTGGGCGCTCTGGGCCTGGCCTGGCTCCTCGCAGGCATCTACCTCTACCTGGCCCCGGGGCTGCCCGACGTGGAAACTCTGCGCGATGTACGCCTGCAGACACCCATGCGGGTCTATACGCGGGACGGCGACCTGATCGGTCAGTTCGGCGAGCAGAAGCGCAACCCGCTCACCTACGACGAAATCCCGGAACCGTTCATCCAGGCGCTCCTCGCCGCGGAGGACGACGGCTTTTTCCGGCACCGGGGCATCGATATTGGCGGCCTGCTGCGTGCCGTCTCCGAACTGGTCCTGACCGGGGAAAAGGGCTCCGGCGGCAGCACGCTCACCATGCAGGTGGCGCGCAACTACTTTCTCTCGCTCGAGCGCACCTTCATGCGCAAATTCAACGAGATTCTCCTCGCCATAGAGATCGAACGGCGCCTGTCCAAGGAGGAGATCTTCGAGCTGTACGTCAATCGCGTGTTTCTCGGCCACCGCGCCTACGGTTTCGAGGCGGCCGCGCAGACCTACTACGGCAAGAGCATGGGCGACCTGAACCTGGCGCAGCACGCCATGCTCGCGGGCATCCCCAAGGCGCCCTCGCGCAACAACCCGCTCAGCGGGCCCGAGGCGGGCAAGCAGCGCCGCAACTGGATCCTCGGCCGCATGCACAGTCTCGGCTTCATCGACGCGCGCAGCCTCGCAACGGCCCGGGCAGCTCCTGTGACCGCGAGCGAGCACGGCGCGCGCATCACCCTCAACGCGGGCCATGCCGCCGAGATGGCGCGGCACCAGATGCTGGAGCGCTACGGCCTGTCCGCCTACAACGACGGCTACAGCGTGTATACGACGCTGAGCTCGCCGCTGCAGAGGACCGCCCAGGAGTCGGTGGTGGACGGGCTCATCACCTACGATACGCGCCACGGATACCGGGGACCCGAAACCCGCCTTTCCCTCGCGGACGACGAAGAAGGCGTTGCATCGGTACCAGCGGCACCGCCGATCGAGGAATGGCAAAGCGCCCTGGCCGAGATGCCCGTGCTCACAGACATGCTGCCGGCCGCGGTCATCGCCGTTGATGAAGCGGGCGTGGACCTGCTGTTTGCGGACGGGGGACGCGGGCGCCTGCCTTTCGAGGACGGCCTGAGCCGCATCAGGCCCTACATCAGCGAAGACCGGCGCGACAGCGCACCGGAGAGTGCCGCTGAGCTTCTCGCCGTCGGCGACGTGGTACGGGTTCGGCCCGATGAGTCGGCGGAAGCTGCCGATACCTTCAGACTTATGCAGATACCGGCGGCGCAGGCGGCGCTGGTATCGCTGGATCCCAATAACGGAGCCATCATCAGCCTCGTCGGCGGCAGCGACTTCGGCGTGAGCAAGTTCAATCGGGCGACACAGGCGCAGCGGCAGCCGGGCTCGAATATGAAGCCGTTTCTCTACAGCGCCGCCCTCGATGCCGGCTTCAGCGCCGCCAGCATAATCAACGATGCCCCGATCGTGCTGGAAGACAGTTCGCTCGAAGGGATCTGGAGGCCGGAGAACGACAGCGGCCGCTTCCTCGGTCCGACCCGGCTGCGCTCGGCCCTGGCGAGTTCGCGGAATCTCGTATCCATCCGCCTGCTGCAGCAACTCGGGGTGCGCCGCTTCCTCGGCTACGTGACCGACCTCGGCATCGACACCTCGAGCTTTACCGCCGATCTATCCCTCGCCCTCGGCACGCAAACCATGGCGCCGATCGACGTGGCCGCCGCCTACGCCGTTCTCGCCAACGGCGGTTACCGCGTGGAGCCCTTCCTCATCGAGCGCATCGAGGACCTTGCCGGAAACGTCGTCTTTGATGCCAACCCGGCGACGGTGTGCCGGAGCTGCGAGGAGGACGGCGCGCAGGTGGCAGAGGACAGCGGGGAAGAGCTGTCTATGGAAGAGATCCTCGACGCCGGCGAACGGGTACTGGCTCCGCGGGTCATGGATGAGCGCGTCCATTTCATCATCGACAATATGCTCCTGGACGTGATCAAGCGCGGTACGGGCCGGCGTGCCCTTGTGCTTGAGCGCGAAGACATCGCCGGCAAAACGGGCACCACCAACGGCCCCGTCGACGCCTGGTTCTCGGGCTACAACCCGGACGTAGTAACGACCACCTGGGTCGGTTTTGACGACTACGCGCCTCTCGGCCGGCGCGAGTTCGGAGGCACGGCAGCCCTGCCGATCTGGATCAATTTCATGCGCGAAGCGTTAGCGGACTACGAGGACCGGCCTCGCCCGTTACCACCGGGAATCTGCCACGCGCGCATCGACCCGGAAACCGGGCTGCTGGCCCCGGCGGGCGGTAAAAACGCGATCTTCGAGTACTTCCTGTGCGACAACATGCCCGGCGAAAGCGACGGCGAAGGCGGCGGTCTGCGGGGTACGGACGAGTTGCTTCAGGAAATCTTCTGAGGAAGGAGCCGCAAGAACGCGGCTCTTCTATTGTGATACCGGCCCGGGTGCCGGGCCGGCCGTCAGCCCGCGATCGGATGAACGATCGGCAGAATGCAGAATGCAGAATGCGTAATAGAGTGGGCTGTAACTGCAGGACAGAGCCTGCTGAGTCGGTCGCTCTAGCGAGCGCTGCCGCGATTGCCGAAACGCTTCTTGAATCGATCTACGCGGCCACCGCTGTCGACAATCTTCTGCTTGCCGGTGAAGAACGGGTGACAGTTGGAGCAGACGTCAATCGTGAAGTCTTCACCAAGGGTCGAGCGGGTACGAATCTGGTTGCCACAGCTGCAGGTCGCGGTGACCTCCGTGTAGCGCGGATGGATGTCTTTCTTCATTTTAACTAGCTCCTGGTATGCGAAGCCGCCACCTGATCGCGTTGCTCGCTCTAACGGTTTCACGCAAACGTGATCCCGGCGAACCGGGCGTCGGGCACGGCCTCTGGAGATGCCGACGGCTTATCCACCGGCAAACGGGGCGCGGATTCTAACAGAACGCGAGGGGTGCGCAAGGCGCCCTCTGCTATGCTCGCGGCGTGTCCACCGAAGCCCCAGCGCCCGTCCTGCACCTCGCCGTACCCGTACCCCTGCGCCGACTTTTCGACTACCTGCCGCCCGCGGGCATCGCTGCGGCAGACCTGAAGCCAGGGGACTGTCTGCGCGTTCCCTTTGGAAGTCGCGAAGTCACGGCTGTGCTGGTTGAAATCAGCGATGCAGCACGGGATCCGGAGCAGGCATTGAAGGCCGCGCTGGCCCGCGTGGACGTGCACACGAGGCTCCCCGGGAAACTGCTCGCCCTGTGCCAGTGGGCCGCGGCGTACTACCAGCATCCGGTGGGCGAAGTCTTTGCAGCGGCATTACCCAAACGCCTGCGCGATGGACGCGAGGTGCCGCTGCACGCCTGGCGGCTGACGCTGCGCGGCCGGGGACTTCCCGAAGGAGCGCTCGCGCGGGCCCGGTCCCAGTCCCGGACCCTGGCGCTGCTACAGGCCGGCCCCCGGAGTCACGAATCCCTGCGCGGGGAGGGCATCTCAACCGCGGTACTGCGCGAGCTGTCGACCAAGGGACTCATCGAGCGCTGCGCGGGCAATGCGGCAGCGCCAACCGCGGACCTGCGAGAGGCACCGCCGACCCTCGCGCCCGAACAGCGCGCTGCCGCTGAGGCGATCGCCGTGGGGGACGGTTTCGCATGTCACCTGATCAACGGCATAACGGGAAGCGGAAAAACCGAGGTCTACCTTCAGCTTATTGAAAGATGCCTCGCCGCAGGTCGCCAGGCTCTCGTCCTGATCCCCGAGATCGGCCTGACACCGCAGACCCTGGCGCGCTTCTCCGCGCGCTTCAGCTGCCCGATCGCGGCCATGCACTCGGGCCTCGCCGAGGGCGCGCGGCTGGCGGCCTGGCAGGCGGCCGGGAGCGGTGCGGCGGGGATCGTGATCGGGACGCGCTCCGCGGTGCTCACGCCGCTGGCCAGGCCAGGCCTGATCATCGTCGACGAGGAGCACGACAGCTCCTACAAGCAGCAGGACGGCTTCCGCTACAGCGCTCGCGACGTCGCAATAAAGCGAGCTCAACTGGAAGCTGTCCCCGTGGTGCTCGGCAGCGCCACCCCCTCCGTCGAATCGTTGCAGAACGCCCGGCTCGGACGCTTTCGCGAGCATGTGCTGTCCCGGCGCCAGGCCGGGGGAGTCCTCCCAACATTAAAGACGATCGACCTGAAGGGCCTTCCCCTGGAATCCGGCATCAGCGCCGAACTCCTCCAGGCCATCCGCGACACCACGGAGCGTGACGGGCGCCAGGTCCTTCTGTTCCTGAACCGCAGGGGTTACGCCCCGACACTGCAGTGCCACAGCTGCGGCTGGGTCGGGGAATGCACGAACTGCAGCGCCCGGCTCACGGTGCACCTGCGCCAGCGCCGCCTCCAGTGCCATCACTGCGGGGCACGGCACGCGCTCCCGGAAGCGTGCCCCGCTTGCGGAAGTTCACGCCTCCTGACCCGCGGGCTTGGCACGGAGCAGACCGAGGGCTTTCTCGCATCAACGCTGTCCTGCCCCGTTTACCGGGTGGACAGCGACGCCATGCGCGGCCGCGACGCCATGCAGGCACTGCTGGACATCGCGGCCAGCGAGGACCCCTGCGTCATCCTCGGCACCCAGATGCTCACCAAGGGTCACCATTTCCCCGGCGTGCAGCTCGTGGGCGTTATCGACGCCGACGCCCTGCTGTTCAGCGCGGATTTTCGCGGCGAAGAGCGCATGGCCCAGCTTTTGACCCAGGTCGCGGGACGCGCCGGTCGTGAAAGCGGCGGCGCCCGCGTCCTGGTCCAGACCCACTACCCGGAGAGCGAACTTTTCAGCGCGGTCGCCGCTGGCGCCTATACGCGTGTGGCCGAGCGGCTGCTGGAACGGAGGCGAGCCGCCGGGCTGCCTCCGGTGGGACAGCTCGCCATGCTGCGCGCCGATGCTCCCGATGAGCGCGACGGTGAACGCTTCCTCCGCGAGCTGCGTGCCTCCCTGCCGGGCCTGCCGGCGGACTGTCAGCTCATCGGACCATTGCCGGCAGCGCTGTCGCGACGTGCGGGGCGCTATCGCTGGCAGCTCTGGTGCCTGGCGACCACGAGACAGGGCCTGCGCCGGGCTCTGGATGAGCTGCTGCACAGTGCGGAGGCGATA
>JAAUYI010215228.1_pt1 | contig 12787 bp, 4 predicted proteins | sample 7278041 | NCBI WGS metagenome assembly JAAUYI01 (sample SAMN14350216, study PRJNA611818) | marine sediment metagenome | isolation source: surface marine sediment (0.6m) | place: French Polynesia: Moorea | collected 2018-08
CGAGGCGGGGAGTACGTGCAGTACGACCGCAGCACCTATGCCTCGTCGCTCAAGATTTGGCAGCCGCTGGCCGATGAAGGTGACCCGGAGGCCCAGACTTACGTCGGAGAAATCTACGAGAAACGCCAGAATCCGGACTACGAGCTGGCGGCAGTCTGGTTCCGAAAAGCCGCGAACCAAGGCTACGCGCGGGCACAAGTCAACCTTGCCAACCTCTACGAGCAGGGGCTGGGGGTGGCCAAAGATCTGGATGCTGCCCGCGAGTGGTTTGGAAAGGCGGCCGGGCTTCCGGGCGACGTGGTTTTGGACTCTATTCAACAAGCCAAGGAGCTCCAAGAAAAGCTTGAAGAGCTCCAGCTGCGATTCGATGATGCCGAGAGAGATCTGGAGGAGGCTCGTGAGGACCTTGACAAAGCCGAGCGAGATCTCGAAGAGGCACGGAGGAGCCTCGAGGAAGCACAGAAATCCAGTGCGGAGGTGCCGTCAGAACAAGTGGTTCAGATGGCAAGCAAGCTCGAAGACCGCGAGACAGAGGTCACTCGTCGGACAGCGGACTTCGAGCAACGCAAGCGAGCCTGGGTTGACCTTCAGAATGAATTGAAGGCCATCGATGACAAGACACGCGAAGTGGCTCTCGGGCCGAAGATCGACATCTTGCAGCCCGACGTTTTGGCGACTCGCGGGTCGGTACTTGTGCCGATCGCTCGCCATATTTCCAAGGCACTGATCAGGGGTAGGGCTTTGGCCCCCGCTGGCCTGCGAGGACTGACTGCCGACAACCGACCCCTGGTCGTTGACTCAGCAGGCTTTTTTGAAGTTACATTCCCGCGCCCTGAGTATCAACAGGAGGTGAACTTCGAGATCGTCGACGAGATGGGCAGGAAAGCGCGCCGGACCCTGGTTCTACAGCCCGTTGATGTCGAGTCGACGTCTGACACGCCGACCGTGCGATCCCGGCCCGGGCGACGCTCTCCGATACGCGGGTTCGCTCCCAATGGATATCATGCCCTGATCATCGGGATCGCGGACTACAATGAATTTGAAGATCTCAAAACCGCTGAAAATGATGCTGAGGAGCTCCGGACAGTACTCGAGGAGAGATATGGTTTCAGCACTACCTTGGTGTCAAATCCGAGCCGATTGAAGATATTCACCGAGCTGGACAAGCTCCGAGATGGCATGAAGCCCGAGCAAAGTCTACTGATCTACTACGCCGGTCATGGGCAAATCGGGCCGAAACGTCAGCATGGGTATTGGATTCCCGCCAATGCCAAGGGAGATGATCCCAGGACCTGGATTCTCAACGAAGCGATTACCGAGTACCTGGACCAGATCAGGGCCAGGCACATACTTGTGGTTTCCGACTCCTGCTATTCGGGAACGTTGACACGCTCCGGACTGACACCACTGGCCGGAAAGTTTCTGGCGGATCAACGACAAGAGATTTGGCAGGCGATCCCGGGCAAGCGGTCACGTACCGTACTCACTTCCGGCGGTCTGCAGCCGGTTCTTGACGTCGGCGGTGGCGAGAACTCGCTTTTCGCAAGGGCATTTCTCCGAGTGCTCAAGGCCAACGATTCCGAGCTCCCCGGCAATCTGTTATGGGACGAGGTGGCCTTACGAATGGCCCGCGGAGCAAATAAACTAGGTGTCGAACAGGTTCCGGAATACGCCCCGATCCGTCGATCCGGGCATGAAGCCGGTGATTTTGTCTTACGCCCGATAAAGACCCGGCAATCTGTGGCGGGGCTGTCGTCAGCTCCCTGATCCTATCGGTGATCAAGGCTTTAACTCTTCCAGCAGGTCTTCGAGAGCCTCTTCGAGCGTCATGACGCGATCTTCGAGGTCGATAATGGCTCCGAAGTTTTCTCGCGTCTCGGCCTTTCGTAGGAGATCGCCGAGCTCTTCGCGTTCTTTCAAGATTTGCTGAGTTTGCTGCGTCAGCTGGGTAGAGCTGCTCCAGAGTACTTCAAGGGTGGGGTTCTCTAGGACAAGAGAGCGCTCGGAGATGCGTTGGAAGATCGTGCTAACCCTCCCTGCGGTCCTGCGATACTCTTCCTGGCATTCTGTTCTAGCGTCAAGCAACTCCTGGTAGTGGCGTGTGTTTTTAACGACGCCCTGGCTTTCAGACTCGGCCCACGCTTTGATAGCCTGGGGACAGTTGTTGGCGAAGTGGAAATACACCTGGCCGAGATGAAAATGTGGCAGATAGGGACCTTCCTCTCGCTCTTCAGGATCAGCCTCAATCGTTTTTTGTAGGTAGTTCCTGGTGGTCTGCCAGTCTTTCCGATTGTAGGCGTCCAGAGCGATTTGATAGTCGGCTGGAGTTGTCGAGAGCTCAGACTCTGTCTCAGATGTGGTCGGTTTCTCGCCATCGGGCGCGTTAGTAGACGGCTGCAGACCGAACCATCCCAAGAGGGCCAGAATCACAATGGCGACCGCGGCTCCTCTCCAGGCCAAGTGTCTCTTCGGTTTCGCCGCTCGTTTACGGTCGACGGTGGTCTGGACCTGAACCAGCAAGGTTTGGGCGGAGACGTTCTGGTCGTCGATCTCTTGCGCTTTCTGCAAGGTAGTCAACGCCTCTTCCATCTCGTTGACCGCGATCTGTCGCCTGGCCTTTTCGAGAAGCGCGTTCATTCGTTCCTCGCGTTCTCGGCGCCTCAGCTCCTCGAGCTGGCTGCGCAGCTCTTGGGTGTTTTCGTCGATCCCGTGTTCGCGCTCGGCCTCGACGAGGGCCGCGGTCGCCTCGTCGAGCTCGCGTTTCCTCAGGTATTCCTCGACCCGAGCGACCGAGGCTTCGCGGGACCGCGGCAGCTTGCCGGAGGTCACGGCTTTCAGGATCCTTTTGGTATCCACGCGTTGCTGGAGGGCGGGTGTGCGGTCATCTAGTCTCAAGGCGATGGTTTCCGAGAGATCTTCTGAGGCGGCGGGGCCGGGCTCACGGAAAGGCGCCAGAAGCGATGCCAACTCTTCAGCACTCTGGACGCGTTGATCGCGATCTTTCTCCAGCGTCTTGAGGACGACCCGGCGAAGGCCGGGTGGCACCCGGCCTTCAGGATCGGAGCTCTCGAAATCCACGGGAGGTTTGAACAGATGGGCGGCGATAAACTGTGAGAACTCAGCTCCCTCGATCGGACTTTGGCCGGTGAGCAGTTGGTAGAGCATGATCCCGAAGGAGTAGAGATCGCTACGCTGGTCGAGTGGCTCGCCCTTGAATTGTTCGGGAGCTGAATAGCGGACCTTGCCCAGAAACATTCCGGTGGTCGTCAGATCGCCCTCGCTTTCGAGCCGTTTCGCCAACCCCAAGTCGATCAGTTTGATCAGCGGCTCGTCATCCGGGGTGCGGGTCAGCATCAGGTTGTCGGGCGAGACGTCACGGTGGATATAGCCTTGCCGGTGCAGAAAGCCGAGCGCTTTGAGGCTCTGATCGGCGATCTCAAGTGTCAGGCCGAGATCCGGTGGCCCCTGCGAAGTCAGGATTTGTTTGAGAGTGGCACCTTCGATGAACTCCATGACGATGTAGGCGGTACCATCGTCGCCGATGGAGAAATCCTTGATTTCCGCGATGTTGTTGTGCCGGAGCCGGATCGCGGCCTGCGCTTCATGGAGGAACCGCTTCTGTAGGTCTTCGTCGCCTTCGTGCTGTGGGCGGATGACCTTGATGACGAAGGGCTCGTCGAGCAGGATGTGGCGGACTTTATACACCGCGCCCATGCCGCCTTCGCTGATCTTGTGAAGGACCTCGAACTTGCCTTCGATGACGCTTTTCGGGAGGCTCAAGATAATCTCTATCGATCGCAGAAAGAGTCCGGGATGCCGCTTCCCGCGGTATGATTTCGGACTGTTCGGCGCTTGACGCGCGTTTCCGGATGGGTCGATAGATTACATCAAAATCAGAGCGATCCGAGTAGTTTTCCGAGCCGATCGGCAAAACTGACGGGATCGAAGTCGCCCTTCTCGAGCTCGACAAAGAGGCCGTCGACGGCTGTGATCATCGGGCTGGCCAACAGCCGGGGATTGCGGCGCGTCAGGTGGCTGGCCAGGCTGTGGAGGCTGAGAGCGACCTGTTCGGCTGAGGCCAGGTCGGCGATCAATTCTCGGTCGGTAGCGATGATGCGCATCAGTTCCTTGACCTGTCGACGAGTCCACCGGGTCTTGGCGAGTCCGGAGATCACGCCGTCCAGCGAGTCGGCCAGGTTGCGTGCTCGCCAAGCGACCTCCTGGCGGTCGCCCATGGCGGCGACCGGTCGCGCCAGGTCTTGGACAACGAGCTCGAGACGATCCAGCGGCTGGGGGACGACGGTGGCGGTCAGCGGACGCAGGACGGTCCAGCGAGCCGGGCTCCACTGCGGCAGGCCGTCGCGAAAGCGGTAACCCGGCTGCTGACGCCAGGTGCCGTCCAAGGGGTGGTGGCAGTTGGCGCAGCTGAGCTCGGCGAACTCCGGCCAGGGGCCGTCGGCCTCTGCCTTGGCGGCCAGCAGAAGGAGTCCGGCTCGAAAGCTCGACGCCTGGCCGATTGCCCAGGCTTGGACGCCGTGGGATTGCCGGCTGCCGTCGCGATCGAGTCGCCAATGACGCAGGGAGGGCTCTTCGCTGTAGTTGTCGAGCTCGAAACGCAGCGGTGGATGGCCGGCGGCGATCAGTCGGTGGTCGACGGTCCGGACCTCGCCGTCCTCGGTGGCGCTGCCCAGGTGACAGCGTAGGCACACCTGGGCGCGGATCGTCGGTTGGCGCAGATCGTTCATGCCCGCGCGCACCGACTGCTGGTGGCTCCAGCCCTCTTCGAAGTGTCGGTTGACCCAACCGCCGCCGGGGCCATGGCAGCCTTCGCAGGAGATGCCGTCGTCGACGTAAAGGCCTCGATTGCGGCTCGGCGGAATGTTGACGCTATGGCAATCGAGGCAAAGGTCCATTTCCCAGGCGTTGGCGCCTGGCTCGAGAAGCCCGGCGATCGAGCCGGAGAGCTCGCTTTCCAGGATCTCGTAGGCTCGGAAGTGGGGGTCGAGCACTCGGGTGTGGTATTCATTGCCCAGGATGTTCTGATCGGCCTGGGGCTCGATGGCGCCATGGCACGCGCCGTTGGCGCAGCTGCTGTTGCCGACGTAGAGGCCGCGATCGGAGATGGCAGGCTGGGACGTCGGCTGCGCGCGAGAGCCAGGAGATCCGCTCGCGAGATGGGCCGCGACGATCACTCCGGTGAGGATGGTCAGTTGGGCACGCGACTTCACGGCGGGTCTCCTTTGGGCGCGACTCGGTAGAGCTGGCCATTTTTCAGGTAGAGCCTCTGCATTTCTTCGAGGTTGAAGGGGCGAGCTCCGAGGCGGTTGAAGACGCTCACCTGATGGCCGCTTTCGTCGACCGCACGATCGCGATCCAGGCCCTTGGACAGGGCCACCGCGGGACCGTGGGTGGCATGGTGGGCGATCAGCTGGGGGGCCGGTCGGGGACTGAAGCCCAGGTAGCCCGGCGTGGTCTCAGGCGAGGTGAGCTGGACGACGGCGAGGCCGTTTTCACCGTCCGCGACGTAAGCGAAGAGGCTGGCGTTGGTGGAGCCGACTTTGACGTCGCGGGTGTCGTTCAGTCGGCCGTCAGCTTTCCACACCTGGTCGATCCTGGGCGCTTCCGGGCGCTCGACGTCGACGATCGCCAGGCCCTGGCTGCCGGCCGCGATGTAGGCGTAGGTGCGCGCGACGTAGAGACCGTGGGCTTCGGCCAGAGGCACGCGGGCTACCAACCGTGGATGGGCCGGAGCGGTGATCTCGATGACGGCCAGACCTTGGGCGTCGGTCACGAAGGCATAGCGGAACTGGACGGCGATGGCTGTCGCCCGCTCGATCTCCGGCAGGACGGCGAGGATGCGAGGCTCCAGGGGTCGTTCGAGATCGGCGACGACCAGGCCCTGATCGCAGCCGATATAGACGTGGTGACCGGCGACGGTCAGGGTTTCGGCGCCGTCGAGCGCCCCCTCGGGATTCCAGGTCAGGGCGCGGTGAAGGAAGTTGTCCAGCGGATCGCCGTTGGTCAGGGTCATGACGTCGACCAGAATCAAGCCTTCGTGGCGGTCGCTGACCATCGCGTAGTCGTAGATCGGGTGTAACGGTTGTTCTAGATTCTGAGGGGCGTCTGGACGTCGTGCGACCGGCATGGTGGTGGGCAAGGCGATGGCGGTGGCATAGCGCGTGGCGACGTGGGTGTCCTGGCCGAGAGGAGAGACGGGTGCGGTGACGAAGCGCTCGGAGAAATCTTTGTTGTCGATGTTGGCGACGTCGAAGACCTCGAATCCGCCCGGGCCGCGGGCGGTATAGAGGTACTCGCCACGCAGCTGAAGGTCGAGCACCTCGTGGTGGTGATGGTGGGCGAGCTCTAATTCGCCGTCCCGTTGCCGATGGCGCTCGGCATTATCGGGATAAGCCAGCCGGTGTAGGGTGCTGCCGATGACCACCTGGGGCTCGTCCCACTCGGTGACCGCCACCGCCTCGACGCCGTGATCGCCCAGGGCCACCCAGGCGTAGCGGCCGATGAAGTTGACGAAGTTGGTGCCGAGGGTCAGCAACTGGGCCATCCAGGCGTTGTTGTCGTTCTCCTCCGTCAGATGGCAGTCACCGCAGGTCTTGGTCTCGCGCAGGCGGACGGTATGGGGCACGTGGGGGTTGAACGCCTGACTGCTGAAGCCGGGGGTCGAGATCGGCGGCTGCTGGATGTAGATTCGCTGGCGATTGGGGTTGATCGAGCTCAGCACCAGGGCACTCGAGGAGCGAACCGGCGCGATCCGACCGCCTTTGTTGAGGCCGTTTTTGCCCAGCATGAAGACGTCGGTGCGGATCACCTGGGGGTTGTAGGAGGCGTAGTTGCGTAGGGTCTCGCCTTCGTAGTGGTTGACTTCGGATTTGCTGTTGGCTTCTTGCGGCAGGTGGCAGCCGAAACAGGAGGTGATCCAGGACGAGTGGCAGCTGTAGCAGGTCATGTCTTCGGAGGTGTGGGCGAGCTCGGTCGGAGAACTCTCTCGGCGGACGGTCTTTGCGTAGGCTGACCGATGAACGCCTTGGCCGGAAGACTCGCTTCGCCGGATAGTCTTTGCGTAGGCTGACCGGTGAACGCCTTGGCCAGAAGATTCGCTTCTCCGGATAGTCTTCGCATAGGCCGATCGGTGAACGCCTTGGCCAGAAGACTCGCTTCGCCGGATCGTCTTGGCGTAGGCCGAGCGGGGGTTATATCGCTCATGGCCGGGGGTGATGCCGTCTTTGACCTGCGGTACTTCCCATTCGAGTCCCGGAGTCAGCATCGAGCTCTGGATCAGCCGGTCGCCGCGCCAGCGGAAGCGCTTGGCGCCCGAGGGTGTGGTGCCGTGACGCAGATCGGTACCCTCCGGCGGTGCCGCCGGGCCGGTGGTTCGCAGGTCGGTGACGCGGTCGACGTCGCCGTGGCAGTCCTGGCATTCGATCTCGATGGCGTCGCCGTATTCGCCGTGGATCAGCCCGGTGCCGTGGCTGTCCTGGGAGAAGTGGCAGTCGACGCAGTGCATGCCGCGCTCGAGATGGATATCACGCAGATGGACGGCTTTTTGAAACTTCTCGGGGTCGTCAAAGGGCACGATCTGGCCTTCGCCGTCGAGGAGACGCCCCTGGCGATCGCGGGAATAGACGGCGCGAAAGATCCAGCCGTGACCGTGGTAGTCGGCGAATTGGGTGTGGCGGAGTTGCGGGTTGAGCTCGCTGACCCGGTCGAGAAAGTCGCGGTCGGTCCACAGGCCGCGGGCCGCGGCGTCTTCGGGATTGTGGTCGAGGCTGGCGCGCCGTTCGGCGGCTGAGGGGTCGCGCTGTTGTTTCGGCCAGAGGTGCTCGCCATCCGTCTCGTAGTCCCACATGGTGTAACCCAGGTAGGTGTTGACGAAGGCGTTGGGCTGGTGCATGTGGCACACCATGCACTGACTGGAGGGTATGGCGCGGGTCAGGCGGTGCTGGATCGGGTGGCCGGAAACGTCTTTGGGCAGGGTCGGATCGCCGCTGGAGGAGAGACCTCGATGGCCGGCTTCGGCCCAGGGGCCGGAGTGCACGGGGTCGCGATCGTTGGCGTAGGTCACGTGGCAGGCGGTGCAGCCGCTCGAGCGGTAGTCGCCGGCGTGGTCGTTGGTGCCGAGAAACGAGAGATGGGGATCGTTGAGCCGCGTCTTGTGCAGGTTGATGATCGCCGGGCTCACCCGGGCGCCGGTGCCGCGTCCACGGTCGGAGACCCGGATGTCGGGTCGGCCCGGGTCGTCGAACGGGTTGGGGTTGCCGATTTCGGGAAAGATTGACGGTTGGAGCAGACCACCGCGTTCAAAGGCTCGAAAGTACTCGCCGGGAGGCACGATCTGCCAGCGTGGCAAGGGATAGAGCTCGGCGAGCGCGCCGCGTTGCTTTTCGTCGTCGCCCAATGGGCGGGTTTGACGGATGAGTTGGGGCTGGCCGTCGCGACTGTAGCTTTCGCCGAGCAAGGCCCGCTTGTTGGGCAGAATGCCGTTGGCATAGGCCGCCGCGGCCCAGAAGATCGACGAGGTGGTCATGGTGCTCTTGGCGACTGCGTTGACCTGTTCCTGGTGGCAGCCACCGCAGGATTCCTGGGCGACCCGCAGATCTCCGGGGTTGAAGAAGCGGATGAAGTCGGGTGATTCGCGGTTGAGCAGGGTGTAGCTGCGCTCGGGATTGGCGGCGCTATGGCGCCCGCCCGGGCCGGACCAGCGTTCGGGGAAACGGGGGGCGACGTGGGCCTGGGTCTTGACGTCCAGGTAAGCGGCGCTGTCGACGGCTGTACCGGGAGGTAGAGTCGGGCCGGCGTCGCCGCCGTGGCAGTCGGTGCAGCCCAGCTTGACGGCTCCGGAGGCGTGCATCTTTTCGATGCCGGCGTGGCAGCTGTTGCAGCCTCGGCTCTTGCGCTCGGCCTCGGCCGGGGTCTGGCGCCGCAGGCGACGGTTGTGCTCGGCGGCGGCGAAGGCGTCGTGGGGGTGTTTTTGTGCAGAGCTGCCCAGGGTGACGCGCTCAGACAGCATGAGGACAACGAGCAACCCGAGAAGGGTGACGCATCCGTATTTCATCGTTGGAGTACCTTCGGGGTTGCCTTTGGGCCGAGGTGGGACCTCCCGCGGCCAGCCTCCATAGGCTCGCGCTGGCCGTCTCGGTCGTTGACTAGGGCGTCGGCGCTGTGCTCGGGCGCGGCTTCGAAACCCTCGCTACCCTGATCCGCATCCGGCTGGCCGCGGGAGGCCCCACCTCTCCGGTGTGCATGGCCCTGATCCGGTTGGCTGCCTCTCCGGTGGGAGGCTCCATCTATGGGGTCGTCGTAGGGGGCGCATTGCGCACCGGTGCGCGTTGCGCACGCTACTGTTTTCTGCTCCTGCATGGTGGTGGGTTCAGAAGGTGAGGATCAGGTTGCTGAAGGCGGAGACCAGGGTGTCGCCGTCTTCGTAGATGTCGCGGAAGCCGTCTCCGGGGAGGAAAGCGGCGAGGCCGGCGACGACGATGATGTTGTTGTTGAGCAGCGGGCGGTAGCGCATGCCGGCGCTGAGGTCGAGGCCGATCTCGCGGTCGATTCCGCCTTGAAAGGTGAGCAGCTCGAGGACTTCGGTGGTGTCGAAGCTCAGGTGGTTGAGGGTCAGGACGGTCCGGAGTTTGGGCGTCACCTCGACGTCGAGCCCCAGGCTCAGCAATCGGAGCCCGGGGTTGACGAAGTTCGGCTGGCCTTCTTCTTTGCTGCTGCGCAGGTCCGGGATCAGGCTGCCACGGTTGATCAGGGAAACTCCGGTGCCGGCCAGGCGGATGCCGAGGCGATTCCAGAAGCTGAATCCGCCGCCGGCGAAGTTGGGGTTGTCGAAGATGGTGGCGAAGCCCTCGGCGTCACGATCGGTCGGGTCGTCGTCGCCCGAAGCGTAGAGCACGGCGAGCTTGGGACGCAGCCAGTCGCGGTCGATCGAGATTTCGAGGGCGGCCATCAGGGCGCTGATTTCGACGTCGTCGCGGTCGGCGAAGATGTCGCGGCCGGCGATCGGATTGAGGCTGTCGTCACCGGTGGCGAAGTAGAGGGCATGGTCGAGGTTGAGGCGCCCGACGTGACCGAAGCCGGCCCAGCCGAGGTAGAGCACTTCGACGGAGTGTGGGGTCGCGGAACCGACCGGGTCTGGGCGGGCCAGAAAACCGTTGCGGTCGAGCAGGAAGGTTGGGTCGTCGCGCAGGTAGTGAAGGCTCCATTGGGCGGTGTAGCCGCGGGCCAGGAAGTCCTGGACGTAGAGGTTGGCCACCGCCACGCGCTGGTCGCGCCATTCGAAGGTGTTGAGGCCGCTGTTGGTGCCTTTCTCCAGGCGCTCGAAGAAGGCCAGGTTGTACTGGAATCGATTCGACGCATAGTTGCCGAAGAGCCGAGCGCCGAGGTTGACGTCGGTAAAGAGGAATCCGCGAAAGTCGCTGCTGAACGGCTGGATGCCGAGCCGCAGGGAGAGGAAGTCGTAGTTGGTGGAGAGATCGGCCAGCTTGACCTCGAAGAAGAGCTCCTGGAGTGCCAGGCGGCCGTCGGTGCGGTCGGTGCCGCGACGGACGTCGGGGCTGACCGCGGCGGTTTCTCGGACGTCGAGGTGATTGAGATTGGCGGTCACGGTGCCCCGCCAGCGCCAGTCGAAGGGTTTGAAGGCGGTCGAGCCTTTGAAATAGTCGACGGAGAAGACCAGGTTCTGCTGCAGGAGCAACTGGTCGCCCTGGCCGAAGAATTCGACGCTGCTCGGCCGGTCTGCGCTGATACTCGACGGAGTCGGTACCTGGAAGACGTCGAAGAGGGTGTCGGAGGTGCCGGTGAGCACCAGGAAGCGGTCCTGGCCTCGGATCGGGAAGTCGCCTTTGAGAATGTTCTGGTTGTAGGGATCCCACCGGGGGCGGCGGGGTCCGTCGCCGGGAAGCGGGATTCGCCAGCGGTCGGTGAACTCCAGGAAGTCCGAGGGTTCAGGAGCGGCCGGCAGAGCGTAGTCCATCGGCGCGGTGAGCAGCGGACGGCGGGGCAGGCGCCCCCGAGGCTGGACGAGTAGCTCGGCATCGGTGGTGGCGCTGGTGCCTGCAGCATCCCGGACCGTGGCTTGCACCAGGTAGTGTCTGGCGACGGGGGTGTCCTGAGGGGCTTCGGCGAGGTCGAAGGACAATGACCAACGGCCATCGTCACCGACTCGGATCGAGGCCTCGGCGACGATCTCCTGTTCGTCCGTGGCACGGCGGATGGTGACCGTCACGGGGGATGACGCCGGTGCGGTCGTCCGGCCGTTCACCGTCACTTCGGAGGTCGGGCTAAAGAGCGGAAGACCGTCACCGATGACGATCGACAGCTCCTCGGCCACCAGAAGGTCAGCCGCCAACAGCATCGTGCACGCGAGCGCCAGGTGCTTCATCGACGTCTCATCGCTCCGGATTGCGCGGCAATTTGAGAAACGGTAACCGGACGCCCGAGATTCGCACCCGGTCCGCCCACCGGGCGTCGGGCGGCAGGAAACCCGCGGCTCCGAGGAGACTGACGTAGTCGTCCTGCTCGACGCCGTCGCCGCTGATGCCGAGGCCGCCGATCAGCTGGCCGCCGCGATAGAGCGGGATGCTGCCCGGGAAGAAGACGACGCCGTTCTGATACGGGTTGGCAGGCTGGCTTCCCTGGGTGCAGGGGTTGCGCGAATCGTATTCGAAGAGACTGAAGAACGGGCCCGGGCCGGTACCGTCGATGCCGGGCGGAAAGAGCGGCTGGGCGCCGAAGCTGATCGTGCGGTTGGTGATCGCGGTGCCCGCCGGTACGCCGGGTAGATCGACGGCACCGCCGGAGCTGAAGTAGATGACGTTACGCGCCTTGGCGACCGCCACGTCGACCGAGAAGACGGTGGCGTCGAGCATTCGAAAAAGCGCCAGAATCTCGCCGTTCAGGTCGCTGAGGGCGATCACCATGCGCGTTCGTGATCCCGACGGCAGACGGATCACGGCGCGGGTACGGCTGGCGGTCTGGCGCGACCGCTCAACGATGGCCGCGACCTCGGCCTGGGACAGGTGCTGACCGCCTCGCGGCCCTGCCAGGTAGCCGGCCGCGACGCAGCCGCCGTTCGACGGGCCGAGCACGAAGACGCCGTCAGCGGCGTTGCCCGGGGCGCTACCCGTGGGGCGCTCGATGTGACGCACGAACGGCAGGCGGATACCGTCGATGAACACCACGCCGGGGGCCGGTAAGGGCTCCGGAACCGGGGAGAGGTCGGCGGCCGCGACGATGGTGTTGAACGCGGCGAACTCGGCCCGTGCCGGGCCGGTGCCGGCGACGCCCAGGCCACCGACGAGGGTCGATCCGCGATAGATCGGCAAACCGCCGGGATTGACGGCGCCCGGATCAGAGTCGAAGAGGTCGGCTTTGCCGGTGATCGGTCCCGTGCCGCAACCGAAGGTGTCCCGAGGATGGCAGTTGCCGGAATAGACCACCGAACGCGCCCGCGGAATCTCACGGTTCGAGTTGAAATCGACGCCGAGATCACAGCCACGGTTAGTGTTCTCGATTCCGTAGAGCGCCGCGTTGGGAGTGTTGGGGATGCCCGGTGGAAAGTGAATCCCGCTGATGAAACGCACCGTGCGGGAGGACAGCGGCGCCTGGTCGTTGCTGAAGAAAGCCGCGGTGCGGGCCAGGCCTACGGCTTCGTCTTCCAGGTGGCGGAAGAAGCCGCGGCGAAAGACCCCCAGGGGCCTTCCGGCGCGATCGACCGCGGCGACGGTCAAGACCGGTGAGTCGAGCAGTGCGGCGGCACCACGCAACAGCG
>JAAUYI010065737.1_pt1 | contig 12782 bp, 14 predicted proteins | sample 7278041 | NCBI WGS metagenome assembly JAAUYI01 (sample SAMN14350216, study PRJNA611818) | marine sediment metagenome | isolation source: surface marine sediment (0.6m) | place: French Polynesia: Moorea | collected 2018-08
TAACGAACATATGATGGTCAACCAACCCATATATTCGCGGATAAGCCCTTTTCTTGACTAGTTCATCCACCCCAAACCTTGATTTCTGTGTCGCTCAATAGAGCTGCACCCATTTCAATCAACAGTTCAGTCAAATTCAGGACTTGGAAAACTCAGTTAAATTCAGGTTGGGACTTTTTGTCCAAAGTCCAAAGTTATACTACGCCCTAATAATAAAGAGAGTTACTGAGATTAGCTTAGTTAGAAAAGCTAACCAGATTTTCGTTATGGATTATATTAATATCAAATCCGCTTGCTCACTTCTAATGACTCGGTAGTCAAGGTTTCTAGTTGTTTAAATTTAGTAGGTTGAGGTTGAGAAGATGATTTTTGTTTCTGAGACAGATTGGGAAACTGAACCACCGTTTCATTATGGTTGCCTAAGTGGAGTCCAGCACCAGCGATCGCCTCTAGTTGTTCAGTAGTCAGTGTTTGCAGTTCGTTAACTCTAGAGGTTTGAGCTTCAGAAGATGGTTTTGGCTTCTGAGATAGATTGAACAACTTAACTATCATTTCATTATGGTTATATCTGATTCCTCCGCCAGCGAGCTTCTCAAGTTCGGCGATCGTGAGTGTTTGTAATTCCTTAACCATAGTAAATTGAGCTTCAGAAGATGGTTTCTGCTTCTGAGATAGTTTCAGAAACCTTGCCAAAGTTTCGTTATGATTAATTCTGATTCCTCCGCCAGCGAGCTTCTCAAGTTCGGCGATCGTGAGCATTTGTAGTTCCTTCGCCTTTACGGGTTGAACTGGAGAAGATGGTTTTTGCTTCTCAGATAGATTTATCGACTTAACCATCATTTCATTGTGGTTATTAAGGTGCATACCAGTCCCCGCGATTGGCTTCCCCAGTCGCGGGGCTGTATGCGTGAGGAAACCTCAAAAGCTTGTACGCCCCGTCGCGGAGCCGGGTCGCATCTAGTTCTTTAAGAGTAAGTGTTTGCAGCTCCTTAACCTTGGCAGGTTTATTTTCAGGAGATAGTTTCTGCTTGGTAGGCAGATTAGAAAACTTAACCACCGTTTCGTTGTGGTTCAAACCGAGTCCTGAACCAGAGATCGAATCTAGTGCGGAGATCGTCAGTGTTTGCAGTTCCTTATTCTCAGCAGGTTTATCTTCAGAGGATGGTTTCTGATTATTAGATAGATTACGCTTGTTAGTAGTTGCCATTGCTGTTATCTCTTCGTTAGTCGCTCAAATTTATGAAGTTTCTTTGCTCCGTAATCCAAGAAATTAGATTACAGAGCAATCGGGAAAAATTAGGGAAGAATTAAATAGAATTATTTTCAGTCGCCCTTGCATTCTCTCTTCTCGTGAATTCAGCACTGCACGCTCCTTCTAGAAAAGAACCCAATACAATCCCTAATGCTACTCAAGGGACGTGCTAATAGTGCGCTGCTGAATAAGTAATGATTTATGCGATCGCATGATTGAGTTTAATCTAGGTATAAGCAATCGCCCTGTGTCCTGAGTGTTTATTGAGGAGCGATCGCCCTGATTGTCTTAGGGGATGTAATCAAAGTCTCACTCTCTATTTTTTTCACGAATTACGCTTATAGTCCCTATTTCTTCTCGATTGCTTTCTAGATTGGAATAACTATCAACTCTAAGAATCAACTCAGGTCAACTCAGTTCAGATAGACAACAGCTATGAGGTTAACGAAATGAAAAACCATAAACCAAAACCAACACATCCAGAAAAGACTAACATTAAGAAACTAGCAGGGCTTCAAAAACTCCAGTTGGAACAGCTAGAAGGCTTAGCTGGCGGTCCGATCGTACGGCCTGGAGATAGGGGCGGCGGCGGCACCTACTAGCCAGAGCCAGAGCCATGAGGGTTCCTAATTCTTTTCCCTCCTTCATGAGCTTATCATAAAAGCACTTCAGCCTGTTGTTTAATCTTCAAAAGCAATGGGCTTTTAACCAATTTATGGGACTGTAGCGCGATTTCGATACCTGGCAAAACAAGTCACGCATTCAAGCATTCAAAAATAATGACACCTGGTGAAGATTTTGCGATCTTGGTAGCAATTCATCTCACCGCTAAATCAAAGATTATAGCGAGAGCATTCTTGCTACATTAGAGGTAATGTCGGGCGAAAACCACTGTGCCTTCTGTGGATGAAGCCCAACCAGTCTAATCGCGATCGAGATTCCAAATGCGTGTCAAAACTCCTACTATATTACAAATGGAAGCGGTTGAATGTGGCGCAGCTTCCTTAGCGATTATTCTTGCCTACTACGAGCGCATTGTTCCCTTAGCCGAACTTCGTATTGAATGTGGGGTTTCCCGTGATGCTAGCAAAGCCTCTAACCTCATTCTTGCTGCTAGACGTTACGGAATGGTTGCAGATGGCTTTAAGGTAGAACACCTAGAACAGCTCAAAGAATTATCTCCCCCCTTCATTGTTTTCTGGAACTTCAATCACTTCCTAGTAGTGGAAGGATTGAGTAAACATTGGGTGTTCCTTAACGATCCTGCTACTGGTCCCCGCAGAATTTCTTGGGAAGAATTTGATGAGGGTTTTACAGGGGTTGTGCTAGTGATGGAACTGGGACCCGACTTTAATAAGGGGGGTCGTAAACCCAGTGTCATCTTAGGGTTAATTGACCGTTTGCGGGGTTCGGTTGGGGCAATTTTATACTGTATTTTGGCAGGATTTCTCTTGGTACTACCAGGCTTAGCTATCCCAGTCTTCAGTCAGGTGTTTGTGGATGAGATTCTGGTGGAAAATCGTACCGAATGGCTGCGTCCCCTAATTTTAGGGATGATTCTCACCACGGTGTGGCAAGGACTACTAACACTGTTGCGACTGCGCTATCTGCGAAAGCTGAGGATTAAGCTGTCTGTGGGAATGTCCACTCGCTTCTTGTGGCATATTCTGAGACTACCGATAAGATTTTATGCTCAAAGATATGCAGGAGAAGTCAGCAATCGTGCCAGTCTTAACAATAAAGTGGCTCAGGTGCTTTCTGGTCAATTGGCAACAACTGTTATTGATGCAGTCATGGTATTGTTCTACGCCTTAGTAATGTTTGCCTATGACGGAGTACTGACGTTAATTGGGATCTGTTTTTCTGCTATCAATGGCTTGGCGTTGCAGTGGGTAGCCAGACATCGGATCGATGCCAATACTCGTTTAGTGCAAGATTGGGGAAAAGCTGCTGGGGTCGGTATTGCAGCACTTCAGAGTATAGAAACTTTGAAAGCATCGGCGTTGGAGTCGGATTTCTTTTCCCGTTGGTCTGGATATTATGCCAAAGCTGCAAGCGCACAGCAAGAGTTGGAAGTTACAAACCAGATATTAGGGGTTTTGCCCGTCTTTTTAACCTCTTTAACCTCAATGTTAATCTTAGTGGTTGGGGGTTGGCGGGTGATGGATGGGAATCTCAGTATCGGGATGTTAGTGGCTTTTCAAAGTTTGATGCTTAGTTTTCAGCAACCCGTCAATACCTTGGTAGATTTTGGTAGTACCCTCCAGGAATTAGAAGGAGATTTGAATCGTTTAGATGATGTATTAGGCAATTCCCTCGATCCAGAAGTGGAGACAAGACAATTCAAAAGTCTTAGGGGACGGGGCGTACAAGCATTTGAGGTCTCCTCAAATGACAGCCCCGACCCTTCGCGAATCGCCCGTACAAAAGTCAAAAGTCAAAATCAGGAAGAGAGGGAAATTTCCGATTCTCGGCTGCAAGGTTATGTAGAGTTACGGAATATCACCTTTGGTTATTCCCATGTCGATCCACCTTTGATTGAGAATCTTAGTCTATCATTACAGCCAGGACAGCGGGTAGCTTTAGTGGGTGCGAGTGGTTCGGGTAAATCAACTCTGGCTAAACTTATTTGTGGACTTTATCAACCTTGGTCGGGGGAAATTCTCTTGGATCGTACTCCCAGAAGGGAGATTCCCAGAGAGATATTGGCAAGTTCTCTATCCCTAGTAGAACAAGATATCTTTCTGTTTGGCGGTACGGTGCGGGATAATTTGACCTTATGGGATGCTACTGTACCAGATGAGCAACTTGTCAAAGCCTGTCAAGATGCAGCTATCCACGAGACTGTAATGGCAATTCCAGGAGGATATGACGGGGAATTGCTGGAGGGGGGTGTAAACTTAAGTGGTGGTCAAAGGCAGAGGTTAGAAATTGCTCGTGCCTTGGTGAGAAATCCAGCAATTTTGGTGATGGATGAGGCGACTTCTGCTTTGGATGCCCAAACAGAACAAATTATTGTGGAAAATCTGCGATCGCGCAACTGTAGTTGTATTTTGGTAGCGCACCGCTTGAGTACAATTCGGGATTGTGATGAGATTATTGTTTTGGATGGGGGTAAGGTGGTGCAGCGCGGTACTCACGAGAAATTATGGGAGGAAGGGGGAGTTTATGAACGGTTGATTCGTTCTGAGGGGTGATATCAGTGAACAGTTATCAGTTACCAGTTAACAGGTATCAGGTTTGAGGTGTGATTATTTTTGACTTTTGACTTATTAGGATGCCAGGTATCGAAATCCCGAAAGTCTCATAAATTCGTTAAAAGCCCGTTGTTAATAAAATTTAACAACGGGCTGGAGTGCTTACGGGAGCTCTTTCTGGTACTAAACCAAGAGCTAACCAGAGCTCAGGGTAAGCGCCAGAAAAATTGAGCCAAAATGTGGTATTGAGCAAGAATTATGACCATACTACGGACCACCAGCCCGCCCCACATGCTGTTCCAACTTGAGTTAGTTGAAGCCGGTGATCGAGTTCGAGTTCGGCGCCAACTGTGATGATCTGACCCGCCACCACGCCATCTAGCTGTTCCAACTTGAGTTGTTGAACAATGGGCTGAAGTAATTTTATGACAAGCTTCTGAAGGAGGTAATTAAACAGAAAGAGATTCGAGAGATCGGGTTAGGGGGATGTCTCAGGACCGGGAGATGTCTCAGGACCGCCACCAGCAGCACTATCTAGCTGTTCCAAATTGAGTCGTTGAAGCCGTGGAAGTTTCTTGAGATTTAGCTGTTGTGGATGTGTTGGTTTTTGTCTATTGTTGTTCATTTTGTTCACCTCTGACAAGATCTAAATTCAGTATGTCTAAAAATTTGGCTCAATAGTTGAGTTAAATTCAGGACTATTAGAACTTAGGACAACTTAGAATCATGGCCAGAATTGCTGGTAAATTTAGGAGGCGGTGAAATCGATTACCTTGTCCTCAATAAGGGAGCGATCGCATCTCCATAACCGTCAACTGTACAGGGAGATCGCTTTGCTATAGACACTCAGAATCAGGGAGATCGCCTATCCCATTGCTTTTGAAGGTTGAATGGGCTGAAGTGCTTCGATCGTAAGCTCACGAAGCAAAAAAGAGAATTCGAGCTTGGAAAATCAGTTTGGATTCCCGCCCCCTGAACCTGTCCGTACGATCGGACCACCAGCTACGCCATCTAGCTGTTCCAAATTGAGTGGCTCAAGCCGTGGGAGTTTCTTGATATTGGTCTTTTCTGGATGTGTTAGTTTTGGTTTATGGTTTTTCATTTCGTTAACCTCATGCTTATGTCTATCTGAACTGAGTTGACCTGACGAATCAAGTAAGGTTGCTAGTTATTCCAAGTCTAAGAATCAATCGAGAAGAAGTAGGGACTATAAGCGTAATTCCTGAAAAAAATAGAGAGTGAGACTTTTCAAACATCCTCTAAGACTTTCAAGCGATCGCTCCTCAATAGTTCCTGAACACAAGGGCGATCGCTTATGCCTAGATTAAACTCAATCGGGCGCTCGCTGCCAACAGACCGTCAGAATTATCTCAAGGGGCGATCGCCTATTGCCTCACCCAATCAGTTACCAGTTACCCAGTGTCATTATTTTTGACTTTTGACTTGTTAGGGTGCCAGGTATCGAAATCCCGAAAGTCTCATAAATTCCTTAAAATCCCTTTGTGAAGAAGAATTTAACAACGGGCTGAAGTGCTTTTATGATCGGCTTTTGAAGGAGGTAAGAAACTGACGCTTTCATCCTTGCTCACTAAAACGGCTTGGTGCCCCCCCGCCGATCATCGCCACTGACTGGACCACCAGCCAAGTCATCTAGCTGTTCCAACTGGAGTTTTTGAAGCCCTGCTATTTTCTTTAAGTCAGTCTTTTCTGGATGTGTTGTTTTTTGTCTATTATTTTTCATTTCGTTAACCTCTGACAAGATCTAATCTTTAGTTTGCAGCAGCTGCCAAGTTTGCGCCAGGCAAGATGAGAAGTTAAGCAGGCAACTTAAGAGCCAACTTAAGCTCAAAAGTACTTAAAGCTAATGATGCTAGTTGCCAAGCACTTGTGGAGAGTTAGAAAATCTGGGGTTCTAATCAAATCGTTAAAAGTCTCATAAATTTGTTAACAGCTCGTTGCTTTTGAAAATTTAACTTTTGATTCGCCAAAAAATCCGTATTGGAACAAAAGATTTAGGAATTGCTGCGATCGCTCCGTTTGTAGTTAGCTCTTTAGGGCTTCTGATTCGGGAATTCTAGTAACTCCGAATCAACGAGATTTTGAGAAAGTTCCTGGGTTGAAAGTTGAAGATTGGACGCTATAGAACTAAAGGCGATCGCCTGAATCCCTTATTTTTTGGCTCTCCCGTATACAGCTGCAAAATTAAGACCACATGCTGGACAGTCAGCTGGCGGAGGACCACCAGCTATAGTATTCAACTGTTCCATTTGGAGTAGCTGAAGCTGTGCGAGTTTCTTGAGGTTACTCTTTTTTTTGGAAATGGTTTTTGGGTTTTGACTCATGGAAATACCTCCACAAAGATGAGAGAAAATATTAGATGGACTGGATTTAACAGCATTTCATCTCCTCAGTTATCGTTACCGAGCGCGAATTCCCGAATTCCTGGTCGCGATCGCTGGTAAATCTGGCTGAGTTTTTTCGAGATTGTGGCATCGATCCAAGATGAAGTTACGAATAGTTTGAATTGTCTCAATTTCTTGGGCTGTTAAACCAGGATGCCAGATAAAAATAACCAATACGATACAAGTTTGAGTGCCACGATTCCAAACTTCATGCTCAAAACTGCCATCATAGATTAAAAATTTACCCGCTCTCCACTGGCGAACTTCATCAGCGACGCAAATTTCTGCTCCTTCTAATCCTGTCAAGCCAAACTTACAGACAAGATGCTCATTCATGATGCCACAATGAGGAGAAATATGACTGCCAGGAGTGAGAGCAGCAAAAAAAGTAGATCTTTGTAGGGTTGGAATTGACTCAATTAATTCGGCTGTTTTGGGACAACGCTGACAGTTTTCTGGATGAATGAGGCTATCTTGTCTAAAGATATAATTATTCCAATTTTTTTGTCCCCGCAGATGCAAAAGTTCTTCTAAAACCAGAGGATAGGCTTGCTCAAATTGCTCTACCCAATCAAATTGTTGTGGCTCTTGCCAAGGAGTTGTGGGAAGTTCTGGAATAAAAAGATAGGGATTTTGAAACGGTTGGCGATCGCTTTTTTCTTTGAGTCTAAAATACTCTAAATAAGCATTTTTGAGACGTTCTGAACCAGATGCATCTAAGATATCTATAATGTCAGAGCGAGTAATTTTTTTTGATTCCCTCCTCACCATGAAAATGTCTCCTAACTTCATGGCAACGCCTCCCGCTAAGATATCTAGATCGAGCAAGGTTAGTTCTTGGTTGTAATCTTGATTAAACATGGTTGTTATCTTCTCGAAAAATGAGAGTTTGTTCGTATGGGAAAACTTTCGCGCCCTGGGTTTCTTTGGGAAAGATCTGAATTTACCACAACACGATCCAATTCGCACAAGTTCAATTCTGACAATGAGCTTTTGTCGAGTTTTGCTAAAGTGAGTATTAGTTGTTCGCCTCTGACTCCAGGTACATTTTTCTTAGGTGGCAAATTTTGATTTTTCATAATTTTTAACCCTGTTCAATCCTTAAATCTTTCAATCGGGAATCTCTATTTGTGGCTTCTCCTGCAAACCACCAACTACACTCTCTAGCTGTTCCTGGGAGAGTGGCTTAGAGAGACGCTGTAGCAGTTTCTTGAGGTTTTGTTGTCGTGTAGTTTTTGCTGGTTTTTTGTCAATCATCATCTTCTATCTCTTAATTCAAGAATAATTCGGATTTTTATGGTTGTCGTTACAGTAAATTTCTGGAGTTCGAGCGCTTAGTTCGGGAAAGTTCAGGTAGGATAGTGGTATAGAGAATGACAAAAAGCGATCGTGTTGAAATCAGAGTAGATAGTTGCTGTTGCCAATGAAACTATTTTTGCAATCGCCGCTCGATACCTCAGTGACGTAGAAACTGTCATCGTAACCCGAACTATTGCCTCTCAGCACTAAAACCAACTCTGATGTATTGGTTAGCGATCGATCGCTCTTTGACAACGGTGGAAGAATTGCTCGAAGAGCTCATGCCCCCGTATCGCGAAACCCGCTCTTGGAAGGATTAGAGACCTTATGCTGGTGCAACCTGATTGAGAAGCAAGGAGGCAAATACACTCAGCAACCGGTGGTGGTAGCTTGGTGTCCAGATAAAACTCTTACTAAACCAAAACACTATTTTTGGTGTGATCGGGAAAGTTTGCAGGTAGTTTATCAGGAGGACAGTCAATTATATCGTCTCTGTCTGCTCCACAATCTTCGACAAAAGTGATGGTAGCAAACTCACAGATAACCATTTTAGGATAGGTAGGTCCTCGATCGCGATATTGATACATCAGAGGGAGATGTTCATTTTGATAATAAACGGTTTTTTCTGGGTTTTGTTTAATCCATTGGGGGAGAAATATTGCACCATGTAATTCTTTCCGCACTAAATTTACTGTTACACAAACAACAGTACCAGTTGGCTCATCCCAAGATATCTTGAAAACACGATCGGCAATTTGAACAATATTCGCTTCTTGATCCCTCACCCAGCGACCTGCAACAATTCCACCATGAATACGATAAGAAAAAGTGTGGTCATTTTTGACGTAAATTTCATATTGCCAACCATTATCGTAAGTATAGACAAGATGTTTACCAATAAGTTCTTCAGGATTACGTCTTTGATTTTTTAGTGTCATGAGCTTCACTTCCCGTGTAAATGTTAGTTTGAGAAAAATTGTCTAAAACTAGGGGGTTGTTACTATGTTCTGTAATTTTCGGCAATTAGTGTAGGCTGGATATCATTTGAGTTATAGCTCGAACAATTTGACCGCCAGCAGCAATATCAGCAGCAATCAGGGCAATGTGTTCGTCTAAAGCTTGTTCGTTATCGTTCCAAATGTAGGGGCGTTTTATGGAAGGCGATTTACCCACTACTTGTTTGATACTTAAATACAAATCTCTCGTCGCAGGAGACAAACACTGAGAAGCATCGTAATGATTGGCTACTTTATAAGTCCGCAAGTCAACTGCTTGTATTCCAAACATTAACGCGATCGCTATATACTGCTGATATATTTCAATAGAGCGACGAGTTAAGTTAGCAGAACCAAATCCTTGACTATTGATATTTTGATTAAATTGTTCTGCATGGGTAGGAAAACGATCTACTAGGGAATTGCCATAGAAACTTATCAAGGGCGCGATCGAGTTTCCTGTAATTTGTAGCCCTTTAAGACCCATATTGACGGAACGTTCGAGATTACCCACCAAAGAAGCAGGTAGCCCATTATTAAACTCAGGCATCACCAACATGGCAATCTGCACATCTAGATGTTTGGCTAATAAACTTAAGTTGTAACGCAGGTTATCCATCCCCGTACCTATATACTGTCCTAGGAAATTACCGCCGTGATAACTAGCTTGGTTTTCATAGTCAATTAAAGGATTATCAGTTACAGAATTAATTTCAGTCTCGATTTGCTGGATAGTTGTCCGAATTCCATCTACAATAGGTCCCATATATTGAGGTAAACAGCGTAAAGAATAACGATCCTGAATAGGTTGTTCTCCTCGATAGTCATGAGAGCCATCCAGTTCATCGCGAATTAGACTAGAATCTGCGATCGAGTCGAGCATTTGTTGGGCTGCCCATACTTGACCTGGATGGGGTTTATGTTGATGAATAAAGGGGTGAAATGACTGATTAGTTGCTTGTAAACCTTGAAGAGCTAAGGCATGAGCAGACATCGACAACGCCAGTAAAACTCTAGCATCATAGCAGCAGTTAGCAGCAATACCAGTCATGATGGCTGTCCCATTCATCATAGCTAGTCCTTCTTTGGGGAGTAGTTCTAGAGGAGCTAAACCAAGACATTTTAAAGCTTTGGGTGCAGTCATCTCTTCCCCGTTGAAGTCAACGGTATAGTGTTTATTTAACCCCACTAATGAGCCAGTAATATAAGCCAAAGGAGTTAAATCGCCACTAGCTCCAATTGAGCCAAACTCTTTAACGTGGGGAGTTACGCCAGCATTAAGGAAGATTTCGATACGTCGAATTAGTTCTAAGCGAATTCCCGATGCACCATAAAGATGGGAATTGGCTCTTAGTAACATTCCTGCACGAACATCAGCTAAAGATAATCTTTCTCCTGCGCCAACTTTGTGATAGCTCATCAAGTTATTTTGTAATTCCTGAGAATGTTCGGGAGAAATCACAACATTCGCCATACCGCCGAAGCCACTGGTTACACCATAAATCGCTTTACCAGAAGCTACTGCTTTAGCAATATAGTCACAGGATTGGTTAATCTTTTGTAAGACTCTTTCTTGATTAGTTATTTGTACCTTTGTGCCATAGCGAGCTACTTGTACGACTTGGTCGATGGTTAGAAATTGCTCACCAATGATAATCGCTTTGTCGGAAGCATTAACTCTAGAAGCAGGACTGAGATAATGTTTTTGTTCTGATTTGGTTTGGGATACTGTAGTCATGATTTAATTCAAATACGAGCTTCTAAAATTAGATTAAATGGTGTTTCATTGGCTCGACGAAATCGACTAAAGCCTCCCGATGTAATCACTTCCCGTAGTTGCTTTTCTCCAGCTTGTGCCCCTAAAGCCAAACCTACTTCTTGACTTAACGACGATGGGGTACAAACTGTTGTGGAAAAACCATACATAACCCTACCAATGGTGTTTAAGTTTTCTGCAAGTCGATCGTGGGCAAATGGTTCAACTAGCATTAATGTTCCATCTGGTTTTAGGGTTTTTTTGACATGCTCGATCGCTCCAACGGGATCTCCCATATCATGTAAACAATCAAAAAATGCGACTAAATCGTAGTTGTTACCAGGATAAGTTTTAGCCGTAGTTACGGCAAAAGTTACGTTTTTTAGACCTTTTTCTTGGGCTTGCTTTTGGGCAGCCATGATTGAAGGTTCATGAAAGTCAAATCCGTAAAATTCTGAGTTAGGAAATGCTTCTGCCATAATGATGGTTGAGCATCCATGTCCACAGCCTACATCAGCGACTTTTGAACCTTTTTCCAGTTTTTCCATCACCTTTTCCAGGGATGGTAGCCATTCAGAAGTAAGATAAGTTTTGTAGGTGGGTCGGAAAAATTTGGCAGTACCACAAAACAGACATTCGCTGTGCTCTCCCCAACTGATACCTTCGCCAGTACGAAAAGCTTCCACAAGTTTAGGTTCGCTACTAAAGACAGAAGAAAGGGAATAAAAACCCACCATCATATAGGTTGGGCTATCTTCGTCAACAAATACCGCTATTTGTTCGGGATTCATCTGAAATTGCTCGGTTTCGGCATCATATTCGATGTAACCTGATGCTGCTTGTGCAGCCAACCATTCTCTGGCATATCTTTCACTAATCTTAGTCAATGCTGCTAGTTTGGTTGAATCTACAGAACCCTGAGAAGCGATCGCCCGATAAAGTCCGAGTCGATCGCCAATTAACACTAATGGGCTATTAACTGCTGCTCCTAAATCTTGGAGCATTTTACCGACAAATTCTTGTAGCTTGGTTTCATTAATGGTCATGATCATTTATTTCCTCTAAGAGTGTAAGTAAGTTAGTGACATAAGAAGAGAGCGTTGCTCCCAGGCGCATCATTTGTTTAAGAAATTCACTCACGCCTGTTATGCCAAGTAAGTCCTGTATAAAATTGAGCTATTACCGCTCCAGGTGGCGATGTAGGAAGGGAATTAGCATTGGTACGTGGTGACGGTAGTCTGCATAGGCTTGACCGTAAATCTTTAGTAGATCTCGCTCTTCAAGTTGAATGGCAACTAGGATGTAGGCAGTTGTAACCAGAGCAAAGACTAAATGGGCTAAAGTCATGGTGGGAGTAGCCCAGAAGGCAAATAACCAACCGACATACAGAGGATGACGTACCAGTTTGTAAGGGCCTGGGGTAGAGAATTGTAGTTGGGTGTATTCCTTACCGATAAGATAGAGGTAGACCTGACGTAGCCCAAACAAGTCAAAGTGGTTAATTAAGAAAGTTGCTACCAATACCAGCAGCCAACCAAAGGCAAACAGAAAGTAAAATACAGCCTGAGCCCAAGAATTTTGGACATTCCAGATCGTAATTCCCATAGGTTGCCAGAAGTAAAACAAAGCAATCAAGCACAGGCTGGAAAATAAAACATAGGTGCTTCGCTCAACAGGCTTGGGTATAATCTGAGTCCACCAGGCTTTGAACCCTGGTCGAGCCATAATGCTGTGCTGTAGACCAAAGATTGCTAGTAGGCTAACGTCGAGCGAAAGAGCATTACTCAGCGGAATGTTAACAGCCGAGTCGATCGCTCGAGGCACTATCAAATTGCCGACAAATCCAATAGCATAGAGAAATGTAACCAAGAAAATTCCATA
>JAAUYI010229875.1_pt1 | contig 12777 bp, 6 predicted proteins | sample 7278041 | NCBI WGS metagenome assembly JAAUYI01 (sample SAMN14350216, study PRJNA611818) | marine sediment metagenome | isolation source: surface marine sediment (0.6m) | place: French Polynesia: Moorea | collected 2018-08
CTGGGCTACCCTGTCGTCACAGCGTTTCTCGCCTTCCTATATCACCTGTGGTTTCTACTGCTCTATCCCGGCGAGATGTTCTTCGTCTTCGCTAAAATGGACAGCCAGCGGCGCCGCCAGTTCTTCCTGAGCTACATGCTTAGCTGGGCCCTGATCGGAGGGTTGATGGCGACTTGGCTCGCATCGGTCGGCCCGTGTTTCCTAGAGCCGATGCTCGGCAATCCGCATTTTAGCGCGCAGATGGCGTATCTCTATGCCGCCGACGAGCAGGTGCCGATCATGGTGCTCGACGTGCAGGAATTGCTGCTCGAGTGGCACGGCAAGGGCGAAAACGGACTCGGCAGCGGCATCACCGCCATGCCGAGCATGCATGTCGCCATTGCCTTCCTGTTCTGGATCGCGGTGCGCCGCATTCACTCTGGTTGGGGCGCAGCGTTAGGCGCGTTCTTCGCGATCACCTGGATCAGCAGCGTCCACCTCGCCTACCACTATGCGGTCGACGGCCTCGTGTCGGTCCTGGCCGTGATCGCCATCTGGTGGGCATCGCAGCGCATTATCGCTGCATGGGACGCTTTGATCGAATTCCGTGCTCAGGCGGCTTTGCGCACGAACACGGTTCCCGCCGAATAACCGGCACCAAAGCTGCATATCAGCCCGGTATCTCCGGCAGACAGATCGTCGCTATGCTTGTGAAAAGCGATGATCGAGCCTGCGCTTGACGTGTTGCCATAGGTGTCGAGCACGGTCGGGCTTTCATCCTCATTGGCTTCATGGCCCAGCACCTTTTGCGCGATCAGCCGGTTCATCCCGGCATTTGCCTGGTGCAGCCACATGCGACGGATGGTGGCCGGATCGAGCTGCAGCTTGCCCGCCTCATCGATGATCATCTGTGCGACCATCGGCACCACTTCCTTGAACACTTTGCGGCCTTCCTGGACGAACAGCTTGTCAGCATTTTCCGCTGTCTCCGGATGCGCGCGGTTGAGGAATCCGAAATTGTTGCGAATGTTGTTAGAGAAGACGGTCTTAAGCTTGGTGCCGAGAATGGCCCAATGTTCCTCTGGCGCAATTGCTTCATCTTCCACCAACACAGCCGTTGCGACATCGCCGAAGATGAAGTGGCTGTCGCGGTCGCGCCAATTTAGGTGACCCGACGTGATCTCAGGGCTCACCACCAGCACGCTTTTGGCGTTGCCTGCACGAACATAGTCAGCCGCTGTCTGGATGCCGAAGGTTGCCGACGAACATGCGACGTTCATGTCGAAACCGAATCCGTCTATGCCCAGCGCCTGCTGGATCTCGATCGCCATCGCTGGATAGGCGCGCTGCATATTCGAAGCGGCACACAGCACCGCATCGACATCCTCCGGCTTTCGCCCTGCGCGCTCGAGCGCCTGCTTGGCCGCAATAACGCCGATTTCGGCCATGATCGACAGCTCGTCATTCGGGCGCTCGTCCCAGCGCGGAGACATGATTTCGGGGTCGAGAACCGGCTCCTTCGCCATAACGTGCCGCGCCTTGATCCCGCTCGCCTTCTCGATAAACTCGACCGAGGAATGCTGCAGCGATTCCACTTCGCCGGCAGAGATGGCTTCGGCATTGCGCTCGTTTTCGAGGTCGACGAAGCGGTTGAAGCTTTCGACCAGCTCTTCGTTGGTGATCGATTCCGCCGGGGTAAAAAGGCCGGTCGCAGAGATCACGGGGCGATGGGTGAGTTGCACGTCTTGCATGGGACGAGCGCATTACTGCCGAGCCATTGCCGCGGCAAGAGAGAACGGCGACTTGTGAGATGGGAAAGCGCTTGAGCGCATGGTTACGTTCGCTAAGGTATTGGCGGGGCATACCCATTGGAGCGAACAATCGAAACAGGCGCAGCGTCCGCATCTCGGCTGCGCGGTCAGGAATACGGGAATACGATGAAGTCGAAAAGAAATTTGGGGCGCTCCAACAGGATTGAATCTCAGACGGCCAAGCTTGGGTTAACCCGAACCGGGCAGCGACGGCTCATGTCGACTCTTGCGGCGACGCTCGGGGCCTTGCTTGCAACCACGTCGACAGCGGCCCTTGCCGGAGAGGAGGTTGTCTACGAGGCAGCCCCTGCATGGATCGAGCCGATCGATCTTTCCTCCGTCGAACGCGATCCCTCGAACAGCCTGATCGTCCAGGACAAGCAAATCCGGATCGAGGATGGGCGGCTGTGGGAGTACACCGACACGGTCTACCGCCTGTCCTCCCTGCAAGAGCTCGGACAGGTTGGCACGCTGACCGCGCAATGGCTGCCCGACAAAGGCGATCTCATCGTCCATGAAATCGCAATCCTGCGCGATGGAGAGACGATCGACGTGATCGAACAAGGCGAGCGCATGGAAATCCTCCGCCGCGAGCGCCTGCTGGAGCAGCGCATCATCGACGGATCGCTGACGGCGACTATGTCGGTGCCGGGCCTGCAGGTCGGCGACGAATTGCGGATGCGCTATTCGGTGACCAATTCCGACCAGGCTTTGGGACGGGAAGTCCAGAGCCAGCAATTCCTGTGGCGCGAGCCGCGCAAGGTTGCGGATTTCAACCGGATCCTTGCCTCGTGGTCCAGCGATCTCGATGTGCGCTACCAGATCGGCCCCGATGTCGAATTCGGTGCGCCAGACCAGCGCGACGGGTACAACTGGATCGACATCACCCTGCCGCTGCCTGAGGGCGAGGACTATCCCTACGACGCGCCCGCGCGGTTCAACCGCCCCACCCTGCTGCAACTCGGAACGTTCGACGGCTGGGGTGAAGTCTCCAGCGTTATGGCCCCTTACTACAAGGTCGATGGCGCGCTGGACGGTCTTGACGACCTGAACGCCAAGGTCGACGCAATCCGCGCCATGCCGGGGACCGAACTGGAGAAAGCGGTTGCCGCGCTTGAGCTGGTGCAGGAAGACATTCGCTACCTCCTTAACGGTCTCGATGGCGGCAATTACCTGCCTCAGGACGTCGCGACGACCTGGGAGAAGAAGTACGGCGACTGCAAGGCCAAGACGGTGATCCTGCTAGCGATCCTGGCCGACCTCGGTATTGACGCCGAACCCGTACTCGCCTCGACAAACCGTGGCGAGATGGTACCGACCTCCTTGCCCCTTCCCGGGGCCTTCAACCATGTGCTTGTTCGGGCGACGGTCGACGGAAAGCAATACTATCTCGATGGCACCAGCATCGGGGCAAACATCGCCACGGTCGGCAATGTCCCGCCATTCTACTACACACTCGCAATCCGCGACGAAGGCGCAGAGCTGGAGCAGATCGTCCAGGAAACCCAGCGCGTCGCGGATATGGGCATCGAGCTGGAAATGGATGCGAGCCTGGGCGGTGACCTGCCAATGCTAGGCACAATGCGGATCAGCATGATCGGCCCGCGCGCGGCGCAGATGAATGCCAGTTCCGAAAAGATCACTAACGACAACAAGCAGCGTGTCGGCGGCGGCTTCGGCCGCGCTGTCGGCGGGCGCGTCAGCGTACTCGACGTCCGGATCGAAGAAGGTAATGACGACAGCGAAGCGACGATCGTGATCGACGCAATCTTCCCGCCGCTGTTCACCTTCGACGGCGCGACTGCGGAGTACGAGCCGAGGCTGCCATCCGGTTCCTTCGAATTCTCGCCCGATCGTTCGCGCAAGGCGTGGCGCGATCTGCCAGCGAGGGTTCGCCCTCCCAGCACCGCATCGGCTTCGTTCAGCATCACGCTCCCCGAAACCGAAGGCGAATATGAGATTCGCGGCGACAAGCAGCTTGATCTCACGGTCGCACGGCAACAGTTCAAGCGCGACATCGAACTCGCTGGGCGCGAGCTGACGATCTACGAAGAGCAGACAAGCCTTGGCGGCGAAGTCCCGGCCACCGAGTTCCGCGCGGAGCGGCGCAAGTCCGCGCAATTGTCACGTTCCAAGGTCAAGCTGGTCGCTCCGGAAGACACTCCACGGCGTTGGCGATTTGCGGAAGGGGCCGATCGGTCGGTGCTCGGACCGATCGAAGCGGCGTTGAGCCGCCTAATCGAGGAAGATCCCGAGGAAACGCAGCCCTACCTCAATCGGATGAATTTCCGCTATCAGACCTACGATTTCGAAGGTGCGCTGGCCGATCTCAACAGCGCGATCGATATCGAGGCGACAGCCAACCTATTCGAACAGAGGGCGCATATTCACGAGCAATTGCTCGATCTCGAAAGCGCGCGGGCCGACTTGGATGAAGCCTACGCACTCGATCCGATGCATGACCGGGCGATCACCCTCGCGCGAATGCTGACCGATCTGGGAGAGCTTGCCGAAGCGCGTGCGCTGCTCGAAGAGGTCGACGGCGACGAGGACGTGCAGCGCTCGCTGGCCTATGCGATGGCGGATGTCGAAGCCGTCGAAGGGAATGGCACTGCCGGGCTCGAGCTATTGGCAGACCTGCTGATTGATGCCCCCAACAATGGCGACGTGCTCAATTCCAAGTGCTGGTTCATGGGAACCTGGCAGATCGGCATCGACGACGCGATCCCGGTCTGCACCAAGGCGGTCGAGAACAGCAACAACACCGCCATGGCACTCGACAGTCGGGCATTGGCGTTCCTGCGTGTTGGTCGCCTAGACGAAGCGCTCGCCGATGCCGAGGCAGCGCTTGAGCTCAACCCCGACCAGACCGAAACGCTGCTTCTGCGCGGCCTGATCCTGCGAGAAATGGGCGACAAGCAAGGTCAGGGCGATATCGCATCGGCGCTCGCGCGCAGCCCGAGCATAGCGCGCAAGTACCGACAATGGGGCTTCAATTTCTGACGAGGAACTCGCTGCAAGGCAGCGCGCGACCCCCTAGTCGAGCATAACTCCGGTTGTGCCGCTGCGTGCGAGCACGCGACCCATCGAGCCGATCAGTTCCTGCAACGCCACCGGCTTCATGATCACTTCGTTAGCGTCAACCGCCGCGCATCGCTCGCGCAGGTCGCTCGACGTGTCGGCGGTTACGACGATAACCGGGACCTTGGATATCGGGTGCGACTTGCGCCGCAGATGCTCGATCGCGGTCAGGCCATCCATCCCGGGCATGCGAATGTCCATCAGAACAAGATCGAACGGTTGCTCTTCGGCAATTCGCAGGCCGGATTCGGCATCGGACGCGCCGACCATGGTTGCGCCGGCAACTTCGAGCATGTCCTTCACGACCTGCTGGTTCATCGGATCGTCCTCGACATAGAGAACAAGCATCACCCGTTCTCCTTCGACACCCAGGGATCAAGCGGCAGAGGCATAAGACACGCCCTCCTCTGGCTCGCTTCGATCACTGTAGTGGTCCTGCAAACAGCCAATCAACGCATCCCCGGCAACCGGTTTCAGAAGCAACTGGGTATGCGCCAGTTGCGCGACGGAATCGGCAGGCAAGTCCTCGGTGGGGCCGTAGAGCACCGTTGTCGGCACCTGAGCTATCTTGGCTCGCTCCAGCAACGCACGCAGCCGATCAAGGATTTCGCTTTCCCCTCCGGCCGAGACTGCATCGAGAACAAGATGGTCGACCAACCCGCTGTCGATAGCCGCCTCCGCATCCTCTGCCGTCACGAAGCCTGTGACCGACTTGGCATGGGGCTCCATGAGGCCGACCAGGATTGCCTGTTTCATGACATTGGTTTCGATCAGACCGATGCGGCAATCCTCGAGACGTTCGGGACGCACCGAACTCCCCTCTTCGCCAGAATCCGCAGACTCTATCGGTAGGATCAGACGGAAGGTAGATCCGCAATTCACCTTGCTTTCGACCGAAATTTTCCCGCCCAGAGCTGCGGCGAGATTGCTGCAGATCGACAGGCCCAACCCGGTACCGCTGAATTCGCGCGTGGTTGCGTTATCGACCTGATGAAAGGCTTCAAAAACCCTACTTAACTCTTCGGTCGGGATCCCCACACCGGTATCGGTCACTTCCACGACCAGGTTGCCGGACCAAGGTTCAACCCGCGCTGCAAGCTTGACCGACCCTTCGCGGGTGAACTTCACCGCGTTGGAGAGCAGATTGAACACGATCTGGCGGATACGGTCACCGTCGGTCGCGACAAGTTCGGGCAATTCGCCGATCTCCAGATCGAATTGCAGCCCCTTGCTCTGCAGCTTGCTGCGCCACAACTCGGCAGCATCGGTCAGGATCGGGCGAATGCGAGTGGGTTCGATGTCGAGTGAGACTTCGCCGCTTTCCATCTTGGCAACATCGAGCAGGTCGTCGACCAGCGCCTTCATCGTCTCGCCTGCGCTCTGGATCAGCTTAACCCGGCCAAGGCTGTCTTCGTCGATTGCGCGATTGGCAAGCAGGACCTGCGACGTCCCGAGAATGCCATTCAAAGGCGTGCGAATCTCATGGCTGGTCATCGCCAGGAAGTCTGTCTTTGCCTTGAGGGCATGTTCAAGATCGGTATTGACCTTATGCAGTTCGGTGTTGGCTTCGCGCACTTCATTGCGGCTGCGGCGGATGCTGAACAGGGCGATGAGGACCAGCACCAGGACGGTCGTGGTGGCGATCGCAAACCCGGTGAAGACGGTTGTGCGGAATTCGCTGCGCTGGCGCTCGATCTGGATATCGCGTTCGAGCTGGCCCTGCTTTAGCTGGGAAATCCTCAGATTCTGGTTCGCGAAATCGAATCGGGCGGCCATCAGCTGGGAACTCGCCGACGAAACAAGGTCGCGCGCCTGCCCATCCAGCCGCTGGAAAGCCTTGAGATGGGCGAGCGCCTTGTCCGGTTGTCCAATCCGGTCGAACACCGTGGCACCAAGTTCGTGAAACTCGCGATAGACCAGATCGGTCTCGTCGAAATTCGCTCCGGCAAAGGTCCTGTCGAGATAGCGCGCGGCGCTCTGGTCATCGCCCCGTTCGGACGCGATCCGGGCAAGCACACCGTAGACGAAATCGCGCCAGTCGGCCGCCTCGCCGTTGCTCGTCAAGGCCAGCGCGCGGTTGGCAGTGCGCTGGGCCAAGGCGAGCTTGTCCTGTTCGACCTGGACTAGCGCGAGGTTGCTCAGGATGCGCGTCTCCAGCATCGGGCTGCCGAGTTTGCGGGCGGCCTCGATTGCTTCATCATACTCGCGTTCCGCCTCGGCAAAGCGCTCCAGCATCTTGTAGGTTTCGCCGAGATTGTTGTGGTTGGACAGCGCAAAGCCGGGATCGTCATTATAAATTTCAACGGCTTGCCCGTAATACCTGAGAGTTCGCTCGTAGTCGCCCGCTTCCCAGTAGATCTGTCCGATATCCTGCAATGCAATCGCTTGACTGCGTGTGATACCAGCGTCGCGGAAGATATCATGGGCGGACAGGTAGTCGGCCAGCGCATCCTGGACATTTCCCGAGAGCGCGCGGACGGCACCGCGTGAGCGAAGAACATCGCCATGCAGCTTGGTATTCGGCTGTTCCTGCTCGACAATCGCAAGGGCCTCGGTCGCAATCTCTCCCGCTTCGTCGAGGCGGTTGAGCCCGATCATCGATTCCGCTTTCAACCACAGCGCCGTCGCCCGGTTGAGAAGCCGCGTGGCGGCAGGCTGGGTCTCGGTCAGTGCCAGCGCCTTTTCCGATGCGTTCAGGGCTTCGTCGGGATCGGCCATCATGGCGTTCTTGGCCGCCTCGATCGCATCGTCGAACGCCTGCCCGGACGTCGCTGCCAATTGCACCTGAGGAGTTGCACCGCCAGCCTGCACCGGAACCGGCAGAGTAACGGTAAACGCGGCGATCGCGACCGCAAGCAAAGACCCCCAGACTTTCATCCGTACCGCCATAAACTGACTAGGTTAATGAGGTACGAAAATGCCACCGGCGCGCGCCCCGGAGCCACTCAGAAAGGAATACGGAACCGCGCACCGGTCATCAGGTTGGGGGTCGCGTCGTCGAGATTGGCCGCCGGGCGGAGTTCGGCCCGAGCGAACAGGCTGAATTCGCTCGATCCCCCGAGCATCGAGGTGCGGTACAGGCCTTCCGCGACGAGGCGGCGCGGCCCTTCGGGCACGATATCGAAGCTCTCGGTCACCACGCCGATCTCGCCGGTGTTGCGATCGACCACGGCGACCTGCTCGAAATTGATCGAGCCGCGCACCAGGGCCATTGGCTGAGCAAAGGTGATCCGCAGATCGTCCGAGCCTGTAAACACACCCCGCTTTGCGACACCTGCCTGGAAGGATGTCGAGCGGGCATTGGCAAGACGTAGGGCGGCATCATCCGCCGATCGACTTCTGGCCGCTGTGGCCGAGCCGAAGACGCTCACACCCGATCCGAGGTCGAAATCCGCCGCGATCGTCAGGCCATTCGAGCGCGTACCGCTGCCGAAATCGCTGGTTTCGAGCGAACGAACGCCGTGGAAGGCATCTTCTTCGTTCAGCGAAGTCACCGTAGCGGATAGCTTCATGACGTCGTTGACCGTGTAACTCACCCGCATCGTCATCGCGTTGGCCTGGTAGGCTCCGCGCTGACGGATCAGGAACTCGTCTCCCGGTGCGAAGCCCGAATTGGCAAGGTCGTCTTCCAGCAATCCGTCGCGCTCGGTGAAGCCGAAGCTGACATCGAGACCCTCGACCACCTGGGCTCGCATCGCGACATGGCTGCCGCCCGATGCAAAGCCAAGCAGCGGGTTGGCTCCACCGCTTGCCGGGTTGTAGTCGTCGTTGCGCGCCAGATTTGCCTGGCCGCCCAGGATCGCGGCCGCATCGCCATAGCCGAATGTGACCGCGAAGCTGTTGTCCGGCGCGGCCATCTCGACGGTCGAATGCATCTTCATTGCCGAAACATTACGTTTAGCCTCAATTGGTTCGAGGCGACTGCTCATAGATAACTGCAGGCCATTACGCAGCGGCACCGGCTGCGACCGAACCATGTCGGAGAACGCCACCCGTTCGGATGCAATACCATCGGTTCCACCGACCCACGCGACGAACCGATCGTACATGTAGGTCTGGAACGAAACGCCCATCACGCTTGAATTGAACAGGCGCTCCGACAACGGGATTTGGAAATCCCTGAAGGAGTTCACCAACCGCTCGAATGCGGTGAAATACATGTCGTCGGTGGCCCATGAAGTCTGGAACCCGTCGGCGAGCAGGGTGCTGGCAGATACCTGCTTGCCGGCCTGCCATTCACTGGCCTTCGAATCCTTGAGGTAATAGGTCAGCGCGTTGAAGTCCAAGGCCGACTGCGAGGCTTCGATATCGAGCAGGCCGTGTCCGTAGATCGGGTCGACGCCGGGCGCGCCAAGGTCCTGCGCGCTTTCCAGGATCGCCTTGGCGACATCTTTCGGATGACTTCGCAGCCAAGGCCAGCGTTCGTGGATGAGCGCGATGGCGCCCGAGACCAGCGGCGCGGCGAACGAGGTTCCCGAATATCGGGTCACACCGCCGTGTCCGTCCGAGACGAGGATCATCTCGCCCGGCGCAACGATGAACCGGTTCATCAGCAGTCCGCTTTCGCCGAGATAGCTAGAATCGGCATTCGGATCGTTCTTGTCGAACGGCGTGTCATTCAGGCAGGCGCCGCCCTCGGTCAAACATGCTGTTCCGGGACGATTGGAGAATGCCGAGATCTCGCGGTTGGGATCGATTGACCCGACCACGATGAACGAGGTGTCCACCGCCCCGTCGAAAACGATGTCTTCCGTCTGGCTGATGCCGTCATTGCCTGCGGCGATGACGTAAATCGTCTGCTGGATCCAGTTGTCGGGCTGGTTGACAAAGACGTCGCGCCACTCGGATGGCAGCGTATAGCCCTCCACACCGAGCGAGAGATTGATGACGTCGGCACCGCGGTCACGAACAGCGGCGATCCCGGCCTCGACATCGGCCCAGCTGGCGGTGCGGGTTTCGTCGAACGGATTGTAGGCCGCAATGCGCGAATTGGGCGCAATTCCCATCACCCCGCGCCCATCATGCGGAGATGCGATCAGGCTGCCGACCGCCGCACCGTGCATGTCGTCGACTGTGTCGTATCCACCTGAATAGACGACGCGATCGGCGATATCCGCATCGGCGGGCACGAAAAAGTCGATCAGGCCGATCGTCGGGGCAAACCCGCCGCTCTGGATCTGCGTTACAGTCGGGGTCCAGTTGACCGCGTTCATCCAGTGATCGACCTGGTCCATCCCGGAGAAGTTCAACAGGTTGTCGTACCAGTCGAGCAGGAAGGCCTGGCGCTTGAACGCGTCCCATTCCTCGATTCCCTCGAGGGAGTTCGGATCGACACCCCATTTTGCAAAGAAGTCGTTGGCGAAGCCGTCTTCAAACGATAGCTGCGTCTGTGCGGTGACCTGTTCGCCCCATTGCGCTTCGCCCTGGTCGAACAGCGCCTGCATCGCCAGCTTCAGAGCATCGGTGTCGCTGCCATTCCAGTGCGCAAGGATATCCGACGCTTGGAGGAGGAATTCGTCCGAGAAGGTGCGAATGCGTCCGACCTTGGGATCGAGTTCGCCTTCAGCCGGAGTCAGGTCACCCCAGAACGTGCGGATATTGCCCTTGTAGGGGTCGATATCGCCTTCAAAGCTGCGAATGCGACCGCCCATCGCATCGACTTCACCCTCGAACGAGCGAATGCGACCGATGAAGGGCTCCAGGCTGCCTTCGAACGCGCGAATGCGTCCGCCCAGCGAATCAACGTCGCCAGCGAATGTGCGGATGCGTCCGCCCAGTGGGTTGAGGGCCCGGCCGTCCAGCGTTCCGCTGCCGTCGCCGATCGATGTGAGTGATGACAGATCGATAGATGGTTCGGTCGTATCGAATTCGGTCGGCAACGAGGTGTCAAGCGAGGGATCGGATGAGGACGTGTCGAACAAAGGATCGGAGGTTGTCGTGTCGAACGACAAATCGGTTGAGATCGTCGTATCGGTATCGAGCAGGACCGGTTCGTCGCTGACCGGCTCGGTCGTGTCGGTCGACTGGTCGACGGTGTCGGTCGTCAGCTGTGGTGTCGATTTCCTGCCCCCGTTCCGCTCCGAATCTTTCTTGCCGGATTTGGGATCGTCGACAGTGGCTGATGTCTCGGCGTCCTGCTTCTTCTTGGCCCAAACTGGCTGAGCGCTGATGGCAAGCGCACCGATGGCGGTGGCGGTTACCAGCTTCTTCGAAAGGCGCGACAATTTCATTCTTCGAATCCCCAGTTCGGAGCAGCAATGCTTGTTCTGATTGGAACACGTTTTGCCACGCAGGGGATTTAACGAGCGGAAAAAGGGTTCATTAATCCGGGGTTACCGACCCCCTAACCAATTGCCGAAACCAGACGCCTATGCGCTGGCGTCGCCAGCAACCTTCGGGAGCAGGGAAAGCTCTGGATTCACAATGTTTTTCTGGCTCTCGACATCCGCCATGAACGCAATCAGGTCCACCATTGGCATCGGCCGGGCAATATAAAAGCCCTGCAGAAAATCGCAGCCCATCACCTTGAGCAATGCGAGTTTCATCGGATCGTCCACGCCTTCGGCGGTGACACGCAAATCGAGCGCATGGGCGAGATCGATGGTCGATCGCACGATCATTGGATCGCGGTTCGAATGCGTGAGGTCTTTGATGTATTCACGGTCGATCTTCAGCTCGTGAGCGGGAATCCGCTTGAGATAGCTGAGCGAAGACAGGCCCATACCGTAATCGTCGATCGCGATCGGTGCCCCCGCCGCCCGGTAAAGTTCCAGATTCGCCAGCGCCCGCACCGGGTGCTCGATTACCGCGGTCTCGGTGATCTCGATCCCGATCCTGCCCGGTGCCGACTTGATGATCTCGATGGCCTGCAATGTGAATTCACTGTCGGACAACAGGCGGCCAGACATGTTGACGTCCAAGGTGAGTTCGAGACCGTGATCGATCAACGTCAGCTGATCCGAAATGGCCCGCTTTAGGGCCCACAGCGTAAGTTCCCGGATCGCTCCGGTGCGCTCGGCAGCCTCGATGATCTCGAGCGTCGAATGCGCCTCTCCATAACCGCTTTCCCAGCGGAACAGTGCCTCTGCACTGGGAAAAGTCCCTTCGCGGGCATCTAGCTTTGGCTGGTAGCTCAGCGAAACCTCGCCGGTCGTGAGCGCATGGAGCAAATGACCGGCAAGCGCCTTGTCCTTGTCGAACGCATGATTGGATGTCGAACGACTCGATGCTTCCCCGGCATGGTGCCGGAGAGTCTCACCTGCGGGTGGATCGCCTGGATCCGACGACATACGCCCGGCAAACCAGCCCGCTCCCGCGGTGATGGCCGGGATGATGCACATTAGAAGGATGGTGAGGCCGCTCATATTCGCCGCGTTATCCGGAATTGCTGAAACAAGTTCTAAGACCGGACTATGCGCGGCTGGGACTTGCGGCAGCTGTCGGAATCCTCCCTATAGCGTGGGTGCCCGCGCCATCGCGGAAGAGGCCATGGCGACAGTCATTGCCGATAACAGTGCTGCAATCCGCATATTACCCCCGCTGCGCATGTCTCACCAGTCGGTGTCCCCTGCCCATGAACCGCCAACTCGCATTCTTGGATGGCTGACTTAACTGATGCCGGGCTGAGGATCGGTTACACAAAATGGTGAATTTGTTTACAATCTGCGCCTTGTCGAAACCGCGATCCAAGATGATTGCGGGCTGGATTTGCAGCGGAAGGCCGCGGGCCTGCACCGTTGATTTCGGGCTAGAACGAAAGCGCGACTGATGCGTACACATCTGAAACGAAGCGCTGAATCATGAACATGGGTTGATAGGCGAAACGTCCGCTGGCCGATTCGTCCTCATCGAGGGGATTCAGGGCATCGTGCGCAGCGTCAATGCTAAAGCACTCGCCAACGGCCTC
>JAAUYI010036592.1_pt1 | contig 12770 bp, 12 predicted proteins | sample 7278041 | NCBI WGS metagenome assembly JAAUYI01 (sample SAMN14350216, study PRJNA611818) | marine sediment metagenome | isolation source: surface marine sediment (0.6m) | place: French Polynesia: Moorea | collected 2018-08
AAGTCGGGAGTAGGTATTTCTGTATACAGTAATTCTTTCATATAAACAAATTATGAATTTATGCTGAAGAAGTTTCAAAACTAAAGTCAATTTGAATAGTCTTAGGTTAAACTTGCGGGGCTATGAATTTTTGCCACCAAAATTGAGATCGAAATCAATCTTGGTAAATAGCCAGTAACTATCCTTCACAAAACCTAACACCCCATCTATGGATTATCCCATCCCAACCAATACAGAGGAAATATTGGCACTAAGAAATAGTTCCGTCAATGAAGAAATTATAGCTACCGCGATCGCTGGCGTAGTGCAAATAGCTCGCCGACAGGGACAATCTCTAGAAGATTTGACCGCAGATGTACTTCGAGACGATCGCCTGCTAGATTTAGACCGCAGAAAGTGGTTGAGCGAATTGATCGCCCACGCTTGGACTATACTTGGCTGATTGATTACTAATTATTGTTTTGGTGAAACCAAGCGGTAAGAGCGATCGCTCTTACCATCAGCAGCATCATCAGGACGAGGGATAAAATCTAGAGACAGTTCTCTAGCCACCGCTTCCTGGACTTCAATTTTAGGCGCGTTGCCATATCCAGTTAGAGCTTTTTTAATTTCTGGTGGCGTATATTCGACATAAGACAGACTAGTCTGACCCAAAACTAACATCAGTACCCCTCTTGCTTGAGCCACAGTAATAGTATGACTCATCCGATAAAAAAATAATTTTTCGATTGCCACCAAATCGGGCTTAATTTCGTCAATTAGAGTATGCAGATCGTCATAAATAGTACAAAGGCGATCGCCTAGTGAAGTTTTAGCCTTAGTTTTAATTACCCCAAAATCATCTAACTTCACTAAAATCCGACTGCTGACAGATAATTGTGCCAAATCCTAAAATAGCTATACCTGGGTCTAATCCTAAGATTTTAATCTTCATCTCTGGCAAAATATATCTCGCGCGTGCTTAATTATTTGGTTTGAGGGCATTAATAGTTGTTGCAATCTGTTGAGTTATTTCATAGTTAATAGTTTATGTTTATCATAAAGGCTTTGGCATTGGTAGATAGCAAACATTTTTAAACTGAGATGAAAAATTCATCTTTCCCTAGCAAAAAAAATATTCGTAGTCGCAATCCCAATAGATTCTTCAAGTGGCTCTCCCCTGGACTATTTATCAAGCGTTGGCTACTGATGAGCGCGAGTGGTTTTATCTTGGCGGTGATTGGAACTGCCATTTGGAGCAAGCTGACACCAATCTATCGTCTCTTATCTTGGACTTCCCAGTTTTTAGAATTTTTGACTAGGATTATTCCTAGCTACATTTCTGGCCCCTTAGTTTTGATCGCAGGGATTTTTCTCATTTTTTGGGGACAATCTCGTACTGTCGGCTCAATCACCGATGTCTTGGGAGTAGACAAAGACAAACAGCTAGTCGATATGTTGTTAAACCGTCGTCGTCTCAATCGCGGTACAAAAATTGTCGTGGTGGGTGGTGGAACTGGTCTATCAACCCTATTACGCGGTCTAAAAGATTATAGTAGCAACATCACCGCGATTGTCACCGTAGCTGATGATGGAGGATCTTCTGGGCGGTTGAGAAGAGAGATCGGAGTATTACCCCCTGGAGATATTCGTAACTGTATTGCAGCCCTCGCTGACGAAGAAGAATTACTGACAGAATTATTTCAGTATCGTTTTGAAGCTGGCACTGGTTTGGTCGGACACAGCTTTGGCAACCTATTCTTGACTGTCATGAGCGAAATTACTGGCGATTTAGAACAGGCGGTAGCTGCCAGCTCGAAAGTGTTGGCAATTAGCGGTAAAGTCTTGCCTGCGACCCTAAGTGATGTAAGTCTGTGGGCAGAAATGGACGATGGTAGATTAATTGAAGGCGAATCCAATATTCCCCAAGCAGGAGGCAAAATCAAAAATATTGGCTGTATGCCAGCTAACCCCCCCGCACTCCCCGCAGCAGTCAAAGCAATTCAAGAAGCAGAACATATTATCATCGGGCCTGGTAGTCTTTACACTAGTATTATTCCCAATCTTTTAGTTCCTGAAATCAGAAATGCGATCGCCAAAGCGGATGTTCCTCGGATTTATGTCTGCAATATTATGACCCAACTAGGAGAAACCGAAGGTTATAGCGTTGCCGATCATATTCGAGCAATAGACCGTGTAGGTAAACAAAAATTATTTGATGCTGTATTAGTGCATCGCAAGCCACCCAGTCCAGTATCCTTAAAACGATATGCCCAAGAAAATTCTCATCCCGTATACTTAGACCGAACAGAAATTGCTCAACTCAATCGTCGCATAGTCATGGCAAACGTTATGGAAGAAGACCCCATCAAAGGTCACGTTCGTCATAGTTCTAGTCAACTAGCTAGAGTTTTGCTGCGTTGGTATAGTGGCAAATGGCAACCAAAGATTTGAGGAAGCCAGAACGAGGAACGAGGAAGTTAGGGGAACAGAGGAAGCAGAGGAGAAATGACCAATGACTGTAGGGATGTTGCATACAACGTCTCTACTCCGAATTCCGAATTCCAGATAGGAATTAAATTTTGGACGGCTGCTTTGTAGAGAGGGTTTAGACGATCCAAAAATAAATATTAATAGTGATTTAAAGAGATAAGGGAAGTAGCAAAACAAAACAGCCTAATCAGTCCGCTTTACTTTGCTATCCCGACTTAAAGTTACTTGGCTTATTTATAATGTATCAATTGAATATGAAGAAAGTATGTGTATTGGGATTTAGTATTGTAAAATTTCTATGAACTTTTTTGGCAGATTAAAATAGCCTACGATCTATGAAAAGTTGAAGTTATCAATCGGAAATGATTTTTATTGCTAATTCAAGGTTTTAACTCTGTGTTAACTATATCTTTGCCCGACTCTCAGTCAACTCAAAATTTGGGTTATTTACTCGGTCAACATTTGCCTCCAGGTAGTGTAATTATGCTTTCAGGTAATTTGGGGGCAGGTAAAACTACTTTGGTTCAGGGTATCGGTCAAGGATTGGGCATTGCCGAGTCGATAGTTAGCCCTACTTTTACCTTGATTAATGAATATTTAGATGGTCGTCTGCCCCTATATCATTTAGACCTCTATCGTTTAGAACCAAGTCAGGTTGATGCTATCTATCCTGAAATATATTGGGAAGGCGAGGAAGTAGAACCTGGTATTACAGCGATCGAATGGTGGCAAAGACTCGTTGTTAAACCAGACAGCTATCTAGAAATTGAATTATTCTTTCGCTCGAATCAAACCAGATCGGCTCGGATCGAACAGCACGGTCAATGTAACTACGATCTTAAGTTTATTAGTTAATTACTCATTATTTATTTGGGAAATTAAGAGCGAAATAATTTCCAGTCACGGGGTTGATAATATAGACAACGACTCATCGGGCGATCGCATTTAACGGTAAAGCGAAATGACTCGACAATATCAAAAGAACAGATATCGCTTTTGAGATAAATTTTGGCATTATAAACCCCTGGTGTTAAACCTAAATCTGCCAAACGTAGCTGTAGTTCTATTTTTCCAGGTTGAATCTCAAACAAGCAATTGTCGCTGGCGGAGGTTAGATATAACACCATTTCATTTTCTCCCGATAAGGCTCTAATTTTTACTCCCAAATTGACACTATCTACGGCAATATTTGCCTAACATTCTACTGATAAGTATGAGGTTTTACCTGATATTAAATATTGAAGAATATTGCCTGGTTAATCTTTAAAAGACAGAGTAGTGATATCAATTCCCATACTGTGATGCGGGGGTTTGGGAGGTAATTTTAATATTCCCTTAGCTTCTTCTACTCTGTTTATACCTAAATCCTCTTCGTATTTATTAATTCTTGTATGCCATAAAAAAGCGATCGCTTGAGGTTAGGAAAAATTTCTTGGAGACACGATCGATCGAGACAACAATAGCTGTGCCATTTGAGAATATTTCCCTCAAAATCGATTAATTCGCGCTTGTAGTTTCACATATTCAAACTTGTTGGTGTTCAGATTGAGAAGACAGAGCAAATTAGAAGCTTCGCCTATCAAGATAATAGCAAGGTAAATCCCCGCAGCAAAAGTTACCGATTCGATCGCACATAAAAATTGCGATCGCGATCTGCGATGGTCTGTTTGTGAAGTCACTGTGAAGTCATTGTCAAGATTTTATAAATGTAATTAATTGAAACGAAATAATTACAAAACTAATTCACAAAAAAATTATGACCGCTACTCAAGTTATTAATTCCTATCTTTATACTAATGCATATGTAACACAAGAATGGACCGGAGGTTACAAACTCGAAGTAGATTTAACCTCTGAATTTGACGCTAAAGATTGGAGACTAAATTTCACTCTACCCGATGGTTACAAGGTCAGAGATGCCTATGGTGTAGATTTAGTCAATGACGGCAGTGGTAACTATACCATCAGCGGACAGGGTGGTTGGCAAGACCTCGAACCAGGATCTCGTCCAAAGAGTCAAAGTTAATGATGGTAGCCAGTCCAATGGTGAAATCGATGTCTGGATGGACAACGAACAGGTTCTTTCGATGGATAATCTGAAATTTATGACCAACGGTCAAGGCATTGACACGATGTACTTCAGTACTTTCCATGGGGGATATGGTAGTGACTGGTGGCCCGAAAAAAATGACAATGCCTACTTTGATGATTTTGTCGTCTCGACTAACGCTGCCGACGTAGGACTTTAATATCTCAGAGATAATACTAAATTCTGTTGGCAACAGAAGATCTATCTATTGAACTGTAAAACCTTGTAGAGACGTAATATTATGACGTCTCTACGATCTATCTAATAATTCAACTAATATTTTTTTCTCACTTTTTCAGCAGACTCTAATTACTGACTAGGAAATGCTCTGGGACGTTCCCAACTCCCAAAAAATGCGTAGCATTAATTTTTAGATTCAATCTCACGAACGATTCAAACAGTAAGCATTAATTTCTTGGATCAAATTTCGTTGCATTGTACCCGCTTGCTGGGCATCAAGGCGGGCAGATTGTAATGCGGGTAGACTTTTGTTTTCTCTAGCTCGTACTGCATCGTAAGTAGCCTGAGAGTATATACGATAGATAGTTGCCAATTTATTTTGATAGTCAATCAATTTACTATCATCAATATGAAGAGCTTTGATTTTGTGAGCAGCTTTGTTCATCATTGTGGCAGTTTCTAGCCAAAGCTTCATTTCGGTTAACTCTCCGCGATCGCTGTAACTGACGTTTTTACTAGTTTCAGTAACTCTACGCGCAATCTGAAAAATTTGCTCGCACTGGGTAAACTTGCTGTCGCCACAGCCAGAGACTAGCAAACTAAAGCTAATAGCGACCAAAAAAGATTGACCTTTCATTGAATTTTAAAGATTAAAATCAGGAAATAGCAATCGCACTGTCGTATAGCAAGCACAATTGCCATCTTTCCAGACTAACATTTTCTCGCCCGCTAATTACTTATCTCCGTGACGTTGTTGATGCCATTGCCAAGCATGACTAATGATCTGCTTAAGATCGGCATACTTAGGATTCCAGCCTAGCTTTTGTCGGACTTTTTCGCTGCTACCAACTAAAATAGGCGCATCTCCCGCACGGCGATCGCTTTCAATTGCTGGAATTTCTAAACTCGTTACCTCGCGAGCGGTTTCAATTACTTCTCTGACAGAAAAACCATTGCCATTACCCAGATTAAATACATCTGATTCTCCTCCAGATAATAAATACTCTAATCCTAAAACGTGAGCATCCGCTAGGTCGTTGACGTGAATATAGTCTCGCACGCAAGTCCCATCGGGGGTATCGTAATCTGTACCAAAGATATATAAAGATTGACGTTTTTTCAGAGCAGTTAGCAAAGCTAGAGGAATCAGATGAGTTTCTGGATCGTGATCCTCTCCTAATAAGCCACTAGGATCTGCGCCACAAGCATTAAAATAACGAAATACTACTGATTTTAACTTAAAAGCCGTGTCAAAATCTCCTAAGATTTGCTCCACCATATCTTTACTAGCAGCATAAGGACTAAGTGGACTATGGGGATGATTTTCCGTCATCGGTATTTCTTTGGGCATCCCGTATACCGCGCAGGTAGAAGAAAAAACAATCTTATCAATGCCATGAGCCAGCATTGCTTCCAAAAGATTCAAGGTGCTGGCAACATTGTTTCGATAATACTTTCCTGGCTCCTTAACCGACTCTCCTACCGCTATATAAGCAGCAAAATGCATCACTGCATCGATTTTGTGGGCAGTAAATAATTCGTCTAATAAAGAGCGATCGCTCGTATCGCCGATAATTAATTTTGTCTCGATGGCGCGATCGACTATTTCTTGGTGTCCGTAGGACAGATTATCCAAGATAATTACTGCGTAACCAGCTTTTTTCAGAGCCAATGCTGCATGAGAGCCAATATAGCCAGCACCGCCAGTGACTAAAATAGTCTGTTTTTTAGATGACACCTAGCCAAACCCCTTTAAATAACCTAAAAATTAACTCGAGCTTCCAGGATAAATCAACCTAATATAAACGACTAACAGCGTAATTAGTTATTTCGTTCAAGGCATTTTTAGAATCTGAGGCAACTAGACAGTCGAGATTTTGTGCTGCTTTTCGAGCTAGATCTTTTGCTAGTTGACGAGCTTTTTCAATTCCAGCACTATTTTTGATTAATTCTACGGCTTTCTCTAAATCTCCAGGCTCGGAAAATTCTCTTTCGATCAGAATTTCTAAATAAGGCTGTTGTTTGAGAGCATAGAACACGGGAGAAGTTAACTTACCACTGGCCAAATCTAGTCCCGCTGGCTTTCCCAAGACTTCGGTCGAACCAGTGAAGTCTAAGATATCATCGACAATTTGAAAAGCCAAACCTAAATTACGCCCATAATTATAAAGGTTTTCGACTATCTTATCGTCAGCATCGCTCAGTATGGCAGCAGCTTTGGCACTATTGGCCATCAAAGAAGCAGTTTTATAATAAGTCTTGTCTAGATATGAATCGATTGAAGCATCAATATCAAAACTATTGATACTTTGCATGATTTCTCCTTCGGCAAAATCCTTGATTACCTCTGACAGTAGCTTTACTACCTGTAGGTTATCTAAATTGGCTAGATACCAGGATGATTGGGCAAAAAGGAAATCTCCAGCTAATACAGCAATGCGATCGCCAAATAAATTATTAACTGTTTCAACATTACGACGTAGATCTGCTTCGTCTACCACGTCATCATGTACCAAACTTGCAGTATGAATCATTTCAGTAATTTCTGCTAGACGGCGATGGCGTTCGGTTGGCTGGCGATCGGGCATAGTAGCTCTAGATACCAACAAGACGATCGCTGGTCTAATTCGTTTACCTCCAGCTTCAAACAAGTGTTCGGCAGCAGCACCCAGAATAGGATGACGCGCACCAATCAGTTGCTTGAGATTATCTGTCAGTATATGTAGATCTTGTTCGACGGGTGCTAATAAAGAAGTAGTAGAAGATGTCATTGTTAAGCCAATTCTGGCAATTATCTTATTTAAGAAACTTTACATATTATTGTACTTATTTTAAGGGAAGCTAACCTAATAACCAACTATTAACTAAATTAACAGTTCAAAATAAATTGTTAATTTTTGGGTAAGAATAATTAGGTAAATAGCTCATATTCCAGACTTTATGTGTTATCATGCATTATAGAAGTTTTTAAGATTAGCAGTTGCTAGAGCGAGATAAAAGTTGGGTGCAGTTAAGCCTAAGCTGCTCGAAACAGTTATCTGTAACCTGGGCAAAAAGGCTAAAGCTATTTAGCTTATGCGATCCCAACAGCGTGGTTGAATGTACCGACGCAGGTTTTACGCATCCCGCGCTTGTCTTCCTTTATTCTTATGTGTCGAGAATAGCGAAGAAGTGTCTATCATTCCCGATCTCTAGTTGAAATAAATTTCAGCCAAGATTATCGGGTTTGAATTGGTAATAGTTGGTTTTGATGCGAACAGTTAAATTAGCTAAAGCAGCCATACAGTAACAATTAGTTCTTGGCACCACTGCATAATTTTTAAATCGCAAAACTAAACTGGATGAGCTTAAACTCATTCCTTAATTATTCTTGATAGAAGATCTTGGCTTCAATTTCTGTTGTCTGAGTCAGAGATTACTCCGCCGTAAGACGACAAAGCCTGTCTTGGGCAGCATTCCCGAGGGGCTGTCACCTGAATTCAGTTCAGGTGAATGACAACGCCCCGTTTGCGTCCCTGGCCGATATCCGAAGGTGTATCCTTTAGGACGCGGGGTCTGCCCGCTGCTCTGACTGTTGGTCAATTTAGATAATAGAACGACATCATGAATTGTTTGAGGTGTGAGAGCGCGAGTATTAGTAGCAGTTAATACTAAACTTAGCGCGATCTCAATTACCGATAGCTCGTCAGAAAAAATTGCAGTTTGCTCTTTGAAAAACGATATATCGGATTCTTTTTTTCACTCGATCTAGCCATAAAATTTTGGCATTAAAAATGCCAGATGACAAGAGAGTACTCTTAAGTAATTATTATTTTTGGGTATTTTACTTGACAAAAAACAATCAAATCAACCCCAGCCACTGAGAAAATGAACTTAGCCAACTTACCTTTATTTATTTTGTTTTTTGCGGTTGTATATCTTTTGAGCATTTATGGTTTGCTGATAATCGCTCAAATGTATAAGCAAGGGAATAATATTGTTTCTCGAAATTCAGAAGAGACTGGAAACCAGGTCAAAATTCCTTAAAAGACTAAAAATACTCATCTATTTAGATCTTTCCCTAGTTTTTTATTCTACGGGATTGAGAGCCATCATTTCTAATGATGGTTTTTGAGTGTGAATTTGTGTCACTTGAGGATAGTAGCCAAGCCATTGTTGAGAAATACTGGCAAATTGCTGACAACAGCCACTAACATAGAAACGTGTTGGCAGCGGAAGCCGTTCGTTACGCAGTCCTAGTAAAGATAATTCTTTTTCGGCAGCAACTACAATATGTTCTGCTGGATCGATAATCCGTACCGAGGGAGGTAATAAAGGACGAATGGTTTTTTCCAAGTGTCTGTAGTGAGTACAACCATAGATCAAAGTATCAATATTTTTTTCGAGTAGTGGTCGAAGATAGTTTTGAGCTACTCGATGAGTATAATCTGTGTAGAGTTGATTTTGCTCGATCAGATGAACAAATTCAGGACAGGCAACTTCCCAAACTTTGGTTTGGGGATTGATTTCTTGTATTGCCTGACGATAGGCATGACTATTTGCCGTGGCTGAAGTAGCAATTACACCGATACGTTTGCCTTTTTTGACCGCAGCTTTTGCTCCAGAAAGAACTACTCCCAAAATGGGTAGATCGTAGTCTTTACGTACGGCTTCTAAGGCTAGTGCAGAACTAGTATTGCAAGCCATGATAATCATTTTTACGTCCTGAGCGCACATCCAGTCTAAAATCTCGCGGACAAACTGGAGAATTTCTCCAGGCGATCGCGTACCATAGGGTAAACGGGCTGAATCAGCAAAGTAGAGTAGAGATTCAGTAGGCATCTGGCGATACATTTCTCTTAATACTGTCAATCCACCCACACCGCTATCAAACAAGCCGATGCGCTGATTTGAATTTTTCATCTGTTTAACTTTTAATCTTAAATATTAATATATTGGGTAATTTTAGGGTAATAAGTAATCTAGCTGAGGATGGCTTTATCCCAGTCAATATACTTACAAATTCTTTTGTTTAATATACTCGATAATGCCTCTGGCGATCGCCTCAGCCATTTGACGACGGTGATTGGGGTCTTTCAACCGCGAAGAATCGACTGCCCCAGTCAAGAAGCCCACTTCAACTAGGACTGCGGGCATAGTCGAATGTCGCAGCACAAAAAATCTGGCTCGACGAATACCTCGGTTGTCTATATTGACTCCATTGAGGATACTCCAGTGGATTACTTCTGCCAGACGACGACCACTATTGTAGTAGTAAGTCTCCAAACCATTGACATCGGGACGACTGAGGTTAATAGCATTGGCATGAATACTGACAAACAAGTCGGCATCGAGTTCGTTAGCCATGTCAGTTCTACCTTTCAAACTGATAAAGTGATCGGTGTCCCTGGTTATGATCACATCAATACCCTGTTTCTTGAGAATTTCGGTTACGTCTAAGGAAATAGGTAAGACTACATCTTTTTCTTGAAACCCACCGATACCAATTGTGCCTGGATCTTGTCCCCCGTGTCCCGGATCGATAATTACTCTAGGGCGATCGCTGGCAGGAACTGGTGCGGGAACTGTCGGTAAGGGTCGATTTTTAGGAGCTTTAGAAAGGGTTGGCGGTAATAAGGGGGCATCTGCTTGAGGGAGAGGGGCAACACCAACTTCAATCGGTAAAGCGATCGCCTTATCTTCAGCCCGAAGCTGTCCGAGGCGATATCTCAATCTGGTAGTAATTTCTAAAACTACTCTAGAGTCTTCTTGGCGTACTTTGAGTTCGGATACTGGGCTACCTGCTACTAACTCTGGCCCTTTAAAATTCTCGGCTAATTCCGCGTTATCGATGGTAACTTGATAGATGCCGTTACTGTCGCGAGAGGCTACTGCTGCTAAGGGATTGTTAGCATGAACTAGTAACTTTGTATTATCATTGCCCAGCTCAATTTCATCGATCGAGCTAAATTCACCTTGACTAGCTTGCCGATCGCTGGGGGTTGTTTCACCCATGGGTTCCAACTCAGCATTTTCAGGACTAGTGGCAACAGTTGTCGAAGTCGGTAATTTACCTTTAGGTACTAAGAGCAAACCTTGAATACGGCTAAAAGTAGCCAACCAGTCAGGACTATCCTCGGTAACGGTAAGACTAATCACCGCTTCGCTATCATCTACCTGTTCAAATTCGATGCTAGAGACACCGTATTGGTCTACTCCTAGAGACTGAGAAACTAAATCGGGGGGCAGAGTAATACCTTCCAGAAAAAAGTCAATCCGATCGCCTTGCCTCTCCGAATCAATTTTCATTTTGCGATTGCCATCAATCGCAACAAAAAAGCCATTTTTAGTGGCTCTAATGTGGGGGGAATCGCCAATTGTCCGAGCGTTAGGGCGATCGCTAGTTTGATTGCTAGGGCGATCGCTAGTAGTTCTACCTGGGATTTCGGCTGTCTCTAATCCAGGGAGTGATTCAGGAAACTCAACTTGGGGTAGATCCAAAACTTCAGGATCTTCATTGCTAGCAGTATTTACACGGGAAACTTTTGGTTGTGGAAGCTCTACCTCCCATCTAGTAGCAGAAATACTTTTAAATTCAATGTCATCGGAGTCGATAGTATAACCAGGAGCAAGTTCGACCACAATACGGGAAGTATCTGGTTCTGGTTGTCCAATCCGAAATCTCCTAATCGGCCCTGGGTAACTTTCTTTAACAGTTTCTCTACCGAGAGTAGTTCCAGGCAGATCGATCGCCAAACGAGTGGGGTTACTTAGTAGCTGTGCTTCAGGCTGTACCCCCTCTTCAGTGGTAAAGACTAAATTATGCTCTTGCTCTGAAAATTCCCAAGATAGAATTTTTCCTGCCTTGGCGGGAGAACATAACAGAAAAACACCTATAAAACCTGATAATAGCCAGTGAAATCTCACAATTATTGCTCCTCACAAACAGTAGATAACTGAGTCATCGGATACGGGGTAAGCCAAGACTCCCGTCGAAAACTAAAACACAAGCACCGAGCGGGATTTAGTGTCCAATTATAGTGTTTCATCAGCAGCAGTGCCGAACTCAAAATCTTCTCAGCCAATCTCATTAGAACTTTATAATACCCATTCTTGAATTTCGATCTATCGAGACGTAAAAAGAAGCAATTTGGTTTCATAAACTATTTTTGGCAAAATTCCCAGGCTAATTTATTTTATAGATGTCTTGGTAACAAACTTGGCCCAATTATGTTGTCATTCTTTAACTTTGTCCACTGATTGAGTTACAGTTTCCTGCTCTTTAAATACCAAACGTAATAAAGGAGGGGCGACAAAGGTAGTCGAGATTACCATCATAATGATTGCTGCTTCTGTAGCCTCAGATAATGCTCCACTAGCTGAACCTACACCTGCAAACACTAAACCTACTTCTCCTCTAGGAATCATCCCTACACCGATTGCCAATTTGTTCAGATCTGGGTTGCCAAAAATAGTAAATCCCGTAATGACTTTCCCTAGGATAGCAACCAAAATTAAAAATGTGGCAATAATCAATCCTTCACGATTGCTAGGGACGGCTGGATTTAATACACTCAAATCTGTTTTAGCACCGACACAGACAAAAAATACAGGGACTAAAATATCCGCAACGGGAATTACTTGCTCTTCTAATTCTTTGCGTTTTTCGGTTTCTGCCAGAATCAATCCCGCAGCAAACGCACCCAAAATTCCCTCCAGATGAATTGCTGTGGCGATATAAGATAGGGCAAAGGCAAATACTAAGCCAGTGATTAAGACTTCGCCTCTGGTTTTCATTTCGTTAACTAATCCCATAATTAAGGGACTAACCAAACGTCCGATTAAAATCGAACCAATTAAGAATACTGCTGCACTAATTACTAGATAGACAATATTACTGATTTGAATTTCTCCATTTTTGACCAGACTGGCTACTACTGCCAAAACTACAATGCCTAAAATATCATCTAGTACTGCTGCACCAATAATAATTTGACCTTCTTCTGAACCAACCTCTCCTAGTTCTGCTAATACTTTGGCGGTAATGCCA
>JAAUYI010200409.1_pt1 | contig 12751 bp, 10 predicted proteins | sample 7278041 | NCBI WGS metagenome assembly JAAUYI01 (sample SAMN14350216, study PRJNA611818) | marine sediment metagenome | isolation source: surface marine sediment (0.6m) | place: French Polynesia: Moorea | collected 2018-08
ATCAGTTATCAGTTATCAGTTACCCCATCGATGAATCGAAGGGCTAATGAGAACAAGGAAAACATTTTTGACTCTCCACGGATAAATCCGGAGAGCAGCGCGGTCTTGGGGAGCCCGCAGCGGTCTTGTGGAGCCAGTCCGGTCTTGGGGTCTCCCCAAATGGAGGAACTGGCGTGGTCTCCCACGCTTGAGTGCAAATGGCGTGGTTTTCCCCATGAGCGACTGCGGAGGGCTTGTATCCAGTTTATTTTTCGGTCATGAAGTGGGGGAGTGGGAGAGTGATGGAGTGAGAGAGTGATGGAGTGTAGACGCACAGCGTCTACAGTTTTGGAAATACATAACCGAAAGATTGTAAACCCTCCTCAATTTTCCTTCCCTCCTTCACTCCTTCCCTCCTTCCCTCCTTCCCTCCTTCCCTCCAATTATGCTACCTTGGGCAACTCAGTATGCACAACTTGATGATAGTAGTTTTGCAATTGCCGTGTGGCAGCTGCCCACCCCCATTTTTCTGCTTCCTGGCGGGCATTCTGACGAATTGTTTCTCGTTCTTGTTTCTGCTCTAAAAGACGAAGAGTGGCTGCGATCGCTCCTTCATCTCCAGAACTCGGTTCAAAAAGATACCCATTCACCCCATCGGTGACAATATCGGGAATTCCTCCAGAACGAGCTGCCACTACCGGACAACCAGCCGCCATTGCTTCTAACAACACCAATCCCAATGTCTCGGTACGGGAGGGGAAAATAAAGGCATCAGCACTGGCAAAGGCTGCCGCTAGTTCATCACCCACCAAATAGCCCACAAAATAGGTATTAGTGCCAGCAAAGTGTTCTTCTAGGGCTTGACGATGGGGACCATCACCCACTAACGCTAATCTGGCATCGGGAATTGCCTCTAAAATCGGCTTAATCCGTTCTATTTCTTTTTCCGCAGAAAGACGACCTACGTAGAGTAATAAGGGGCTTTCTGGATGATTTTGGGACAAATGCGATCGCATTTTGTCACTGGCCTGCTGGGGATGGAATGTTTCTGTGTCTACCCCCCGTTGCCATAAATCTACCCGTTCTATACCGTGGCTGCTCAGTTCTTCCACCATTGCTGTGGAGGTACACAAATTTAAAGCAGCTTGATTGTGCGCTGCTTTGAGTAACTCCCATAAAAATCCTTCCAGCATTCCTAAACCATAGTGCTGGAGATATTGGGGTAAATGGGTATGGTAGGAAGCAACTAGGGGAATGTTATGTAATTTACCATGAAAAATGCCAGCTAGCCCTAAAACTGCTGGATTCACCACATGAATTATATCTGGCTGGAAATCTTCCAACGCTTGACCTATAGAAGGTCGTGGCAATGCCATCTTTAGTTCTGGATACAATGGTAACGGGAAACCAGACACTCCATAAATACTGACTCCCTTGTATTCAGTCATACCACCATCAGGGCAAATTACCAATACGCGATCGCCTTGACGTTGTAAATGTTCAACAGTATGTCGCAGGCGTGTAACAATGCCATCAACTTTGGGCAAAAAGGTTTCGGTAAATAGGGCAATTTTCATAAAATGCGTTAGCGGAGTGACTCTGAAAAAGTATCCCACTCTGGAGGGAAAGAAGAAAAGAGGGAAGGAGTGGGGGAGTGAAGGAGGGAAGGAGGGAAGGAGTGAAAGAGGGAAGGAGTGAAGGAGTAGGGGCGCAAGGCTTGCGCCCTGGAGGGAATGACAATTAGAGATATAACTTTCAGATTTACTGTTAGGTATTCTCACCACTGTAGACGCGCAGCGTCACATTCCCTCACTCCCTCACTCCCTCACTACCTCACTCCCTCACTCCATCACTCCATCACTCCATCACTCCCTCACTCCATCACTCCCTTCTCAGCTTCAGTCTTGATACTACTTTCTGTGCCAAGAAACCTTTGGCAATATTTGCTGGTTATCAACTCGATTTTGATATTTGACAGCAAAGTTGAGTAAGGAATCGAGGAGGGAGTCGGATAGGTAGTGGGGCTGTAAGCCTAAATCCAATAACTTGGTATTCTTAGCATTAAAGTAGTGTTCTTCTAGTTCTACCCTGGGGTTGGCAAAGCTCTCAATTTCCACTTTTAACCCCATTGCCGTACCGGCTTTTTTCACCATTGCTGCCAAATCATTGATGCTGAATAGTTCAGTAAATTGGTTAAAGACGCGAAATTCGCCAGGTTCGGCTGGATTATTGATGGCAATTTCAATACAGCGCACCGTATCTCGAATATCCAAGAAACCACGGGTTTGCCCACCTTTACCATACACAGTAAGTGGGTGTCCCACAGCGGCTTGAATGCAGAAACGGTTCAAAGCTGTACCAAATACCCCATCGTAATCCAAGCGGTTAATTAACAACTCGTCCATGCCGGTTTCTTCTGTCAAGACACCGTACACTACCCCTTGGTTTAAATCTGTTGCCCGTAATCCCCAAATGCGACAAGCAAAATGAATATTGTGGCTATCATGTACCTTACTCAAGTGATACATAGAACCAGGTTGCTTGGGATAGGGTAAAGTGTCTTTGCGTCCATTGTGTTCAATGGTGATATATCCTTCCTCAATATCGATGTTGGGAGTGCCATATTCACCCATGGTTCCCAACTTCACTAGGTGACAGTCAGGGAAATCTGTTCTCATGGCATATAACAGATTCAAAGTCCCAACCACATTATTAACCTGGGTCATTACCGCATGTTCGCGATCTATCATGGAAAATGGAGCCGAACGCTGTTCGCCAAAATGCACAATCGCATTTGGTTCAAATTTATGTAATACTCCTTGCAAAAATTCGTAGTTAGTGATATCTCCAACAAATAAATCAATGGATTTATCAGTTAAGTCTTTCCAACGCTGAATACGTTGCTGAATTGGTGCGATGGGAGTTAGAGTTTGTACCCCTATCTCATTATCCCAGTGTCTCCGCACCAAACTATCAAGAATTGCTACTTCAAAACCTCTATTGGAAAGGTAAAGTGCGGTTGCCCAACCGCAATAACCATCGCCACCGATAACCAGGACTTTCATTTTAACCAGTTTATACTCGCTGATAGCTAAATCTATCAGGTTTATGTACCCTCTAAACCATTAAAGATTGGGGAGTATAAAAAGTAAAAGCTGGTAATTCCCAGAATCAACGAGGGAACAATATAGGGAAAATCCTATTACTACCACCGTTTGCTGGCATCTTCTATCTTCACTGAGGCAGGCGATAATTTTCGGCAATATAGTAAAAAAATCGGTAGTAATCGTCAAATTCTTGGCTAGGTGCTTTTCCCTGCCAGTAGTATTTCACTTCTCCCTGGTTAAACCTGATGACAATTTTACTTTCTGTTTCCCCTATTTCCACTGTCATCACCCCAGAAATTCCTTGAATGTTTTGAAAGTTGGGATTAATAGATTTTTTGGTATTTCTGGTTGTATTCCTATTATTGAACAGTTGATACCCCGCCCAGCCGCGAATCTGTACAGAGCTTTTTTGTGGCGATATAAACACAATCCCATCATCATTATCTGGCTTCACTTCCTGCCAGTGACTAGGATAGGGAAATTCAAAGCCATAACGGGAATTTTTGTATATTTTCCAAGACTTGTTATCCCCTTGGAAACTTGGCGCATCACATCCCCACAAAACTAATGACAGCATTAGTCCATAAATACTCCAATTTATGCCTCGAACAATATTTTTTGTACTGGTAGTCATAGTTACTTTACTAATTTATTTGAAAAATATTTGTATATGCAGATAAAAATACTTATTCACACTAAGTTACAAGTCTTTTAATGCTTTCATATTTCCTCAATACTACTCAGTACAAAAATTGATACTAAAGTTAGTAATATGACTGCAAACCCTGACAACATTTAATCAAATGTAGAAGATATCGAGTTTACACCTTTTTCCTAATAATGTAGTTGGACAAAATTAAATTCATTCATGGAGACAGGGAACTCTTAACAGGGAACAGAAAATAATATGTGTAATTAATTCTGTCTAAGTGCTTACTTAACCTGAGGGGGAAGGGGGAGTGTGGGAGGTGATGAGGTGATGGTTGATGGTTGACAGTCTTTAACAGGACTTACGCAAGCATTATTTGTCATTGCGACCGGATTGCCGCGCTACTCTGCGAGAACGCTTTCAGCGTACGCTCGCAACAGGCTCCGTGTAGGGAAGCAATCCCAGAGTTCTTGGCGTTCGCGGAGCGTGCTCGATAGAGCTTATACTTCGCTATCGTTTGTCCTGACGGACACGCTACGCGGTAAGCGTAAGTCCCACGGACGACCTTGCGGTACGCGGAGCGTGCGCTTTGCGCTTAGCTATGCCGTAGGCTTTACGTAATGACGTAAAATCGTTGTTAATGCGTAAGTCCTGTTTAATTCATCACTCCTTCCCTCCTTCCCTCCTTCTCTCCTTCTCTCCTTCCCTCCATCACTCCTTCCCTCCTCTAATTATGCCCAATCAGGGTAATTACGGATGACAAATCAAGTATTTTCCTGTATGTAGAGATAAAAAGTAAATAAATGTAACAAAAAAGCCGTCAAAACGTTTTGCCGTCTTGACAACTAAGGTAGGAATCGATAACGTAAGATACATACCCGGGTAAGACCAACAAAGAGTTATATGCAAACTAAGCAAAAGGTCACTTTGTATTTATCACCAGAACTGCACAAAAGGCTAAAGGTCCGTTCAGCAGTGGATTCTGAACCAATGTCAGAATTAGCAGAACGCGCTCTTGGTTTTTATTTAGCGAATTCGGAATTAGTAGATGAAGCTCAAGCCAGCTATGGCGGAACTCACAGAGTATATTCCTGTCCAACTTGTGATAGTTCTTTACTCATCCGCGATCGCGAATTGGTTGCATTAGGCAATCAACCAGGTGTAGTTACTCAAGAATCTATTTCGATTGATTCTATCGAAGAAAAGCAGGAGAGCGAAAAAATTCCTCACAACTCCGAAGAGTTGGTTCCTTGCTAAGTAGAAATTGTGAATTACATATTCATAAGTTCTATAAATTTTAACTAACTGATAACGATGTCTGTAATGTCTTTAGTAGGTCTCAAGTAGGTTGATGTATGAAAGAAGAGCTCAACATTCTCATTCAAGCTCAATATCCTCTAATCTATCTTGTGACCTCCGAGGAAGAGCGGGCTGAGCAGGCAATTTCCACCATTGCCCAAACATCCAAACCACAAAGAAGAGTCTATGTTTGGACGGTGACCCACGGTATCGTAGAATACGGTCAACCCCGGAATGTCACCCAACACAATACGGTTTCTCCAGAAGCGGCAATTGAGTGGATTATCCGGCAAAGAGAACCAGGTATATTTATTCTTAAAGATTTACATCCATTTATAGATGCTCCTGCGACCACTAGGTCTTTGCGTGATGCGATCGCTGGCTTTAAAAACACGCAAAAGAGTATTGTATTAATGTCGCCGATGCAGCAAGTTCCCATAGAGTTGGAAAAGGAAGTAGTGGTTCTAGATTTTCCTTTACCAGATATGGGAGAGTTAAATAAAGTCTTAAATCATCACCTTGATAGCTACCGTGGGCGTAGACTACCAACAGATGGGCGGGAAAAACTTCTGCGAGCTGCTTTAGGTTTAACTAAAGATGAAGCGGAGAAAGTCTACCGTAAGGCACAGGTAACTTCCGGAAGATTGACGGAAAATGAGGTAGACATAGTTTTATCTGAGAAAAAGCAGTTAATCCGGCGCAATGGCATATTAGAGTACATCGAAGAAGATGCAACTATTGATGCTGTTGGTGGTTTAGAAGAATTAAAAAAATGGTTAAAGCAACGCTCCAATGCTTTCACAGAAAGGGCTAGGGAGTATGGGTTGCCTCAACCGAAAGGTATGTTAATTTTAGGAGTCCCTGGGTGTGGTAAATCTCTGATCGCAAAAACAACTTCCCGGTTGTGGGGTTTACCAATATTGCGGTTAGATATGGGGCGAGTATATGACGGCTCTATGGTAGGACGTAGTGAAGCTAATTTACGTAATGCCTTGAAAACAGCCGAGTCCATATCTCCAGCCATACTCTTTATAGACGAGTTAGATAAGTCTTTTGCTGGTAGTGCTGGTTCCGGCGATTCTGATGGCGGTACTTCCAGTCGAATATTTGGCTCTTTCCTAACCTGGATGCAAGAGAAAAAATCCCCGGTATTTGTCATGGCAACTGCCAACCGAGTGGAACGTTTGCCAGGGGAATTTTTAAGGAAGGGTCGCTTTGATGAGATTTTCTTTGTGGATCTGCCTACTCCTGAAGAACGCCAACAGATTTTCAACATTCATTTAAGTCAGCGTCGGAAAGATATCTCCCGGTTTGACTTAGAGCAATTGTCGAAAATGTCCGACGGCTTTTCGGGGGCAGAAATTGAACAAGCGATTGTTGCGGCAATGTACGAAGCTTTTGCCCAAGATCGAGAGTTCACCCAACTAGATATTATTGCTGCGATTAAAGCTACATTGCCACTGTCTCGAACGATGCAAGAACAGGTAACAGCCTTAAGAGACTGGGCAAGACAGCGGGCAAGACCCGCCGCAGCCTCCGTTGCTGAATATCAGCGCATGGAGTTCTAAAAGCTTTCCTCTGCTACCACAGGGGGAAAGGCTAGCCATACCAGCTAGCAGTTCTCAAAAAATACCGCGTTTAATTAGCGTGGTGTTATCCAAAAAAAACGTTGTCCTTTTTCTCAATCTTCTTCTCTGGAGGAAACCCAAATGTCTCATTTTAGCACTCTGCGTACCAAAATCACTGACGCTGAAATCCTCACTTCTTCTTTACGTGACCTTGGTATTTCCGTAAAGACCGAGGCTGATGTCCGTGGTTATAATGGTCAACGCGTTCGTGCCGACATCGTTGCTGTTTTAGAGGGCGAATATGACTTAGGTTGGTCTCGCAACAGCGATGGTTCCTTTGACCTAATTGCGGATCTATGGGGTGTTGCTAAGAAGCACAACCAAACCGAGTTGATCAACTCCATCAATCAGAAGTACGCCGTTAACAAGACTCTGAGTGAAGTGAAGCAACGCGGTTTGCAAAACGCTAACGTTAAGTTGGTACTGCAATAATATTTCTGTTGCGCGTTCCCAAAGCAGCACGGGTTGACCGATTCAATAGTGGTTAGCCCGCTTTTTTCTCGGGGCTGGATGTTTCTAGTCCCTCTTTTAATTATTGATATAGCAATTTATAGACCCAGTTGCAAAACCCAACTGGGTTTATTATTTGCCAGTGGTTAGTTATTAGACCAAGATTTGTGATTTGATACCATTTTTACAAAAGAATGGGACAGATTAATAGATGGGTAGGGAACATCAGTAAGATAATTTTATATACCAAAAGATTGTTTATGCCGTGCCCTTACGAAGAATGTATGTATTGCAAACATTATTTAAATTGGTATGAGCTTTTTTGCTCAATGTAAATCATGCGAGTTTGGATTGAAATTCCTAGAGTTGGAGAAGTCCAACCTACAATAAAATAATCTTCGATCGCATCTTCTATAGAAATTTTTGAGTGATCGTAAACTGGAACAACAGCGTTTTTAATATATTCTTCTGTTATCTTATCGAGGCTAATTAAAATAGTTTTGCGAGCAATCCGAACCATATGTTTGATTACTGTTGCAGCGTCTTCAACACACAGTAACGAACTCAAACAAAAAATAAAATCATAGGACTGGTTCTCAATTTCAGCTAGAGCCGTTTCAATGGGCTTGTGGATGGTTTTATAACCCCTTTGAGCTGCATAATCGAGCATCTTAACTGAAATATCAATCCCTGTATATTCAAAATCACCCTGCAACAATTCACTCAAAGCTCCTGTTCCACAAGCAATATCTAAAACATTGCCTTGATGGTGATTATATCGATGGAATATTTTAGCCGCTTCATTTATATACTGTGCATTATAATTGGAATCCTTCAGCACCAAATCATAGTTATCAGCAAATTTATCGTAAAATTCTTCCGCTGAAATTTTTGGTAACATCTTTATCTACGACTAAATTCCCCCACAATTAAGATACAAGGATATTTTCATCAATACAAACAGGACTTACGCAACTGTCATATACTTCTCGGTGCGCCTGGGTAAGTCCTGATAAGATAAATTTTGAGCAAATCAATCAGTTACGTGAGATGCTAATTGATTGATTAATGAATATTTGCAGATGTCTGTTGTTTCTTGTGTAAATCTTTCTGTCCCCGCCACAACTGCTAATCTGGGACCTGGTTTTGATTGTATTGGTGCTGCTCTCACCCTGAGTAATGAATTCAAGTTCACTCGCCTCAATGGCGGAGAATTTAATATTACTGTTACGGGTGCAGAAGCGGCAGGGGTGAAAACCGATAGTAGTAATCTGGTATATCAAGCTTTTGTCAAACTATATCAATATATAGACCAAACACCACCACCAGTAAATATGGAAATCAAGCTTGGGGTTCCCCTGGCTAGGGGTTTGGGTAGTTCAGCGACAGCCATTGTTGGTGGTTTGGTGGGTGCTAATCAATTAGCTGGGGAACCATTAAGTCAGTCCCAGTTAATGGAATTAGCGATCGCAATGGAAGGACATCCTGATAATGTAGTACCAGCCCTAATTGGTGGATGTCGTCTTGCAGCTACTAGTAAAGCTGGTTGGGAAATTTGTGATATTCCTTGGCATGAGAATATTTTACCTGTGGTTGCCATCCCCAACTTTGAATTGTCTACGGAAGAAGCGCGGCGAGTTTTACCCACCCAAGTCAGTCGTGCAGACGCGATTTTCAATACTGCACACCTGGGACTATTATTGCGGGGATTGGCAACTGGTAGGGGTGATTGGTTAACATCCGCTTTACAAGATAAGTTACACCAACCCTATCGCCAACAATTAATTACTGGCTACGATGCCGTCAACTCTGCTGCGGTGAATGCAGGAGCCTATGGCATGGTAATTAGTGGTGCTGGCCCCACCTTATTAGCTTTAACAGATCAAGCCCATTCTACAGATGTGGTAGCAGCAATGGCAACAGCTTGGCAACAACAGGGAATTACAGCCTCTGTGCGATTGTTATCTATAGATAACCAAGGCGCGAGAATCATTTCCCAAATCTAAACATAACGGGAGTGAGGCGTAGGGGCGGGGTTTCCCCGCCCGGAGTGAAGAAGTGTGGGGGGACAAGGGGACAAATTTTTCTTTATTACTTATTACTTCATCATCCCATCACCCCATCATCCCAAGGGTGGGGAGTTATTTTTTGGATACTTACCTAGAAATCCCACGCAAAATTTTGTTCACTCTTCTTAAAATATCTTTATAATATTAAGTTATGTTAACATGGTTTGTAGTATGTAAGTCGTTGACTTTGCAAAAGTTTACGAATACAATGTATTCGCGCTAAAATCAATGAGTATTTATTACTATCAATACCTGTAATTTGTATTTTTAGGGATAAATTACGTTTACAAAACTAATTATTCCTTCATACAATGTAACGAAAGGTGAAAATTAAAAACGATTTTCAGTCATGAACTCTCTCGACTTTCCTTGGCTAACAGCCATAATTCTTTTCCCCTTGGTGGCGGCTCTAGCCGTTCCCCTCATACCAGATAAAGACGGTAAAACAGTCCGTTGGTATGGTTTAGGGGTAGCACTAGCAGACTTTGCTCTGATGGTTTATGCCTTTTGGCATAGTTACGATTTCCAAAACTCAAGCTTCCAGTTAATCGAAAAATATGCTTGGGTGCCCCAAATTGGAATGAATTGGTCCGTAGCAGTTGATGGTTTATCCATGCCCTTGGTACTGCTTACAGGTTTAATTAACACCCTGGCAATATTCGCGGCTTGGAGAGTAACCAACAAGCCGCGTTTATTTTATGGATTGATGCTGGCAATGTACAGTGCCCAGTTGGGTGTGTTCATGGCTCAGGACTTACTATTGTTCTTCCTGATGTGGGAAATTGAGTTGGTTCCCGTATACCTGCTAATTTCCATCTGGGGTGGGCCAAAGCGTCGTTATGCTGCGACTAAGTTCATTCTTTACACTGCTGCTGCTTCTATCTTCATCTTGGTAGCAGGTTTCGCAATGGCATTCTCTGGAGATACCGTCACCTTCGATATGATGGCTCTGGGAATGAAACAGTATCCTCAAGCTTTAGAACTCTTAGCCTATACAGGTTTCTTAATCGCCTTTGGTGTCAAACTACCAATATTCCCTCTCCACACTTGGTTACCTGATGCCCACGGTGAAGCTTCTGCACCTGGTTCCATGATTTTGGCTGGTGTGTTGCTGAAGATGGGTGGCTATGCCCTAATCCGCTTCAACATGGAAATGCTGCCCGATGCTCACGTTTATTTCGCTCCCGTATTAGCAATTTTAGGTGTAGTTAATATTGTTTACGGTGCTTGTTGCGCCTTTGCTCAAACTAATCTCAAACGACGCTTGGCTTATTCTTCCATCGCTCACATGGGATTTGTACTAGTAGGTATTGCTTCTTATACAGAATTGGGTATTAGTGGTGCCATGTTGCAAATGGTATCCCACGGTTTAATTGCTGCGGCTCTATTCTTCCTCTCTGGTGTCACTTACGAGCGTACCCACACCTTAATGATGGATAAGATGGGTGGTATGGCGAAGGTTATGCCCAGAACATTTGCTCTATTTACTGCTGGCGCGATGGCTTCCCTTGCATTACCTGGAATGAGTGGTTTTGTGGGAGAATTGATGGTATTCCTCGGTATTACCAGCAGTGATGTTTATAGCTCCAGCTTTAAGGTTGTGGTTGTAATGCTGAGTGCAGTGGGTGTAATTTTGACTCCCATTTACTTACTATCCATGCTCCGTGAGGTATTCTACGGCCAGCAAAACGAAGAGTTACATCTGGATGCAATTGTCCCTGATGTTAGACCCCGCGAACTATTCATCACAGCTTGTTTATTGCTCCCCATCATTGGTATTGGTTTCTATCCTAAATTCGCAACCCAGACTTATGATGTGAAGACAGTAGAAGTAGCTACCCATGCCCGTGAAGCATTACCAGTAGTTGCTCGTCAGAATTCCTCTAACCTATATTCCAGTGTTTTTAACACCCCTAAATTAGCTAATTCCCAGGTAGCAACTTTAGTTGATATTGGTGAGTAAATATTTATCCCCCAAGGGTTGGTGCTATTAAAACGTAATAAATATCTCATAAGGGGGGCGATTGTGCGATCGCCCCCTGTGCTATTTTAGATACACTAAGACTGGAAAGAATTTTCCCAATCACAAGGGCGCAAGCATTGCGCCCTTACGAAATCTTCACTTTTAATTGGTTTCTCATAGCAATTTGAAAAAACAATGCGCTAATTGGTTAAAGGGCGCAAGCATTGCGCCCCTACGAAATCCTCACTTTTAATTGGTTTCTCATAGCAATTTGAAAAAACAATGCGCTAATTGGTTAAAGGGCGCAAGCATTGCGCCCCTACGAAATCCTCAATTTGAATTGGTTTCTCATAGCAATTTGAAAAAACAATGCACCAATCAATTCATGCCATCTACCAAACTTAATGTTATCCTTTTTTGGATATAACCCGGATTTTACCAACTCCGGTGGTAAAAATTATGATTATGAGGGATACCAATTTGAAAGATAAACCATCCGTTGGTAAAAATGATTGCGACAGATGGAAGTTTGAAAAACTTATATAGTAGCTCTTTTACAATCCAAAATCTAAAATCTAAAATCTAAAATGGTATGAGGGGTTATGAGTCATCAAGAGTTGGAATTAAATATTGGTTGGTTGTATCCTCGGTTGATGAGTACCTATGGCGATCGCGGTAATGTGATTGTCATTGAAAAGCGTACCACATGGCGGGGGTATAAAGTTAACATTATCCCCTTGGATCAAAATGCCACTGCTGATGATATCCGTGGTGTAGATGTCATAGTTGGTGGTGGGGCACAGGATCGCCAGCAAGAAATAGTGATGCGGGATTTGCAGGGAGCAAAAGCCGATGCGCTCAGGGATAAATTAGAAAATGGTACTCCCGGTGTGTTTACCTGCGGTTCCCCTCAACTGTTGGGGCACTATTATGAACCTGGAGCAGGACAACGTATTGAAGGGTTGGGAATCTTAGATTTAGTCTCTGTACATCCTGGTGAAAATACTCATCGCTGTATTGGTAATTTAGTTATAGAAGTTACAGCTACCCGATTAGCAGAGGATTTAAAAGAAATGTTGGGTGGTGCTACACCTTACTTAGTTGGTTTTGAAAACCACGGAGGACGGACTAAATTAGGGAAAACAGAAGCACTGGGACGGGTGGTATATGGTTTAGGCAATAACGGTGAGGACGGTACTGAAGGAGCATTTTATCAGAATGCGATCGCAACCTATTCCCACGGGCCTCTTTTACCCAAAAATCCCTTTGTGGCTGATTGGTTAATTCAAACGGCATTGCGGTTAAAGTATGAACAACCCATATCCTTAACACCCTTGGATGATACCTTGGCGATGCAAGCACGGGAAGCAATGTTGAAGCGATTGAATGTAAATTTACCAACTCCAGCAGTGGTTAGCACATAGAGTAGATTTTTTGGTTGAAGGAAATTTCCAGAATTAAAATTACCACAGGAAATGATAATTCACATCACCAATACATTGTAGGGGCACGGCACCGATAACATAACCGGTTTGCCAAAAACATGAAACACGCCGTGCCCAGAACATGAATATTTGAACACAGTGATAAGGAGGCATGGCAACTGG
>JAAUYI010047817.1_pt1 | contig 12741 bp, 4 predicted proteins | sample 7278041 | NCBI WGS metagenome assembly JAAUYI01 (sample SAMN14350216, study PRJNA611818) | marine sediment metagenome | isolation source: surface marine sediment (0.6m) | place: French Polynesia: Moorea | collected 2018-08
ACCGGAGCTCCTGAATCTGCTGGAGGAGGTTCCGCCGGTGCCTCGGGTTCAGCCGGAAAACGTCAGGAGCCGTTTCTACCACTGTGTCTCACAAGCCTTCGGTACCTTCGTCGACAAGAACGTACCCTTGGTTCTATTCCTGGACGATCTACAGTGGATCGACTCGACGAGTTTGGAGCTGATTTCGAGCCTTCTGACCGGCGGCGCGAGCCCATTCCTATTGCTGGGGGCCTACCGCGATCATGAGGTCGACGACGATCACCCCCTCGCACGCACTCTGGCCCAGCTCGCAGCTCGGCAGCTCGAGGTCGAGACTCTGAGGCTATTGCCCCTTGGCGAGCCTACGATCCGTCAGCTGATCGCCGAGACCCTGCGCCTGGCGCCACCAGCGGTAACGCCTCTGGCCGAGGTCGTTTACCGCAAGACCGCCGGCAATCCTTTCTTCGTCCGCGCCTTCCTGCTTGCTCTTTACAAGGGACAGCTTCTACGCCCTGAAGCCCCGGCAGCACAGAACGACCCACGCCGCTGGACCTGGGATCTCGAACGGATCGTGTCGCTCGAGACGGCTGAGAACGTGGTCGATCTGATCGCCCACCAGTTGACCGAGCTGCCGGCGATCGACCGCCAGGTCCTGGCGGTTGCATCGGTTCTCGGTCAGAGAGTGGATGCCGCGACTCTGGTTGATATCTGTGCGTCTGGCGACCCACTGGCGCTTCTCCGCGACCCGGCTCAGGCCGAAAGCATCTTGACCGACGCCTGTCGGCAAGGGCTCCTGGTGAGAGCTGCGGGATTTTCATGGGAGCAAGAGAACGAGAATCGACGGTACGCTTTCGTCCACGACCGGGTGCGGGAAGGGGCCTACAACCTGTTGTCTAAGGAGGAGCGTACTGAGATTCACCTACGGATCGGTCGGCTGCTCCGTGATCGGGAGATCGCCGGCCGGACTTCCGCCGGAGGCAGCCTCTTTAGGGCGGTCGATCATCTGAATCACGCCACGTCCAGGATCACGGACCCGGCGGAACGCCGGGGGTTGGTGCGACTGGGAGCGGAGGCTGGCCGCCAGGCCAGGGCAGAAGGCGCTTTCCCAGCTGCCTTCACCTATCTCAGCAGCGCCCTCACGCTCCAGACCGACGTAGCCGAAGACGGCGACACCGAACCCTGGCAGAAAGATTATGAGCTCACCCAAGGTCTATGCGGCCAAGCCGCCGAGACGGCCGCTCTGTCGGGTGACTTCGAGGCCGCGGAGGAACTTTGTGCCGTGCTCCGCGAGAAGGCTCGGAGCCTTCTGGATGTAGTGCCGGCCTATGAGACCCAGATCTATATGCGCTATGCCCGGCGTCAACTGGAGACGGCAACGAGCCTGGCACTCGAGATTTTGGGTCGTCTCGGGATGGAGCTACCGCGCTACCCTGAGGCCTCAGAGCTTCAAGCCGCGGTGTCCGCCGCCGATCGTACGGTCGAGGCCGTGTTGGAGGAGATCGAGGGGGGAAGCCTCAGCGACCTGCCCGTGATGCGCGATCCTGAACACCTCGCCATCGCCCGGCTCTTGGCGCGGGTCGTAGTGATCGGGGCCTGGACTCCGAGCAGACTCTTCCGGTTGGCCTCCTGCCGGCTGGCTGAGCTCACCGCCGCCCACGGCGTCGGCCCGGCTGCGCCGCTGGCTTATGTCTTCATGGCCGACGTGCGTTGCAGTGAGCTCGAGGACTTCTCTGCCGGCCGGCGGGTCGGTGAGCTTGCGCTGGCGCTTGCCGAGTTGCCGAACGCGAAAGGCCTGAAGCCGATTTGCGAGTTGGTGTTCTGTTTCATCGTCAGTGCATGGTCCATTCATCCCGTCGGATTTAGAGAACGCTTGGCCGAGCTTTATCGCGGCTGTCTCGAGTCCGGGGATCTCATCATGACCGCCGCGCTCGGCTTTCAGGACTCGCTGGCCGCACTGGTCTCCGGGACAGAGCTCACCCGTGTCGAATCCGAGGCTCGAAAAGCTCAACTCAGAGCCCGAGATCTCGGTCAACAGCTGTTGGCGGATGTCATTGAAAGAGTCGTCCGGCTCGACGGTGTATTGCTCGGGCGCCTGACTTTGGACGAGGCGATCGACATGGCGCATGTCGACCCCGAATCGGTGGGCATCGATTTTCGTCTACGCGTAATCGGTCCGGAGATGATGGTGCGCTGCTTGCTGAGGGACTCCGCGGCCCTGGGGACGATGCGGGAGTCGCTGGCGATGGCCAAGGGCACGCTGCCGATCTTTCCCTTCGATTTCTATCGCTGTTTGATTCTCCTGGATCACGGAGCACTGGATGACCCGGAGCTAGGTGCCGGCGTCGCGATGCTTGAAAAGCGCGCTCGGGTCGCGCCGAAGGTCTATGGGCATAAGGTGGATCTGGTCAGGGCTCATCGGTTGTGCGCCGAAGGTCTGGGAGATCAAGCCCTGCCCCTCTACCGGCAAGCGTCAAAAGGCGCACGGCAGGGTGGATTTTTGCAAGACGAGGCGCTGGCGATTGAGCTCGCGGCCGAGCTCTGCCACGAGCTAGGCCGTCAGCGTGAAGCGGCGGCACGTTTTCGCGAGGCGGCCTCGGTCTACCGTCGCTGGGGAGCGCACGCCAAGGTCGACCAGCTCCGCGAGCGCTACCCGCACTTCCTGGCAGCGCCGGCCGAGCCGGATAAGCCTCTGGACGTCACTAGCCTCGAGCGCGCTCAAAGTGTGCTGAGGGCCGAGCTCGACCCCTCCCGACTCCTGCGCCAGCTGATCGCTCTGCTGCTCCAGAATGCGGGAGCGCGGCGGGGCTTTCTCCTGCGTGAGTCGCAAGGCGGCCTGTTGATCGAGGCCGGCGGTGAGGCGGATGGCGACGACCCGTTACCTACGGCATCGATAGCGCTTGGAAGTTTCGAACGGATCGCGGCGAAGGTGGTGCGTTTTGTCGCCCGCACCGGCGAGACGGTAATCTTGGGCGACGCCGCCCAAGATCCCCAATTTAACCAGGATCCGTACATCGAGCGTGAGCGTCCACGCTCGATCCTAAGCTTCCCGCTCGAGCATCAGGGAGAGACGGTGCAGATCGTCTATCTCGAGAACGACCGTAGCCCGGATGTCTTCTCCGTGGAGCGAGCTGCCGCGGTGCGTCTGCTGGCGTCGCAGGCCGCCGCGGCGATCCAGATCGCTCGCCTCTATGACAGTCTGAAACAGGAAGTCGACACGCGCCGGCGAGCGGAAACGGAGCTGCGTCGGGCGCTCGACGAGGTGGCCGCCTTCAAAGATCGCCTGGAGGCAGAGAACATCTACCTGCAGGAGGAGATCGGCAGTCACTTCGAAGAGATCATCGGCGACTCGGACGCCATGCGCAAAGTGCTCTATAAGGTCGAGCAGGTGGCGGCTACCGACGCCACGGTTTTGATTCTGGGCGAGACCGGCACCGGCAAGGAGCTCATCGCCCGGGCCGTGCACCGCCTCAGCCCGCGGCGTGAGAGACCGCTGGTGAAGGTGAACTGCGCTGCTTTGCCCGCCAACTTGATCGAGAGCGAGCTCTTCGGCCACGAGAAAGGAGCGTTCACCGGCGCGCTGTCGCGCAAGGTGGGCCGCTTCGAGCTTGCCGATTCGGGCACCCTCTTTCTCGACGAGATCGGTGACCTGCCGCTCGAGCTCCAGGCCAAGTTACTGCGAGTGCTCCAGGAGGGTGAGTTTGAGCGCTTGGGCTCGGCGGAGACGCTCCGAGTCGACGTGCGGATCATCGCCGCGACCAACCGGGACCTTGAGCGGGGCATGGCCGAGGGAACGTTTCGCTCCGACCTCTATTACCGGCTGACTGTCTTTCCCGTCGAGTTGCCGCCGCTGCGAGAACGCCGCGGCGACGTCCCGCTCCTCGTCCGGCATTTCATCCACCGCAAACGAGCCAAGCTCGGTAGCCGGGTCGAGCGGGTTCCGCGCGAGGCGATGGAGCGGCTGGCCAAGTATGCTTGGCGAGGCAACGTGCGGGAGCTCGAGAACGTGATCGAGCGTGCGCTCATCCTTTCCCCGGGCGCTGCCCTTCAGCTGGAGGAGTCGTTTGCGCCCGGTAAAGAGCCGACCGAATCCCCGGAGCGCCTGGTCGATCTCGAGCGCGTCCACATCCATCGGGTCCTGGTCGCGTGCGATTGGAAGATCAAGGGGCGAGGCAATGCCGCTGAGCGTCTGGGGATCACGCCGGTGACGCTGCGGGGTCGGATGAAAAAGTTCGGGTTGAAGCGCCCGTCGTAGTGACCAGCTGAGTCGCGTAAGGGGTTAGAACCTAACCCCTGGGGAATAGGCACTGACCCCTTTCCCGCATCGCGGAGCCCCGCAAGTCTTGTGTATTAGCGGTTCAGGTGCTTGGCACAGCCGTTGCTCTTAGCCTGTCGGCACGACTCGTCGCAGAGATCAACGCTCATACGGATTTCTGTGTCGAACATCCATCGACAGACAAGGAGAAGAACTATGAAATGCATCGAAACCCGTATCGGCGAGCTGTGCTTTACTCACGATTTCATCGATGGTTATCCGACCGACGAAACGGTCGACAAGCTGTACGACGAGATCAACTTTCAACGAGCGTGTCAGGTTTACCTCTGGGCGATCCCCATCGTTTCTTTCGCCCAATGGCAGTATGCCCACGAGCAGACCCTGGGTGCTGAAAACGGCGACATCGTCTACTACCCGACCTACGCCTCGAAGCTCGGCCTCCTGACAGCCAACGCAACGACGCCCTATGCCGCCAGCTTCATCGATCTGGCTGATACCGGCCCGGTGGTGGTCGAAATGCCTCCGGCGGAAGTTCGCGGGGCGATGCACGATATGTGGCAGATCGCCATCGCGCCGTTGACTGAGCCAGGGAAATACGTCTTCTATGCCCCCGGCACACCCCGCCCAACCGTACCCGAAGACATCGCTGAAGAACGAATATTCGAGGCCACCACCAACAGTGTGTTCTTCGGGATCCGCCTGATGAGCGACAGTCGTATCCAGCGCCGCAAGGATTTGAGCGCTATCAAGATCTATCCGCTCGGAGCGACCTCCGAAGAAACCCGGGTCATCAGGCTGACGAACGAGGAATGGCAAGGGTGGCAACCTCGTGGCATCGAATATTTCAAGCGCCTCGCACACATACTGAAGCGCGAGCCCGTGGATGAGCGCGACCGCTTTTTCCACGCGATGCTGAAGCCCCTGGGCATCACACACGAAAAAGGGTTCAGAGCAAACGAGGCTCAGCGCGAGATCTTGACGGAGGCCGCTTTAGTCGGCGAGGCGATGGCCAAGGCCAACGACTTCAGCAAGCGTTTGGAAGCGGCTCACTACGTCGAAAACAGTCACTGGGAGCTCGCTACAGTCTCACCTGCCAGCCAGCGTTGGGACGACTATGAAGCATTGGATGGACGCGCCGCATGGTTCTACGAGGCCGTGACCAACGACGACGCGATGCAGTCGACGGTTCCCTGCACCGACCAGATCTATCTGGGCGCTTACAAAGACGCCGATGGTGACTGGCTCGACGGCGGAACGACCTATCGCCTCCGTCTGCCACTCGATGTGCCGTTCTTCGACGGAGAAAACATCGACGCATGCGGTTGTGGGACGGAGGGTGCCAAGCCCGGGTTCTGGTCGGTTACGGTCTACGATGTTTCGACCCGTTGCCTGATCGAAAATGATGCCTTGATCGGCGACTGTTCGTCTAAGACGGAGGGCCTCCAGGTCAACACTGAGGAAAATCTGGTGGACATCTACTTCGGTCCGAATCAGCCGAAGGACCTGAAAACGAACTGGATTCCCACGGTGCCGGAGCAGGCCTGGTTCGCTTACTTTCGACTCTACTCGCCGACCGAAGCGTATTTCGCGCGCACTTGGGTGTTGCCGGATATCGAGAAACTGGTCTGAGCCATTAGCGTCGGACCGGTTCTAGGTGACCGGTCCGAATCTTGAATTCATCAGTAGTGGGAGACAGACATGAAACGTGACGTAATTACCGGACCCTCCTCAGAACAGTCTGCCTGGTGGGACCACCTCGCTAACTTGCCGTTCCCCGGCGATTATCCCACCGATGATTCGGCGGATACCCTGTGGAACGAGCTGACTTTTCAGCGCGCCGTGCAAACCTATCTCTGGGCCCTGCCCGCGATGAATCTCTATGCAATGCGTGAGGGACAGAAAACGCTATGCGGCGTCGAGTCGAACGTATTGGCCATCTGGAAAGACCGCCTTGATTACCAAACCGTGGTGACCACGCCCAACCCAGACGTGATCTACGCCTTCGCCTGGCTGGATCTCAAGAAAGAAGGACCGACACTTCTGGATATGCCACCGGGTCTGCAGGGTCTGCTGGACGACAGCTGGCATCGCCCGTTGACCGACATCGGCACCGCCGGCCCAGATGAGGGCGAGGGTGGCAGATATCTCGTTCTTCCTCCGGATTTTGAAGATGAGATCACAGTGGGTGGCTACGACTACGAGATCAGATCGCCGACCTATGGGGTCTTTGTCTTCTTGCGCGCTTTCCTCGACGACGGCTCGACCGCGACAGGCGTGCAGCTGCTCGAGCAGTCGAAGATTTACCCGCTCGCGAAGTACCATGAACAGCCTACGATGGAGTTCCCCAATCTATCCGGCATCCCTATGAATGGCATCTGTCCCAAAGACTCCGAATACTTCCAGTGGTTGGCGGACTTCATCGATTACGAGGCCGTCGACCGCGAAGACTTCGCCATGCGGGGCATGCTGGCGGGCCTCGGTATCGTCAAGGGCGAGCCTTTCAGTCCGAGCGGCGAGATGACGGCACTGCTCGATAAAGCAGCGCGGGTAGGGCACAATATGTCCGCCGCCACGTATGATTTCCGGCCACCGTCACCAGTCTATAGCGACCGCAACTGGGAGCCGGGATTTATCGGCGGCAGCCCGGTCTTCGAGGCGGACACCTACCGATATCACGACGCGTCGAACTACTTCTTTCACAAGGGTTATTCGACCAGCGACGGGATGTGCAATCCAGAAGTGGACACGGGCTCCCAGTATTTGCTCGGTTTCCGCGACCAGGCCGACGATTACCTGATAGGAGAGAACACCTATCGAGTAGTTTTTCCGGAAGATGTACCCGTCTTGAACTACTGGTCGGTGGTCCTCTACGATGCCGACACGCGATCGCTGCTCGATAACCAGCAGGTGGGACAACCCTTCCCTTCCATCGCCTCGAATACCAACCTGGTGTTGAAACCAGGCGGCTCAGCGGAGATCTATTTCGGACCGCAGCAGCCCGCCGGTTCGGAGAATTGGATTCAGACCGTATCGGAGAAAGGGTACTTCGTCCTGATTCGCCTCTACTCTCCCACCCAGGCCTACTTCGACCAGGACTGGAGGCCTGGTGATATCGAAAAGTTGCTGCCGTAAGAATTAGCCTGCGTACAGATGAGTCGCGGGGGATCTTGGCCTCGATCGCCCCGACTCGCGGATCTTCAGACCTGACGTTCGATCAGTCCTTGCGCTCGATGACCCGAGTCGGCCCGGGATCCCCGGTCTCGAGCTTGTAGACGACACCCTCTTTCATCACGAAGGCGATTTCCTGGAGGCTCGAGATGTCTTCCAGGGGATCGCCGCGGGTGGCGACGATGTCGGCGAGCTTGCCGGCTTCGAGAGAGCCGACCTCGTCCTGGATGCCGAGCAGCTCGGCGGTGACGACGGTGGCCGACTGGATGGCCTCCATCGGCGGCATGCCGCCTTCGACCATGTAGACGAATTCTTCGGCGTTGCGGCCGTGGGGGGAGACGCCGGAGTCGGTGCCGAAGGCGATCTTGACCCCTGCTTTGTAGGCCTTGGTGAAGGTGCTGGCGATCACCGGGCCGACAGCGGCAGCCTTGGGTCGCACGACATCGGGAAAGTAGCCGTCGACCTTGGCCTTGGCTTCCACCCACTTGCCGGCCATGATGGTCGGCACGTGGTAGGTGCCGTGCTCGATCATCAGCTGCATGGCCTCGTCGTCCATGTAGGTGCCGTGCTCGATGGTCTTGACCCCGGCGCGGATCGCCCGTTTCATGCCCTCGGAGCCGTGGGCGTGGGCCGCGACGTGAAAGCCGTAGTCGTTGGCGACTTCGACCAGGGCGCGCAGAACGTCCTCGGAGAACTGGGGGTTCTGGCTGTTCTTGGCCAGGCTCAAGACGCCGCCGGTGGCGGTGATCTTGATCATGTCGGCGCCGTCTTTGTAGCGCTGGCGCACGGCCTTGCGGGCGTCTTCGGCACTGTTGACCACGCCTTCTTTGGGCCCCGGATCGCCCTGGAGGTTGGCGCGCATGCCGTTCGATGGATCGGCGTGGCCGCCGGTGGTGGCCAGGCTCTTGGTGGAGGTGAAGATGCGCGGGCCGGGGATGAAGCCGCGGTTGATGGCGTTGCGCAGCGGGACCGACAGGTTGTAGCGATCCCCGACATCGCGCACGGTGGTAAAGCCTGCCATCAGGGTGCGCTCGGCGTAGACCACTGAACGGATCGCGTAGTCGCCGGGATTGAGCTGCATGCGCTCGAGGTAGACGTTCTTGCTGCCCTCGTTGGTGAGGTGGGTGTGCATGTCCATCAGACCGGGCAGCACGGTCGAGTCTCTGAGGTCGATCACTTCGTCGCCGTCTTTCGGCTCGAGGTAGCCGTCGGCAATTTCGACGATGGTTTTGCCATCAATGACCAGAGTCTTCTCGGCGCTGGCGGTATCGGAGCGGCCGTCGATCAGCTGGCCGGCGTGGATCAAGGTCCTGGCGTCGAGGCCGGACGGGACGAACACGAGGACGGTCAGCAGCAGGGCGATGCGAATGGCGTTCACGAGGTCTCCTCCTGAGGTTGAGCAGGAAGGAGAGTCTAACTCGATCCCATCCAGATGCGGCCATTGGACCGCGTCGCCTGGACCCCTGCGGGCGGTGCTGAGCTAGACTCGCGCGGCCTTTCTGTCTCGGGTAGGGTGCGCACTGCGCACCCTACTTTTCTGGCGCAAATGTCGCGGCCTGTTCGGGCTTGTTCCAGGCGGTGTAGAGGGCGAAGAGCTGGGCGCGAGCTTCTCGGGTGTTGACGTTGGCCGGCCCGAGCTGTGCGGACAGCAGCACTTCCGCGGGCCGCAGCAACGCTTCGGCCTCGGCGAAGAGGCCGTTCTGCAGAAAGCTGCGGGCGATGTGAATTTTGGTGTTGGCGGTGTGCCAGGTGTCGCCTTCGTTCCAGGCCCGGATCAGCTCCGCGGCTTCGCGAGCCATCTCGATGCCGCGTTGGGCGCCGTCGACTGACGGCGAGGCCAGGATGGCCAGAGCGTTGGCAGTCTCGAGATGGAGGATTCGTTCGGGAGAGGTGCGCAGAATTTCAAGTGCCTCGGTGGCCATCCGTCGACGGTCGGCTGCTGCAGCCACGGGGTCGAGCGCGTTGGCAAAACCCAGGAGCTGGCGAGCGAAGACGATGGCCTTGGGCTCGTCGTTCGAAAGAACCTGACGGCGTGCGGCCCGCAGCTCTTCGAGCAGAGGGGTGACCTCAGGAGAGCTCACCTTGCCAGGTCTAGCACCGTAGTTGATACCGCCGGTGAGCTCGTTCAATCGGTCGAACTGAGCCAGAACTGCGGCATCCTCCGGCCCGAACGCGACCCGGGCGAGCTGCCAGTCAGCCGTCAGCTTGGACATCGCGACCTGTGTCGCGACAGCCCCGCGATAAGCCGCGGCCTTCTCCGGACGCCGCCAGCCATCATAAAGCTGGACCAGTCGGAGGTAGGAGTCCAGCGAAAAGAAGTGCCCCTCGTCCACGGCCTGGGACAGGATGACCTGGTGGCTCGCCAGCAATAGCGGCTCGGCCTCGGCGTAACGCCCCTGCGCCGCCAGGTTGGCGCCGAGCATCGATTGGTGGAATGCCAGGTGGAATGTGTCCGGCGGATAGACACGGCGCATCGCCTCGAGGGATTCGCGAATCCGAGGCTCGGCTTCGGCCGCCCGTCCCGAGCGGTTGAGCACTCCCACCAGCTGACCGAGGGTTTCGGCGATCGCCGGGTGTCCCGGCGGCAGCTCACGCTCCTGGATCTCGAGGGTCTTGAGGAAGAACGCCTCGCTCGCCCACTCGTGAGGGGAGTACCACAGCCAGTAGCCTGCGGCCATGAAGCTGTCGGCGACGATTGACCACAGGGGATCGCCGGGCTCGAGCGCCTCGTCGGCCGCCTGGGCGGCTTCGGCGAAGAGGGCGCGCGCCGGTTCGATCGTCCCCTGACCGGGTGCGTGGGCGTTGTCGTCGAGTTCGGCGAGAAAGCGGTCCAGGACATCGGCGAGCCCGGGGTGACTGGCGCGGATATGGTCGTGGCCGACCTGACGGGCGCGCTGCACCATGACGAAGGCGTCGTCCCGCTGCAGGCGGAAGCAAACGTTGACCAGGGTCCAGAGGGTGTCGTAGAAGTCCGCTGCGTCTTCGATGCCCAGTTGATCGGTGAGCTCGACCGCGCGTCTCAGATGACCCTCTGCCAGCTGCTGCTCGCCGAGCGATTCGTAGGCGCGGCCGATGGTTGCTCGCATCCGGGCTTCGGCGCGAGGGTGATCGGCGAAACGTTCGGCGACCTGGGCGGCTGCTTTGTCCAGCAGGGTGCGAACAGTAACCTCGGGTTGGAGCGCTACCTCAGGATCCGAGAGCTCGAGGTTATCGACCAGGAAGTCGGTCACCGCCCTCGCACGCTCGGCTTCGCGCTGTGCGGTATCGCGCTGGCGTGCCGCTTCGAGCATGCCGAAACTGGTGCCGACAATGCCGGCGACCAAGGCCAGGGCGACCACCGCCGCCGACGCGACCGATGCTCGGTTTCGAGCCAAGAACTTGCGCAGCCGGTAGGCTGCACTCGGCGGCGACGCCTGGACCGGCTCGTCGCGCAAGTGTCGTTGGACGTCGGCCGCCAGGTCGCTGGCCGCGGCGTAGCGTCGCGTTCGGTCCTTCTCGAGCGCCTTCATCACGATCCAGTCGAGGTCACCCCTGAGCCGCTTCTGGAGGCCCTCGGCGTCGAGTCGCCGCCGACCTGCGACAACGGTTGCGTTGTCGGAAGTCGAGATGCGCAGCGACGGTCGTGGTGGCTGTTCCTCGCGCAGAATGCGCTGGATCTCGAGCAGTCCGGCCTGGAGCAGGGAGGTGGTGTCAAAGGGCGTCGAGCCGGTCAAAAGCTCGTACAGCAAGACCCCCAGGGAGTAGATGTCGCTGCGGGTATCGATGTCGAGGCCCGACATCTCCGCCTGCTCCGGGCTCATGTAGGCTGGCGTGCCGATGAACTTCTGATAGGCGGTGAAGAAAGTCTTTTCCGTCAGGCGGGTATGCATCGCCTTGGCGACGCCGAAGTCGATCACCTTGGGTACGGGTCGACCGTCGTGGAGCGTCACCATCACGTTGTTGGGCTTGATGTCGCGGTGAATGACGCCCTTCTGGTGGGCGTGCTGGACGGCGTGGCAGACCTCTGCGAACAGCCCGAGGCGCTCCTGGGTCGACAGGTTGTTCTGGTCACAGTAGTCGGTGATCGCCACCCCGCGCACCAGCTCCATGACGAAGTACGGCCGCCCGGCGGCGGTGGCGCCGCCGTCGAGCACTTTGGCGATCGACGGGTGATCCATCATCGCCAGGGCCTGACGTTCAGCTTCGAAACGGGCCACCACCTCACGGGTGTCCATGCCCATCTTGATCACCTTGAGCGCCACCTTGCGTACCACCGGCTCTAACTGCTCGGCCATGTAGACCACGCCGAAGCCTCCCTGGCCGATCACCTGCAGTAGCTTGTAGCGATCGATCACCACGCCCGGGCCCTCGAGGAACTCCGCTTCGTCAGCGGTCACGCCAGGTGGCGCCTCGAGCGTTTCGTCGCGGTCCATCTGTTCGAGCATCGCCTCCAGGCGCTGGCGCAGCTCGGGTTCGGTGGCGCATTCGCGGTCGAGGAAGGCGGCTCGCTCTCCGGCGGGCAAGTCCGCGGCGGAATGGAAAAGCGCCTCGAGGCGTTGCAGATCGGGTGTCGTCATCGCCTGTCAGTGCGACGTCCTGGAGCGTAGCCCTTCATGGAATTCATTCGGGACCAGCACGCTCCGAACGACTGGGGGCGATTTGGACCAGATTCATTGCGTTCGTCTTCTCGAATCGAGCCTAGCAGATCGATCGCCAAGAAGCCGATACAGTGGTAGGGTTGAACCCTTCGGGTGGAGGATAGAAGAGGATGAACGACAGGACTGTGATCCTTCACGTCCGGCGCAGCTTTGAGCCCGACTTTGGCGAGATCGTCGGTGATCTGGCCGAGGAAGCTGTTCGACTGCGCGCCGATCGACCGGAACTCGCCGCCTCGGCGGTGTTCATCGCCTGGCGTGGTGCCAGATCGGGCTCGGCGGTTCGCCTGTACCACCACCCTTCAGGCGTCGAAGCGCCGATCGCACTGGTGGCGGGGCGCCACAGCGAGTGCGATCTCGGCAGTATTCCCGGGGCATCTCTCAGGCACGCGCTGATTCTGCTGTGGCCGCCGGCGGAGCAGCCCCTGCCCTTCGCGGAAGTCCTCGACCTGGGGACTCAGACCGGGATCGCCCTGGCCGACGGGCGGGTCGCCATGCGGGTCGCGACTTCGCGGCCGGTTCGTCTCGGCGTGGCCAGCGCTGATGTCTTTATTCTGCACGCGGCTGCTGGCGAACCGTTGGCGCTGGAACCGGAGGCCCTTTCGCGGCAGCTGGCCGAGACTCTCGAGCAGGGCGAGGTGGCGCTTCACGCCAACCAGCCCTACACTCGACACCTGGATGTTCCCG
>JAAUYI010052094.1_pt1 | contig 12741 bp, 9 predicted proteins | sample 7278041 | NCBI WGS metagenome assembly JAAUYI01 (sample SAMN14350216, study PRJNA611818) | marine sediment metagenome | isolation source: surface marine sediment (0.6m) | place: French Polynesia: Moorea | collected 2018-08
AATGAACTTCTCCAGGTGTTGGAAACCGTCTCGGACGGTAATATCGCCGATGGTAACCTTCTTCGGCATTCGGGGAAAAATTTTCCAATAATCATATTCCGTCATTGCACTCTCCTCGATCTCCATTATCTCTATTTTCCTTTATACATGGGTTTGCGCTTTTCCCGAAAGGCTTGCAATCCTTCTAATCTATCTTCAGTTGGAATACATACGGCGTAAGCCTCGGATTCGATGGCCAGGCCTGCTGCCAGATCGGTGTCCAGTCCGCGCTTAACAGCGACCTTGGCCTGTTGCACCGCGATGGGCCCGCCGGCACAAATCTCCAGAGCCAACTTGCGGCTTTCAGCCATGAGCGTGTCTGCCGGATATACATTATTGACCAAACCGATGCGTAACGCCTCCCGGGCATCGATACGTCGACCGGTTAAGATCAACTCAAGGGCCTTGCCCTTTCCTACGATCCTGGGCAGACGTTGGGTGCCGCCGGCACCGGGAATAATTGCCAGGCGTGTTTCTGTCAAACCGACCACAGCCGATTCCGCTGCCAGGCGAATATCGGCGGCCAACGCAAACTCCAAACCGCCCCCAAATGCCGCTCCATTTATAGCGGCGATTACCGGCAACTTAAAGCTGTCGATGGCGGTCATCAGCCCGTTCAGATCTTTTAAAAAAGTTTCAACCTCATCGGGACTCATGCTGGCGCGCTCCTTTAGATCGGCCCCCGCACAAAAGGCCTTGTCTCCGGCACCGGTCAATATGATCGCTCGTGCCTCGGGGGTATTCGCTATGGACTCCAGCACAGCGAAAAATTCATCCACTAGACCACGGCTTATGGCATTACGCAGCTCCGGTCGGTTGAGCGTTAGCGTGGCCACACCCTCATCCAACGCATATGATATCGCTTCTGTGTTCACAGCACCCCTCTTTCTGACGCCGTTTCGCCATCTTTATTTATTCATCAGTTAACATCCGATGTAGCGTGATATCACTAGCCTTTGGACTTCCGATGTCCCTTCACCGATCTCCAGCAATTTGTGATCGCGATAAAACCGCTCCACCGCATATTCTTTCATCAAACCGTAGCCGCCGTGAATCTGTACGGCATGGTTCGCCACTCGCCCCATAAGTTCGGAGCAGTATAACTTGGCCATTGCTGCTTCTTTGGCAAAAGCCCGCTTATGATCCCGCAGCCAGCACGACTTGTACAGCAAGTTGCGACCGCATTCGATCTCTGTTGCGCAATCCGCCAGTTTAAAGGCAATGGCCTGAAATTTTGATATGGGCTGGCCGAACTGCTCCCGACCCTGGGCATATTTGAGCGCATGATCATAGGCCCCGATGGCACCCCCCAATCCCATGGCACCGATAGATAACCTGCCGCCATCAAGGGTTTGCAGCATTTGATGAAAGCCGTCCCCCTTGTTTCCCAGCATGTTCTCCTCGGGCACCACGACGTCATCGAAAAAGAGTTCCGCAGTATTGGACGACCGCCACATCATCTTGTCTTTCATTTCCACGGCTTTGAATCCCTTGGTGCCGCTCTCCACCAAAAAACAGGTGTACTCCGGTTTACCATTTGGCCGCTCCCCGGTGACAGCTTGAACTGTCACGCCATGGGTCATGTCGGTGGCTGCGTTGGTAATGAAGATCTTGGAACCATTAATGATCCAATTGTTGCCTTCCTTCTTAGCCGTGGTTTTACTACCGCCGGCATCCGATCCGGCGGTGGGTTCAGTCAACCCGAATCCCCACAGCCCTTCACCGCGGCACAATGCCGGCAGGTATTTCTGTTTTTGCGCCTCCGTACCGAAGTAATAAATGGGGCCGATGCCCAAAGAGTTCCCAGCTGCGATGGTGGCGGCTTGGGAACCGTCCACGCGTGCGATCTCCTCAACGGCAATGATGTAAGAGAGATAATCCATATCCTGGCCATCATAAGCTTCGCCCACGAACATGCCGAAAAGTCCAATGTCACCCATCTTGCGGGTCAAATCGGATGAGAAAACCTCATCTTTATCCAACTCGGCCGCAACCGGAGCGATCTCTTTTTCGGCAAATCGCCGAACCTCCCGGCGAATCATCTCCTGTTCTTTTGTAAGATCGAAATCCAATGAAACCTCCTTACGCCCCTGCGGCCAATCACTGGGTGGTCGTCGGGACTATAGCGGATACGGATCGCAGACCAATTCAGCTGGCCGCGATGTCGGCAAGGGACCGTTGATCAGTCCATTTAAAATAAAATTTTCATAAATCTCCACAATGCCATCGACAGTCAACCTCCCGTCGGGCTTGTACCAGGTTGCACCTGCGGTGCAGAGGGTCAGGATGGCATAAGACAAGATCTTGACATCATTGGGTGCAAACAGCCCTTGGGAGATCCCGGCCTCGATCAATTCTTGAAAAGAACGTTCGTAGACATCCCGCAGACCAACAATCTCGGCAAAATTCTCTTTTGATAACCCTCTCAACTCACTGCTGGCGATGAAGGTTTCCTTCTGGCGCTTCAGGTGGAAGGTCACATGGCTGCGCACTGCTGCCCGCATTCGACACTCCACATCCCCTTCATTGGATAGATTTTTTTTTAGTTCATCCATCAAATCCGTCATCGTCGAATGCATGATTCCGAAGAGCAGATCTTCTTTTCCGGGAAAATGGTGGTAGATACTCGCTTTGCGAATGCCACAACCTCCAGCGATGTCGCTGATACTAGTGGCAAAATATCCTTTAGAAAAAAACAGGTCGATGGCAACAGATTTTATCGTTTCCTTCATATGGGTCATGGGGCTGCTCACGTATCGTACCGGCGGGTATTTGGAAGCGTTGGGATAACCGAACAAAAGGTGAAATTGAGTGCCTCTACCGCAACAAACCGACCGGTCGTTAGGCTATGGGGCAATATTAAGGTGAGAATAGCTCGATGTCAAGCCCTTTTCATCCATGGGCAAAAGGTCTTGGCGGCCGACCCAATCCATTGAAGGCCTCCACTACCATATTCATTCAGCAAAAATAAAAGGTTAGGCTCGCACACCTACCTGGCATACGTCGATTTAAATCTGCTGGGTCGACCGTTTTGCAAAGGACCGCCCCTGGCTGTGGTCCATAAAAGGCACTCGCCACCGGAACCTGGTACAGTGAAAATGTCAAGTCCGTGATCGAAGGTCTGCACCAGGATCTCAAGCTGTCCGTCGCCTTCCAAATCGGCGACGGTGGGCGTCGAAGGGGCGCCGATTCCGTTGTTATTTTGTCCCGGATCGGGAAGCGGCATGTCATGGAGGACGTCGCCATCCGCCGCCAAAATGATCAACCGGCCAGAATCGTTTGGTTTTGACTCACCATAGGTGGTAAAGACAATCTCAGGAGAGCCGTCCTGATTTAGATCGGCGGCCGGCGGCGGCCCGCAGATATGCCAACTGGTGAAATGAACTTCAGCTCTCACAAGACCGCATCTTGAACCGCTTTAATAATCGCCTGAATCCAAATTCCTTCATTGGCGGGGTAGGTCCCTTCTTTACCTTTCAAGCGCGGCATTTTTTTAAGGCCGCGGTGGTGCAGGCCGATGAGTTCCCATTGTGCATTGAAGACCGGACTGCCGGAATTTCCCGGCTCGGTGGGTGACCGATAGTGCAAAAGCCGATCGTCATAGTCCAGAAGATAGTTATCGTGAATTGAAAAGGAGAGTTTGCGGCCTTGGGGATGTCCGATGATGTAGGCGCGCTGTTTCCCATCGGCAAGCGGCAGGTTATCTGCAATAGGTACCGGCTCGATATCTTTGATGGGCTCTACTGGTTTCAAAAGGGTTGCGTCCAAGTCTTCCGGTGAAGAAGTCCACATCTCCTGTGTTTTAATCTCGGGAGAGGGGCCGTCCTTCCATAGCTCAAAATACAAGACAGCCTTTTCAGGGGGCAACGCCCGGCTGACCTTCGGGTTTGAGCTGATGACATGGGCATTGGTCAGCAGCAACAGCTCGTCCCCTAATTGGGGCTTTAAGTCTCCGCCTCGCACGACGAATGCCGTACCTATGGGTTGCCCAAACTCATCTTCAACCTTGGCCACGGTGTTTGCTCTTGTCAGGCACCTGTGAAACCAGCTTAATGATTTGAAGGCGTCGGTTCCAAAAATCTTTTCGTACCCGGCTTTGTCAGCCAGAGCTTCAACGTCATCCAGAACGGTATCCTTGACACCGATCTCGATTTCGCTGCCCTTTTCTTTGAGCAAAGCAGCCATAAGCGCGGGTAAAATTTTATCACCAGGCGGTTCACCGGACCGGAGCTTCCAGACCTGGGTCAATTGACGATAGGTGCTGCCGAGCTCAAAGGCGTCTGTAAAATCGCTTTTGAGGTATCGCCCCAACCATACCAATGCCTCCTCATACTCACCCAGGCCAATGCACGCTTCGACACCCGTTGCATAATCCCAGGTGTCAGCACTTTTCTTCAAGTATCGGTCCTTGATCTCAGCAAAAATCTCGCTGGCCATTGAATCGGCCAGTCTTTTTGGATCGGCTATGGACTCAAGTTCAACGCCGTCAGCGTCCGCGCGCCGGATAAGGGCCACGCTATTGATGCCTTGCCAAATTCTACTGCTGTCGCCATCGTAAATACTACTGTAGTAGGCGATGGCGTTTTCCAGGAAACTACGGTTGCGGCTGAGCTCGGGTTTGTCAGCCAGCATGTAAAGGTCTTTGTAGGCGCGACCCAAAAGCCCCCGAGCTTCGGCATACTCCTCTTGATTCGGGTTGTCCCCGTCAGGCGCCGTATCTGTTTCCAATTCTCTCAATGTGCTGATCGCCGCCGTGAGATTCCCCTGATCGAGCTGTGACTGTGCATACAGCCGGCGAACCTTTGCATTTGACTGCTGGTTCTGAATCAAGCTGTCTGCAACAGACTGCATCAGATCAAAATATCGCTTTCCGCGCAATTGTGTCAGAATGGTTTGGGCGTGTTCGGCTGGGTAGGGATCATCCCTCTCACGCAAATGGTTTACAAATTGTCTGCACAGCTCCCTGGCCCGGTCACGGTCAAACTCTTCAATGGCCGCGACAAGCTTATCGTTAAATTCTTTTGGTTTCCAGATCATGGCCAGCTTATCCCGAGTTGTTGCGCGAGGATGTCGCGCAATTCATTTTTGCCAAGGTATTTATCGATACTGTGCCGCCATTTTCCGCTGTTCCTCTGGCGCTGATCCATCACGATCTCTTCTCCCCCCCGCTTGAAATCATTGGCCAGTTTTGTATCGAATGCCACTGGATCGAGACGATCATAAACATTGGCCCACGTTCCGGCGACCTTAACATCCGGAAATCCATTTTTCCGAGTCCACTCCGGTTTCAATTTGTCCTGTATTTCATCGATGCCGAGGGGGGATCCAATGGTCATCAAGGCATCGACCTTTGGGCAGTCCGGCACGCGCTTTAAGCAATCATAAGCAATGACCGTTCCCATGCTGTGGCTCATCAGCACGTGCGGGCCGTTACCGGCATTGGCCTGCGCATCTTCTCTCAAGGTTGATATCAATCGGCTGCGAATCTCATCCTGGACACGATAACGTTCGCCCGGTCTTGGGCTGTGCTCCACGTTGAACAGATAATGGTGTACGTCCCGGAGCAGGGCCTTCATCAGCCGGCGTTTGATGACCCACGGCAGCGGGATACGTTCGAATCCCGGTTCCTCGTTGGGTTCCGGTTGAAAATTATCGTCCCCGGGCGAAACAGCATCGAAATTCAGAAGCTTTGAAAACCGCTCAACGAAAGACCTCTCTTCTCCCTCAAGGCCTGAACGCCACTCCAACTGGTCGTCGACCACCTCTGCAACGGTCTCGTCGCCAGTGCTCTCATGGGCTTGGGATTCTTCGGCAGGCGCTGTATATAACACATCGGCCCAGTAAACCATCGACGAAGAGATGCCGTGGGTGGAGAGGTCGATGCCATCATCTTGAGACAACGCACGTCGCCATATTTCGATGAGTTCGTCTGCCGGCGGTTTATTGGCAATCCCATGAATAAAAGTGATATGCGCCATATAGAATCCTCCTTTGACTTTGGGGGCTGTTATAACCAAACCAAGGTGGATGGTCATCAAGAAATACCAATGTACATGGTTCCTCGGTACCCGACCAATGGACAACTCAACAGACAGCGGTAGTGTTATCGATTTGTTTTTAAATGGGGCCACATGTATCGAGCAGATACATACTGTTCAAATATATAAATAGTTTATCGATTACGTCAACGCGCAAAATGGTGAGGCCAATCAAGGACGATCCAGAAAAATTTCAACTGAATTCATCGACGTCGTTCGGATTGAAATCGTGATCCTGATCACCGATGAGCAGCTCGGTCCTCTAACTTCCTTAGAATCGGTGTAAGTCCCTCAAGAGCATATAGGCCTTGACAAATAGCCATCATAACCCTTAAATTATGATTGAGCTCTCGCTCAATATTGTATTTGTATTATAGAAACGGCCCCTGTATGCATCCGGATTTTCGGTCTCCAAGACATGATGGCACAGCGCGCTCTTGGCTTAACCCTCTGACAAAGCGGGAAAAAGATGGCCTTTGAATCGGCAAAAATTCGTGATATTCCCACCCAAATCAAGGACAAAAAACTGGTCACCCGGCGGCGGCGCCAAATCGTGGATGCGGCGGTGGAACTCTTTATGGAGAAGGGTTTTCACAAAACCACAACCCGCCAAATTGCCAGGGCGGCCGGCGTCTCCATCGGCCTGCTCTATGAATACATCTCCACCAAAGAGGACATCCTCTTTCTGGTATGCGAGGCCATACACGCCGAGATGCATGCCGCTGTGACCCAAGGCTTGGACCAGATGGAAGAGGGTGCCCACCCTCTTTCCGAGGCCATTCGGAAATATTTCTTGGTCTGTCACCGCATGAGCGACCATATCGTGCTGATCTATCAGGAGATTCATTCTCTACCCGCGAACCAACGCAAAAAGGTGCTGCAAAATGAAGAGAATATAACAGCCCTTTTCATCGACGTCCTGGAAAAATTAATTTCACAGAAAGCCCTGCCCGTACTGGACCAGGGCGAACTTATGCTGGCGGCCCATAACATCTCCGTCCTGGGCCATATGTGGGCATTTAGGCGCTGGCGGTTATCCACCAGCTATACCGTCGAAGAATATATCGAAATTCAAACCGGCTTTATTCTGAGCCGCTATCGACAAAAAAATACGAGACCAGAGAGGGAGGGGAATTAGGGATGGATTTTCAACTATCGAAAACCCAGAAAGAGATCCAAAAAGCCGTACGCGATTTTTGCAAGGGCGAGTTTGACAAAGATTTGGCTCTGGAACTGGATAGAAAGCATGAGTACCCAACAAAGATCTGGAAAAAGGCCGGCGAAATCGGATTGATCGGTGTCCATTTTCCCGAGAAATATTCGGGCCAGGATATGGGATGCCTGGAGTGTATCCTGGTGGTGGAAGAGTTGTGCCGAAACGACTCCTCCATCGGTGCATCCGTGGCCCTGGCCGGGTTCGCATCAGAGTTGGTGCTGCATTACGGCAGCGACGAACTCAAGGAGAGGTTTTTACCGGAGGTGGCCGAAGGACGCATGCTCTCCGCCGGCGCATTCACCGAACCGGACCACGGATCGGACATCACTTTTCTGAATACCACGGCTGTTAAAGATGGCGACGAGTGGGTCATCAACGGGGCTAAAACCTTTATCACCAACGGCGGCATAGCCGGATTCTACAATGTTCTCTGCCAGACCGACCCCGACGCTCAGCCTGGGTACCGCGGCATGAGCGTCATATTGGTTGAAGCCGACAGGCCCGGCCTCACAACCCAGGATGTGGGCGAAAAAATGGGCATCCGCATGATGGCCACCACAGAGGTCATCTTAAAGGATGTCCGGGTCCCCCTGTCCAATTTGGTGGGTGAAGAGAATCGCGGCTTTTATCAGGTGCTCAACTTTTTTGATGAAAGCCGCATCCAGGTTGCTGCACAAGCCCTGGGCACGGCCCAGGGTGCTTTTGACCGCGCCCTGGCCTACGTAAAACAGCGGGAACAATTCGGCAAGAAGATCGCCCAATTTCAAGCCAACCAGCATAAGATTGCCGATATGGCCACGAAAATCGAGTTGGCCCGCTTGATCACCTACAAGGCAGCCTGGAACTACGACCAAGGCCATATCGATCCAAAACTAACCTCCATGGCCAAAATGTATGCCGCCCGCACCGCCGTCGAGGTGTGTGACGAGGCGATCCAGTTGATGGGCGGCTATGGCTACATGGCCGAATATGAGGTCGAACGGTTCTACCGTGATGCCAAAATAACCGAAATTTACGAAGGCACGAAAGAGATCCAGAAGAACACGATTGCTGGCGGAATCATTGGAAAGATGAAGTAGAAATTACCATTGAGGTGATTTAATTTAAAAAAGGAGGCCGGCATGTCTCAAGAAACTGAAATATACGAACCCCGAAATCCGGTAAGGATGGTCACCGCCACCTCGCTGTTCGACGGGCACGATGCATCCATCAATATATTTCGCCGCATGCTGCAGGCTTCAGGCGTTGAAGTCATTCACCTAGGCCACAACCGGTCAGTCCAGGAAATCGTGGATGCCGCCATCCAGGAAGACGTTCAGGGCGTGGCCGTGTCCTCCTACCAGGGCGGGCATATTGAGTTTTTCAAGTATATGGTTGATTTGCTGCGGCAGGGCGGTGCCGATCATATCCGCGTCTTTGGCGGCGGCGGCGGCGTCATTGTGCCAGAAGAGATCGAGGCGCTGGAGAATTACGGTGTGGCGCGGATTTACTCCCCTGAAGACGGTGCACAAATGGGGCTACAGGGCATCATCAACCATATGATCAAAGCCGCGGACTTCTCCCGTGCGCCAAAAGAGAAGCCCGGAGAGAGCCTTGACCAGTTGAACACCCGTAATACGCTCCAGGTGGCAAATCTCATTACGGCCCTCGAACTGGCCCACGGCAACGGAGATCTGTCACATCTCCGTGACGCCATGGCCCAGCGTACCGAGACCAAAGCGCCGGTCATCGGAATTACCGGTACCGGTGGTTCGGGAAAATCTTCTCTGACGGACGAGTTGGTTCTGCGCCTTCTCAACGACTTTGAAACGCTGACCATTGCCATTCTAAGCGCCGACCCTTCCCGACGCAAAACCGGGGGCGCACTGCTCGGCGACCGCATCCGCATGAACGCCATCGACAATCCCCGCATCTATATGCGCTCTCTCGCAACCCGTTCGGCCCAAACCGAAATTCCCTCGGCACTGGGGGATGCCGTGGCCGCCACCCAGGCCGCCGGATTTGATGTCATCATCGTTGAAACAGCCGGTATCGGTCAGGGCGACTCCCGCATAGTGGATCTGGTCGATCTGTCCATCTATGTCATGACCAGCGAGTTTGGCGCGGCGTCACAATTGGAAAAGATCGACATGCTGGACTTTGCCGATCTGATAGCGGTCAATAAATTTGAAAAACGCGGCAGCGAAGATGCCGTAAGGGATGTCCGCAAACAGGTTCAACGCAACCGCAACGACTTTGGCCGACCCGCAGAGGAGATGCCTGTCTTCGGCACCATCGCGGCCAAATTCAATGATGACGGCGTCACTGCCCTTTACCATGAACTGCTGGCTCAGGTTCGAGAAATAACCGGAGAGCCGTGGCAAAGCCCACGCCCCAAAACGGACATTCGCACTTCCACGTCAAAAACCATTGTTATCCCTCCACAACGGGTCCGGTATCTCTCAGAGATCTCCGAGACCGTACGCCGCTACCACCAACAAACCGAAGACCAAGTGCAGACCTTGCGCAGGGCGTGGCATTTGAAGGAGAGTGCCAGGACGATTGCCCAGGGAACGTCGCACCTGGATCAAGATGAACTGCTGGCGCGGCTCAAATCAGAAGTCGTGGCGGCTGAAAAAGAGGTGGATCCCGGGGCTCAGCGCTTGTTCTCTGATTGGGAAGAGACCAAAGCACAGTATCATAAAGATGAGCTGGTCTATCAAGTACGTGACAACGAAATACGAGTGCCGCTTTATTCCGAATCCTTGTCTCACCAGAAGATTCCAAAAATTGCCCTGCCCCGCATCGAAGATCCGGGAGCGCTCTATCGCTGGCTGCGTCGTGAGCATCTTCCGGGTTACTTCCCCTATACCTCAGGGGTTTTCCCGCTAAAGCGCATGGGCGAAGATCCCACCCGCATGTTCGCCGGCGAAGGCGATCCAGCCCGCACCAATCGCCGTTTTAAGCTCCTGTCTGCCAACAGCGAGGCCAAACGCCTCTCCACGGCCTTCGATTCGGTCACCCTTTATGGTTTTGATCCAGACCGCCGTCCGGACATCTATGGCAAGGTGGGCAACGCCGGCGTAAGTGTCTGCAGCCTGGATGATGTCAAAACCCTGTATGACGGTTTTGACCTTTGCGCTCCGACCACATCGGTTTCGATGACCATCAACGGTCCGGCCCCTATCATACTGGCCATGTTTCTCAATACGGCCATCGACCAACAGGTGGACCGCTTCAGGTTGGATGCAGGACGGGAGCCCGATGACCAGGAATATAACGCCATACGGAAAAAAACCCTCTCCACAGTACGAGGTACAGTGCAGGCCGATATCTTAAAGGAAGATCAAGGTCAGAATACCTGCATCTTTGCCATCGACTTCGCCCTCAAAATGATGGGCGATATCCAAGAGTACTTCATCGCTCAAAATGTACGCAACTTCTACTCCGTCTCCATTTCTGGGTACCATATCGCCGAAGCCGGAGCCAACCCCATCTCCCAATTGGCCTTCACTTTAGCCAACGGTTTTACTTACCTGGAATACTACCTGGCCAGGGGCATGGATATCGATCACTTCGGTCCCAACCTCTCCTTTTTCTTCTCCAACGGCATGGATCCGGAATATACCGTTATCGGAAGGGTGGCGCGCCGGATCTGGGCCGTGGCTCTGAAAGAGAAGTACGGCGCCTCCGCCCGCGCTCAAATGCTCAAGTATCATATTCAAACCTCGGGAAGATCCCTGCACAGCCAGGATATTCAATTCAACGATATTCGCACCACCTTACAGGCCCTGTGCGCCATCTACGACAACGCCCAGAGTCTGCACACCAACGCCTTTGACGAAGCCATCACCACCCCCACGGAAGAGTCGGTGCGCCGGGCCCTGGCCATCCAGATGATCATCAATCGGGAATGGGGACTGGCCAAAAACGAAAACCCCATGCAGGGCAGCTTCATCGTAGATGAGCTGACCGATTTGGTGGAGAAGGCTGTGCTGGCGGAGTTTGATCGCATCTCGGAGCGCGGCGGGGCACTGGGCGCCATGGAGACCGGCTACCAGCGGGGCAAGATCCAGGAAGAGTCGATCCACTACGAGGTGCTCAAACATACCGGCGAGTTGCCCATCGTCGGCGTCAATACTTTCCGGGATCCCCACACGCCGGAAGAGGCGTTTGCAGAGGACTTTACCATCGAACTGGCCCGCTCCACCGAAGAGGAAAAACGGACCCAGCTCAAACGCCTGGAGCAATTTCATAATCGACATACCGACACCGCACCCCAGGCCCTGGAACGCCTTAAACAGGTTGCCCTAAAAGGGAGCAACATCTTCGAAGAGCTGATGTCAGCGGTGAGATCTTGCAGTCTAGGTCAGATTACCCAAGCGTTGTATGAAGTGGGGGGTAAGTACCGGCGGAATATGTGATAAAAAATGGTTTTAAGTTTTAGGTGTTAAGTTTTAATTGCGGGATCGAAAACAATGTTAAGACCCGCAAATCCGATTTCGATCACAATGGAAACGGCTCTAGCTATTGGCTATGAGCATAATGTTTAAATGGAAGCCTGATAACCGATACTATCTTGTCCGGGGTTTAAAATCAAAGGCCGGACTGTTTCGACTCTGGGAATTGTGATACACCCCACTGGGTACGGATTATAACACCAAACTGAAGATAAAAAAGGAGAGACTCTTATGCGTGAAGCTGTGATTGTCAGTGCCGTGCGGACACCACTGGGAAGCTACAATGGAACCTTTGCCAATATCGGTGCCACCGACTTGGGTGGTATGGTCATTGCCGAAGCGGTCAAGCGCGCCGGCATCGAGCCCGACCATGTCAATGAAGCCATCATGGGTCAGGTACTGCCCTGCGGATACGGCCAAAATCCCGCAAAACAAGCGGCGATTAAAGCCGGCCTGCCAAAGGAGGTGGAGTGCATTACCGTCAATAAAGTGTGCGGGTCCGCCTTAAAGACCGTAATGCTGGCAGCCCAGGCTGTCCAGGTGGGTGATGCCGATGTGGTCGTGGCTGGTGGCATGGAGAACATGACCATGGCCCCGTACTACCTTGAGAAAGCGCGCTTCGGTTACCGCATGGGGCCGGGCCAGCTCCAGGACAGCATGGTCCATGATGGCCTCTGGGACATCGTCAATGATTTCCACATGGGCATATCCAATGAGCTTTGCAGTGAAAAGTACAATATCTCCCGTGAAGAGCAGGATCGCTATGCCGCGCAATCTTATGAACGGACGCTGAACTCCATTGAAAACGGCTATTTTAAAGATGAAATCATGCCTGTTGAGATCCCCCAACGTAAGGGCGATCCCATCATTTTCGATACCGACGAATGCCCACGGGGCACCAGCTTGGAAGCCCTGGCCAAGATGCGGCCGGCCTTTAAAAAGGACGGCGTGGGAACCGCCGGAAACGCCAGCATTATCAGCGACGGCGCTGCCGCCGTGGTGGTCTTGG